>Ga0194130_10008613_pt1 | contig 10786 bp, 6 predicted proteins | sample TA2KigsurfametaG_FD_160084 | JGI IMG/M metagenome (GOLD analysis project Ga0194130, IMG submission 160084) | Freshwater microbial communities from Lake Tanganyika, Tanzania - TA2015050 Kigoma 12 surface | ecosystem: Environmental > Aquatic > Freshwater > Lake | place: Tanzania: Lake Tanganyika... | reverse complement strand
GTGTCTATGCAGCATTACACCGCGAACAACCCGTGTTCTACGATGCGACGCTCGGCTATTGGGTGCTGACCCGCTACGCCGACATCAAAGCAGTGCTCAAAGATCATGAAAGCTTCTCATCGCGCAATTCGACTGACCCGTTTACACCGATAAGCGACGGAACCAAACGCATCTTTCAACAGGGTGGGTACGCCATGCAACGCGTTTTGTTGAACGCCGACGCACCGACGCATACGCGCATTCGCCGCCATGTGTATGCCGCCTTTACACCACAACGCGTCGCCACCCTTGAGTCGCGCATCCGCCAGCTCTGCCACTCTTTCATTGCATGCATGGCGACGCACAGTGGTCCCGTTGATATCATCGCTGAGATGATCTACGAACTCCCCGCACAGGTGATTTTTTTGCTGATCGGCATGGAACACGACGAAGTGCCAGCCATCAAATCTGGCTCCGAAAGTCGCGTCCTCTTCACCTGGGGCAAGCCAAATATCGCCCAACAAGCCGATCTTGCCCGCGAGATGGTCGACTTCTGGCAACGCGCTGCCACCTTCGTCGCCAAACGCGCTGACCAACCACAAGACGACTTTACCAGCGACTTGATTCGCCTGCGCAACGGCGACGATAGTATCTTGAGCATGGGCGAGATTACCAGTGTCGTCTTTGGTCTGCTCCTTGCCGGCCACGAAACCACGACCGGCCTGCTCGGCAACGCCATCTATCGCCTCTTGCACGAGGCACACCACTGGCGCCATCTGGCCGAACACCCGCACGAGCTCCCCAGCGTCATCGAAGAACTCCTGCGCTTCGACACCTCGGTGATTGCCATGCGTCGCTATACCACACGCCCCGTGACCATCGCAGATACTACCATCCCGGCTGATGCCAACGTCCTCCTACTGATTGGGGCCGCCAATCGCGATGTTGACCATTTTGATGAAAGCCAAACCTTCGATCCACTCCGCACGAATAACCGCGAACACCTGTCTTTTGGGTTTGGCGCCCACTACTGCATCGGAGCCCCACTCGCCCGCCTCGAAGCACGTGTGGTACTCCACGAACTCATCCAACACTTCCCCAATGCACACCTCGTACCCGACCAGACGCTCGACTTCCTGCCCAATACCTCCTTTCGTGGCCCACGACGACTCTTGGTGACCCTGTCATAGGTCACCATCGTCATCATCTATTTCACAGTATAATTAAACATTGTATATTTACATTGTTTAATTAAAAGGAGACGGACATGTCACCTCGACCAGCCAAGGCTGCGGCACCAACAGCACTCGCCGAGGAGATACTGCAGGCAGCGTGGGCACAGATTGCGGTTGGCGGCACAGATGCCATCAACTTGCGCGCCTTAGGGCGCACGTTGGGAATTACGGCGCCGGCGATATATCATTACTACCCAGATCGGAGCGCGCTTATTCGGGCATTGCAGCAGAGCCATGTTGCGCAGGGCACCACACAGCTCCAGCAACTATGGCAGAAGCACGGGGCAGCGCGGGCGCACACGGGCATGCACGCGTTATGCCAAGCCTATCGCGCATGGGCGGTTGCCACGCCGTATGCGTATCAGGTGGTCTTTGCACCCGATCCGGGTCAGACGATGCCACCAGCCATGATTATTCCGTTATTAGCGCCGTTCGTTGCAGCGAGCGAGGCATTGCGTCAACAACATCTGATGCGTATCCGCACGAGTTTGACGCTCACGCCAGAGGGGCAGCGCGCCCTTGCAACGTGGCAATCAATCGTAGGGGCCGTTGATGCGACCGCGGTAGCAACGACGGTGGTGATTTGGTCACGACTTCACGGGTTAGTAGGTGGCGAGATTGTGCAGCAAATCCCGGCATTTGGCGTTGACTGGGCGCAACTCTTTCGTTTTGAGCTGAATGCCCTCATGCGTGAAATGTTTTACATGCCACAGCGTGATACTACGCAAACGTAAGAAGAGTTGCTATAATCAGAGGACAATGAAACATAAAGGGTATCGTATGCCAGCGCCTCGGATAACTATTGATGGAACCGTATTCCGCGATCTCAACAAAAACGGCAAACTTGACATTTACGAAGATTATCGTCAACCAATTGATGCACGTGTGACGGATTTGCTCAACCAGATGAGCCTCGCCGAAAAAGCGGGATTGATGTTCCAAAACTTCGTGATGATGGACGACGACGGTGGCATCACCGAGGGCATGGGCATGTGGGGGCCGTTTTCGACCAAAGCTGAGATGTTTGATAAGCACATCACCCAGAACGGCACGATGCGCGTCCTACAGCCAGAGGCAATGGTACGTTGGCACAATGCGATGCAACTGCACGCCGAAGAGACGCGTCTCGGCATTCCCTACCAATTCAGCACCGATCCACGGCACGGTGTGGGACAAAATGACCTGAACAACCAGGGCACACCGTACTTCTCGTCGTGGCCCGAGCCGATTGGGCTAGCGGCCATCAACGACGAGGCGGTGACGGAGCAATTCGGCGACATTGCGCGCCAGGAATATCGCGCCATGGGGTTGCATATTGCGTTGCACCCGATGGGCGATCTGGCCACTGAGCCGCGCTGGTCACGGATTGTGGGCACGTTTGGTGAGGATGCCGAGCGATCTGCACGCATGACGGCTGCGTATGTGCGAGGTTTTCAGGGCAAAGAGATCGGGTCGCACAGCGTCTTGTGTATGACCAAGCACTTCCCCGGTGGCGGACCACAACTCGACGGGCACGACCCGCACTTTGAGTTCGGTCGCGAGCAGGTCTACCCGGGCAACAACTTCGACTACCACTTGATTCCATTCGAGGCAGCATTTGCGGCAGGCACCGCCCAAATCATGCCATACTACGGCATGCCGGTGGGGACGCAGTACGAAGAAGTCGGCTTTGGCTATAACAAGGGGATTATCACCGGATTATTGCGCGAGAAGTACGGCTTCGACGGAGTCATTTGCACCGACTGGGGATTGATTACCGACACAACTGGATTACCAGGGCCAGTGTGGGTCGCTCGTGCATGGGGTGTCGAGCATTTGACGCCACTCGAGCGCGTCAAATATGCGCTTGAGGCCGGCGTTGACCAGTTCGGTGGCGAGACGTGTACCGAGCTCGTCATTGAGTTGGTCGAGAGTGGGCAAGTCAGCATGGAGCGGATTGACCAGTCGTGTCGGCGCATTTTGCGCGACAAGTCCCGCCAAGGGTTGTTTGAGAACCCCTATATTAATCTCGATGACACACTGAAGATCGCAGGCAATCCCGAATTCCGCGCAGCGGGAGAAGCCGCCCAACGGAAAGCGATTGTGCCGCTCCACAACCGCGCCAACTTGTTGCCAGTCCGTCAGCGCATCAACGTCTATGTTGAGGGGATGAATGCAGAGATTGTCAATCAATACGCCGACGTCGTTGCGACTCCAGAAGCGGCAGATATGGCGTTGATTCGCATCACAACGCCGTATTACCCGCGTGAGGGAGGTGTCTTTTTGGAGCAGATGTTCCATAGCGGTGATCTAGACTTCAAAGGTGAGGCATTACAACGCATCCTCGATCTGCTCGCCAAGGTGCCCACGATTGTTGACATCTACCTCGACCGTCCGGCCGTCATCCCCGAGATCAACGCCGCATCTGCCGGTCTGATTGGTACATTTGGCGTAAGTGATGCAGCGTTGTGCGACATCGTCTTCGGCAAGGTATCGCCGAGTGGCACATTGCCGTTTGAGTTACCGTCGTCAATGACAGCCGTCGACAACCAAAAAGAAGACCTGCCGTACGATTCAGCAGATCCGTTGTACCCGTTTGGACACGGGTTGACGTGGTAAATATGCCCCCCAGTAGAGCCGCAGCATGCTGCGGCTCTACTGGGGGGTATTTTGTTTAACGGAACAACAACACCGACACCGGTGCTGATTGCAAAATCGCACTCGTAGTGCTCCCCACAAAGAAATTGCGCAACGGCGAATGACTATAGGCACCCATCACGATCAGCTGAATATTGTGGAGCACCACATATTCGGTAATCGCGTGGTCGGCCGTGCCTGAGGCAATATGGGTATGCGCCGTGCGCCCAGCTTTGGTGAGCACGGTAGCGGCCTCTTTGAGCATGACACGCGTCTCAGGGTTATCGGTGCCGACATAGATGAGATGCACCTCAACGCCGGCAAAGAGTGGACTCTTAGCAATATACTCAAGGGCCTTGCGGGCGCTAGCACCGTCGTCGTAGGCCAATACGAGGCGCTCAATTGGCGCAAAATCACGAGCACACACGAGCACCGGCACTTGGGCGGCGCGTACGACGCGCTCGAGATTTGAGCCGAGGTGATTGGCGGCCTGCTGGGCGGTTTCGCCGCGTTTGCCAATCAATACAATTGAGGCACCTGATTCAAGCTCAGCGAGCACATCAACGAGACCACCCCACTCTTGCCGAGTGGTAGCGCTTACGCCACGGGCAGACACGAGGGCGACGGCATGATCGAGCACGACACGACCTTTTTGTTGCTCGAGCTGGCTACGGGCTTCGTCCATTTCGGTCAACTTCTCGAGCAGTTCGGCACTCACAGCCATACCGACGGCACTACCGAAGTCAGCAGGCACGAGATAATCGTGCTGAGCAACCTGGGTATGCAGCAACTGCACACCTTGCCCGAGTTGTTGGGCCGCCCAACTGGCATGATCACAGACGCTGGTCATATACTGCGAACCATCTACACAGGCCAAAACAACGTTGGTCATGACATCCCTCCCTCGACACCCTACGCTTCATCCCTTCGCCCCGATTGTGACACAAATCACGAAAAAGTCAAGTAGTAAAATGGCGCATTCACAAAAATCTATTGCTATCTATCCATCTCAATCAAGCGAAATAATGAACCACAAAACAACAACAAACATGACAGTAATGATTCTTATGAAATATGCAGGTATTACGTTGCGCAAGAGCAGTCGAAGGACAGGTGCGTATCAACGCACAGCTATGCTATAATCCTCAACTAGTAGCTGTGTTGTAGGAGTAATCGGATGTCTCGCGAAATTCTAAATCCGCGTATTAAGCGAATTATTTTGCATATAGGTCTCCACAAAACAGGGACCTCGAGCATACAACTTTCGTTTTTTCGCGCTGCCGATATCCTCAAAGAACATGGGGTTTTGTATCCTACATCATGGGTATCACCAAACCCATGGTCAGCGCAACACGATCATTTTCTCTATATTTTGTTCAAAGAAGATATAACCTACTACATGCGTAATATCGGTTTCAGCGCAAGTCGAATTGCCGAGGATCGCCAGGCTGGCGAAGGCAAATTAATGGAAGAATTGCGCACGACCGATGCCCATACGGTCATCATAAGCTCAGAGAATGTGTCGTTGTTTGAAGACAAAGATTTGCACAATATCTATACCTTCTTTCACACACACTTCGATGCAAAAATTGATGTATTTATTTACACTCGGCATCACATTGAATGGACTCGTTCAATGTTACAGCAATTAGTTCGGCAGCATCATACATACCAAAGCGCATGGCCTTATATCAATGACCATGCCGCAGTCGTCTACACCAGTATTTATCAGCGGTGTGTCACTATTTTTGGCGCCCACAATACGCACCTCCGCACATACGAGAATCTCGTTGCGCACCCCAAAGGCATTATTGCGGGGTTTTGTAGTGATATCGGCATCGATATCGATACCGAACAACTACCAAAATTTACGATTAATCAGAGCATGACGCAATTCGCCATTGATATCTGTGATTACATTAATACCCATGAGCCGCTGAATACAAACGATGCGATTAATCCCAAGCGAAAGATTGGCGACAATTATCCACTCACATTTATTCGCGGACCACGTTTCGAGATTCCTGCATCGATGATGACGCAGATTGAAGACTTCTTTGCCGCATATATTGCCACGCTCTACGAGCAATTTGGCATTGACTATCGGACACCACGCGCATCGAGCAACACAGATGCATCGTATTTCACCTTGAATGATGAGTTTTATGAATCGTTGACCAAGGCGTATACCGCATCAAGCAGTGTGATTCGTAGTTTGATTATAGGTTATCTGCATCACGCAATACACCATGAAGTGCGATTACGCGATGCAGATCGGCAGCTATTCTTGCAACTTATCCCGAATCTTGAGCAAATTCCTGCCACATCAAGCTAACACAGAGCGAGTGCTTGCGCGAGATCAGCGATCAAATCCTCGACGTTTTCGATGCCGATACTCACCCGATAAAACGACTCACCCGTCGTGGCATCGGTATAGACAAAAATCAAGCTCTCGTCGTGGCCCAAACTGACCGCATGCACAAAGACCTTGAGATGCGCAATGAACTCGGCCCGCTTGCTTTGGTCGACGAGATCAAAGTTCAGCATGCTCGAAAACCCATGCATCTGTCGCACTGCCACCGCATGATTGGGGTGACTCTTGAGCCCCGGGTAGCGCACAAACGCCACTTTGGGGTGCGCCTCGAGGTACTCAGCCACACGCATGGCGTTTTCGTTGTGGCGCGCCATACGCAACTCGAGGGTGGCCACGCCGCGCATCACCTGCCAGGCGTTGAATGGACTGATACAGGCGCCCATGTCTTTGACCACAAACAAGCGCACCACATCCATCAGCGCCTTGGGGCCAAACACGGCACCGCCGAGGGCATCGCCGTGGCCGTTGATGTACTTTGAGATGCTGTGCATCACGATGTCGGCACCGAGCACAAATGGGTGTTGCGTGGTCAGGCCCGACCAGGTGCTATCGACGGTCAACAAGGCGCCGTGGGCGTGGGCAATCTCGGCAATTGCGGCGAGGTCACTGATACGGGTGGTCGGGTTGCCGGGTGTCTCGACGTGGATGATTTTTGTGTTGGGGCGAATCGCCGCCGCAACGGCTGCCACATCTGAGGTGTCGAGTAAGGTCGTTTCGATGCCGAACCTTTTGGGAAAATGCTCGAGCAACATGGTACGCACCGACACATACGAAATATCGGAACAGATGATATGGTCGCCGCTACTCAACAAGGCCATAAACGTACCGTTGATGGCGCTGACGCCGCTGGCCGTTACCACGCAATCCTCGCCGCCCTCGAGCGCTTGCAGGCGCTCTTCGAGCCAGCGCGCGTTGGGATTGAGGTCGCGGGCGTACCCGAACGGCACGGCATCCCAATCGCCGTCGGGCGGTAATACATAACTGTTGGCCATCACCAACGGGCGCTTGACTGCGCCGGTGGCTGGGTCGGGTTGCCACCCGACATGGATACTGCGGGTGCTCAATCCCCATTCGTCGTTCATCGGTGGGTTCCTTTCGTATCAGACGCATTATCGTGACGCATGGTCAATTTACATCAGAGACGCATGACCAATTTATATCAGAGACGCATGACCAATTTATATCAGAGACACATGGTCATGCGTCTCTGCACATCCATCCAATCCATGCCAATCCATACCGTATATCACGGGTCGGCCAATATCCATGCCAATCCATCATCGTCATTGTGACGCATGACCATGCGTCTCTGCACATCCATCCAATCCATGCCAATCCATACCGTATATCACGGGTCGGCCAATTCGGGGCGGTGCTGGTATTGGGCCAGGGCCTCAGGGTTGGCTAGGGCTTCGCGGTTACGCACCGGTTGATTATGCACCACGGCACGCACCGCCAATTCGACGATTTTGCCTGATTTGGTGCGTGGCACGTCATCAACCTGCACAATCACCGCCGGCACGTGGCGGGGCGTGGTCTGCGCACGAATATGCCGGCGGATGCGCTCGCGCAATCCATCGGTCAACGTCAGCCCCTCGCGCAGGCGCACAAACAGCACGATGCGCACATCGTTTTGCCAGTGTTGGCCGATCACCACACCCTCGAGTACCTCATCGATGCCTGCCAACTGTTGATAAATCTCGGCGGTGCCGATGCGCACACCACCCGGATTCAACGTGGCGTCTGATCGTCCATAGATGACCACACCACCGGTACTGGTTTGGCTGGCCCAATCGCCGTGACACCAGACATGTGGGTAACGGGCGAAATAGGCCTGGTGATATGCCTGCCCATCCACATCACCCCAAAAGCCGATGGGCATCGAGGGGAACGGGCGCGTGCAGACCAGCTCGCCCGGCTGATCGACACAGGCCTGCCCGGCGTCGTCGAAGACGGCCACGGCCATGCCAAGTCCGGGCCCTTGGATTTCGCCACGGCGCACCACGTCGAGCGGATTGCCCAGCACGAAGCACGAGATGATATCAGTACCGCCCGAGATTGAGGCGAGGTGCACGTCAGGTTTTATCTGCTGATAGACAAAATCAAAGGCCTCGGGCACGAGTACCGACCCGGTCGAGCAGATGAGACGCACGCTCGATAGATCGTAATCGCGCGCCGGATTGTGGGGCAACTTCATCAGCGTGTCGATCCACTTGGCCGACGTGCCGAAAAGCGTGATGCGCTCGCGGGCGATATAGTCAAACAGCATCGTGGCATTGCGCCAACTCGGATTGCCGTCGTAGAGCATCAGGGTGGCGCCGCTGGCCAGGCTTGAGACCAGCCAATTCCACATCATCCAGCCGCAGGTGGTGAAATAAAAGACGCGCTCGCCGGGGCGCACATCGCATTGGAGCTGATGCTCTTTGAGGTGTTGCAAAAGCGTCCCGCCGGCGCAGTGCACAATGCACTTGGGTGCCCCGGTGGTGCCCGACGAATACATGATGAACAACGGGTGATCGAATGGCAGACGGGCATAATCAACCACACCCTGAGAGTTCATTGCTTTCACCTGCTGATGGGTGAGATGGGCCACTGCACATGTACCACGCATGTCACCGGCATAGCCAACCATCACGGTCAACTGCAGGCTAGGCAATTGGGCCACAATCTGATCAACCTTGGCGGTCGTGTCGTGCCAGGTGCCGTTGTACCAATAGCCGTCGGCGGCGATGAGCGCTTTGGGAGTGATTTGGCCGAAGCGGTCGAGTACGCCTTGGACGCCGAAATCGGGGCTCGCCGACGACCACACGGCGCCGAGCGCCGCTGTGGCCAACATGTAGATGACTGCCTCGGGGAGGTTGGGCAGGTAGCCGGCCACGCGGTCGCCCACGCCGACACCGGCCTGGCGCAAGACGTGTTGAGCGGCGGCAACCTCGGCGCGCACCGCAGCACTCGAGTAGCGCCGACAAGTGCCGTCTTCACCCCAGAAGACAATGGCCTCGGCGATATCGTATGTGAGCAGATTTTCGGCATAATTCAGGCGCGCCTCGGGGAACCAGCGGGCGCCGCGCATGGCATGACCATCCACCAACACAGTGGTCCCCATCTCACCAACAACACCACACGACTGCCACACCTGCTGCCAAAACGCCGCCGGTGCATCGACCGACCAGCGCCAGATGGTGGCGTAGTCGAGGGGCAGTTCAGCCGCACTCGCCAACACAGCAAGCTGACTATGGGCGCGCTGGGCGGCGCTCGGTTGCCAGAGCACAGGGTTCATCTTAGCGCCACCCCAAGGCCTCATGGGGCATCAGTGTGTTGAGCGCACCGTCTAAATTATGAGCGCCATAACTGCTGCCGATGCGGTAGCGTAGCGTCAAAGCGCCGCGTTGACTGGTGGGGAAGTTGGTGTGCCAATAGTGGTTGACCGGCATCGAGGCGAGCACGCCGTTCCACTGCCACGGCGCCACCTCCCAGCGATCAAAGCGAATCTCGTTGGGCACCACGAGCGGCGCATCGAGCGGCGCCCACAACAACGAATGATCGCACACGTTGCTCATCACCGCCGCCCGCTGGACGGTGTAGTAGCGATTGCACGTGCCGGGGATTTGGCCGCCCTCAGCGTGTGAACCGGGCGTAAAGAACCCGCCGCTACTCTCGAACTGTAACTGCGCATCGGGCGCTGCAAACGGGAATGCGAGGTAGACCGCCTCGGGCTCGTCGCACCAGCGTTTGTGCCACTCGACGTGCAACTCGACGACCGCAGGCTGGTGATACAGGCGCCATTCGTAGCGCAACTTGCCCAAGCGCTCACTGCCGCCGTGCCAGACCAGCGCATCAAAGACCGGCCCGCGTACATGGCTGAGCATCTTATTTGTGTGGGCCACCGTCTGCTCGGTCACCGGCCCATCTGGCCAGTCGTTGAGCGCTGGACCACCCATCCCCCACTGGCGCAACATGGCGCCGTTGCTGACCGCTTGGCGACCGTATGGGTGAACCACTTGCTCGTGAATCATCTGACCGAAGGTGCGTTGGTGCGACTGCACCCAATTGTGCCCGGTGCGTTTTTCGCTGAGATGCGTCAAACCGCCACTAATCGGATCAATCACCATGTCCCAATGGGCGTTGTGCAGGCGCACATCGGTGCGATCGGTTTGTGGCGTATCGTCGCCCTCACGGGGCACGAGCTGGAGCACCTGCCGCCCCGATTGTGGCGCATCGAGGCGCACCACGAACTGCGGCAGGCTGGTGTGGTCGGCCTGGATATCGTAGCGCCGCCCACTGGCGTCTTGGAGTTGCATCTCGGCCGGCTTGACCGGCATGTCACCGGCCACAAAGCGCACAATCGCCGGCCCCTCGGGCACATCAATGACCAACTGCGGGTGCGGCGCTTTGGCATAGAGCGTACGCAGAGCACGACCAGCGGCCTCGTCGAGCATCAGCTCGGTCCGGTGAAAGTGGAGCGCTTTGTAGGACTGCTGAAAGCCAATCACACTTGCACCTGGGCGCGCCGTCGTCGACCACGCATTAAACGTGTGCTCCAAGGCAAAGCGCTCGTGTGACAAAGCCGAGGTGAGTTGCT
>Ga0194130_10008611_pt1 | contig 10787 bp, 9 predicted proteins | sample TA2KigsurfametaG_FD_160084 | JGI IMG/M metagenome (GOLD analysis project Ga0194130, IMG submission 160084) | Freshwater microbial communities from Lake Tanganyika, Tanzania - TA2015050 Kigoma 12 surface | ecosystem: Environmental > Aquatic > Freshwater > Lake | place: Tanzania: Lake Tanganyika... | reverse complement strand
ATGATTGCCGCTCAACAACGCACTGCGTTCCGCTGGCTCCGCCATGGGGACGACGCATTTGCCGCCATGCTCCAGGCCATCGAGTTGGCCCGACAGTCGGTTCGGCTGGAGACCTATATTTTCAGCGCGGGTGAGCCAGGCAATCAGTTCCTCGCTGCACTGCTACGTGCCCGCCAGCGCGGCGTGCCGGTGTATGTGCTGGTAGATGCGTGGGGCTCGCAGGACTTAGCCGACAGCTACTGGGAACCGCTCCGGCAGGCCGGCGGGGAATTTCGTTGGTTCAATAAGCAGACACACAAGGGTTTTATCTTCCGCGACCATCGCAAACTGCTGGTTTGCGATGAACAAGTGGCCATCCTCGGGGGATTCAACCTCGCGCCTGAATACGTGGGCGACGGCGTCACGCGTGGCTGGTGCGACGTGGGGCTGCACTTAGCCGGCCCACTGGCGGCGCGGCTGGCAGAATCGTTCGACAAGATGTTCACGCGGGCTGAACTGCGACACCGCTCTTTCATGCGAGTGATGCAGACCGGCGCGCATGCTCGTATCAGCCACCCGGACGGCGAGCTGCTCATGAGCGGGCCAGGCCGAGGCTTTAGCACGCTCAAACGCGCGCTTAGGCAAGACCTCAAAGACGCCCACGATGTACGCATCATGGCCGCCTATTTTCTGCCCACTTGGAAACTGCGCCGTGCGCTCCAAACAGTGGCCCGACGTGGCGGGCGCGTGCAACTCATCCTGCCCGGCCAGTCGGACGTGCCGCTGGCGCGCTACGCTAGCCGGCGGCTTTACCATCCGCTGCTGACGGCTGGCGTGGAGATTTATGAATACCAGCCGCAGATCCTACACGCGAAACTCGTGCTGATTGACGACCTCACCTACATCGGTTCAGCCAACCTCGATACACGCAGCCTGTATATCAATTACGAACTAAGTTTGCGGCTGCGGGACGAACGCCTAACCGAAGTCGGCCGCCAGTTCTTCGCTGACTGTTTGGCTCACAGCGAACGTATTCGCCGTGAGAACTGGAAGTCCTCGCGCACCCTGTGGCACAAGCTTCTGGAGCGATGGGCCTATTTCATGCTCGCGCGCATGGATCTTTTCCTCGCGCGCCGGCAGCTCGCTGGCCTGCGCTAAGACCGCTCACGCGGGTGACGCAGTGGGCGCGGCCGGTTCGGGTTGAGGCGCTGGCGGAGCAACAATGACTGGCAGCGGGAAGCGCAGCTTCATCACGTCGTCTACGAGCACCTCGACAAAGTAGATACCACCAGCGGTGAATTCCAACTGCGCAAACACAGAAAGGTTCGTGGCATTGTGCGCCGGGTCTTGCAGCGCGTACTTCACTTTTGCCTCCCGCAGCACCGTGGTCTGATCCGGGGCGATGAGCCGCACGGACTCGGTAAAGTTGCCCACCCCTGCGCACCACCGCGTGAAGATGCACAGGCGGTTGGCGACAATGGGTACCTGCGGCACACGCAGAAAAGCGGTGATGCCCAGCAAGATGAAGTTGCCGTTGGCTTCCTGCCGCACGTCTTCGCAGACAAGGGCGCATTGCAGATCGGGTAAGATGCGAGTGACGGTCATGGGTAATAGAACTTTAGTTGGGTAGAAATTGTCGATGGGCGCAAAAGATCACTTATAAAAAACGCATTGCGAGACACGTAAGAGGGCGGGTTTGGTTGGGGATTTTGCATCACCTCTCGCGTCACCGCGTTGCGAGTTCGGCGGCTTGAACCGTATTTCTCATCAGCATCGCAATGGTCATCGGGCCAACGCCGCCCGGGTTTGGCGTGATCCGACCAGCGATGGGCTGCACAGCGGCAAAGTCCACGTCGCCCACGAGGCGCGAGCCACTCTTTGAGGTTGGGTCGGCAATGCGGTTGACGCCTACGTCCATCACGACCGCGCCTGGTCGAACCATGTCAGCCGTGACAAAATGCGCGACCCCCATCGCGGCGATAATGATGTCAGCGCGGCGACAGTGCGCGCCCACGTCTCGCGTGCGCGAGTGACAGAGCGTAACGGTGGCATCGGCGTACCTCGCCTTCTGGCAGAGGATGGCGGTCATCGGCTTGCCGACAATGTTACCACGTCCAAGCACGACCACTTCCGCGCCAGTAATTTTCACACCGCTGCGAATGAGTAGTTCGTGCACGCCCGCCGGAGTGCAAGGTATGAAGCCGGTAGTGTCGCCGAGCATGAGTTTACCAACATTCACGGGGTGGAAGCCGTCCACGTCCTTCGCGGGAGAAACCGCCGCAAAGATCACCGCTTGGTCAATATGCGCAGGTAGTGGGGCCTGCACGAGGATGCCGTGAACGGCGGCGTCGTTATTGAGCCTTGCGATGAGCGTGAGTAATTCCGCCTGCGTAGTGGCCGTGGGCAGCACGGTGGTGGTGGATTTAAGACCAAGTCGGTCGCTGGTTTTCTCCTTCATTCCGACATACACACGCGACGCCGGATCTTCGCCAACACGCACAAAGGCGAGACCAGCCTGCACACCGCGCCCTTTAAGCGCCGCGATGCGCTGGGCCGTTTCAGCATGGATCTGCTCGGCGACGGCGCGGCCGTCAATGAGGTTGGTCATGCGAGAGCAGGTTTTAGATTGGGCTGAGGAATAGGGAACAAGGCAGCGGGACAGCTCGAGCGAGTTTTTCCCACTCTTGATGCTGCTTTTATCCTATTCCCATGCGCTCACTGGTCCACCGTCTTGAGCGTTTCGATCTTGAGCACCGGCGTGTTCGGCCAACGCACGTCGAGGGCCTCCTCGCCGGTGATGACGACGGTGCGGCCCTTGAGCGTGGCCCACGGAATGTTGGTGGAACTGCTCCAGAGATAATTGATGACGCGGCCAGAATCAGCGTCTTGCAAAGCCCAGTCGCTGGGCGACTGGATATTCCACGAGCGAGCCACAACGCCCTCGCGGGCAATAATGCGGATGCTGGGCGGGCCATCGTCTGCGCCGGGGGGCTTGGCGGCGGGCGCGGCCTTGGCCTTCTCACCGGTTGTCTTCTTCGAGAACAAGCCCTTAAACCAAGCCCCTACTCCACGCTGCGGCTCCGGCTCAATCTTGTAACGACCCGTAACGGCGTAAGGATCGACGGGCAGCGGCGGGACGTTTTCTGTTAGTGCAGCAGGCGGAGGAACGTTCGGCGGCGCGACGGCCGGCGGAACGGGAGCCGGCTCAGTAAGCACAGCGGGCGGTGGCGCGACTGGGGCAGGTTTTGTCGCGACTTCCCCGGGCGGCAGCGCGACAGGCACTGGAACAACGGGCGCAACCTCAACTGGGGTCGGCACAGGCTTAGTCTCAGGAGGGGTGATGGGCGAGCCTTTGGGCGTGGCGTTAGCCATCTGCTTGCCGGAAGTGTCGGTCGCCTTGCTGGGGGTCTTGGGCGCAGACTTTGAGCCAGCGAGCTGCGACGCGTTACCCCCCGGAACTGCTGGCGCGGGGCCACCAGCCTGCCGCACGACAAGATCAGCAGCGATATACCCGTAAGTGCTCGCGGGCGCCTCGACTTCGAGCCAGTCACCGTTGCGACGGAGTTCTTTTAAGGCCGTGCCCTTAGGGACGCGCCCGATGACGGAGAAGTTTTCTCCAGGGCCAGAGCGGATATTCAGGCGCGGCACTGCGACGGCGGCGCTCTGGACAAAGAGCGTGCTGACCCAGACGGGCGTGTTGGAGGGCAGCGCGATACGAAGCCATTTGGCCGGCTCACCTTTGGCAGGCTTAGGGTGAACGATCTCTTCCAGCACAGTGATTTTCTCGCCCTGCTTAAGCTGGGTGACGACCTCGCTGCCGGTGGTGGGTTGGCCGCGGACGTTGACGCGGGCGGCCTTGACGACGGCCTCATCTGCCGCAAACACAACGACCCCGACGAGGCAGAGCGTACCGCAGAGGAGAAGCTGGCACTTCATAGTCCAGTTAGTAGACCTTTTTCCCGCCCCGGTTGTCAACGCCGCGTGCAGCGCGACGCAAGCCGCCCGGCCGTCAGCCTTTTTCTAGGCAGGCGTACGCATTGTGATTATGGATGCTCTCGAAGTTTTCGGCTTCGACGCGATACCAAGTCACGTTACAGTTATCGTTGAGCTTAAGCGCAACGTTGCGCACAAGATCCTCCACGAAGACTGGATTATCGTAAGCACGCTCAGTGACAGCCTTTTCGTCCTGCCGTTTGAGGAGGGAATACAACTCGCTGCTGGCACTGGCCTCAACCAGCGCGATGAGATCTTCAATCCACACTACTTTATTTGAGCGGATGGCAACGGTGACGTTGCCACGCTGATTATGAGCGCTGTACTTTGAAATGGCCTTCGAGCATGGGCAAAGCGTAGTCACGCCCACGACGACGGTTAGCACAAAGTCAATGTTCTTGCCGCTGGCCGTAGCGGAAAAGCGCGCCATGTAGTCCATCACGCCCTCCTTGCCAGTAACGGGGGCCTTCTTCGTAAGAAAGAACGGGAACTCCATTTCTAAGTGGGCAGTGGAGGCGTGGAGCTTAACCTGCATTGCGTGGAGAATCTCCTCGATGTTCTCGACGTGAACAATGGATCCATGAGCGTTTAGCACCTCAATAAAACGGCTCATGTGAGTGCCCTTAAATTCCATGGGCAAGTCCACGCACATGCTGATGGTCGCAATTGTATTTTGATGCTGGTGTGCCTTGTCGCGAATTTGAATGGGAAAACGCAGACCGCGCACGCCGACCTTGTCAATACGAAGCTCACGGTGATCGCGACCGCTTTGCACGTCGTGCAATGAGGGCTTCGCCCGGTTCTCAGCGGGGGAGGCGACTTGAACGCCTGAAGAGTCAACGGCTCGAATCATATTGAAAAAAATAGCGGGTGGCGGACGAAAAGCCAGCGGTTCTCTGCGGACAGAGTTCCCGCGCCGTTTATGGCGGGCTACAATTTGTCACCGATCGGCTTCTTTGCTTGCTCGCGCTGGCGGTCGCGCCATTCCCAGAAGCGGGCGATAAGGATGCACGCCTCGTAAAGCACGCAGAGCGGCGCCGCCATTACGATCATTGTGATCGGATCGCCCGAGGGGCTAACCAGGGCGCAGATGAAGAGATTAAGAACAATGAAGTATGAGCGGAACCAAGTGAGCTTCTTCGAGTCGAGGAGACCGACCTTCACGATGGTCAGGATGACGACGGGCATCTCGAAGCCCAAGCCCATCGCCAGCAAAAATTTTGGCACCATGCTCAAATACTCCTGCGCACGCCACTGATCTGCGCTGAAGCCAAGCCACTGCGAAAACTCTACGGTCATTCGGAGCATGAGCGGCAGAATGACGAAGTAACAGAACCCCACGCCAGAGAGGAAGAGAACGGTGCCCCAGAGGGCGAAGGGCTTTAAGAACTCCTTTTCCTGCACTCGCAGTGCCGGGAGAATGAATTGACCAATAAAGTAGATGACAAACGGCGCAGCTAACACCATTGCGCCGAAGAACGCGATCTGAAGTGTGATCCACACCACGTCCAATGGGCCAAGGATGATTAGGTTAACTAGCGGATCGCTGGCGACGGGGGCGTTGGTGTTGAGTTGTAGGGCGAGAAACCAGTTGTTCGAGCCAACCTCTCGGGGCACCAGTTGCACGGAGCGAACGCGGCCATCCTTATTCGTATGATTCTGGGAGGGGTCAATGCGGAAGAAAGTCAGCGGCAGCGAACCGACGCGGTTGGTGGTGTCAAACATCACCGGCACATGCTCCTTGGGCTTGTCGCTCTTGGCAGCTTCCACTTCCGCCTGCTGGTGGGCCTTCACCAACGGCCACTTCATAATGTCCACCAGCCAGTTTGCACCAACCAGACAGGTCACAAACGCGACCACCAAGCTGGATGACACCTTAATGAGCATCCACCGCAGGTCTTCCAGATGGTCGAGGAAGGGCTTGACCGGGCCGCCACCTTCACCGGTTGAATCGTCGTCGCCTTTCAGTGCGTTTGTGACGGAACGTACCGCCTTGACGAAGCCATGCTCCTCCTCGGGCGGGGGTGGCGTGTAGGCCGGATATTCATAACCGCCACTGTGATGGTGCGCCGGATCGTCGTGTTGGTATCCGCTGTGATGGTCGCCGTAATGCGAATCGTGATGATGCGGATCGTCGTGATGATGGTATTCGCTGCCGTAATCGTGCTGATGCTCTTGATGATACGGATCTGGCTCATGCGAACCGGAGCCAGTGTGATCCGACGGAACGGCACCGCCCACCTCGCCGGCCGACGAGGTGCGTGCGATTTCCCCAGCAGGGAAACCTTCCGGATTCTGCGGCACGGGGGCTGGCGCGGGACTATCAGACTGCGGGATCGCGCCCTGAGGGCTGGTGGGAGTCCCGGCCTCGGAGGGCGATGAACTGATCGAGGTTAGGCTACCAAGCCCCTCGCCCGAAGCAGCAGGGGCGGTAGCGCCGGGCTGAACCGGAGTGTCTTTGGCAGCCCCGTTAGGCTGGACGCCGGGTGACTGTGTGTCACCCGGACGGACAGGCTGCGGGGGCGCGCCTTCTGGCTCACTCGCCATGACCTAAACTCGCTGGAGTTGGTTGTGAATCAGGCCTTCGGCGCAGTCGAAGACTGGCTGGCTGGAGGGGTGGGCGCGGTGGCTGGGGCGGCTGGCTGAGATGTCGGCGCCGGCTTAGGAGCGGCCGAGTATTGCTCCTCAGCAACCGAGCGATGCAATTCGTTTTGCATATCGCTTGAAGCTTTCTTGAACTCCTTGATGCCCTGGCCGAGGCCTTTGGCGAGTTCCGGAAGCTTCTTGGCTCCAAACAAGATGAGGACGACGATAAGGATGCCGATAATTTCCGGCCAACCGAGCATGGCTAACATAGGTGCGTTCATGGTTTCACTAACTGTTTAGGTTTGCGAAACACATCTGGCGGATGCCGGCATCAGGCGGATGTCTTTCGGGGTCTACCATCACTGGCAGACGTCCAGGTATTCGACGGGAACACCCGTAAAGCGTTCAAGCTAATTCTTAGGCTTAAGGAGGATCAGGTCGCCGCGGCGGTTTTTAGCCCAAGCGGCTTCATCGTGACCCAAGGCGGCGGGTTTATCCTCACCGAAGCTGATGGTGCTGATGCGGTTCGGGGCGATGCCGGACTTGATGATTTGGGCGCGGATGGCCAACGCCCGACGCTCGCCCAGCGCACGATTGTATTCTTCCGTGCCGCGCTCGTCGCAATGACCTTCGATTTCAAGCTGGTTCTGCGGCGCGGCTTTTAACGCGGCAATGACCGACTGGAGCTTGCCGATTTCCGACGCCCTCACGACTGACTTGTCGTAGTCAAAGTTGATCGTGTTTCCCGCGAAAGCACTGCGGTCAACAACCATGTTACCCCGCAACTCGACCGGTGGCTGACTGGGATCTGCTTCGGGATTCCGGGTCGGCGGGACCGTTGGCTGTATCGGCGTAGTGCTGATCCCCGTCGACGGTGTCGAGTTGGTTAATCCAGGTGACAGTGGCGTCACCGGACCAGCCGGCGTGGTGTCCGGCACAATCGGCGGCTGGGCAGGGCGCTGGTCGCCTACCTGCGTGGCGCGACCGTGGATGGGCGTGATGTTCTTCGGGGTCTTCTTGCAGCCGGTGGCAGCAACGACCGCGAGCAAAGTGAGGGCGGAGAGCTTGAGGAAAAAGGATTTTTTCATGTTGGTTTTTTCTGCTGGTGAAAGCGTTAACGCGCCCACGTGGGCTGGGAACAATTCCCAAAATTTACGGGTACATCCTTGACACGCTTGGTGGGCACGTCAAGCAGAGACAGGGACAGCGGGCCGCCACGACCGCGTTTACAGAACATCAGCGTGCGCGAGTTTGGCGCCCACGCGGGATCCTGTCCGGAAACCAAGCTTTGCACATCGCCGCCGGCGGCGGGCACTACGCACACCTCGAAGCCGCCGCGCTGGGTAGTAAAAGCGATCCATTTCCCGTCAGGCGACCAGTCTGGCTCGGTGGCGTTATATACGCCCACGGTGCGGATACGCCGTGGCTGGCCGCCGTTCACGCCGATGGAGTAAAGTTGCGGCTGGCCGTCGTCGCTGGAGACGTAGCAGATATTTTGGCCGTCAGGCGACCAACACGGCGAGGAAACGCCCTCAAGCGAACGCGTGAGTTGTTGCAGACCACGTCCGTGGATGTCCGCCACGTAAAGATCCGGTTTGCCACCCTTGCTTAAAACCATCGCCACCTGCTGGCCACCCGGCGCGACGGCCGGAGACAGGTTTGACCCACCGTAGCCGGCGACGATATGCCGCTCGCCGGTGTCGAGGCGGTGCGAATAAATATCAGCGTTACCGCGCTGATAGGAAGTGTATGCAAGCCACTGGCTGCCTGCGCCCCAAGACGGCGCGGCGATAATAGCGCGGTCCGCCGTGATGGGCTGCGCGCCGTGTCCGTCGTAATCAGCCAAGTAAATCTCACCCGTATTGTTGGGGGCCTTAACCTTAAAAGCCACCCGGGTCTGTGCGATGCCGCGGGTCTGCGTAAGCACAAAGATCACTTCATCCGCAAAGGCGTGAGCCAGCTTGCGCTGGTTGCCGCCGGTGTAAGCCTTTGAAAGCAAGTAATTCTTCTGCCGGTCAGAGACAAAACCCTCGAGCCGCGTCCCGTTAGTGCCGTGGACGAGCACGACGGCGGACTCTGGGTCCACGATGGAGCAGCCAGCAACTTCAAGGTCAAAGCGCAACGTCGAGGCGACTTCGCCGGTGAAACCGCTCAGGGAAATAGGTATGAGCTTACCCTCACTACTCCCAAAGACTCTGAAAGTAGGCTCCTGTGCCCGCGCGGCGACCGGAATGGTGGCGAGAGCGGCAAGCGAGGCGGCAAACTGTCGGCGGTTAAAATTCATCCGGTGGAACCTTTGGCTTTAAGATTGAAGTCTATGTTGAAGGTGCGTTGCCCCTCCCGAAAGCTGGCGGGGAACGGTTCGAACTGAATGACTTTTTGCAATGTCTCGCGCACTGACTTGTCTATCGCGCTATTGCCGCTGGGCCGACGCAGCTCCCAGTTTAGCACGCGACCGCTGCGCGCCACAGTGACAGTCACGCCCACAACAGCGGTGCCGTTGTTGAGGGTGCCCGGCAGCAACCAACTCCGCTCATATACTTGAACCATCATCTGGCCATATTCAAAAAAAGCGGCGGCGTTCGGGCCGGCTCCGACGTCGATATTGATGTCCACCGGTGAGGAGAGGCCGCCCGAAATCCCGCCGAGGATAGCATTCATCTTCGCTACACGCTGTTGGTGGGCGAGTTGGGCGGCCTTTGCGGCAGCGGCTTGCGTACGTTCCTCGGCTTCCGCCTTCGCCTTTGCCCCCTCTTCCTTTTTACGGGAGACAAGGTGTTTAGTATCGGCGAGTTTGATAGCCGACTTGGGGGCTTCGTTTACCGGCGCGGGCTTAGTGGAGGTTGCCTTCACCGGCGGCTCTGGCTCTCTGGTTTTCTTGGCTTCCGTTTTTACGGGGACTTCCTTGCCCTTTGGGCTGATGGGCAAAGGACGCGGCTCAGCCTTGGTAATCTTCGGCGGCGGTTCGTTGACGACTTCTTGCTTTGGAGTGACCGCAGGCTTGGGCGCGGGGGGTGGCGGCTCAACCGGACGCGGAGCTTCGGTAACCTTCGGCGCGGGGGCAGGCTCCACCGGGGCGGGCGGCGGCGGCGTGGGAACAATCGGCGCTGCAGAGCGGGCTTCCAATCGGTCCAACATGCGTGAGTCAATCATGTTAATGACCGGCTGGTAGGGGCGTGGCTTTTCCGTTACGAATGCGGGGACGACGAAAACAATGACGAGTAAGAACGCGTGACTCGCTGCCGAAGCGAGGAAACATTTGGTCTGGAGCTGCCGGTTCACTCGGTCAATTGATACAAATAATTCGGGGCAAATTCACTCGCGATCAAAAGTTGGACGGAAGTGCGGCGAACATGCTCCCAGCCGTTTGCGCTGGGCTCACGCCCGCGAGGTTTAGGATCGCGGCGATCTTCTGCTGCTTTCGACCGCCGTGAAAAGCCCCGGAGGACCGGCGCGGTCCCGGATGGTGGGGCGTGGCCGATAGCGCTTTGTTCATTGCCGCAGCTCCGTGCTGAAGCTCACTTGGGTCATGCCCCGCCGAGTGCATCGGTCAAGCAGTTGCATGGCATGGTCAAGCTTGCCGTCTCGGTCGCCGCGCACGCGGATGATGAGGTTGGGGTTAGCGCGGAAGTCGGCGACGAGTTGGGTCTCAATCTGGTCAAGTGTCATCGGGCGTTTTTGGAGCCGAAAGCCGCCAGCGCGGTCAATTTCAACGGTTCGTATGTCGTCGGCCCGAGGCGGGCGCTGGTCGGCTTTAGAGCTGGCCTGCGGGAGATTCAGGCTCAAGGACGATTCCAACATCGGCGTGGTAATGATGAAAATGATGAGCAACACGAACGCCAGGTCGAGCAGCGGCGTGATGTTGATCTCACTCAACGTCACAAGGGAATTGCGCTGGGAGAAGCGTCTCATCGCGGGTTATTCTGGGCTAACGAAGCTCGGCGGTGGAGACACCGGCTCAGGCATTGCCTTGATCGCCAGCCAGCTTCCCACAATGGCGAGAAGCAACAAGAGGATCCCCCCCAGTGCCCGCCTGCGCCTGCGATTACGAAGCAGGCGATTCCATCTTGGCAAGGCTATGGCGATTTCATTGCGCCGCAGCTGCTGGTGGCATTTGGTGCACCGGCTGGAGGTGCGTGGCACCTTGGCACTGCATTTGGTGCACTTGATCCACAAGTGCGAGCCACACGCATGGCACTGGATGGAATTGCGCTCATTGAAAACCCCGC
>Ga0194130_10008609_pt1 | contig 10788 bp, 8 predicted proteins | sample TA2KigsurfametaG_FD_160084 | JGI IMG/M metagenome (GOLD analysis project Ga0194130, IMG submission 160084) | Freshwater microbial communities from Lake Tanganyika, Tanzania - TA2015050 Kigoma 12 surface | ecosystem: Environmental > Aquatic > Freshwater > Lake | place: Tanzania: Lake Tanganyika... | reverse complement strand
ACTGCGTGCTGCTGGGCTCTTGCTGTCTGGTCTCTGTGTCCTCTGTGTTCTCTGCGGTTCCTTTCTGCTGCTGCTGCTGCTGCTGCTGAAGCAGAACAACCACAGAGAACACAGAGAACACAGAGAGCACAGAGCAGAGAAGAGCAGAGCAGGACCAACGGAGGTGCGGCAGCAGGACGAACGGCAACTGCGGTCGATGGCGGGCGGCGTGGCGCCCCGTGACGCAAGGCTTCTAGGGCCGCGCGCGGCGGTATCGTGCCGCGCATGACCATCGGACGGATGCGTGCGCTCCTCCCCTGCCTGCTCGCGACCGCGGCTCTCGCGCAGGCCCCCGCTCCCGCTGCGGCTGCCGCTGCCACCGACGCGACCGCGGTCGCGCCGATCGCGCCGACGGAACTGCGCGCGCGCCGCGCCGCGGTGGCGCAGGCCGTCGCCAAGCAGGCCGACGGCAAGACCGCCGTGGTGCTCGTGCGCGGCGCGGGCAAGCAGGCCGACATGGGCGCGTTCGTGCAGTTGCAGGACTTCCTCTACCTCGCCGGCGTGCCCGAACCCGACCTCGCGGTGTTGCTGGTCGTCGGACCGGACGGCGCCTTGCTGCGCGACGAGTTGCTGGTGCCGCCGTTCTCGCGCTTCGCCGCCACCTGGGACGGCGACTTCCTCGCACCCGGCGAAGCCGCCGCCAAACGCACCGGCTTCGCCACCGCGGGCAACGTGCGCAGCCTGCACCGCCAGCTCGACGAACTGCTGGCCGCCGACGCCGCGGGCGCGCGGCCCGTGCTGTTCACGCTGACCGCGCCGGCGGCGCGCACCGGCAGCACGCCGCGCAAGGCCGCCGACGGGGCGCGCGAGATGCAGCAGGATCGCTTCGACGGCCGCCCCAGCCGCGAGGAGTCGCTGGTCGCCGCGCTGCGCAAGGCGCACGACGGCCTGCGCATCGAGGGCCTGGAGCCGATCGTGCACGGGCTGCGCGCGCACAAGTCGCCGGCCGAGGTCGCCATCCTGCGGCGCTGCTCGGAGCTGACCGCCGCCGGCCACGCCGAGGCGATGCGTTCGTGCACGCCGGGCGTCGGCGAGAGCGCGCTCGCCGCGGTCGCGCGCTGCGTGTTCTCGCTGCAGGGCGCTGGCCCCGACGCCTACGGCGCGATCGTCGGCGGCGGGCCCAACGGCTGCATCCTGCACTACAACGCGCTGACGCGCACGCTGCGCGACGACGACCTGATCGTGATGGACTACGCGCCGACGCTGCACGGCTACGCCGTCGACGTCACGCGCACGTTCCCGGCATCGGGCACGTTCTCGCCGGCGCAGCGCAAGTTGGTGCAGGACGTGCACGACGTGCAGCAGGCGCTGATCCGCGAGGTGAAGCCCGGTGCTTCGCTGTCGGCGATCGGCGCCTTGTGCGCCAAGCTGCTGACCGAGCGCGGCTACAAGAACGACCACGGCCCGTGCCACCACGTCGGCCTTGCCGTGCACGACCCGAATCCCGACGTGCTGCAGCCGGGCATGGTGATCACCGTCGAGCCGGGCGCGTACCTGCGCGACGCCGGCATGGGCTGCCGCATCGAGGACACCATCCTGGTGACGGCGGACGGCTGCGAGGTGCTGAGCGCCGGCGTGCCGTCGACGCCGGACGCGATCGAGGCGCTGATGGCGCAGGACGGCATGCTGCAAGTCGCTGCGACGATGCGCCGCTGATCGCGCTGCAGCAGACCGTCGTGCTCGAGCGCGTGCGCGAGCACCTCGTGCAGGTCGGCGACGAGCCGATGCTGGTGTGCGTCGCCGCGTGGCGGGAACGCGGCGGCGCTCCCCCTGCATCCCCGCCGCCAGCGACCGCACCGCTCCGCGCGCCAGCCAGCGCGCTGGCCCGCGACAACGCGGCACTGGCTGCCGACCCCGACGACCCGACGCCCGCGACGCCCGAACCACGCAGCGCACCGCGCGGCCCGGCAGCGCCGCTCGGGGCGCTGCGCGCCGACTTCACGCCGGAGCAGCAACGGCTCCACGACAACCTGCGGACGTTCCGGCGCAACCGCGCCTACGCCGAGGGCGTGCCGCCGTACATCGTGTTGACCAACCGCCAACTGGTCGAACTCGCGCTGCAACGGCCGCGCTCGCGCCAAGCCCTCGGCGGCATCCCGGGCCTCGGCGACAAGAAGATCGCCCGGTTCGGCGGCGAACTGCTGCAGGCGCTCTGGCCGGACGGCGGACCGGGCGCCGACCAAACCACGTGCGCTGGCGAGGTTGCCGACGCCCCCACCCCAGAGGCTGCAGGCGACCAGCCACCGGCGGCCCAGGCATGACCCTGCCACTCGACCGCCCGCCGGCCGCCAGCGCCGGCAACGACCTGCTGCTGCTCCAGCACTGGGAGGCGTTCTGCGGCTGGTTGCTGCTGCAGACGGCCAAGTGGCCCAAGTCGGCGCGCTTCACGCTGACGCAGCGGCTGGAGAACCACGCGCTGGACGTGATCAGTTGCTGGTGCAAGCACGCTACGAACCGCAGCAGCGGCCCGGCTTGCTGCGCAGCATCAACCTGCGGCTCGAACGCATGCGCTTTCTGTGCCGGCTGGCGAAGGCCGGGCAGTTGGCGACGCCGGCCGCCTTCGAACGCGCCAACCGCGACCTCGACACGTGCGGCCGCATGCTGCACGGCTGGCGCGTGGCCATCGGCGAACGCCGCGAGACCCGGCGCGAGGAGACGTCGTTGTGAGGCGCATCGGCGGTGTGTGGGACGAGATCACCTCGTTCGCCAACCTCGCCCGCGCGGCGATCCGTGCCTCTGCCGGCAAACGCTGGCAGCGCGGCGTGGCGGCGTTCCTGGAGCGGCTCGAGCCCAACGTGCTGGCACTGCAGCGGGCGTTGCGCGACGGCACGTGGCGGCCCGGCACGCCGACGACGTTCGCGATCCGCGATCCCAAGCCGCGGACGATCACCGCCGCGCCGTTCGCCGACCGCGTCGTCCACCATGCACTGATCGACGTGCTGGAGCCGTGCCTCGACCGCCGCATGGCCCCGCACAGCTTCGCCTGCCGGCGCGGCATGGGGCAGCACCGGGCCTTGCGCCATGCGCAGCGGCTGGTGCGGCGCTGGCCGTGGTTCCTGCAACTCGACGTCACACGCTTCTTCCCGTCGCTGCGCCACGACGTCGTGCTGGCGACGCTGGCGCGGCGGCTCAAGGACCGCCGGAAACTGGCGCTGTGCGAAGTGCTGGTGCGCGCCGGCGGCGACGGCGGGATCGGCCTGCCGATCGGCAACCTGACCAGCCAGTGGTTCGCCAACCTCGTGCTCGACGAACTCGACCACCTGCTGGTCGGCGACGAGCGCGTCGCCGGCTACGTCCGCTACATGGACGACCTCGTCGTCTTCGGCCCTGGGCGCGAGCCGCTCGCCGCGACGCGCGCTCGCATCGAGGCCTGGCTGGGCGAACGTGGCCTCGCGCCCAAGGCGTCGGCGGCACGGTTGTGGCCGTGCCGTGCCGGCCTGCCGTTCCTCGGCTTCGTCGTGCACGCCGGCATGCTGCGACTGCGGCCGCAGAACGCGCGCCGCAGCCGCGCACGCTTGCGGCGCCGGGAGTGGCAACACCGCACCGGCCAGATCGACGACGCCCAACTCGCCGCCAGTGCGGCGAGCACGATCGCCCACCTCCGCCACGGCGCGACGCTGCGATTGCGGCGCGCGTGGTTTGGTCCCGAACCACGGCCGCGGGTCGCCGGCCCGCTCAACCGCTGCAACCGCGGCGGCAGCTGCGACAACGACCCCGACAACGCGCGCTCCGACAACCGCAACAACGACGACGCGACGAACCGCAACGACAACCTGGGCGCGCGCCCCGCCAAGACATCCGTTCGCCAGATCCCGGGGGATGCGCCCACCGCGCCGCCGGGCCGTGCACGGGGATGTCCAGATCCGCGGCCGGGCCGGCCTCGCGCCGGCCGAAGCGGTCCGCCCGCGCCGGCATCGTAGGCCATCCGGCCGAGCTGTCGGCGCGGGCGATTTTTCTTCGGGTCGCCGCGCAAGCGACCATGCGAGGCATCGGGAGGGAGCGCGCCGCGCTGCACCTCGCGCAGGTCGGCGACGCGATTCCCTCGCCGGCGACTGCGTTGCCGCGGTTGCGTCTCGGTGTGCTCTGTGGTCTCTGTGGTTTATTTCTGATGGCTCCAAGCAACCACCGAGAACACAGAGCGCACAGAGACCAGACCAAGCCAAGCAAACGACCAACCAACCTGTCCAATCACTCCGACCCCACCCTCACGCCTTCCACAGCGTCCGCGCGCCGAACAGCACGAACCCGACCCGCGCCACGTACTTCAACGCCTGCTCGCTGACGGACCTCGACACCATCTTCCCGGCGAACACCCCCAGCGCGGTCGACACCACCAGCGCCGCGGCGGCGCCGGCGAACACCTGCCAGCACGAGACGCCGTCCTCACTGGCGAACAGCATCGTCGCCAGTTGGGTCTTGTCGCCGAAATCGGCGACGAACACGGAACCGAAGATGGTCGCGAGCAGTTTCCAGTCCATCGCCGCAAGGTACTGACGGCGCGCCGTCGGTGCCTCCGGCCTTGGCCCACGTTGACCGGCGACCGCCCGCCTGCCATCGTCGCCGCCGCGGTCGGCGCCTCGCCGCCGCGCCCTCTTCCTCGTCGTCGACCTCGCCCATGCACCGCGCGTCGTTCCTGTCCGACCACTGCCCGCCGATGGGCATCTACGAGACGCTCTATGCCTTCCGCGACACCTTCGGGCAGTTCATGGGCTCGCCCGGCACGCACCCGTGGTCGCAGGGTTTCCCGCTGACGACGCCGCTGCCGGGCGGACCGGCGCTGCCGGACCGCGTCGACGTCACGCCCGACGACCGCCTGTACCCGAAGGCTTGGGGCCACCCGGACCTGCGCGAGGCGATCGCGCGCCACTACAACGAGTTCCACGGCTCGCGCGTCGCGCCGGAGAACGTCATGGTGTTCGCCGGCGGCCGACCCGGCATCTACACCGTTCTCGCGTTCCTCAAGAAGCACGTCGAGGTGCGCATCGGCAACGTCGAGTGGCCCGCCTACCTCGACATCCTGACGCAGACGCAGACCAGCTGGCGCGTCGTGCCGTTCACCAAAGCGAACGGCTTCCACCCGCCGAACCGCGCGTACTTCGACCGCACGGGCCTCAACGCCAAGACCCACCTGATGCCGGTGATCTCCAATCCCGGCAACCCGACCGGCCACACGCGCAGCGGCGCCGAGCTCGCGGAGCTGATCGCGCTGGCCGAGCAGTCCGGCAACGGCATCCTGCTTGACGAGGCCTACGAGATGTTCCACGCCTCGCAGGGCGTCAGCGGCATCCGCTACGTCAAGGACCTCGACGACAGCAACGTGTTCCTCGCCGGCGCCTGCACCAAGGGCCTGCAGAGCCCCGGCATCCGCATCGGCTGGATCGTCGCCAGCCGCAAGAACATCGAGACGCTGTCGAACTACTCCAGCTTCGGCATGGGCGGCGTCAGCCACCTGTCGCAGAAATACGCGGTGCAACTGCTGGAGCCGCAGCGCGTCGCGAAGGCGCGTGCCGCCGTCGCCGCGCACTACGGCCGGCAGCGCGAGCGCTACGGCGAGGCCTTCGCCAAGATGGGGCTGGGCGTGCACACCGGCGATGGCGGTTTCTACCATTGGCTGGAGCTGCCCGACGGCATCGACGCCGACACGCTCAACCGCCGGCTGTTCCGCCACGGCGCTGCGATCCTCAAGGGCTTCGACTGCGACATGGCGCGGCCGCACGACAAGGACCCGGGCTACCGCTCGCCGTACGCGTCGTGGTTCCGCTTCTCGTTCGGTCCGCTGCCGCCCGAGTCGTTCGCCGCGGACGTCGCGCTGCTGCAGAAGGTCCTCGACGAGTGCCGGGCCGACGCCCGCACGGCCGGCCGCGGCTGAGAGCGACTGGAGGCCCTCGCCGCGCGCGCCGCAGCGCGCGGCGCGCCCCGTCTCACGGCTCCTGGTTGCGCGTGTACCAGCCGATGCCGTGCAGCGGCGCTTGGCCGCTCGCCGCGCGCACGCCCATCACTGCGACCTCGTAGACGCGGCACGGCTCGGTGCGCGCCAGCGTGATCGCCAGCGCCGACTGGCCGGCGACGAGCGCAACGGCGGTCACGTCTTCCGTGCGCACATCGCGCGGCGGGCAGCCGTAGCCCTCGTGGTGGTCGTAGGTCCAGCTGCGCACGGCGACGTTCGCCGGCAGCGCGCTCGCGGCGTCGACGTCCATCGTGAAGCGCGCGGTGAAGCCGCCCTGCGCGGCCTTCAGCTCCAGCAGCTCGAACGGATCCTTGTCCTGCCACACGAGGCGCTGCAGGCCGTGCTCGCTCGGGCCGAGCGAGCCCCAGCCGCGGTTCGTGAGCCCGCACCACAGCGTGCCCTTCGTCCCCCACAGCACGCGCGTGATGCCGCACTTGAGCCCGCGGCGGAACGGGTAGCACGCGCCCTGCAGCTTGCCACCGACGTCTTCGAGCGACATGCGGAAGACCTCGGACGAGTACTGGTCGCCGCAGAACACCTGGCCGCGGAACGGGCCGAAGTTGCCGGCCGTGTCCCAGACGAAGCCGCCCGGCGAGCGGCCGCACAGGTCGTATGGGATCCACACCGCCGGCAGCGTGAAGCTGGGGATCGTGCGCGCGGCCTCGGCCATGCGCAGGCCGCTCTTCACTTCGCCTGGATGCGCCACCTTGCTCGCCGGCAGCTTGCAGCTGTCGATGCCCCACGGATGGCCGTGGAACTCGCCGGGCTGCAGCAGCGCGAACTTGCTCGACGCGCACCATTCGCCCTGGTTGTCCGTGTACCAGACGCGGCCGTCGGGTGCGGTGCCGACGCCGGCCGGCGAACGCAGGCCCGCGACCACCGGCTCGAAGCTGCCGCCGCCGGCGGGCACGCGGATCGCCCAGCCGCGCCACGGCGCGCGCCCGAACGGCTCGTCGCCGAACGGCTTGTTGAGCGTGAGCCAGAACGAGCCGTCGCCGGCGACCGCGGGGCCGAACGCGTACTCGTGGTAGTTGCCGCTGATCGGCCAGCCTTCGGCGACCGTCTCCAGCTCGTCCATGCGGCCGTCGCCGTCGGCGTCCTTGCCACGCGACAGTTCGCCGCGCTGCGCGAAGTACAGCCAGCCGTCGCGCTGCACGAGGCCGAGCGGCTCCATCAGGCCTTCGGCCCACAGCGTCGGCTTCGGCTGCGCGCTGCTGACGTCGGCGAGGCGCCAGATCTCGCCGCGGCGCGTCGCCGCGAACATCACGTCGCCGTCCAGCGCGAGGCCGCCGACCTCGAGCACGACGTCGGGCGGCAACGGCACGTCCGCGATCGCGACGTAGGTCGCTTCGTCGGGCGCGGGCTTCGCCTGGACCGGGCCGGGCGACGCCGGCTCCTGCGGCGCGAGCAACGACAACAACAGCGCGAACGTCACCATTGGTACACGACCTCCAGCGTCTGGCCCTGGGCGAGGCGGTGCGCGCCGGCCGGCTGGCCGGCGACGAGCGCGCGCACGCCGTCCTGCGTCGGGAACGCGAGCGCGAGTTCGCCCTTGGTGGCGCGGATCGTCCGCACCACCTCGCTGCCGTGGTCGGCGAGCCGCGGCCGCGCTTCGTCCTCGTACTCGACGTCGCCGGCGGCGACGCGCAGCGTCGGATGACCGTCCGCGGCGATGCGCTGGCCGAGCAGCCGGCGCGGCGCGCCGTCCTGCACGACGAGGTCCTGCAGCACCACCCAATCGCGACCGAGCGGCTTCAGCAACTGGCCGGCGCGGCCGCTCCAGGTGCCGTGCGCGTCGAGGAAGTCGCCGCGCCACAACCACACGAGCCGCGGCTGCTCGAGGTCGAACGCGAAGTGCGTGCGCTCGGCGGTGCCGACCGACAGCGTGCGCGCCGAGACGTCGCGCAGGAACGCGCCGTGGAGCTTGGGCCGTTCGCCGGGCAGCAGCACCAGCGAGTCGGGCTTGGCCTTGATGCCGGTTGGCAGCGGCGCGGCGGCGCCGAGCGACAGCCATGTGCGCAGCGCCGCCGCTTCGCCGCGCGACGCCTCGTCGTCCTTCAGCCACAGCGCCGGCATGCGCGTGCCCGGCCGCAGCGTCGTCGGGTGCAGCAGCCAATCCTGGAACCAGCCGGCCTGCAGCCGTTCGTGCTGCACCGACAGGTCCATGCCCTGCACGCCGAGCGACGGCAGGCCCTGGAACGTGTGGCACGTGATGCAGTTGCGCCCGCCGAGGCCGGCGAGCTGCGCGCCGCGCTTGGCGGCTTCGACGGTGAACGCCGGCTCCGGCCGCGGGTCGACGCCGTCGACCGCCGCGAACCACGCCGCGTACTGCTTCGCGCGCGCGTCGCCGACCTTGGGCATGCGCACGCGCAGGTACGGCCGCACGCCGTGGCCGTCGCGCAGCACCTTCTCGATCCACGCGGTCTGCAGCCGCTTGCCGACGCTCGACAGGTCCGGCGGGATGCGGCCTTCGTCGCCGATGTCCTCGACCTCGACGAGGTGCGCGCGCACCGCGGGCGGCACGCCGCCCTGGCCGTCGCGGCTGTGGCACGACAGGCAGCCGTCCTGCATCAGCGCCGTCGCCAGCCGCTGCGCGTCGTCGAGCGGCCGCGCCGCCGCCGTCTGCGCCGCCGCGAACAACGAGGCGCCGGCTGGGGCTTTGGGGCAATCGCCGCCGCGCAGCGCACTCCACGCCTTGACCGCAGGCGGTGGCGGCACCGCCTCGAACGCCGGGTCGGCGATCGCGTGGCAGCTGTCGCAGCGGCGCGCGCGCGCGGCGGCGCGGCCTTGCGCCACCAGCTCCGGCGTCGCCGGCCGCGGCGCCGCCGGCGGCAGCAGCGCGCTGCCGATCGTCGTCGCGCGCGCCGCCGGGATCGGCGTCAGCTCGTCGACGCCGGGCCCGCGCCACAGCGCCTCCAGCGACGCGCCGCCGTGGCCCTGCGTGTGCATGACGACGAGTTCGTGCGCCCCGGCCGTCAGCGTGACCTTGCCCTCGCGCCGGCGGTGCGGCGCGATCGCCTCGTTCTTGACCACCAACTGGCCGTCGAGCCACAGCCACGAGCTGTCGTCGCTGCCGGTGACGAACGTCCACTCGCCCGCCGCCGGCACGTCGAGCTTGGCCTCGAAGCGCAGCACGAAGTCGTCGCGGCGCGTCGCCACCGCGTCGTCGATGACGGCGGCGACGCCCGTCGCAGCCGGCGCTTTGCCGTTGACGTCGGGCAGTGCGGCGTCCTTGACGTCGAGTTCCCACGCCGACCAACCGAACCCCGGCTGCGGCGCGCCGTCGACGCGCTGGCCGCGCAGCAGCCACGCGGCGACGTCGGCCGCTTCGGCGGCCGACAGCGGCGGGTGCACGAGGCCCGGATGGCGCGCGTTCGGATCGGCGAGGTAGCCGGCGAGGCGCGTGAAGTCGGTGCGCTTGGGCAGGTCGTCGAACGCCGTCGGCGCATGGCAGGCGCCGCACGCGAGCTGCTTGGTCAACTGCTCGCCGCGCGCTTCGCCGCTGGCCGGGTGGCCGGCCGGCTGGGCCGGCGGCGCGTCATGGCCGAGCGCGGCGAGCCACGCCGCGAGCGCTGGCGCGTCGTCGCCACCGTGGTGCCGCTGCAGGAAGGCCTGACCGCCGTCGGCGTGCCAGCGCGCTGCGTCGGCGAGCGCGGGGCCGCGGGCGAGCGCGTGCCGTTCGGCGTCGGCGCCAGCGCTCGCGTGGCAGCGCACGCAGCCGGCGCGGGCCACCGCGACGTCGGCGGCGACCAGTTCCGCCGTCAGCGGCACGGCGGCGGCGACCGGAGCGACAGGCGACTTGTCATCGCCGCCACAGGCAGCGAACACGGCGAGCACGAACACGGCGCAGGAACGGCGCATGGGTTGCGCACCCTACGCGCAAAGCGCACGCTGCTCCATCGGCGACCTGGCCGCCGTGCGCGCGTGCACCGCCACACCGGGTGTTTCCCCTCGCTCGACCGTCACGACGCACGCGCGAGGCCGCACCGGGATCGCGTGTCCCACGCTTGTCGCTCGACGATGGGGCGGCGGACGACGCTGCGGCGCGCGCACGCTGCCTGCCGCCGGCGGCGCCCGCAGCGGCTCACGGCAACTTCAGTTCGGCGCGCTGCATGCCCGGTTCGAGCACCAGCTTCTTGGCGGGACGGTAGTCGCCGAGCAGGGCGATCTCGTAACGGCCCGGCGGCGCGTTGGCGATGACCGCGACGCCGGCTTCGTCCAATTCGACGTTGGCGAAGAACCGACCGTCGCGGCGCACCTGCACGAAGCCGGTCGCCACGTCCGCCGTCGGATCGACGACGACCTCGATGACCGCGCCCGCCTGCAGCGCGACCTGCAGCGGCCGCGGCGACAGCAGGTCGCGCGGCAGCGCCAGGTCGATCGCGCGCGGCGCGAAGCCGGTCGCGCGCACGACGAGGCGGCTCGACCGCTCGGCGACGCCGGTGAGTTCGAAGCTGCCGTCGGCGCCGGTGCGCGTCGCCGGCTCGAACAGCTCGAAGTCGGACTCGTAGCCGACCAGCACCTGCGCGCCGGCGATCGGCGCCCCGTCGGGTCGGACGACGACGCCGCGCAGGCGCGCGCCGCGCTCCAGCACGATCTCGCCGAGTTCGTGCATGCCGCCCGGCTCGAAGTCGCGCTCGACCACGAACGGCGCGTAGCCCTCGCTCCACACCTCGACGCGCACGCGGCCGGCCGGGCAGCCGTTCCAGTCCAACTCGCCATCGGCGAGGTCGAACCACGTGCCGGCGCGCGGCCCGTCGTCGTCGTCGTCGCTCGCGGCGACCCGCACCAGCACGCCGGCG
>Ga0194130_10008605_pt1 | contig 10790 bp, 13 predicted proteins | sample TA2KigsurfametaG_FD_160084 | JGI IMG/M metagenome (GOLD analysis project Ga0194130, IMG submission 160084) | Freshwater microbial communities from Lake Tanganyika, Tanzania - TA2015050 Kigoma 12 surface | ecosystem: Environmental > Aquatic > Freshwater > Lake | place: Tanzania: Lake Tanganyika... | reverse complement strand
GAGTTTGTCGGGAAACTCGACCTGAATTTGGTTAATCTGCTGGTTAAGGTCAATCGTCGTGACGTTGATCGCGCCGATCACGTTGCTGTCGTCAAAACTGAACGTCGACGCGGTGTCGCGGTTGATGACAATCGACCATTGCCCTGTGGCAGCCTGATACGACATCCAAGAATCGCAAGCGTCAAGGATTCTCTGGACGTTGTCGAGCACAGGCTGCCCGGTGTCGAGCACGCCGTTAATCCGGTAGCGCGCTTGACTTTGCGCTGCACCGCCGCCCGCAGGCGTATAAGTAATCGTGGCATCGCTGTAGGCGTTGAGTGCGGTTGCGCTTGCAGTGTCGAGCAACGATGCCATGCCGGCCCCGTAACGCGCATCCGACATGTAGTCCGACCAAACATCCCCTGGCTTTGCAACCGACCCGCCGCGCGGCAGATGCGTGCAATAAAACGTGATCGGGAGCAGTTGCGTCGTGTTGGCGTCCCGGTTGTAGTTGAGCTTGACGATGGCAAACGCAAGCCCGTTCATCTGCCTGCCCGACGCAGGCCAGCGGAGCGCTGCAGGCAGATCCGCGCCGCCCATAAACGTGGTGGGCGCTAGTCCGTTAATCGCTGTAATCGCGCCAGCGTTGGTCGACGTGTAAAGACTAATAAACAAGTTGCCGTCGATCTTTGGGTCGACGTTGTTCGCGCCATCGGTAAGCGACACGACACGCGTCAGATCGCCCGTGGTGGCAAACGTGACAAGCCTGTCGCCGTAATAAAACTTTGTGGTGTCGAAGCTAAACGTCGCGCTTGCGTCACTTGAAATCGACGAGACCGCAAGCACGTAGTACATTGTTTTATTGTCTGTCGTGATTGCGGCATCGACAAAAGTGCCGCCAAGCCAAGCGCTGCCATAAACCACGGGGATGCTGTTGTTACTCGCTGGCGGCATTTGCTGGCGCGCGCCGAAGTCTTGTATTTTTGGTGGTTTGGCTCCGAACGCACGGCTGACAAGCGTTGTGACCGTAAAATTGATCGCAAACGTCGCAATTGCCAAGCCTTGCGATCCAAGCGCGGCAGCGGCTAGGACAACATCGCCGTAGACTGCGGCTAGGATAACGCTGGCGGCCATGCTTCCCTCATCAAGGTGACGTGCATCTGGCGGTAACCGTAGCGCTCAAGATTAAGATTTTGCTGGCGTGCGCACGACACCAGCGCAACGCGGCCAGACTGCAACAAGTCTTGTGCGCGTCGGTTGAATTCAAGCCACAATCGCCCACCAATGGTGCGCCCGCGATGCTGAGGTGCGACGTAAAAGGCAAGCTCGGACAACTCGCGCACGGCAGGGTTCCAGACGTTGCCGTGGATGAGTGCGCAAAGCATGCCACGCGCCTGATTGTCGATCAGCACAAAACCTGCGCCTAAAATCATGCGCTCAAGCAACGCGGTCACGTGCTGCGGGTCTTGCATTTCGATCAAGATACGCAGCTGCGTTTCTTGCGCGTATTCGCGCAGCATGCTTTTACACGCCTCCATGTCGTAAGGTGTGGCAGAACGTATCATCCCCCGCCGGAGTTATTTAGTTCATCGATAGACGGCAAATACTGAGGTTCTTGCTCCGATTGCGAGCCTGTCGTCGGCGGCACGCCAAAGTCAAAGAACTGGCCTGCAATCGCGGCCACGCGCGACATGCTGGCATCGCCCGCGTAGAGTTGCTGCCAAGCTTGCAAATTGGTGCGGATGCCTGCGACGCGATTAGCCAGCACCTCGCGGAAGCTGCTGCACGACAAAATCGCCGTCGCGGTGCGCACGCGCATTTCAGCGTTGAAATCCTCGCTCAAGCCGACGTTGGTCACAAAACCGCGATAGCGCAAGAAAAACTGTTGCGTGGGCGTCGTGATAATCTGAAAGTTGCTGTCAAAAAACCCGCGCGCAATTTCCACGCTTGCGCCTTTGATGTTGCTGCTCAACACCAGCGCAGAATTGGTGGGGTCAATACCAACAAGGCTAATGATCATGTCGCCGCTTGTTGCTTTGATTTCGCGGTTGACTTCGCCGACCGAAAGCAGACTGCCAAGCGCGGTAAACGTCACGCCTGCGACCGTGATTGCGGCTGCGGCGTTGCAGAAAGTGTACGTATTCGTACTCGTGATGAGGCGCACAAACTCGCCGTGCCGAATGGTCGAGGCGGCAAGCGCGGTCATCGGCGTGCTCATTGCACGTTCTCACGAAACACAAAATCGCTCGCCCACTCGACCCATGCCCCGTCCGTCATGGGGTGCAATGTGTAGATCGGGCAAACCTCGGCAACCACCGACCAGGTGCAGGCACTGCCGACTGCGGTCAACGTCCCTGCGCTTGGCGTGCCGATTACGGGCCGATGCAGCACGACGCTGACGGCCGCAGCGGAACCGCGCGTGACCTGCGTTGCGACTTTGTACGGGTAGCTTCCGAGTTGCAAAACGTCCCCTGGCGCAAACACCACGGTTGTGCTGCCGACCGCAGGAAGATTGCCGACACTGATGGTTGTCGCGTTGGCTGCAGGGACCGACGCAAGAGTCAGCGCTGCAGCCTGCGCTGCGCTTAGTGCACCTTGGTAACTCGCAAACCACGACAAGGTCGACGAAGCAAAACTCAAGGTGCCGGCGGTCAAGCGGTCGAGGTTATCGATGGCTTGGATCACGCTGCGCACTTGCGGGTAGTAGAGGTACGCGTGCGGCTTGACGGTAAAAATCCAAGGTTGCGCGGTTAAGTACTCTGCGGTGCGCACTTGGCCGCTGCGCGAGTACTGCTGGCCTACGGTCTTGCGCGTGTTGACCTGGATGTACTGGCTGATGTCAAGGATGGTCTGGAATGACATCAGGCGCGCCCCTGTGGCGAGAGCGATTTTTGGGCATACATGTTTGCTGCGAATACGGTTTTATTGGACGCCAACAAGCGATCCTCGAAAGACTTGACGTCAATCGCCTGGATGTTGTAGTTATTCACAATCGTGCTGCCGCCGAGTTTGTCGTTGGCGACCACCGTGCCGCGAAACGCCGGCACAAACAACTCGGGCCCGCGCTCGCCGACGATGTACGCGCTGCCCGCGTCAACGGGACCGCCCGAGGCCTTGCCTGCGGGCGTTGGCAACGCTGCTTTGAAAAAGTCAAAAAGCGGCGTTGTAATGTACTGCCGCACGGTGAGTCGCAACAGGTCTTGCGCAATGCTGTTGACCATGTCGCGGAACGTCGCTTTGCCGGTCAGCGCCATCTGCACAAACACTTCTGTAAAACGCTCGCCGGTGCGGTCAAGCAGTCGCATCAGATCTTCAAGCGGGTTCTTGGGCTTTTCGAGCGCAACGCGTAGCTCATCGCTTGTTTTGCCGATAAGCCGCGACCACTCCTCAAACGTAATCGCGCCTTTTTCAAAAGCAGCGTCAATGTCGAGAATTTTTGCCTCAAAACGCTCAAACGCGGTCTTCGCACCGTCGACCTCGCGCCGCCACTTTGCCACATATTCAAGTCGCAAGAGCCCTTCAAGCGTGGCTTGCGCTTCAGGCCCAAGTCGAAACGCCTGAGCGCGACGCGCTGCATCTTCGCCCATCTCAAGCGCAAGGATTTGCATCCTCGTTGCTTCGACAAACGTTTCTGCCGCACGCTTAGCTTGCTGCGCTTTCTGAAGATTTATGAGTTGGTCGACCATTTGCGCACCCAGCGCCCCGCCTTGCATGGCGGCTTGCGCACGCCTCGCAGCTTCCTCGCCCAAGGTCAAGACGTCAATTTGCGCCTGCACTGAAGCAATGAACGCGGCTACGTTCTGGGCGCGCGCTTGCGCCAAGTCGGCCATGCGCTTTGTTTCTGCGTCAGTTGCGGCTTGCCGCCGCTGCGTTTGCTCAGCTTCAAACTTGCCTAAAAAAGCATGGTACTCCTGAAGTCGGCGTTGCTCTTCTTTTTGCAGTCGTTCGCGCTCGCGTTCTGCCTCGCGCGCTGCGCGCTCGGCTTCTTTCTGCACCCTCTCTCGCTCACGCTCGGCGTCCCGCGCAGCACGCTCGGCCTCTTTCTGCACCCTCTCTCGCTCGCGCTGAGCATCACGCGCGGCGCGCTCGGCTTCTTTTTCGGCTGCCTTGCGCGCCTCCTCGGCGCGACGCGCAGCGATCAAGTCTTCAGCACGCGCAGAGGCTCGAGGCCCAAATTTTGCTGCCTCAAAGCGCAGCGCAGCATCCTCGCCCTCGCGCAACTTGCGAATTTGCTGATCCAGACTCTCAATGTAACGCCGCGCGGCTTCGACACGCGCCTGCGCTTCGCGCTTTAAGCGCTCGGCTTGGCTGTTGGCGCGCCGGTTGGCTGAATCGTCTGCTTTCTTAGCTTCGCCCTCGGCTTTGATGACGCTGGTTGTTTTTTGATTCAGGGCCTCTTGCGCCTGTGCTAAAAACTTAAGCAACTGCTGTATTTGCGTTCTGCCTGACTCGGTGGCCTGCCGCTGTTGAAGATTAAGGCTTAGAACTTGATCGCGCAGACTTTCAAAGTTAACTTCTCCGCTCTGGAACTTGCGCAGCGTCGTGAGCAAACGCATGGCTTCTTGCTCAGCGATGCCAAACTCTACCCCAAGTTTTTGCGCTGGCGAATCCAAAAACGGCTTAAAAATTTCAGGGATCGCAAGTCGCGCCACGCTTGCAAATTGATTAACAAGACTCCCTGCAAAGTCTTTGAGCTGCTGACCAAGTTGCAGTTGCGCAATTTCGCGCAATTGTGTGTAGAGCGCCTTGAGCGCCGGCGCCGCATTGGCGTAGTATTTTTCGGATATTTCTTCGAGCGATTGGCCTGCGGCATTGTTGGCCGCTGTAAATTCTGCTGCAGCAGACGCAACGTCTTTCGCCGCATCCTCGACGCTTTTCATCGTTCCTACGAGGGCGGTAAAGCCCGCAGAAAGCAGCGGGATTGTCACGGCCGCTACGGTGCCGAGCACAACGCCTACCGCGCCAAAAGCGGAGAGCAACTGCGGCAGTTGTTGCGTTAGCGCTTGCGTGGCGCTAGTGCCGCTGCCGACCTGCACGGCGAAGTCTTGGATCTGGTAGCCGGCATTGCGCGCAACGTCGCCCATTTGCGACTTTTGCCGCGTTGCAAGCTCAAAACCCCCTGCCGCTTCGCGCGCTGCGTTGCCGCTTTTTTGTACTGTTTCGCTGGTCGCCTGCAGCGTGTCGCCAAGCTCTTTGGCCTTGCGCTTGGCCGCATCGGTTTGCGTGACGAAGGCTGCGCTTTCAAGATCGAGCGCAACCTGCAGCGCAGCAATGGTCTTAGCCATAGCGCGCCTGCAGATGTTTAAGGTACTCGGGCTTAAAACCTGGAAGTGTCGTCAGGAGCAGATAGTCGCGCTCGGCGCGCGTAGGCTCTGCGGGCTTAAAGTAGGCCTCGATAAACGGAAACCACTCGGCGGGCCTGAGCGTTTTGTGTTGCTTGGAAAACATGCCGGCGAGCGAATGCAACAACGACATAGTGTGCGTTGCGAACATCAGCGGACCACGCCCGCCAATCAGACCGTCTCGGTACAACAACTCCATCTCAGTGACCGTCTCCCAGTCAAGCGCGTCGAACACGTCGGGATCTTGCCCATGGAAAATGGCTGCTGCCCGAACCTGCCGGTACAGCAGCCGCTTTAGTTTTTTTCTGTTGCCTCGTATCTAGGTTTGACAACCGCTTCAACAGCTTTGACCAGATCTTCAATTTCTTTGTCGGAAAGCGACGCAGACAATTCGTCGTAGCTCAACGCAAACACATCTTCGCCTTCCGCAAAACCCACTAAGCCAATCATGGCGATTTCGTTAAGTTGTCGGCTTGCAAGCCAGCGGGCGGTCTGGCGCATGCTGCGGCCCTCAATCAAAATGTCGTCATCTTTGATTTCGACGTTTGGATCGCCAAGGGTGCCGCTGCGCATGAGTGAGTCTTTGAGGCGCGCAAAGTGCTCCTCAACAAGATCTGCGGGTGGTGACTGGCACTTGTGCGTGAGCCCTTGCAATTCGAGACGCGTGGGCAGGTACACTTCAAAGGCATGCCCGTGAAAGTCAATGGTTTTGTACTTCGTGCGCTTAAAACCGTTCAGCCGCTGTTGAACACTCATGCGCGCTTGCTCCGTTGTTTGTTGGCAAATTGATTAATTTGCGCGGCAAGCTCGGCGCCCAGGTTTTGCGTCATCGCCGGGATTGCGCGCTCAAAATTTGCACGAATAAAAGGCGTTGCGGGTTGGTCTGCGCGACCGTACTCAAGCGCCATTGCAGCAGGCCTGAAGTCACCCTTTGCGTCCACATACCGCACGCCCACGATCACAAAACCGTAGGCAATCGATTGATTGCTGTGGTATTTGCGCTTGCGGTCGCGCATCGTGGATACTTTTGCGCCCGCCCGCGTCTGCACCTGCAGTCTGCCGGTATCGACCGGCACTGCAGGCCGGATGTTGTCAAGCGCAGGCTTGACCGCGCGGCGCAACGCCGGCACGACTGAGCGCTTGGCCTGCTGCGCCGAAAACTCCTCGCGGAGCGCTATGAGCGCTTGCTCAACCTCGCGCGTCCCAGAAACCGTAACGCGCATCGTTCATGCGTCCGAGGCATCCGAGACGAGCGACGGTGCGTCAGGCGTTGCGTAGATCCGCAAGATTTGCAAGGCGACAAAGCGCGCCGATTGCGGATCGGCCTCGTTAAGCGCACGGTCGACGTCTGACTGCAAAAAATGATAGCAGCGCGCAATGTTATGCGCGAGCCCTGGCCCTTCAACCATGTTTTCGATAACGTCGTCGATCATGCGTTGTTTGACCATCCAAAAAGGTTGCCGCGCGGGTGCAGAGTAAACGTGCATTGCGCTTCTGCGCCTGGAGCAGGATCGATTGAAAACTGCGATGCGCGCGCATTAAACGCAAAAAGCACCGTGTTCGCACCCTCGACGAAGGCGATCACATAAGTCCGGTCGATCAACCCGCTGTACGCGTCGCCCCGCACTAACAACAAGTTTGCATTCGTTGGATTCCAGGCATGAATAAACGAGAGCGAAAACGGCGCACTTTGCACTGGGATTTTATCGGACTGGCGGCTGCCTGCAACCGAAAAGTTCGCCATGGCGTCTTCCTGCCCAAAAGCAGGAATCGCTTCAACCTGCAGTAGATTGCCGTCAACAACGAATGCACTTACAGTCGCATAAGTCGCAAGCAGTACCTCCGTTGCAACCGGCGTGGGCGCAGCACCTGGCTGCATGTAGAGCGATGCGACAAAACCCGGAAGTACTTTATTTGGAAGAGCCATGATGACCTCTATCAGCTAGGAATGTCAAACGTCATGTCAAGCACAATCTGATGAAGCTTATTATCGTTGTCGAAGGTATTAAAAAGCCACTCTACGTCAATTTTCGCCACGAAAAACAGGCCGCCCAGCAAACCTTGATAGCCATGCAGCGCGTCGAGCACTAATTGCGCCTGCGCAAAACACGTCGCCATCGTCTGCGCATACACGTTTGTCTGGCAAACCGGACGGTCGATGCCTTTGTTGCTCTGCGCTCCGGTGTAGACCGGTTGGTGCACGTTGCGCAGCGTCCAGGTCAAAAAGGTCGGCTCGCTCGCAAAGTTGCGGTTGAACGAGGCATACACCGGCGTCGGCGTGACAACCAACTGCAGCGCCGTTTGAATCGCTTGCGCATACACCGCCGCGCTGTTTTGTCCCATGCATTAGACCGCCGTCGCAGGTTCGTTGCGAAAACACGTGAGCGTGACAAACTGCCGATCAAGATGCTCAAACACATCGACAATGCGCCAGGATTTTGCGCGATACGTAATGCTGAAGGCCGCTTGATTGTCCACAATCTGCTTGGTGTTCGGCGAGTAATTCACGACAAGCCGCACGATGTCGTCGTATTGTCGGTAGCTCTCGGTGATTTTCTCGCTGGCTTTAATGTCCTCGCTGCGCGCGCGCGTATTGAAGGCTAGCGTCTCGGTCGTCGTTTGATCGCCTTGCGCGGTTTTTGCAAACGTCAGATTGTTGACACCGATTTGCTCAACGCGCAGCACCATCACATCACCAAGGGCTTGTACGGACGCAAAAGCGCCTCGACGCCAAACGGAATGCAGTTAAGCTTGCGCTCGCTTGTGTCGCTGCGCTGGTTGTACAGGTGCGCAACCATCAAAAGGCCCGCTTGCTTGACGACAGGATACTGCGCCATGATTGAGGCCGTGTTCGTCCACGTGACCTGCAAAGGCGCAGCCATTTGCGTGTTGATGTTGTTGGGGACGGAAAGCAAAATCACTTGCTGGCCCGTCACGTCGTAGTAGTAGCTGCTTGTTGCAAGCGTGACCAACGCAGGAGGTGTGGCTTGGTTGTACGCTTTGACCGAGTTGATGGTCGTGCCACTTTGCGAGACTTGCGGTAGCCCGAGCGTCAAGGGCGTCGCCATCAACGTACCGACGGCGTAATAGGCCACAAAGGTGTTGTTGAAGATTGGCAGACCCAAATAGTCTTCAATCGCCATGCGCGCGGCAAGCTCAAGACTTTCGAGATACGCGTCTTGCGACTCGTCGCCAAAAAGGTTAAGTTGATTGGCGATCTCATCGGTCGTGAGCCACGACGTCGAAATGTCGCGCGCAGTCTGCAGAATCTGCGCAAAGTTCCACGGCGCGCCGGTGGGCGTTGCGTAGGTTTGCTGCGCAGGCATTTCAGGTGGCAATCGCGCGCACGCCAGCGAAGACGTCGCGGATGGTGGAGATCATGCGTTTTTGCGCAATGATCGTGATAAACCCTGGCGCAGTTTGCTCCATCATCTGCAGGTCGATGTCCCCGTAGTCGACAATGTGCAAAAAGCGCGGCCAGTTGCACAAGTAAACCGAAAACTGGCCCGCAGTTGCGCCGTCGCTCAAGTAATTGTTGGGGATCACAGGCCACCCGAACACATTCACGACCGCCCCGCCGTCGCTGTTGCCCACCTCGGCAAAGGTTGGCGCTGCAGTGCCTTGCTGCCTAAGCAGTTGCATTACTGTCGGATGCATCATCCACGCGGTCCCAGGGAGCGACCAGTACTGCGGAGGCAGCGCATTGGCAATGCTGATCAGATCGGCGCGCGTCATCGTGCCCGCAGCGACGCCAACGGTGCGCACCGTGTGCCGGCCGTTCGTAATGGCGCTTCCAGAACTGCCAAAAGCAGCGGCTGCGCCTGCGCCGCCCGGGTAGCTTGCAAGCCCACGCAGTCCGCTTGTTGCGCCCGTACTGGTTGTGCTGCTGCCGGCCTGATCGTCGTTAAGTGCCATTGAGGCAGCTTCGAGCGCCGACATTTCAAGCGCCAGGTCGCTTGCCAGCACTGGCGCAAGGCCAGGGATGTCCTCCATTGCCGCAGTGCGCACCGGCAACTGCGCGGTGACGATGCGCATTGGTAGTTGCCAGATCGCGGTTGCTACGTTGGGCGACCCGCTATCAGGTGTAATCGCATAAAGCCAAGGATTGGTGGCGTTGGCCGCATTGCCGGTTTTGACGACAAACTGCACATCGCTTTGCGCGACCACTTGCTGCGATGCACCCTGCCGGAAAGGATTCGCGTAGCGCAGGCTTGCAAAAGCGTCCAATGCTTCGACGCGGCCGCCCGCGCCCGAGCCGCTCCCGGTCAAGGTCGAAGCCTCAAGTTGCAGTTTGGCCTTGCCTGTGCTCCTCAACAGTTGCAACGCTTTGATCATGCGCGCTCCGAAAAAGTGCCGGGTTGCCCCGGCCCAAAGGTTGGAGACCTTAAGCTGCTGCGGTGCCGGTGGAGCGAAAGCGCACGCCAGCGTTTGGATCGCGCACGCTTGTGGCTAAGCGTTTTTCGCCGTAGAACGTAATCGAACCTGGGAGCGTCTGATCGTAGCGCCTTAGAATCATCGTCAGCCGGTCGACAATCGTGAAGTACTGCTGCCAGTCTGCAAAATACATCGGATAGCGCGATGCGGTCCCTGCGGCTGCGGTAGAGGGCTGGCTTGGGTTGTCCAGGTAGGCGTTGACCACGACGTTAAAGCCCAACAACTGACCGACGATGCCGTCGGTACGCGCAAGCGCATCGACATAAATCGGCCGGGCCTGGTTGTCGACTAAGCCACGGATCGCTTGCAGCAAAATCGGGTTGATCGCAAACGCAGTGGTCGGTGTCCAGTACTGCTGCGGCAGGCTATAAATCAGGTTGACAACGTCTTTGTAGCTGATGTTGTTTGCCGCCACGGTGTTGGCGTTCGTTGTCAGTTGGTCGTAAGTCGCAAGGTTGTGCACCCCGTCGCTGGTTGCAGTGCCCGAGGAGCCAAAGCTTGAGGCGGTCACCGCGCCGCCGGTGTAGGTCGCAGCTTGTCCAGGATAGGAGTCAAGTCCACGCAGCCCGTCAGTTGCGCCGGTGCTGGTTGTCGTGCTGCCGGCTTGATCGTTGTTTTGGATCATCGACTGCGCTTCGGTTTGCGAAAACTCAAGCGTCATGTCGCCCACGACGTTCGGCTCGAGCCCATCAATATCGTCAAGCGCTGCAGTGCGAATCGGGAACTGCACGTTGAGATCTTTCATCGTGACTTGCCAGATCGCCGTACCGACCGTTGTGGCTGCACCGTTGTTTTGGATTGCGTAGCCCCACGCCGCGCCTGCATTGCCGGTTTTAACTCTAAATTGGTAGGCGCTTGCGTCTGTCGCGACTTCGCGGCAAACGCCGCGCATCGGGTTTGCAAGCCGCGCAGCGTGGAACATCGGGTCGTAGGCCGTGCGACCGCCAATGTTGAAGCCGCTGCCGGTCAACGTCGAGGCTTCCAATTTAAAGGCAATCGCCTCGGATTCGTCCGTAAAAATCCGCAGTTCCTGCT
>Ga0194130_10008601_pt1 | contig 10795 bp, 13 predicted proteins | sample TA2KigsurfametaG_FD_160084 | JGI IMG/M metagenome (GOLD analysis project Ga0194130, IMG submission 160084) | Freshwater microbial communities from Lake Tanganyika, Tanzania - TA2015050 Kigoma 12 surface | ecosystem: Environmental > Aquatic > Freshwater > Lake | place: Tanzania: Lake Tanganyika... | reverse complement strand
TTCCATAATCGTCTCATTATGGAACTATTAAAATCCTGTTTCCCTATTTTTCAGGGGTGGGGATTTTTAACGCCCTTTATGTGGGGATTTCATATTACCAATGACAACCAGAAGAATTCACCGAGAGTATAGATATGGAAAATCTTGCTCGAGCTTATTTTGAAGTGGGAAATAGGGAGCTATGTAAATTGTATTTCAACAGAGCTGTGGATTTAATGATAGAACAATTTGGTGCACGAAACCCAATCCTCATAGAAAGTTTCCGCAAGAGTGGTCTTAAAATATACTCTCTTCAACAGTTAAAGGAACTTAATCCCTGGATGAATGATACTGATCTTATAGGCCTATTTAGGCGAATTGAGGGGGGATGTTAGTATAGCCAAATATCTATCCACCCTTAAAGTGTCTCCATATGAAGCAGTGTGTATACTCTAAAGTGCCATTTCTATGGTCATTTACTAACTGTATATATTATTCTAAGCTTTGAAAGAGAGCGGTAATAATTCAAGAGAGGGGGACCCAAATGACTATTAATTCTATAAGATCTAAAAAGATTCGTAATATCTTATATCTTGCTGTCTGCCTGTTAAATATAGAAACGGCTCAGGCTTCGAAGAAGTTATATGTTGGTAATTTATCTTACTCCACTTCGTCAGCACAGCTTGAACAAATGTTTGCTCAGTTTGGAACAGTGAACTCAGCACAAGTTATAGAAGACCGCATTACAGGAAGATCCAAGGGTTTTGGGTTTGTAGAGATGTCCTCTGATATGGAAGCTAAAGCAGCTATTGAAGGCTTGAATGGCAGGGTAAATGATGGTCGCTCCCTTACTGTTAATGAAGCGCGCCCACGAGAAGAAAGGTCTGATTTTGGTGGTGGAGGTGGCGGCTACGACGATAAAGGAAGGCGTGGTGGCCGCCGTGGCGGAGGCGGGGGGTTTGGCGCAATGGACTCCAGCTCAAATCGCTATTAGAATGACTTCTTAGAATTTATCATAAGGGAAGTCTCACCCAGGGCTTTAGGCAGAATAGAGATAGGCTTCCGTCAGGGAAGTCCATTTTCGAAATAAAATTGACTTAAAATACAATTTAAAAGTTATTTCAACTCCTTAAGGAAATTCATTTAGTGGAAAGACAAAGGTAAGGGGGAAGAATCAGAACTCAGTTGAAGAGAAAACGGCCTAAATAGGCGCAAGAAAAAAAGACCGTTAGGTGGATTTTTTATCTTATCTAGCAGAGAACACATACTTGATGCCTTCTCTGCGGAAACAAACGCATTAAGTGCCTCTTTTGACATGTTAAAATGAGTATGTAAGATATTGAGAGCGCTTAAAAAAGTAAATGGTTCTGTTGTTGCCAATAACTTATGGTATTGCTTTTTCAACGCTTCAAGTTGCGTTGCATAAATTGTTTCATTTCTTAGAATTTCACTCAATTCGATGGTAACTTCCTCAGGAACCGGCTCTGATTTAAGCTGGACTAGTGTTTTGTTCCTCATTTTAATCTCACGGCAATTTTGCATAAGTTTTGAGATTGTTACAACAGTTCTAACATCTCCTTCAAGCAAAGAAGGACCCGGTGGATAACTATCTAGGGGATAGGACATAATTACTTCACCGTTCATTAATTTTACACCAAAACCAGCTTTGAAATAGGTAGCTATTACTGCAAAGATATCAAGTTTATCTGATCTCAAAAGATTACTTTTTCCGTAAACACCTTTTAACGTATTCTCAAAAGTTCCAACTTTCTCATCATCATCTTCTGGCGTTTGCGGCAATACGGATTTCATAAACAGGCCCTTTTTCCCAATATTCGGTACAATAAGATGTTCTTTTAAACATTCAAGAGCTTCAAATCCTAAACCCTGTCCCCTAAACTCAGTAGTCAAATGAAAGTGTGTTTGGAGGAATCCTTCGTCCTGTGTCGTGCCGAAGATATAATTTGTAAACATGAACCGCCCAATAATGGGCATATCGGTTTCAGGATTACTGGGGTCTGTTTTTGGCTTTTTTCGGATAATATAATCTCCAAAATTAACTTTTTTTTCTGCATACTGGCGTGTTTTTTGCATCTTTTTGACCACTTGATTTGCATCGTCTCGCGTCCTACCATCAATTTTCAAAATCCCTGCGGCTTCTGCATCATCATATATAATGCGTATGATCATAAAATAGTTTTGGGATTCACACATCCGCTCCAAAATAATATTTGTTCCAATAAATTGCCTATTTGGTTGAGTTTGAAGTTGAAATGATTGGCCAGACCCAGGAGGAATGAGCAGACTCGGTGGTTCATCGCTAATCTTAACGGTTCTTACGCGTTTTTTCGATTGATCACTCTCCTCAACAGGGGGGTCACGTAAAATTCTTTTTAGAGGTCTTATTTCACGAATAGGAGGCTGCAAATTGTGTTCAGGTTTTTTCTCACGTTCATCCTCACCTCCCTGCGTTGCGCAGCTACACATAAGGATGATGAAAAATATAATGCTTTTCATCGTCTCTGAATTCCTTGTTTTTAGGAGTATTATATCATGATGAATACTAAATGTGGATGGGTAAGACATTATTCATTGGACAACATATGTATAAAACAGGCTCTATGCCTTGAACTTTGATAATATAAATCAATATTTTTAGCTAGAAAATGCATTTTTAGAGGAGCGGGTAATCATGGCCATTATTGGATCTCCAACAAATTTAAATATATCTTCAGCAAATTCTGGTACGACCTATACGAAAGGGCCTTTGAGCTATTCAGTTTTAGATGGAAACAATACAATTTATGCAGATTATCAGAATGTAAACTTTAACCTTCTAGGAGTTATGAACATAACTCAATCAATAGATCATGTTACGCTTCATTTGGGTGTGAATACTGTCCATTTTGGAAGTGAGAATAATGTGGTCTATGGAAATATACGCGACCTCACTATATCCATTAGTGAGGGAGGAGCTAGTGATGGAAACACTCACCCCAATGTCATGGAGAACAATTCGATTAGCATGGGGGGTAATGACATTTTTGGTGGCAATGAGAACAACGTTGTTTATGGGAATATGAGAGATCTTAGTTTATCAGCAGGGGGGAACAAAGCCTCCAATGGCAGCACATCGTACAACCAATTTGATGGAAGTACATTTATTTTCGGCAACAATACGATCAGTCTCGGTAATGGAAATAACGTCATATATGGAGTCATGCGCGATTTGTCTTTGGTATCTACAGGAAGCGAGGCTGAAGGGCTCAACAGCCTTGCTGTTTCAGGCGTTGGAGATTGGTCTTATACAACAAGATATCGCATCAGTTACTACAGCTTCTGGCGCTCAGGGAGCTGATGGGGATGGTCAATTTATACTTAACAATGTAGGACTTATGGCTGGAAATGGAAAGTCAGGTCTAACAAACGCGTAGTGATAAATTATCAATTAAGATATTAAGGCGAGTTAATTACAGCAAATTTACAAGTTAGCTCGCCTTTTTTGCTTTGTATAATTTTAGCTGAAGTTCATTGCTTTCTCTTCGATCATCTTTAAAAGTGACGGCAGATTAGCGATTTAAATAGATGACAGTGAATATTAAATTTCATTACATTTCCGAATAACAATTGACATTGCATATTTAAATCATTATGAGTAAGTTCAAAATGAATTTATATTTTACAAAAAAATAAACCCAATAATTGGAGCATAATTATTATGAAAACTATATCTGCTATCTTTTTCCGCGTTGTTCTCTTTGCCATTTTGTTAGCATACCAAAATCAAGCTCTTCTTGCCATGGATCAAGTCGATGCTAATCAAGTGGTGCCCCAAGCGATAAGGCAAACTTCTTTTGTCAACCAAGGAATGAATTTGGTAAAGGATCATCCAATCATTGCAACGGCTGGTGCGGTGGCTGTAGGCGCAGTAATATATGTTTACGTTGCCCCTTCTTCAGTAGAAAATATCGTTGAGGTTGCTCGCCACTGTATCACTGTTCCGAAAGAGCATTTATTTGCTGTTGCTGAAAATGTGACCACATCAGCTGATGGGTATGCTTCAAAAATCGTTGGATGGATTTCCGAATGCCATAATTTCAATTTGTATGATAAAACGGGATATTGGTCAACTGAGCCGATTTATACAACATTTAAGGCCTGCAATGATAGTTGTTGGCTAGATTTCGAGTTGACGGGTTCTACGGCAAAAGCCTGTTATAATTTGGTCACCTGTTGGGCAAAAAATGCATCAGACGTTTTGACATGTGACAGACCTTGGACTTCATGGTATGTAACAACAAAAGATGTTTTTGAAAACTTCTGGTCTTCTGCAAAAATTGGATTTCCGTCTTGGTATAACGTATCTAATGTATATTTAGGGGATAAAGCTCACTTCCCGCACCTACAGTTTCATTATGATGCTACTAAGTTTTGTAGCATGTGTCGGTACGCGTGGGATTGTATAGACAAGTTCATACCAGGCTAAAAAAATCAAAAGATTAGTACCTATGATTATTAAGGAGAAGAGATCATTCTCGACTTTCTTTACGCTCATTGGCATTTGAAACATCAGGGAGTTAGATACAATGGCATTGAATTATAAATCATAAGATGATTTAAATTATAGATAAATAGTCTTATAAGTACCTATTAAAATGTTGTTTTATTTTGTGTTTCTTTTTTTTCAGATTTTGCCCACTTTTATTCTAGGATATGAACAGAGTGATACTGATAGGAGGGTTCTTAACCAGATAGAGTATAAATATTTAAATGAGGTTGCAACCTTAGGAAACGTGCCCATCCTAGAAATAAGAAAGTTAGAAAGAGGGGAAGCTGAACGAGCCACTGTAAAGTTGGAAAAAATGCCTGAACACAACTGTACAGTTTTATACCTTAATGTACGTAATTGTGAAGGTACGCTGTTAACATTTTTACAAGCACATCAAAATGTTTTTAATGTCGTTTTTTGCAATTATCCCTTGCATGTTATATCTGCAAATAAATATGAAGAAGCGTTAACATCTCTCTCCGGTACGTTACTACCCCAAGGAAAGCTATATTTAACCCATGACACAATTACTGACGAAGAAGGATGTAACCAATTGGAAGTTAAATACCCTCCTACTTATATTGAACATATTTTAAGAGGAGTAACGCTCCCTTTAACATGGGAAATTGATGAACATCTCAGAAAAAAAAGAATTATTGCGAGTGATCCGAGAGATGTTAAAAAAATACTCGAAACATTGGGGGTGAATGTAATTGTATGTGGTATATATGATGATGACTCAAGTCTTTTATCAAGACAAATTAGCAGATATCTTGGAATTATTGCAACGAAAGGTACTAAAGTTACCGACTTTTAAATTAGACATTCTTTAATTCGAAGTCCCACTGAAGGTGTTATGGAAGAATTTATAATTGTTAAAGGAACAATAATATGTATTATATTCAAACTTTTCAGAGAGTTTTAAGAACAGGATATTATTTCCTGTGGGCCGTTCTCACAATCAATTGCAATGCTGCTGATAACAATGAAAAGCTTTGTAAAATTGATTTAGGTCAAGGTTTTAAGCTCGTCCCCTATGCCGAACATCATAGGAAAGATTTAGCAGCTGTTGTTAATGATCCAGAAGTTTACAAAAGCATTCGCCATGGGGGTATATGGGATAAGGATCTTCTAGACAGACGGCATGCTTTCTATATAGAGAAGAACGCTGCCTTTAGAAGAGGTGAACCCTATAAGCCAGAGAGTTTTCCAGTATGCTGGGTGTTAGAAGAACCTTCGGGGCATGTAATTGGTCGTGGAGGTTTGCAAGACAGTGATGAATACGAACCTACCATGACAGAAGTCTTTTTTGCGATTGTTGGAAGTCATCAATGGAAGCCAGATTCACAGAATAAGCTTGGCCTAGGGAAAAAAGCCTTCAAAGGGATTATAAATTGGTTTCATACAAATATAGACGAAAATATACCTCTTCGGTAGCTGTCAATGGGATCAAATGAGCCCTCGAAACACCTTGCATTGACTCTTGGATTTACGCCCGTAATGAAAGATGACAAGCAGGTTGAAGTAGAAGGTTGGGGTAAACAATATCTCGTATTCCAATTAAATCAAAAAGTATCTCTCAATAAGGGAATAGTGGCTCCCTTGGTTGGTGCCAATACAACGGATTGGTTCTAAAGCGATTCAAAATATAATATATAAGGATGTGAGATTCGCTTAAATTATGCAGTGGCTTAAGTCACTTCCTAAATGTTAGCTAAACCCTCATCCCGGTGAACTGCTCGTAAGCGAAGTGGTACTAATATCTGCCGGTTTCTGCACTAATTGTTCCGGCTTTTGATCTAAGCCCTTCGACAATTGCTCGTATTCAGCAATTCCCCTTTTATACTCTTCTATTGTTTTCAATAGAAAATCCTTGACTTTCCCTTCATCAAATGAGAAGCCTTTTCTATCTAATGGAGCAGCATCCTGTTGATAGAACGATGGGGAACAAATATTTGCTTGCTACCAGGATGCTGTTTTTGTAAAATTATATTATCGTAAATAACGCCATCTCGGATTGCCTTAATTTTGCCTCGAAATAATGGTATTAAATGTCACCAACGAGGTCTTCTGTCCAATTTCCAGTGAATGTTAGCGTGTCAACAGTTTCAAATGGATTTTCTTTTGTTGTAGCTTCCATGAATTGTTCAATATTTTTCTCGCTGAGAAGAAGGTGCAAACCACTATCTGGCTGCTTTTTAAAAGATGCGAATTTACCAGCTGTTAGTTTCTCATCTTCATCGCAAATCCCAGATTTTATAAGAAAAAGAAATTGGAAGAGAATAATAGTTTTTATAAAGATTATTTTTATGTTTAGCCTCCCTCATTATTCTCTTAATCTGTAAGAGCAGGCTGTTTTGAAGTCAACAATAATTTAGATAAATAAAGGAATGCTTCTATTGTCTCAGCTATTTATGATAAAATAAGCTACTTAAATCTGGATATTGTTTTATGAAACAAATAGGTGATCAACCATTAAACAATTTAAATAATAAATATGATAGACAACCCAAATACTTATATTTTATTGATTATTGGCGCTTCTGGGAGCGGAAAGACAACTATTACAAAAGAATTAGAGCACATGTTTCCCGATGAAAGTGTTTCCTTTAACTACTTTGATAAGATAGGTATACCCAGCCGTGAGGAAATGATATCTCAATATGGATCCACTGAAAAATAGCAGGAATGGGCTACGCACGTCTGGCTTGATAAGATAGCTGAAATCTCAGGGAAAAAGTTGATTGTTTTAGAAGGTTCATTTTATCCTGAGCCAGCTTTAAGGTATTTACAAGAACTAGGTTTAAAAAATTTCTCTCTTGTGTGCATACATGCTGACCGATACGTGAGAGAAAAGCGCCTTAGTCTTTATCGCAAGCAGCCAGAACTGGTAACAGAGGGGATGGAAAATTATGCACAAGCCTTAAAGCAACAAGCCCTTTAACTTGGTTATTCTGTAGTTGATTCCTCCCATAAAGATGCCAAGGAAGTTGCAGAAGAACTTTATGAATTGATTAATACAATTTTTTATAATGAAAGAAAATTAGAGTAAAATCTGGAAAATGTCGTGTTTTCGGCTAAAAAAAAATATTGGAGCTGATTATACTATATATGAATCTACAAATCCCTCAGTAGGACCTGTAAAACCTGAAAACAAAGGATAAGGTGCGGCAAGGTACAAGAGCATTGTAATATATTCTGACTAACCACGACAGAATGGAGATGAAGATGATAATTATAAAATTGCTTGTAAATAGTCTTATTTCGCTTGGGATTTTAATACAGGCTTCTGTCATTTTAGCCAAAGATCAGAAAGAGGATACAGGCCAACAACCCTTGCCTTGCTTTTATACTATGTCTTCATCAGGTGCTGATGTTTCCCTTGATCGTGGAAATATTGATCGATTTTTAGAGCTGACAGCCGTTGAGAATCCTCTTCAAAGAGTCAACACATTAACGATAAGTGGTGAATGGACAGCTGAAGATATTAGTAAGAAATTGCAACCTCTCTTGCTTTATCGAATTCAGAAAATTGATGGCGCATTGATAAGATTACGCTTGTCAATCGATCCCAAAGATCTCGTGGTTTTCAATTTCTTGATACCTCGCTCAACAAAAGTTATTTAAGATAGCTTTGAGAAAGTGGAACCATCATTTTCATATTCGGATAGTTTAAAAGCATATTTGAAATCTTTTGATTTCATGCCTCCAGAGTTAAATGAGTACGAATTAGACTTAGAAAGTCCACATTTAAAAGATATAAAAGATAAGCTACCCAATGTAGTTTCCTTAAGGATAAAAGTTAGGGAAAGAGATTCATACGATTTGAGCGATGCTCGTATCTTTTATTTAAAGAGCTTACGCGTTTTAACCCTCTACGATGTGGAATTTTCAGAAGACCAATTTGAACAATTCATGAAGACTCTTCCACCCCAACTAACGCGTGTATGCGTTAATAATCATCGTACTGAGATGACAGTGAAAGTTTTAAGTAAACTTATCTGGTTAGTTCATGATGGGTTAGAAGTTTTAGATCTTTCTTGTGATGTACCGTGTGGCTCGATATGGACACTCTCACATTTATTTCTTTTTCAAAGAGCAGAGGATAACGATCAGTTCTCTAAACTTTTAGATATTACGCGTCTGAAGCGTCTGCAAACACTAAATCTCGATGGTTTAGGCTTACCTTTCTGATCTCAAAGTTCAGTCAGCTGGGAACGCTGTTAAACCATTAAGACCTTCATTATTGGGCTCTATGATAGATACTTTAGGCTTTTCTTCTGGTACTAGCCAACTATCAGTCTCTGTCAAACCATCAAGGAATCCGTTATTGAGCGCTCTTTTCGAAGGGAGAGAATTATCATTACAGGATTTTCAATCTTTACCGAATGATACAATTAAGAAAGTGAAATTCCTGTTATCTGAAAGAGGAGACATAAATTACAGTACTGGAATTTCACCCATTGCTCTAAGTTCGTTAATAATCCTTAGTTCGCACTTAACAGATGATGCTCACTTAGATGTTCGTTTTCTCTCTGAGCTTAATATTCGAGGGGGAATGAATCTAAAATTAATGGGTAAATTATGCTTAAAGGCAGCCGACGCGTTAGAACGGTGGGTTAAACAATACAAAGACCCACGCAATGACACCATGTTTGCAGTAGTAGATACCTTAAAAAGTATTGAAGGTTCCATAAATAGTAGAAATGAATACATTAAAAGAGCAGCTGATTGTGGTGTTTCCAGGCCTGGGGGATATTCTTCAAGCATATTTGAGAATATATATAGTAAATGTATACAAATCTGCAAAGATTATGCTGCTAAATGCCGCCAAAGAGCCGAAAAGTATCAGTCAATGACAGGAGTTCCAAGCGAAAAGAGCTTAACAAAGCCCAATACTGAATCGTCAGTATCCAATATTGGTTCATTAAATTCTCAAATAGAGGTTGAACATCTTGTATCTCAAGCAGATTGTGCTGCGGTTTTAAAAAGCAGAGGCGTCCAAGTAGAAACAAATGTGGGAGAATTGTATGCCAAAGCGGTTCATAGAACGAAACAAGAGATTAATTTTCATTTACAGAATCATTATTTTAAAGATTCTTTTGAATGGGCCGTAAAAACATTAACTACTTATATGCAAAAGGCAGCAGCGCACGGGTTTACACAAGAAACGACTGGTGTACTCGATGTACCAAAATTTGTTCAGTTTAACTTAAAATTGGGCGAGCAATATGAACAAGCTGCAAAGATATATATTGATAATGCCGAAAAATACAAACCCGTTAATGTTGATAAGGATCTAAATCCTGAAGAAGTTATGAGTGATTAGGGTTCAAGAAGTACTTTTGAGTAACTACTTAAACGCTTGATCATATAAACTAAAAGGCCCCAACCCAATAAGCGGGGAGGGGCCTATCGATCATTTTGCAGGTATGAGAGTGATGATTTGAGAAAAGACTTGGTAGCCTTTAACATCAGCATTCATTTGAAAAGCACAGCCATTTGCCACTTTTGTCTCTTTGGGGTTAAACTCTAGCTTAAGGAGATCAAACGACTGAAATATGCTCATTTTAGGTCCCATGATGGGGTAATAGGGGCCCTTTTTCGGTATTATGAGACCAACAGCTACTTTTGTCGGATCTTTTGGAATGCCAAGTAGATTTTTAGGAGGTGAAACTGTCCACTCCCTAGCAGCTTGGATTTTCTCAACAAGCGTATCCTCAATTGCTTTTTGAACACTACCTGCATCTTGCATTTTATAAGAAGTGTCACCTATCATTTGAGCGTTACCTTTAATGAGTTCATCGATTTGCGTGCCCGAAATATTGTTCATCATTGGGCAGGCTGCCGAAGCCTCATTTATTGACATAAAAGTGAACAGCGACACAGCTGTTAATTTCAAAATTATATTCGACATTGGTTCCTCTTGATTTATTGGCTTATCTCTTTATTATGCACTGTAATTATTGATATAAACTTAAAATGTGAATATTTTTAAGGGGGCCATCCTTGAGAAATCAAGGAAAGGGGACTATAGAACATTGAAATGAGTCTTATATCATCCAACCGTTTCTATTGAACTGTGCAACACCCACATGAATCATCATCTGTCTGCATAGCGCCAGTCTCAAAATCATGCGCATAAAGATGTCCTGCCCCCCTATAATTAGTCCAGAAAATAAATTAGGATTCTGGATTAAAAAGGGAGGAAAGTATGGCACGAAAGAAGTTTGATGCTGGGCAGATTATAGGACATTTACGAACGAT
>Ga0194130_10008592_pt1 | contig 10801 bp, 9 predicted proteins | sample TA2KigsurfametaG_FD_160084 | JGI IMG/M metagenome (GOLD analysis project Ga0194130, IMG submission 160084) | Freshwater microbial communities from Lake Tanganyika, Tanzania - TA2015050 Kigoma 12 surface | ecosystem: Environmental > Aquatic > Freshwater > Lake | place: Tanzania: Lake Tanganyika... | reverse complement strand
CGTTGCCTCAGCAACAGTCGCATTTGATAAGGCGACATATGCACCAGGTGAGCGTGGAGTTATCACAATCACTACTAAGGATATTGCTGGAAGACTCAACGCAAATGGTGCCTCAGGTACTCTTGCTGCAGTTTATTCCAGTTACACCTTGACTGGTTCAACTACACTTCCATATCGTGGAACTTCAACTTCTAGTTCAGACATAACGTATTCAACTACGTTGACGCGTTATCAGGACACAGGTGTTGAAACTCGTGTTGTTACTATGCCAAATATTGGGGCTGATGTAACTTACACAATTCACGTTCCAGGATTTGGTTCTGGTTCCAGCGACGTGCCAGTAACTGCATCTGCAAAGGTAGTTGATCCAAATGCAACAGCTATCGCTGCATCCACTGCCGCTGCTGACGCTGCAACTGATGCCGCTGCTGAAGCAATCGATGCTGCTAACGCAGCTACCGATGCTGCAAACCTAGCTGCTGAAGCTGCTGATGCCGCAACTGTCGCTGCTGAAGAAGCACGCGATGCTGCTGATGCCGCAACTGCTGCAGTTGAAGAGCTTGCAACTCAGGTTGCAACTCTGATGGCAGCCCTAAAGGCTCAAATTACAACTCTTGCCAACACTGTTGCCAAGATTGCTAAGAAGGTAAAGGCGTAAAGCCTTAACTTCTTCAAGGCCTTAGCCCGGCTCCCGCAAGGGAGACCGGGCTTCGGTCTTTTAAGGGGCCACTATGATTAAGCAAATGCGCGTAGCAATTATTGGCCAGGGCTATGTAGGCCTAACCATCACCGAAGGCGCCCTTATGGTAGGACATAAAGTAATTGGTATTGATAAGTCGACTGCTGTGATCTCTAGTCTCAAATCTGGCAAATCTCATATTGAGGGAATTTCTGATGCAGTAATTGCTAATGGAGTTAACTCTGGAGCCCTTCTTGTTAGTGAATCATATAGCCAGGTATCTGAGGCAGATGTCATAGTAATTGCTGTTCCAACCCCGCTTGATGAAAAGGGATCCGCAGATCTATCACTTCTAATATCTGCTGCTAAATCACTTGGCGAAGTTCTAAAGAGCCCCAAATTAATTATCAATGAATCAACTTCTTATCCAGGTACTTTGAGAGAACTAATCAAGCCATTAATTGATGGGGATTCTAACCAATCCCATCTCTATGCCATCTCCCCTGAGCGCGTGGATCCTGGCAATAAGAGCTATGGAGTTAAGAACACTCCAAGAGTTGTTGGAGGTCTATCAGATCAAGCCCGCGATGCTGCGGTTGCCTTTTATAAGAGCTTCTGTGATGAGGTAGTTCCAGTTTCATCTGCTGAGGTTGCAGAAGCAGCCAAGCTCTTTGAAAATACCTTTAGATTTATCAATATTGGCCTTGTTAATGAATTTGCAGAGATTATGAGCGCAATGGGAGTTCCGGCAGATGAGGTCTTAAAGGCGGCAGGAAGTAAACCATATGGCTTTATGCCATTTCACCCAAATGTTGGTATTGGTGGCCACTGCATCCCAGTTGATCCGATATATCTTCAAGAGCGAGCTAAAGAGTTTGGCATAACAAGTAAATACATTGCCCTCTCTGAGGAGATCAATCATCGGATGCCAAAGTATGTGGCAAAGCGTCTAGTAGATGAGTATGGCGCTATAAAAGGTAAGAAAGTATTAGTAGTTGGTGTTGCCTACAAGGCTGATATCTCAGATACTAGAGAGAGCCCGGCGCAGCCATTTATAGAGAGCCTTAAAGAATTTGGCGCAGAAGTCTCTTGGCATGATCCACTAGTTTCAACATGGGATGGTCAAAGCTCTAGCTTGGTTGCTGGATCATATGACCTGGCAGTGGTATTAGTTGCTCACTCAAATCTATCTATGAGTGGATGGAAGGGCGGGCCAATCTTTACTACTAACTTCAATCCAAAATACCCCGATTGGAAGCCGCTGATTAGCGTTCAGCAAAAGAGCTAGGAAAGTGATGCTAGTTCTTCATGTTATTGCTCGTATGAATGTTGGAGGAACTGCGACATATATTGCTAATTTGATTAATGGTCTTGAAAAACTAGGTGTAAGCAATCTACTTGTTATGGGTAATGTCCCAAAAGGCGAGACAGAAGATTCAGTCATCGATACCCTTAAATACCAGAGAATTGAAACACTATCTAGGGAATTGAGCTTTACTAAAGATAGAGAGGCTCACAGAGAAATTGAAAAAGTCATTGAGAGCTTTAAGCCAGATCTGATACATACCCATACCTTCAAAGCAGGGCTTTTAGTAAGGCTAAGAAAAAGGGATATTCCAGTAATTCACTCATTTCATGGCCATCATCTCTATGATCCTGAGTTTGGATTTCTAAAGAGAAATGTCTTAAATATATTCGAAAGGCTACTTGCCCTAAGGGCGACAAGATTTATCACTATTGGAATGAAAGTAAGAGATGAGCTACTAGAGGTAGGGATAGGAAGAGCTAAGCAGTATCTATCTATTGCCCCAGGAATTGCGCCTTTAGAGCTAGTTGGCGAGGCTAGCGTTCGAAAGAGATTTGGTTTTAGCCAAGATGAAACTCTAGTTTTATGGCTAGGAAGATTTACTCAAGTTAAGCGCCCAGATAAAGTGATAGAGATTGCTCGTTTATTGCCAAAGATTAGATTTGTTATGGCAGGGGGTGGGGAGCTTCTAGATAAATTGAAGATTGATGCTCCAAGGAATGTCACCTTTGTGGGCTTTCAAGATAAGAATGAGATGTGGTCTATAGCCGATATCGCTCTCTGTACCTCAGATAGTGAGGGAATGCCGCTATCTCTCATTGAGGCTCAGATGGCAGGGGTTCCTGTTGTTTCAACCGATGTCGGATCAGTTTCTGAAATATTGGAAGATGGAGTTACTGGATATCTTGCAAGCAAAGATATTAAAGACTTGGCAGCCAAAATCGAGATGGTTATTGAAGATCTGGAATCTGGGGCAAAGTTAGGTAAGGCTGCAAAACTTCGCGCTATGCGGGAGTTTTCAAGCTCAGTAATGGCAGATGCTCACCTAGGGCTATATAAAGAAGTATTAGATAAGGTGACAGAGTGAAATTACTTATTACAGGTGGCGCTGGATTTATTGGCTCTCACTTAAGTACGAGATTAATTGAGATGGGCCACTCAGTAATCGCTCTTGATGATCTATCAACAGGGAGCGCGCAAAATATTACTGGTCTGATGGAAAATCCAAGCTTTGAATTTATCCAAGGCTCGATGCTTGATGAAAAGTTGGTTCATACCTTGATGAATAGAGTTGATGGCTGCATGCATTTAGGGGCAGCACTTGGGGTGCAGAGAATTCTAGAGAGGCCATATGAGTCATTGGTAGCCAATACTCATGGCAGCGAGATTGCTATTAAAGCTGCTGCAAAACTTGGAAAGCGATTCTTTCTTGCCTCAACCTCTGAGCTCTATGGCAAAAATCCAAAGCAGCCACTAACGGAAGAATCTGATCGAGTGATTGGATCGCCACAATTAGTTCGCTGGGCATACTCTGAGGCAAAGGCGATTGATGAATCAATCGTTCAAATGTTTCATATGAGCCACTCTCTTAAATTTGTTACTGGAAGATTTTTCAATACTGTTGGCCCAAGGCAGAGCGGGGCCTATGGGATGGTCCTTCCAAGATTTGTCTCAGCTGCTATTAAGAATGAGCCCATCACGATCTATGGAGATGGCTCGCAATCAAGAGTTTTCTGCCATGTATTAGATGCTGTTAACGCAGTTGTAAAGATCTTCTTTGATGATAAGGCCCTAGGCAACGCCTTTAATATCGGGGGCGAAGAGGAGATCTCAATTACAGATCTTGCCAAAAGGGTTATCAACCTGACTGATTCGAGCTCAAAGATTGAATATCTCCCCTATTCCAAGGCCTATCCTGCTGGTTTTGAGGAAACTATGCGAAGAGTGCCCGATACCAGCAAGATACGTTCTATGACCGGATGGAAGAGCAAATTTAGCCTTGATGAGATCATTAAAGATATTGAAAAATTTATTCGCGCCAATTCTTAAACGCCTGGGGTTTTCCTCCCTTGCGCTCTCTCTAACCCTCTCACTGCTTAACGCTGCTCCAGCGCTAGCACTTGAAACTCGTATCATAGATATCGTCTCTATTGATTGGAATAGATCACTACCTCTTTCAGGAAGTGTTAGTGATGCTCAAAAAGAGATCGAAACTAAAGTCGGCCCACTCTGGAAAGAGTTGACAACGGTCTATGGCGATCCTGAAGATAAGAGAATTGAATTTAAATTTGGCGCAGCTTTAAGCCTACCAATTCGACTTAATTTCGCAATGCCCTGTGATAATAATTTCAATACCTGGACAAGTTCGGTAAGGGTTGAGACCTATAAGCGCCTTGGAATAAGTGATTGGCAATCTCGATACCTAGTAATCCTCTCGCCAGATGCTGGATGTATCTGGTCTGGTAGAGCAATGATTGGTGATGCTAAGCGAGCTGGCGGCTCAATAGTTCTACATAACTCTATCGATGGCTTCATTGTTGCTCATGAGCTCGGACATTCTCTGGGCCTTGGCCACTCTAACTTTATTCGCTGTCCATCTGGAGCATCTGATGGAAGTTGGAGCAGCTGTAAGGCAGTTGAGTATGGCGGAAGTATTGATTTGATGGGAAATGTTGATGTTTCAACACCCTTGTCAACTTATCATCAGTGGCGAATGGGGCTACTTAAAGAAAGTGAGATTAAGCAATCTTGGAGTAGTGAGTCAATTGAGATTAATGCGCTAAACATCTATGGAAAACCTAGAGCGATATTTCTAAGAGATGGTAGATCTACTTATTGGATCGAATATCGAAAAGCTAGTCCTAGATATAAGGCAGGCTTAGTTATCTATCGAACTGATCCGCCACCAAGTTCAGCAATAGTCTCACCTAATGCCTATGACGCTCTTGCAGATGTCACCGAGGCAATAAGTACTGATATCTGGATGCTAAATCTTGATTCTTATACCTACTCCTCATCTGCCTCGGTATCTGGTTCTATGACGCTTGAGCCTGGCAAAAGCACTTCCGTTTATAGTGGAAATATCACCCTAACTGCCACCAGCGCCTCTGAAGATTCGGTGCTAGTTAATATTGTTAGAAAAGATTCTGGGGATTTAAAGAAGCCAGTATTGAGCTCTCCTAAGAGCTGGCGATCACCTGATGCGGCAATTTTAGATGGCACATATTCTCAAAGCGTCAATGACATTGCCGATTTTGAGGCAAGAATTGATGGCGTAGTGAAAAAACTTTCAACATCAAAGAGCGCAGATTGGCAGCCGACATATCTAAACCCCTTTACTGCTCCAAAGATTTTGCAGTTACAAGATCTTCCTGAAGGTCAATATGGCCTTGAGATTAGGGTGAGAAATCTTTCAGGGATCTGGAGCCCGTGGTCAGATCTTCTCCAAGTAAATATTGATCGGGGCCTTCCAGTTATTGGAAGTGATTATGCAATTTCTAAAGTTAGTTCTTCAAGAGTCAGTGTGGAGCTAAGTGGTGTAAGTGATGCTGGAACTGGACTCTGCGCAACAGAGCTAGTAAATCCTGAAGGTTGGATAATTTCTAGAAGTTCTCTAAAGAGCAAACCAGAGCTATCAATCACGGTTGGCGATCAAAGAGTTGGCAGGCTACAAACCTTTGATTGCCTAGGAAATGGCCGCTCAGCTAAGTTAAGCGCAGCAGTTGGTTTCACGCCAGCAACTGATATGAGACGAAGTGGAAAGTGGAGTAGCGCTTCAAGTGAATACCCAGTTGGGGCCATGAAGTGCTCTGGAAAGTGCACCGCATACCTTGCAACCTTTTCTCTTGTTGGAATTGTTCTAGGATCAGGAAGCGCCCAATATTCATTAATTGGCGGTGTAGCAAAGACAGTGCGAGCAAAGAAGAGCGGTGATAGTTATGAGGCGGCAAGTATCACTGTTGGTAGTAGAAAAAAGAGTGTAAAAGTTCAGGGAAGCAATTTTATTCTGCTTGGTATTGCACGAGCTGAAGTAAAAATCAGCGATATAGCAGAGGCGCAAAGCTACGCCGTAGAGTCTGATAGATCACTTGATGACCCGATTCAAAAGGCGCTAAATAGATATGGATTTAATGGCTCTGACTTCTCCTCAGAGTGGTATGTCGTTCCCATGGGAAGAGGAACGACGCTGGAGGATCCAACGCTAGATCTCTGTAGCGCTCAATATGACTCTGAGTTGCTTAGAAAGGAGCGACGTCAAGTATTGGCAAATCGGAGCGGCAATCCCTATCTATTTCTATCTACAGAGTCAGTTCGCTATCGAGGCGCAAGCGCTGTTCAACAGGCGCTGAGCGAAATAAAACTAAGTTATAGCAACTGTATCAAAAACGGTGGTGGAACCGAAAGAGATGGCATCTTTACTAAATATGAATTCCTCAATCTTCCCAAGATTCCAGCAAGCTTGGTTTCTGAGCAGAACCGAGTTATCGTTCATGCCAAAATTGGTGAAGGCGAATCAACACGCTATCTCTTTGGCGCTTATCAATATAGTGGCGATATGTTTACTGGCCTCTATGTTGTTAGAGGATCTGATAGCCCATTTACACAAGAAGAGATCACTCGCTGGCTTGAGGTAGCTGTTGTTATGGCAGATCGCCTAAAGAGCTCTAGTGGGGCTTAAAGACAATCGTTCGATAGCTCCAGAATCTAAATATTGTTCCAAGGCCAACACCAATAACATTTGCTGAGATGTTGTCAGCAAGTGCGGAATCAAGATTTAGAACATATCTGGACACCGCAAGACAGATAACTCCGAAGGTAAGAGTGATCCCATTTATAATGAAAAATAGGGTTACTTCGCGTCTTGCCCCGCTTCGCTTCCTATCTTTCCAAGTCCAATGCCTATTACCAATGTAGGCAACAAGGATCGAGGCCACGCCTGAGAGAATTGATCCAGTTAAGGGTTTATCCTTAAAGGGAGCGTTTTGGGTATGAACTAGGAGATTAAAGCCGCCGACCCCCACCACATAGCCAAGGGCTCCAACGCTAAAGAATTTGCCAAACTCTCTTCGAAGATTGAAAATCTTACTTAGCACTGGCCAAGGCTAGCCCCACCAGATGGCCTGAGATGGATCTGGCCTGGGCTAGTTCCACAGCGGTAGGCTTGCATCAAGAAATTTCTTGATAGGAGATGAAAATGGCCCTACCCCGTGAGAAGTTCTCATCCCAGCTAGATAAAGAGCTCCTAGAACGCGCGAGAAAAGTGGCTGAAAGCGAAGGGCTCCAGTTTCAGTCACTGCTTGAAGCAGCACTTAGGGAGTATCTGGAGAGACAAGAAACTGGCAAGCCGAGAAAGGTTGTAATTGAGGCCTTTGCAAAGAGCATTGCTGAATTTGATCTGCTCTATAAAGAACTGGCCAAGTGAAAAGAGATTTTCTCTATCTAACTACTAGTGAAGTCTTAGTCATGCACTCTCTTTTGATCCGCCAATTCGGCGGATCAGATGGAGTCAGAGATGTCGGGCTATTGGAGGCTGCGTTATTTCGCCCGCAGACTGGCTATTACAGCGACATAATTGAGGAGGCATCAGCTCTGCTTGCGAGTTTAGCTGTTAATCACCCCTTTGTTGATGGCAATAAGCGAGTGGCATTTGCAGTCACAGATGTATTCTTAAGAATTAATGGCTATGAAATTAACTCGACAAGTCAGAAGATTTATAGTGAACTGATTAGATTATTTGATGCGAAAGAATTTGATTTTGAAAATCTTGAAAAGTGCCTACGAAAAGTAGTGGTCAAATCATGAGCCAAGTTTGGGTTGTTGGTGAAGCTTTAATGGATCTAATTCCTGTAGTTGGGGGAGAAATCTCAGAGATGGTGGGTGGGGGTCCCTGCAATAGCGCAAAAGCCTTAGCTCGCCTTGGTTATTCAACTACTTTTGTTGGAGGCATTTCAAGTGATAGGTATGGCGAGGCAATAGAGCGCGAGCTCTTAGATAGTGGGGTTAGCCTAGACTTTGTGCATCGCTCTGATCTTCCAACTGCGCTTGCCATTGCAACAATTAATGAAGCAGGCCTTACTAGCTATGAATTCAAGCTAGATTCAACGGTGAGTTTTAACTTCTACTCCTCTTGGCTTCCTAAAGAGGATGCCGAAGTCATTCATATTGGCTCAGTTGCAACCCTTTTAGAGCCAGGTGCTTCAGAGCTATATAAGTGGCTATCAAGTAAGAGCGCAACGGTAGTTTTTGATCCGAATGTGAGGCCTTCAATTCAAGGCAATAAAGAGATCTATCGAAATAGCGTTGAGAGATGGATAGATCTAGCAAAGATTGTGAAGCTAAGTGAAGATGATTTCTCCTGGCTCTATCAATCTTCAGAGAGTGATGTAATTACTAACTGGCTCTCAAAAGGTGCCGAGATTGTTGTGGTCACAAGGGCTGAGAAGGGCTTATCTGCCTTTACTAAAGATGGGCGAATTGATTGTGCTGCAGCAAAGGTTGAATTGGTAGATAGCGTTGGGGCAGGTGACACAATTGGTGCTGCAATTGTTGAGGGCCTTCTTAAATACGATCTTGATGGACTAAAGGCAGATGTAATGAGACAAGTATTAGAGCGTGCAGCAAAAGCTGCTGGGATTACCTGCTCTAGAGCCGGTGCTAATCCTCCCTGGAAAGAAGAGTTAGATTTAGCGCTATGAGCCTTCTTCATGCAATTGATGGCGGTGAGATCTCACTTGAAATTGATGTTGATCAAGGGGGAAGGATCTCATCCTTAAGATTTAGAGATATTGAATGTGTTCTCCCATTTAGAGGGCAGGTGCTTACCTGGGGTTGGTATCCCATGGCTCCCTGGGCAGGGCGAATCAAAGATGGTCTAATTAAAAATAGTAAGGGAGAAGAATTTCAACTACCAACAAATCTTGCCTCACCTCATGCGATCCATGGCTTTGCCCCTACCTCTTCCTGGCAGGAGATAGGTAATGGATATTTTGCACTTGATCTTCCCCAGCCATATCTTGGAGCAAGAGTTGAACAGAGATTTGAACTTCTTGATAATGCCCTTCGTTGGTCTTTAGAGTATGAAGTGGGGGGAAGCGATCTGCCATTTTGGATGGGGCTTCATCCCTGGTTTCCAAGAGAGTTTGATAGAGGCGGGGCTGCTGAGATTTATTTTCATCCCGGAAAAATGTTTGAACGTGGCAGCGATTACCTGCCAACTGGAAAATTAATAAACCCAACACCTCCCCCTTGGGATGATGCCTTTACTCAAGTGCGAGGTGTGCCAACAGTTTCTTGGGAAGATGTATTACAGATAAAGATTGAATCAGATGCGCCTCATTGGGTGGTCTATGACCAAGATCCTGAAGGGGTCTGTATTGAGCCACAGAGCGCTCCTCCTGATGCTGCAAATCTTGGAATCAGTAGCGATACCTATCTTGAAGCGCTCTTTGTATTTGAAGAAATTTGATAGGTTTGAAAAGTGATTAATAGGCAACACTTAAAGGCACTTCATAAAGAAGAGATGGAGCGTTTTATTTCGCGCACCCCAAAGAGCTCTGCTCTCTTTGAAAAGGCTAAAGATGTTATGCCAGGCGGGGTTCCTATGTCTTGGATGTCTAAATGGCCCGGGAAATACCCACTCTTTGTTGAATCAGCAAAGGGCGCTCACTTTATTGATGTCGATGGCAATGAATATATCGATCTCTGCCTTGGCGATACCGGATCTATGACGGGTCATAGCCCAAAGCCAACAGTTGATGCTATTTCAAACCAGCTTGCAAAGGGCATGACTGCAATGCTTCCAACAGATGATGCCCTAGCGGTATCTAAAGAGCTTGCTAGAAGGTTTCATCTGCCGCTCTGGCAATTTACTGTCTCTGCAACTGATGCCAATCGCCATGTAATTCGCTACGCAAGGTTAATTACTGGAAGGCAGAAGATCATTGTTATCGATCGCTGCTATCACGGATCTGTTGATGAGAGCTTTGCAACGCTAGATAGCTCTGGAGCAACTATCACTCGTGAGGGAAATATTGGCGCCCCTGTCCCACTTGATCTAACAACAAGGGTTGTGGAATTTAATGATTTAGGCGCAATGCAAGATGCTCTAAAGTTTGGCGATGTTGCAGCTATCTTGATGGAGCCTGCGATGACCAATGTGGGAATAGTTCTTCCAGAAGATGGTTATTTATCAGCAGTTGGTGAGCTAGCAAAGAAATATCGCGCGCTCTGGATTATTGATGAGACCCATACCATCTCTGTTGGCCCTGGGGGAATGAGCGCGCAACTTGGCTTAAAGCCAGACTTTTTAACGATTGGAAAGGCAATTGGCGGCGGAATTCCAACTGGCACATTTGGAATGAGCTATGAGATGGCAGGTCAGATTGCAAGAAAGACAGAGCGTGAGGTAATTGATACTGGCGGAATTGGTGGAACTCTTGCAGGAAATGCCCTATCTCTTGCTGCAATGAAGGCAACGCTTACCCAAGTATTAACTGATGAGAACTTTATAAAGATGATTGAGCTTGGAAACCTCTGGTGTGATGGAGTTGAGGCAGCGATAACTGAATTTAACCTGCCCTGGCATGTTAATCGCCTTGGAGCTCGCGGTGAATATCTATTTCAGAAAAGTGCTCCAAAGACAGGGGGCGAGGCAGCAAGGGCAGGTGATTTTGAGTTAGAGCAATATATTCATCTGCGCCTACTCAATGATGGAATCCTTCTTACTCCATTTCACAATATGGCTCTTATGTCTACTTATACAAGTAAGAGCGATGTTGAAGCTCATACCACTGCCTTTAGGGCGATGTGTCAGGAGT
>Ga0194130_10008591_pt1 | contig 10801 bp, 11 predicted proteins | sample TA2KigsurfametaG_FD_160084 | JGI IMG/M metagenome (GOLD analysis project Ga0194130, IMG submission 160084) | Freshwater microbial communities from Lake Tanganyika, Tanzania - TA2015050 Kigoma 12 surface | ecosystem: Environmental > Aquatic > Freshwater > Lake | place: Tanzania: Lake Tanganyika... | reverse complement strand
TTGGGATTAATATTAAATCTACAAAATCATCGGTTGAAATTAAAGGTAATAAAAACTTTAATGTTTTAAATAACACAGTCATAGATGCAAAGGGTGATCATAGAATAGCAATGTCTTTTAAAATATTGTCAGAGGCAATTAACAAAAAATTTAAAATAAAAGACTTTCAATATGTTCAAACAAGTTTTCCTACTTTTACAAAGATAATAAAAAATCTAAAAAAAAATTGAAAAAAAAATTACTCATTGCAATTGACGGAACCTCTTCATCCGGGAAAGGAACTTTAGCTAAGAATTTAGCAAAAAAATATAAACTTTTTCATTTAGACTCTGGAAAATTATATAGATTTTTGGCATTTAAAATAATCAGCTCAAAAACAAAAAAAATAAATTATCAATTCTTAAAATTGCAATTAAAGAAACTTAATTTAAAAGAACTAGAAAATAAAAGACTGACAAATGAAAAAGTTACTAAATTTTCATCTATCATATCAAAAAAAATCCAAATTCGAAAAATACTTAAAAGTGTACAGAAAAAACTGATCTATTTTCCTCAAAAAAAATTTAATGGCTCAGTTTGTGATGGAAGAGATATTGGAACCAAAATAATACCAAATGCAACTGTTAAGATTTTTTTAAATGCTTCATTAAATGAAAGAGCAAAAAGAAGATATAAAGAATATTTAAAAAATAAAATTCAAACATCATTCTCTAAAGTAAAAAAAGATTTAAAAAAAAGAGACCACGACGACGCAACACGTCGAATAAGCAAAGCGAAACCAGCAAAAGATGCTGTATTGATTGACAGTTCGTCTTATAGTAAAACAGCGGTCTTTAAAAAGGTATGCAACATCATAGATCAGAAAGTACACTTAATTAATGCAAGGCCTTAAAGTCTATCAACAACAAGATGCCAATGACGAGTTTGCAAGTTTAATAAAACAAGATTTAGATCAAAGATCTGCAACAGAAAGTGCAATAATAAATGGAATAATATCTAGAATTGATGAAAAAATTATTTTAGTTGATGTCGGTTTAAAAAGTGAGGGGATTATTCAAAAAAGTGAACTTAGCATTGATGAGATTGAAAACTTAAAAATTGGTCAAAGTTTAGAAGTTTACGTTGAACGATTAGAGTCTAAACAAGGCGAAGTAATTCTATCAAGAGAAAAAGCAAAAAGAATTAAATCCTGGAACAGAATCAAAGAAGCTTTTGATAAACAAACAAAAGTAACGGGGTTTATACGAAGTGTTGTCAAAGGTGGTTTTGCTTGTGAAATATTTGGTATTCAAGCTTTTATTCCTTCATCTCAGCTCTCAGATACACAAATCAAAAATCCTAATGAATATGTAAACAAACCTTTTGAGTTTTTAATTATAAAAATTGACACTATAAGAATGAACGTTATCGCATCTCGAAGGGCTATTCTTGAACAATCTAAAAATCAAAGCAAAGATGAGGTGCTTTCAAAATATAAAGTTGGCGATACTGTAAAAGGAAAAATTAAAGCGATTCAATCTTATGGAGCCTTTGTTTCAATTGAGACCATCGATTGTTTATTACATACTTCTGAAATCTCTCATCTTAAAGTATCATCTCCTGAAGACTTATTTACTGTTGGAGAAGAAATATCTGCAAAAATTATAGAGATAGATAATGAGCAAAAAAGAATGGCATTATCTGTAAAAGCCTTAACTCCAGATCCTTATATAGGAATTGAAAATAAATTTAAAGTTGGTGAAGTATATAATGGCAAAGTAACAAAACTAACAGATTGGGGAGCTTTTATTGACTTAAGTGATGGAGTGATTGGGCTAATACACTCGTCTGAAATAAAACACTTGCATAAAAGTGTAAATCCAAAAACCGTATTTAAAGTAGGGGATTCACTCAAAGCAAAACTTAAAGAACTAGATACAGAAAAAAGAAAAATTAACCTATCCTATAAAGATACTTTTCCAAATCCAATAGATGAATTTAAAAATAAGTACCCCATTGGAACTGTACTTGATGCTAAAATAATTAACAAAAAAGAATTTGGTTTATTTTTAAACACGGGAGATAGTGAAATAGATATTTTTATTCACTATAAACAGTTAGATTATTCTGAAAGTTCTGAAGCCCTTAATAGCTATAAAAAGGGTGATACAATTAAGCTTAAAATAATTGATATTAAGGATGATAAGGTTAATGGGTCTATTAGAGCTCTTCTTGAAGATCCTTTTGATATTTTTAAAGATAAGAAAGAAGGTGGTATCGTTACTTGCAAAATTGCTGAAATAATGGATAACTTTATAAAAGTAAATGTCGGAGAGAAGCGTTTTCAAGTAGTAATTAAAAAAACTGAATTAGCTATTGAAAAGCAAGATCAAAGAACCAATAGATTTGCAGTGGGTGATGCAATTGACGCTATAATTGTAGATTTAGACCACAAAACTAGAAAAGTTTCTTTGTCTGTTAAAAAACTTGAAGAAAAGCAACAAAAAGAAATAATTAAGAAATACAAAAATGTTGATAGTGGAGCAGCTTTAGCAGATATTTTGGGTCCAGCCTTAAAAGCGGAAAAGATTGAGAAAAAGAAAACTTCGAAAAAGAAAGAAACAAAAGAAAAATCAGAATAGTCTGTCTCAATAAAAATCTTGAGAGTTCAATTGCTTACAAGTACAATGTAATGGATGAAGCGTTCAACTTTAATAGGTGAACTTGTGTTAAAGTATAAATATTTAAATCATCCTCAAGTCGAAAGAATGGTTGAGCAAGTTTTTAAACACATGGCAAACGTTTTATCTCAAGGTCAAAGAATAGAGATTAGGAATTTCGGAACATGGGCAGTTAAAACTAGAAAGGCTCGAATCGCAAGAAATCCAAGGACTGGAGAAAAAGTATCAGTTGGTGAAAAAAGAACTATAGGTTTTAGGATGGCAAAACTTTTAAAATTTAGAATAAATAAAGATAAATCATTATCACAAAATATAAATACAAATAAATAATGAAACGCTACCCAATCTTTATTGCCGTGGATACGGTAAGCGTTAAAAGAGCAAAATCTATTATAGACGCTACATCTAATTATGTTATCGGATACAAATTCGGCTTAGAATTTTTTGTATCTAATAAAGGACGCCAAACAATAAAAAAATTTATTAATAAAAAAACGAAAATATTTTTAGATCTAAAATTAAAAGATATTCCAAATACAGTTTATAAAACTGTACTTGCTCTTAAAGATCTAAAAATCGACTACCTAACAGTTCATGCAAGTGGAGGTTATAAAATGTTAAAAGCGGCAAAAAAAGCTCAAAAGGAGACTAACAAAAGTTTAAAATTACTTGCTGTGACAGTTCTAACTTCGCTTACAAATAATGATTTAAAGACAATGGGAAATAATACAACAATTCAAAATCATGTTCGAAAACTTGCTTCATTATCAAAAAAAGCCAATATTCATGGAATTGTCTGCTCTGCGCACGAGATTAGGACTGTAAGAAAAATAAATAGAAAATTTGAAATTGTAGTACCTGGAATAAGAATTAATAAAAATAAAAGTGAAGACCAGAAGCGAATCATGAGTCCAGTGCAAGCAATAAATACAGGAGCAAATTATTTAGTTATTGGAAGAGACATCACTAGAGGAAATATTAGAAATAATATCCATAAAGTTTTACAATTTATTAAATAATGCATACGCAAATTAAAATTTGCGGAATTACATCAAATACTATTATTAATTTATGCGAAAAACTTAATGTCCATTATCTTGGATTTGTGTTTTATCCGAAATCACCAAGAAATTTATCTATAAATCAGGCAGAAAAACTTACGTCAGGGATATCAACAAACATAAAGAAAGTTGCTGTTGTAGTTGACCCGAATGATGAATTTTTAGATAAAATAAAAGTTTTTTTTGATTATTTTCAACTTCATGGATCTGAAGATAACAATAGAATAATAGAAATAAAAAAAAAATTTAAAAAAAAAATAATTAAGGCAATAAAAATAAAAGATCAAAATGATCTCCAAAAAATATCATTTTATAAAGCTGCAGATGAAATTTTACTAGACAGCCCTGCTATGGAAAAATCTGAAACATTTAATTTTCACCTATTAAACAATATTGACATAAATTCTTATTTTCTTGCTGGTGGAATTAATATCTCTAATCTAGACAGAGCACTACAATATACTTCTAAAATTGACATTTCTAGTGGTGTTGAAATAAGTCCTGGAATTAAAGATGAAAAAAAAATTGTGGATTTTATAAATAAAGTGCAAAGTTATGCTAAAGCTTAAAAAAAATATTCCAATTATTGATCAGCATGACAAAAATTATATGTATGGAGGAAAATTTGGTGGAAATTTTGTACCTGAAACGCTCAAAAAACCAATTGATGATTTAACTAAACTATTTGAAAAACTTAGAAGGGATAAAAAATTTTTAAAAGAACGGGACTACTATTTTGAAAATTATGTTGGATCGCCAACCTCTTTTATAAGGCTTAATAATTTAACTGAACATCTTGGTGGTGCTGAAATATTTGCAAAAATTGTATCTGAGGCAAATGGTGGAGCGCATAAAATTTATAATGCAACTGTCCATGCCCTACTTTGTAAAAAAGCAAAAAAAAAACACATTATAGGAGATACAGGTGCTGGGTATGCAGGAAAAATGCTTTCGATGGCAGCAAAAAAATTTGGCTTAAGATGTAAAATATTTATGGGAACAAAAGATATTGAAAGACAAAGACCAAATGTTGAAGCTATTAAGGCAAATGGTGCAGAAATCGTACCTGTAAACTCAGGTAGCAAGACTTTAGTTGATGCAGTCTCAGAATGTATGCGTTACTGGGTATCAAACTGCGACACTACTCACATGTGCGTCGGATCAACTGTGGGCCCAAATATTTTTGTAAAAATCTGTGCTTGGAGTACGGCTCAAATATCAAGAGAGTTAGTTCAGCAACTTATTAAACAATTTGGAACAGTTCCAAAAAAAATAAAACTTATTAACTGTGTTGGTGGAGGTAGCTCTGCAATAGGATTTTGGAACTCCTTCATGGATTATGATAAATCTCATGTTGAGTTTATTGGTGTTGAAGCAGGAGGTCCAAGGGGTAGTAAACTTCATGCAGCCCCTCTTACAAATAATTCTAAAATTGGAATTTTACATGGCGCAGCACAATATGTGGTTCAAGATAAAGATGGTCAGATCAGTGAAACAAAGTCAATTAGTGCTGGCCTAGATTATCCAGGTGTTTCTCCACTGCATTGTTTTTTAAAAGATACAAAACGTGCACGATATACATCTGCAACTGACGAAGAAGCACTGGAGGCTTATAAATTAGTTTCATCTATGGAATATATTAGACCGTCCTTAGAACCATCTCACGCATTTGCTGAGGCAATTAAAATAGCTCCAAAGCTAAGTAAAGATACAATGATCATTGTTAATAGCTGTGGTGATGCAAATAAAGATAGGAAAATTCTAGAACATAGACTTGGAAAACTACATTGAACGAAACTAATATTGATATTGCTTTTAGGATTGCAAAAACACAAGGAAGACCAGCTCTGTTAACTTATATTGTTGCTGGAGATAGAAATAAAAAAATGACCACGAACATTTTAAAATCTATTAATTCTCATGTTGATATATGCGAAGTTGGGATTCCACATAATACTAGTGTTGCAGATGGAAAACAGATTCAAAATAGCATTTGTAGAGCGATTGAAGGCAAAATAAAATTAAAGGATGTTTTTGAAATAGTTGAGGAATATAAAAAAGATTTATACTCAAAACCAGTAATATTAATGGGATACTATAATATGGTTTTGCAGTACGGAGAGAAAAATTTTTTAAAAAAATGTAAAAAAATTGATATTGATGGAATTATTCTTGTTGATCTTCCATTTCCAGAAAACAAAAAATTTGCTGAACAGTGCAAAAAAAATGGTATTACTTTTGTTCAACTTCTAGCGCCAACCACATCAGATAAAAGATTAAAAGAAATTATCAAAAATTCTCATAGTATGCTTTATTATATAAGCATGCTTTCGACGACCGGGGGAAAACTAAAAGTATCTTCTAAACAAATTCTAAAAAATTACTTTAAAATTAAAAAAATTGATGAAAGTAAAAATATTGTAATTGGCTTTGGAATTACCAATAAAACTATAAAATTATTAAAAAAAGCAGACGGCGTGGTTGTGGGATCTGAAATATGTAACGAAATTACAAACTCAATAGAGAGAGGTAAAAACCCTGTAATTAGGGTGAATAAAATAGTAAAATCTCTTAGAGATAAAATTGAATGAATTGGATTACAGAAAAATTTAAACGGTTTAAACCTAAGCTTAAGAATCTATTTCGAGTAAAAGTTGGACCTGAGGGTAAGCTTTGGGAAAATTGTAGCTGCGGATCCGTTTTATATAAACAAGACTTAAAAGATAATTTATACGTTTGTCCAACCTGCTCCAAGCATCATAGAATTAACCCTGCCGAGCGTTTTCAATTATTGTTTGATGAGGGTAGGTTTGAAGAGATATTTCCAATGCTTCCAATTGATGATCCTTTAAACTTTAGAGACTCTAAGACTTATAGAAATAGATTAATGACGGCTAGGGAAGAGACAAAATACCATGACAGCGTAAGACTTGCCCGCGGGAAAGTTTATGAAGTTGAGATTGTTGCAGGTGCTATGGATTTTAATTTTATTGGAGGTTCGGTTGGTAGAGCTGCAGGTGAAGCATTCATTACAGGTGCGGATTATGCATTTGCAAATAAACTTCCTTATATTTTTTTTAGTCAGTCTGGGGGAATGAGGATGCAAGAGTCGATGTATTCTCTGATGCAAATGCCAAGAATGATTTCATCAATAAAATCTTTAAAGGAAAATCAAATACCATTTATTTCTGTGTGCCTTGATCCAACTACTGGAGGTGTAACTGCGTCCTTTGCACTATTAGGGGACATTAATATAGCAGAACCCAAAGCTTTAATTGCATTTGCGGGAGCTAGAGTTATTAAGGAGACAGTAAGAGAGGAACTTCCTGAAGAATTTCAAACTGCAGAATATTTAAGAGATAAGGGTCAAATAGACTTAGTAGTTGAAAGAAAGAATTTGCCTAAAGTTATAAGTTCACTCATAATTAAACTTACAAATACCAACAAAACTTTCCAAAGTGATCTGGGTATCGTAAATGAGCAACCAAGCCCTATTTCAAAGATTACTCAGGCTGCATCCTAAAAAAATTGATCTGTCACTTGATAGGATCAAAAAGTTACTTGCGAAACTTCATCATCCTGAAAAAAGTTTTCATAAAGCAATTACAGTAACTGGAACCAATGGCAAAGGTTCGATTTGTAGATTTTTAAAAAGCCTTCTTGAGGAGCATGGAAAAACCGTAAACTTATATACATCCCCTCACCTTCAAAAATTTAATGAAAGAATAACTCTTCAAACCAAGGATATTAGTGATGAATTTTTAGAGGAGGTATTAACTGATGTTGAAAAAATAAATAAAAATGATCCGATAACTTTCTTTGAAATTACAACAGCTGCTGCCTATCTGGCATTTAAACAAAGGCCTGCAGAGTATACAATTTTAGAAACTGGTTTGGGTGGTAGACTTGATGCAACCAATGTGATTGAACAACCTATTGCTCAGGTACTAACTTCAATTTCTTTTGATCATCAAGAATTTTTAGGAAACTCACTTCAAAAAATTACGTATGAGAAATGTGCCATATTTAAAAATAACACTTCAATTGTAATATCAAAACAACTTCCGGAAGTTTTAAAATATATAGATCAAGAAACTAAAAGTAATAATTCTAAAAAAATTTTTTTTGCAGAAGATTTTAATTATCAAATAGAAAATCAAAGGTTTATATATCAAGATGATAACTCTCTAATGGATTTAAATATGCCAAGTCTTCAAGGTGAATACCAGTTAGTAAATGCAACAACTGCAATTGCAACAGCAAAATGTATTTTAAAGTCTTTAGATTTTACTAAAACAAGTTCTGCTCTTAAAAAAGCTTACAACAAAGGAAGATTAGAAAAAATTAGAAAAGGAAAACTAAGAGATTTTATTAGCGAAGATAATGAGCTTTATGTGGATGGATCACATAACGAAGAGGGCGGCAGAGTAACTGCAGATTTTCTTCTAACTATAAAGAAAAAAAAAATCTATTTAATATTTGGAATGCTTAAGAACAAAAATGCAAGGGAGTTTCTTAAATATTTCTCAAATATAGCAACGTCATTGAAAGCTATAAAAATTCCAAATCAAGAAAATATAATGGATGAAAATGATATTATTAAAACTGCAAATGAACTTGGTATACAATCCAGTGCTTCATCTTCAATCATAAACGCACTGATTGAAACTTCTAAAGAGGATCCTAATGGATTAATTATTATTACAGGATCGTTATATCTCGCTGGTGAGGTACTAAATTTAAATTAAATTTTAGAGTCTAACCACTCTTTAATATTTTTTTTTGGAATGGCTCCAACTTTAGTATCAACTAGTTTTCCATCTTTAAACAATAACATAGTTGGAATACCCCTTACTCCATAACGTGTTGGAACGTTGGGATTATCATCGATATTATGCTTTGCGATAACTAACTTATCTTTCATCTCGTCAGATATTTCTTCAAGAATGGGTGCAACCATCTTACAGGGCCCACACCAATCTGCATAAAAATCAACTAAAACACTTTTGTCATTTTTAAGAACATCTTTATCGAACGTATCATCGCTTATTTGTATTGTTGGCATAATTTTAAAAATTACTTGTTCATTTGCTAAACTTTACTAGTTTGTATACTTTTTAAAATATATTCAATGTTAAAAAGAATAGGAAAATTTTTTTTTAAAACAATTACAATTTTTTTAGTCACTTTAATTATATTTTTAATACTGGACTTTTTTTTTGGATCTTACATTAGAGATAAATATTTAGCATCCATTAAAGATAATCCCATTTATCATAAAAAACAAAGAATTAGACATAATATTTACCATCATACACTTGCGCCAAAAATTGATTACAAAAAAACTGGTTGGGGACCAAATACGTATAGACTTTGTACTGATGAGTGGGGTTTAAAATATAAATGTAATTCTCAATCAATAAAAAATTACAAAATTGCAATCTTTGGCGACTCTTTTGTTGAAGGTATTGGCGTTCCTTATGAAGAAACTTTTGTAGGTATTATTAATGAAAAAACAATTTCTGAAATTGCAAATATGGGAGTGAGTTCTTATTCTCCAAAAATATATTATTCAAAACTCAAATACTTTATTGATCAAGGTTTTAAATTTAATCATGTAATTTTTTATATCGATGTGTCAGATCTTATTGATGACATGAATTCTTATGTATTGCTACCAGATAAAAAAGTAAGAGATAAAAAATGGAATAAAAGAATTGAGTGGTATATAAATGCAAAGTTTCCAATTCTTGATCAACTAATATTTCAATTCACAAAAAGTAATCGTTATAGAGCAGGTGAAACTCTCTTCACTCCAATACCAATTTATACAGATCCATCGAAAATATCAGATAAGGAAGTTTTTGAGGTATATAATAAAATGATTTTACGATCTGCCTGGACTTATTCTAATACTAATAAAATAAGAGGGTATGACTATGGAATAGACAGAGGAATTGAAGAGCAGCTAAAATTAATGGATGAAATCTTTCATTACCTAGATGAACGTAAAATAAAAATGTCAATTGCAGTATATCCATGGCCTCAAACTATACTGAATGATGTTGCGAATAACAGACATGTTCAAATTTGGGAAAAATTTTGTAAAAAAAGATGTAGGAACTTTATTAACCACTATCCGTTATTTATGGAGGACAAAAATAGTCTTGAAGCAAAAAAAAATATTATTAGAAAATATTATATATTAGGAGATAATCATTTTAATAGTGAAGGACACAAAATTATCGCATCAGATTTCTTAAACAAATTCAAATTCTAGAGTACAATTCAAGGTTTCTTTGCCTATAAAAATACATTTAAATGTGATATGAATACCATTACAAATTTCGTTTTTTTATAATTATAAAACTAATTTTATTTTACTTTTCACAGAATGTAATTTGACATCTGTAATAACTTAAACAGATCCAGCATTATCAAATGTTTATTAACAAATTAAATAACGGGGCTAGGAATATTGAAGAAAAAAGTTTAACTTTTATAATTATTTCAACCCTTGGAGTTGTTTTTGGTGATATAGGAACTTCTCCACTCTACGCGTTAAAATTGTCTGTTGAAGCTACCAAATCTGTTGGAGCTGGTTTTTCTGTTGCAGTTTATGGTGCACTGTCACTAATCACTTGGGCTCTGATTGTTGTTGTTGGTATAAAATATTTAATAATAATAATGAGAGCAGACAATCACGGCGAGGGTGGTGTATTTGCACTTACCGCTCTTCTTCAAAGAAAAATTGGTAAAGGTCCAATCGTTATGATCCTTGGACTTATTGGAGCCTCATTATTTTTTGGAGATGCTTTAATCACTCCTGCCATCTCAGTCATTTCTGCAGTTGAGGGATTAAAAGTTCTAAATCCTGCATTTCAAAATTACATAGTCATCATATCGTTAGGCTTAATATCTATTCTTTTTGCAGTTGAAAGATTTGGAACTAGCAAGATTGGAGCAGTTTTTGGTCCAATTATGCTTGTATGGTTTTTAACCATTGGAGCACTTGGACTAATGGAATTAATTCAAAAACCGATAGTTCTAAAATCTCTTAATCCAAAATATGCGTATAAA
>Ga0194130_10008583_pt1 | contig 10809 bp, 11 predicted proteins | sample TA2KigsurfametaG_FD_160084 | JGI IMG/M metagenome (GOLD analysis project Ga0194130, IMG submission 160084) | Freshwater microbial communities from Lake Tanganyika, Tanzania - TA2015050 Kigoma 12 surface | ecosystem: Environmental > Aquatic > Freshwater > Lake | place: Tanzania: Lake Tanganyika... | reverse complement strand
GACTCTTGAAGATCCGGTGGAATATCACATACCACTCATTCGTCAATCGAATATTAAAAGCGATATTGGTATGGATTTTGCAACCGGAATTAAAGCTATTCTTCGTCAAGATCCAGATGTTATTTTAGTCGGTGAGATTCGTGATAAAGAAACTGCTATTACAGCTATACAAGCAGCTATGACGGGTCACCAAGTATATAGCTCTCTTCACACTAACGATGCTTTAAGCGCTATTCCGCGTCTTATGAATATTGGTGTACCAAACTATTTAATGTCAGGTTCATTAATTGGGATAATTGCTCAAAGACTTGCTAGAAAATTATGCAGTCATTGTAAAGTTGAAGCCCCAATTGACGATTTTGAAAAAAAACTACTTGGAAACCGTTTTGCTTCAGTTACAAAATTATATAAAGCTGTGGGTTGTGAAAAATGCTCTGGAACTGGCTATAGAGGTCGTATGGCGGTCTCAGAAATTTTACCTTTTGATCGTGAGCTAGATGAAATGGTTGTTCAAGGAAAAACCCGCAAAGATATGCATAAATATGCCCTCGAACAAGGTTTTATTCCTATGGTCGAAGATGGTCTTGAAAAAGTTGTTCAAGGTTCAATAGATTTAAAAGAATTAGTTAGGGTTGTTGACTTGACAGACAGAATGTAGTTGCTAGATTGTTGGGCCGGTGATATATTAATCCTTTTTTTCTTGTCATGAAATCAGCTACATTTTTATCTAAATTAAATCGTCAAAATTTGATTCCACAAGAATTGCTTCAAGAAAAGCCATATGTCGAAACCACCAATCACATTGAAGTCAGTGTTTGGCCCGAATTTATCGACAAAAAAACTAGTGTTTTGGGGAATTTGTTTATTTGGGCTTATCATGTCCGCATTGTCAACAAAAGCGCCACCGAAATAAAGCTTATAGCGCGTTTTTGGCGAATTATTGATGAATGTGGCAATGTTCAAGAAATTGAAGGTGATGGTGTTGTTGGGGAACAGCCGGTAATTCTTCCTAACTCCTCTTATCAATATTCAAGCGGAGTTCATCTTAAATATCCATCGGGCATAATGTCTGGAAAATATCGCATAAAAAAACTTAATAACGACGAAGTTATTGAAATAAAAATCCCCAATTTTTCTTTAGATATTCCGAGTGCTAAAAAAATTCTTAACTAAATAATGATTGTTTTAGTTTTTGATTGCTCATCCTCAATGTCGATTGCTCTTATAAAAAATAATACAATTCTTCAGGAAAAATTTTTTGAACACCAAGCAAAGCATTCGGAGTTATTAGTTCTTGAAATTAATAAAATCTTAATTCAGCACGGTTACGATTTTAAGGATTTAGATCTGGTCTTGGTCACCAATGGCCCAGGAAGCTATACGGGTTTAAGAGTCTCTTTGTCAGCACTAAAAATGCTAAAAATTGGATTAAAAATTTCATGTTTAACCATTAATTCTTGCGCAGTTATTGCTCAAAAATACATCAATCAACATCCGCATATTAAAGTTGCAATCCAAGGTAATGTTGGAGAAATATATTTTGCCGAATATCAAAGAAAAAATAACACCGTTCAAGAACTTATTAGGCCTTTAATTACCGATGTTGATGAGGTTTATAAAAACTTAAAAAATGATGACTTTTTGTGCGGTTCGGCCAATAATTTATTCACAAATCATAGTTTAAAATCCAATTCTTTAGATTTAATTTTAGCGCGAGATATTTGGATTTTGGGTGAAAAAAATCTAAATTATGTTGGGATTAACCAAATCAACTTTAACGAAGATATTTTATTTGACCAAATTGCACCATTATATTTGCGAGATCCAAAAATATCTGTTAGAAAATAAATAAGTTTTTTTAGAAATATTAAAAATTCAGAAGAAAAATAATTTTTAAGATCTAATTTTGATTTGAAGTTTTTTTGAAGAATTGTAAAAATTTTTGGAGGCCAGGGCCGGAATCGAACCGGCGCATAGAAGCTTTGCAGGCTTCTGCATTACCACTTTGCTACCTAGCCTTTGAAGCAAAAGAACGATCAGTTTAACAAAAATGCAAACTAAAAATCAAGATAACATTTATTGAATCAATCATTTCTTAAAAATATCGAAAAATGAAATCAAAAAATTCTAACAATAAATTATACAAACAAAATTTTGTTAACACGCCAGAGCGTATCGAGCTAAAAAAATATTATGATAATTGCTTTATTTCCGCCCAAAAATTGCGCAAACAAATCAAAAACTCTGAAATATTATCGTTAAATATTGTTCAACAAAATGACGATTTAAAAGAGTTTAAAAAACTTGCTAAATTATCCGAAGGGTACAAAAAAGTTATTATTTTGGGAGTTGGTGGTTCTAGTCTTGGTGGCAAAACTTTATGTTCACTTAAATTCCAAAATAGAATTGAATTTATTGAATCAATTGATCCAGTCACAATCAATAATCAAATCAAAAACATCGATTTTAAAAACACTTTTTTCATTGTTATTAGCAAGTCGGGCGAAACCATAGAAACTATTTGCCAAACTCTAATCATCATTGAGCAATTTAAGCTTCGAAAAATCAAAAATTTCGCGCAACACTTTATTTTTATTACCGAATCAAAAAATAATTCGATCGCCAAAATTGCCCAAAAAATTAACGCCAAAATCGCTTCTCATCCAACTAAAATTGGTGGTCGATATTCATGTTTTTCGATTGTTGGATTATTGCCAGCTATAATTGCCGGAGTAGATGTAGCCAATATTCGTGATGGAGCAAATTTGATGCTAGAGAGTTTTTTGCGTGATGACGAAATTATTTTATCCTCGGCTCTCCAACTCAAACTCTATGAACAAGGCTATATCAATAATGTTATTATGCCTTATATTGATGATTTCAAAAATTTTACCGATTGGTATCGACAACTTTGGGCCGAATCTCTTGGCAAAAATTCTTTTGGTTCAACTCCAATAAATTCAATGGGAACAGTTGACCAGCATAGCCAATTGCAACTTTATCTTGAAGGAAATCGCGATAAATTTTTTACTTTTTTGATTTCTAAAAATCATAAAAATGATTTTAAGATTAAGGATATAAAGGGATGCGAAACGCTATTTGGTAACAAAAATTTGTCGAAAATTTTGCAAATCGAATATCAAACAACTATCGAAGTTTTAAATCAAAAAAAATTGCCGATCCGAACTATTGAGATTTCTGAGGTTAACGAAAAAACTATCGCGAGTTTAATGATGCAAATGTTTCTTGAAACCATAATTATAGCCTATGCAAAAAAAATTAATCCTTTTGATCAGCCAGCGGTTGAGCTTAGAAAAAATTTAGCGAAAGAAATCTTAAAAAAGAATTAATCTTTGTTCATGTTTACGCCAAAAATCATAAAAAGTTTAGTCCAAATTTATAAAAAAAATCCTTTAAAGATTTTACTAATTATTGCTTTTTTGAGCTCCTTTTTGGCACTTTTTATGGCCTATATTTCGCAATATTTTTTTGGTTTAGAGCCTTGCATTTTATGTTATTATCAACGCAAACCTTTTTTTGTTATAATCGCGATTTCTTTTTTAGCGCTTTTGTTGAAGCAAAAAAAATATTTAAAAATTGCCACAATTTTTTGTGCGCTACTTTTTTTAACAAACGCCATAATTGCATTTTACCATTCAGGAGTTGAGCTAAAGTGGTTTGATGGTCCAAAAACTTGTGCAACACAAAATCTAGAAAACATATCTGATTTAGAGCAACTAAGGCAAGCAATCCTATCAACTAAGGCGATAAAGTGCGATGAACCGCAATTTTATTTTTTAAAATTAACGATGGCGAATTGGAATTTTCTTTATTCCGCTGGGTTATTTTTATTAATACTGGCAATTTTAATTCAAGAAAAATTATCTAAAAAATATGAAACAAAATGAACCGCAAACAATTGAGCAAATCGCGCAAGAAGTATACAAAATTTCAGGTCAAGAAGCTCTAAAAAGCTTTGCTAAGATTATTTTTATCGCCGGTGGAATTGATGAAAAACAAGAATCTGCATTAAATTTTAATGATGATTTAGCAAAAAAAATTCTTAATACGGAGTTATCTCTAGCAGAACTTGACGCGCTCTTTCAAAGCAATATTTATAACAAATATCGAGGCCAAGGTGTTGAAAGGCAAAATATGAGCAGTGGCTCTTTTAGCGAACCAGACAGGTCGGCGATAATTGAGTGTTTTAAGCAAATTGGGTTTATTGATGAAGTGGCGCCATCGAGAGAAAAATATGATGAGGTTTTGGTGTTGGGTGCGTCAATGCTTGGAGTTAAATCGAGAATCGATGATTTAAAGGCTTTAAATATTAAATATAATAAAGTTTCATTTTTAACAGGGGAGAGAGCTTTGTGGATGGATAGTCCTTCTGACAATTTTGCAAGTGATAAAATTGCTCAAAACCTATTGGTTCAAAGATGCGACAACCCCGAGGTGACTTGCGATTCAATTGATAAAAAGATTCAAGAAATTAAAGATAAGCATAAAATAGAAAAAGAAAGCGATATTTTGGTTGGAAATTTAAGAAAGGAAATCGAAGGGTTTTATACAGAAAATTATTTAGAACCCAAGAAGCAAAAATTTCCGACTGAAGCTGACGGCATCGAATATATGTTTAAAAAAGATGAATTTTTTGCCAGTCGAAATGCGCGTTGTATTTATGCCAAAAAATCTCCTGAAAAGCCCAGAGTAGACACTGTTGACACTGTTAATGAATGGTTCAAAGAATTTGAAAAAGGTGCAAAAACTGACGCTGGGTATTATTGTGTCGCCATCTCGGATCAGCCATTTTTGAAGGCGCAATCACAAGCTTTTGGCTTAATTTCTAATCCAAATATTCAAATTGAAGTCGTGGCTAAAAGCGCTAAAAATCCAAACTCCGAGCTATTATTAACAGAAATGGCGGGCACATTAAACAGAAGAAAATTAATGCTTGAAAGATTTGCACAACAAGATTCTAAATCGAGTTTTTCGCCATCTTCGGCGCCTTCTCCAGCCCCCGATGAGTCAGCTCAATTGGGTCCGACAAAAAAAATGCCAGAGCATATTTAAGCAGGTCGGCAAGTGATTTTCCCTCTTTAACATTAAAATTTTAGCAATGAAAAATTTACCTCACGAATTTGACAGTCGGACATTATCATTAATCCAAGCTCAAAAAATTTTTGAGGAAAATTCTCAAATTATTGGCGATAAAATTTTTCTTTGTTTGTTTGATAAATCTCGCGATCACAAAAAAAAAGCTGAAGATATAAAATTCATTAATTCTCTAATCGCTAAATATGGTTTTGATGTTGATTTGCAAGGTCGCTTGCTGGAAAATGTTTCTTCAAAATTACATTTAGATTTTAAAAAAATTTCGCTTCAAGAAATTTTTAATGAAGATATTGATGAGAGCAAAAAACTATTATCTCAATCAGAATACGATAGTTTTTTTACAAAAATCAAATTTGGAGAAGAAATAAAATCTTTTATAAAAAATCTTTATAATCTCGATATTGCTAAAGAATCAAAATCGCCCAATAAAATCGGTCAAGCCATTATCTCGTTATTTAAACTTAATAGTGCGGTTAAAAATTTATCAAAAGATTTGGGCAAGATTAAAATAATCAATGACGGACCCAAAAGCCTCGACCAACAACCAATTTTGACGAAAGTTATTATTGAAGAAAATCAAGAATTATTCTCCAAATTAAGAAATTTTTATACTAAAACAGAAAAAGAAATTGTCCCGTCATATCATGTCGTTAATGAATCGGCGAGCTGGGATTTTTCATTAACATTTTCAAATTTGACAGTTGAAAATAAAGTTCTTTCGAGTCTAAATTTTGGCCAATATAAGGATGAAATTGATAAGCTTTTGAGTGCTGTGAATAGACAAAGAACTAAGTTAATTGGGTATTATGATAACAAAGAATGGGCCTATGAACCTTTTAAATTATTTTCATCACCTTCGGGTTCTGAGCATACTGGGGTTAGGGTCAAAGAACAATCTAATCTTGAATCAACTTTCTCGCATCAGTCAAATTTATCTTTTTCGAATCCAAACTCTCCAGAGCTAAAAATAAATGAGCGTGTCGCTAGACATTTGAAATTAGGAATTGAAAATTTGGCAGAGCTTAAAAAAAATTTAACAGATATAGAATCGGCAATTACTGAAGATTCAAACAACATAATCACCTCCTCAGAAGATTTGAGTTCTCCACCATCTCCCCAATCTCCACCATCTCCCGAAACTCCACCATCTCCCCAAAGTCCACCATCTTCCGAAACTCCACCATCTCCCCAAAGTCCACCATCTTCCCAAACTTCAAGAACTCCATCAGGATCTCCATTAAATACATCAAAACAACCAGGTCTGGGGGGTTTTGGTATGGGAGTTACAAGGTTAGATTTTAGTAAAATCCGGTCTCCCTAACTTCAAATTTGACGCGAATAATTTCAGTTTTTTCATTATCTTGAGTTGGGAATCGCCATTTCATTAATGATTTTATTAGTGCCATATTTAAGCGTGGAATATCCGAAGGGCTAATCAGCTCAACATTATAAACCTCACCACTTTTAGCGATAAAAAATTTCGCCACAATTTCGGTTGCAAAAAAATCATAGCGCAAATCTTCAGGTATTTCAGGCAATGGTTGAAAAATTGGTGCAATTTTTTTTGCCTCCAGAGCTTGTTGCGAATGGTTTTGGGATGATTTTTTATCGTGATTAATATTTGGATCAAAATGCTGATGTTCAGATTTATTAATGGCGTCGGCAACGGCAATTTTTTGAGTAGTTTCGTTATTAACAAAAGAAGAATTATGTTGATGTTGATTCGAATCACCAATCGCCTCGGCTTCAATTTCTAGACTTACCAAGGGCGCGACAAAATCTTGCCGAAAATTTATTCCCAAAAAAATTATTAAAAATATATAAAGCAGGATAGCTAAAATGTAGCTTCGAAACGGATAAAACATTATTGATTTTTGATCACGAATGAAAATTTTTTGGCGCCGGCTTTTTTGGCCTCAAGCATGGTTTGCATAACAACTCCTTGCTTCGAATCGGTGTCGCTCGCAATTAAAATATTGTTATTTTTATCGTTTATTAATTTTTCAACAAAACTACTAATTTCTGTTAACAAAACATTATTATTGTTAATAAATATTTGGTTATCATGAGTAATTGTAATAGTTATTGAATCTTTTATATTTTCGATATTTTCGGCGGTGCCCTTGTTAAGATTAACCGCCATGCCATTGATTTTCTGCATTGCAAGTGAGGCCATCACGAAAGTTGCCAATAAAAAAAACATCACATCGATCATCGGAATAATCTCGATTTTAGCTTTTTTGTTGGTGCGCGATCTCTTAATTTTCATGAACTTTATTATCGATTTTAATGTGATCAATCAAGCGCGTGCCAAGCCTTTCGAGGTAATCAATTAATTGATTTTGGATTTTTGAAAAATAATTGTAACCCCAAAATGCCATCAAAGCGATAACCAAACCGCAAGCCGTTGCAATCAGACTTTCAGCAACTCCCGCACTTACTCCGGCGGGATTAATAATATCGCTTGTACCAATAATTTTGAAAGAAGACATCATGCCAAAAATTGTACCCAAAAGCCCAAGAAGAGGAGCGCATGTTGCGATGGTTTCGAGAAGCCATAAATTTTTAGAAAATTTTTGTTCTAAAATTTTTGCCTCATCCCCAGCTCTAGACTCGATCCACCAAATCGGATTATTTTTATTGGACGAAATAATTACAAAAAAAGCATAAAAATAATTTTTTTTATCAATTTTATTGAGTTCAATTTCAAATTCTTGCCAATCAAATTTATAGTTTTCAATAACAGCAATAAGACTTTGCGGATATTTCAAAAAATTTCTTATCGTCAATAATTTATCGATAATTATTGCCAAGCATACAACCGCAATAATTGAAAGTGGCACCATTGTGATGCCACCCGCTTTTATGATTGATAAATTCATACTAAAATTCGCGTGATAAAATTAAGTATGCGCTTCTTCTTGGTGCAAATTGTGAGGCCTGCACGCCAATACCAGAGCCGTCGCGTAGCGCATATTTTTTGTCGAGCACATTATTTATACTCAAGCGTAAATTAAATTTTTCAATTTTTTGCAAAATAAAAATATTGAGTTGGCTATAAGATTTCATTCGATGGCGGTTAAGGTCACCTCTGCGCAGACCGTTGCCATATAAAACATCAAAACCTAAATCGGTTTTAGTTTTTAAAAACTTATAGGCTAAACCGCCCGAGGCAGTAATTTTTTGGGCATGATCGGGGTTTAGATAAAATTTTTGCGAAGTTTCAACTTCGGCACTTCCATGTAAGTATTGTCCTGAATTAATACCTTTGGCTTTTGCTCTTTGATAAGCAATGTTGGCAAAGGCGTTTAAGTTCTGGTATTTGTAATCGCCAGAAAGCTCTAAGCCCGAAATAAGAGCTTTTTTGTAATTAAAAGGTTTAAATACCAAAGCCTGCCCAAATTGCCCTTCATCAAGCATGTCGGCAACTTCTTTGTGATAAGCGTCCAATCCAATATGCAATTCTTTACTGATTTGGTAGCTAGTGCCAAGATCATAATAATTGGTTTTTTCACTTTTAACTTGGTTGAAATCAAAAGTTTCGGGAGCATTAACAGTGCCTTCGAAACGACGAATGTTAAAATTATTCAACAATTCGGCCTTTGGTGCCGTAAAGTAGCGCGCATATCCCGAATGAAATTTGAGTTTTTTGGTTGCTTGATATACAGCGTTAAAGCGCGGACTGAGGTGATTATCATTGTTTTGACTATTAACTTTATCAAAGCGCAAACCGCCGTTTAAAGTCAGTTTATCAATTGGCTTATATTCATTTTGAGCATAAATCGAATATAGTTGAGTATTTTTTTGTGATTTATCGTTGATGGCCAAGGGCGCTGTCGAAGTTTGCCCATTTTCATCGCCTTCAAAAGTTAAGTTGCGTTGGGAATCAATAATACGAGTGTCGCTTGCATAAAGCCCAACTCTTAAAATATTTTTATCATTGAGTTTTTTGCTAAAATCGCCTTGAAGACCATAATTAAGGCTTGATTTATCAATGTTTGAACTAGTGCCATCAAAAATCAAATCGCCAATTTTATCGCCTCGAAATTTAAAATCACTGTGACGCGCAAAAGTTGAAATCTGGTAATCAATTTCGTTGTCGGTAATGCCTTGCAAAGCAAGAATAGCAAAGCGATTAGACTCACTTTGATTTTGATTAAGTTGTGAAGAATTTTTGGTTAATTGTGAATCAATCTCATAATCTGGAGTTTGATTAGAAGTATTGGGGATTTGATAACGATTGGTAGCATTGGCTAAAATAACGCTAAGTCGATTCTTGGAATTAAGTAAATAAGAGAAATAGCCAAATAATTTATCTTGCGAAGTGTCATTATGAATTGATTTTCTTGCGCTAGTTGGACTCTCAATTCCACGTGAATTTTGTAGATAAGACCCACTTACAAAATAACTTAAGCCATTTTTGGCGCCACTAAATTGTTGGTTAATTCCAGCGGTTTGATTCGAGCCATACTGCAATTCTGAATACGCGCCTGAATCGAGTTTGTTGCGTGAAACACTGTCTTTGGTTTTGATTTCGACTACGCCGGCAGTGCGATAGCCGTATTGAGCGGGCATTGCGCCAGTCAAAAGACTGGCCGATTCAACAAAGCGCGCGTCTAAAACTTGACCAAAACTATTAATTCCTTCGGGAATAATAACATCATTAATGCGATATTGAATGTTGCTGTGATCGTTGCGAATGTGGATTTGTCCAAATGAATCTTGCGAGACCCCTGGAGCGCGAAGCAAGATTTGATTGAGCGAGGAGGCTTGACCCTGCGGAAGATTGTCAATGTTCTCTCGTTCAAAATTAAACGCAGTTCCATAAGTTTTGGGCGATAAATTAGAGCGTGATTTATCGAGTTTTTTAGCAGTTACCTCGTAGTTAAGTTCTTGAGCTAATGCGTTGGCAACGAAGAGGTTCAGCGTTACATAAATAAAGAGTATTTTTTTCATGATATAAATAAAATTGGTTAAAACAGTTTAAAAAAAACAGTTTAAAAAATGTTAGACCAATTTTGGGGGCGCCCTGGAAAGATTATGAGTAGATAAAAGATTTTTTAAAAATCTTTGAAATTTTTTAAGACCAAATATCGAAAAAACTACATTGAAAAAAAACAAAACAAGCTCTTCATCAAATGACAATTTAAAAAACTGAGCAAAGCTACAAATCAGACATTGATGATTAGAATGATCTTTTGAGGAATGGTTTTTTTTAGAACTAAGGTGTGAATTTTTAGAATAATTATTTTTAAAAGAGTGATCTGAATTTGATTTTAAATCGTGGGAAGCGTGATGAATCGCGCCAAAGATTTGAGACACTAACAAAATTATGGCTAGAAAGGCAATAAAATGATTTTTAAATTGTGGAATAAAAATTGATTGTTTCATCAAATGAATAAATTAAATTTCGGTGCGATAATAAATTTCGCAAGTCCAAAATCAATAAAATTTTTCAAAAAATGTTTATAAATTTAATCGAAAAAATCGGTAAATATACTACTTCAAATATTACAAAATTTGGTGAGGCCATCACTTTTGCTCTTAAGGGTCTAATAAATTGTTTTTTACCACCTTTTTATCCGCGATTAATCCTCAAACAAATTATGCAAATTGGTTATTACTCTTTGCCAGTTGTAGGTTTGACGGCAATTTTTTCCGGCGCAGTTTTGGCACTTCAAAGTTATTCAGGCT
>Ga0194130_10008582_pt1 | contig 10811 bp, 8 predicted proteins | sample TA2KigsurfametaG_FD_160084 | JGI IMG/M metagenome (GOLD analysis project Ga0194130, IMG submission 160084) | Freshwater microbial communities from Lake Tanganyika, Tanzania - TA2015050 Kigoma 12 surface | ecosystem: Environmental > Aquatic > Freshwater > Lake | place: Tanzania: Lake Tanganyika... | reverse complement strand
CCTTCTCGTGCACCCACGGGTTCTCCTGCAGCGTCGGATCGGGGTCGACGCCGACGAGGCGCGCGCAGCGGCGCGACAGCGACGCCGCCAGCGTCGGGTTGTTGGGGAACAGTTCGCGGCCGCAGCCGACGTCGAGCCAGCGCATGCCCGGCGCCACGAGGCCCGCGACGAGCGCTTCGTAGACGTCGTCGGGCGTGACGTAGCCGTAGGCGTCGCGCAGCGTCGGGCCCCAGCCGCGCTGGCCGGGCGGGCCGTAGCGCAGCGCGACCATCTGCCGCAGCGCGGCGGCGTCGGGCAGGCGCAGCAGCGGTGGCGCGAAGTTCATGCCGGGAACTCCTGCTGCAGCGCGGCGAGCAACGGCGCTGGCAACTCGACGTCGACGGCCGCGAGGCTGCCGGCGAGCTGGGATTCGTCGCGCGCGCCGACCAGTACGCTGCTGACCTCGCGCGCGCGCAGGCAGAACGCCAGCGCGACCTGCGTCGCCGTCAGGCCGTGCGCCTGCGCCAGCTGCGCGAGGCGCTGGGCCTTGCGCACGCGTTCGTCGGTCAGGAAGCGGCCGACGAACTGGTTGGCGCGTTCATCGGCGGCGCGCGTGCCGGCGGGCGGCGGCTTGCCCGGCTCGTACTTGCCGGTCAGCACGCCCTGCGCCAGCGGCGAGTAGACCAGTTGGCCGAGCCCGCAGCGCGCCGACGTCGGCAGCACGTCGTGCTCGATGCCGCGTTCGAACAGGTTGTAGAGCGGTTGGTTGCCGATCGGGCGGTGCAACCCGCGCGCGTCGCACAGCGCCACCACCTCGGCGAGGCGTTCGGCCGGCCACTGGCTCGTGCCCCAGTACAGCGCGAGGCCGCGCCGGATCAGGTCGTCCATCGCCATCGCCGTCTCCAGCACCGGCGTCTCGGGGTCGAAGCGATGGCACTGGTAGAGGTCGACGTAGTCGGTGCCGAGCCGCTGCAGCGAAGCGGCCAGCGACTCGTGCACGTGCTTGCGCGACAACCCGCGGTCGTTGGGGTCGTCGCTCATCGGGAAGAAACACTTGGTGGCGAGCACCAGCTTGTGCCTGGGCAGCCCGCGGATGGCGCGGCCGAGCGCACGTTCGCCCTCGCCGGCCTTGTAGACGTCGGCGGTGTCGAACAGGTTGACGCCGGCGTCGAACGCAGCGCGCACGAGGCGATCGCTGTCGCCCGACCCGAGCTGGTTGCCGAAGGTCAGCCACGAGCCGAGGCCGACGACCGAGACCTTGAGGCCGGACTGTCCGAGGGGGCGATACCGCACGGGCCGACGTTGTAGCAGGAAGCCCTGCCGCGCTCACGAACCGGTCGCGGCGGATCCACCGACCGGCGCGCGGACGCGGGCCTCGATGGCGAGCGCGTCGGCGTTGCTGGCGAACACCAGCAGCACGTCGCCGCCGGCGAGCGCCGTCGGACCGCGCGCGACGACGTGGTGGCCGCCGCGGACGACGGCGACCACCAGCGCGCCGCCGGGCAGCCCGAGTTCGGCGAGCGTGCGACCGGCCACCGCCGAGTGCGCTGGCACGGCGATCTCGAACAAGCGCGGCGGCGCGGCGGTCGCCGCGTCGCCGCCGGCGCCGACGCCCCGCACCGCGGCCTCGGCCTCGATCGGGCTGGCGCCGAGCGTCTGCAGCAGCTCGCGCGCCATGGCGTGGCCGAGTTCGCGTTCGCCGTGCACCGGCCGTGCGCCGACCACCGCCGCGCAGGCGGCGAACTGGGCGTCGGTGTGCACGCGCGCCAGCACGGCGAGCCCGGGCTGCACGGTGCGCGCGTGCTCGATGGCGAGGCGCTGCGTCACCGCGTCGGGGGCGGCGAGCACGAGCGCGCGGGCGCGCGCGATGCCGGCGCGGTCGAGCAGCACCGGGCTGCCGGCGTCGCCGTACAGCGCCTGGACGCCCTGCGCCTGCAAGCGTTCGACGGTCGGTCGATCGCTGTCGATGGCGACGAACGGTACGCCGCGCGCGCGCAGGAAGCCCATCAGCACGCTGCCGACGCGGCCACAACCGACCAGCACGACGTGCTGGTCGAGGGCACCATCCACGATGCCACCGTCGGCGTCGGCGCGGCCTTGGCCGAGGCGCGGCCACCGCCGTTGGATCATGCGCTCGAGCGCCGGCACGCCCCGGAACAGCGCCGGGCTCGCCATGATGCTCGCCAGCGCCGACGCCAGCACGAGGTCGCGGCCGAGCGACGGCAGGATGCCGAGGTGGACGGCGAGGCCGGCGAGCACGAAGCCGAACTCGCTGACCTGGGCGAGGCCTGCCGCGACGGCGAGCGCCGCGCGCGGCGGCTGCCCGCAGCGCAGCAGGAAGCACGCCGCGACCAACGGCTTGCCGACCAGCACGCACGCGAGCGCGGCGAGCGCCGCGAGCGGTGCTTGGAGCAACGCCGCCGGATCGAACAACATGCCGACGGCGACGAAGAACAACACGGCGAACGCATCGCGCATCGGCAGCGCGTCGGCGGCGGCCTGGTGCGCGAGGTCGGAGCGGCCGACGACCATGCCGGCGAAGAACGCGCCCAGCGCCAGCGACACGCCGAAGCCGGCGGCCGCGCCGTAGGCGACGCCGAGCGCCAAGGTCAGCACGGCGAGCGTGAACAGTTCGCGCGACTGCGCCCGCGCGACCACGCCGAGCAGGCGCGGCACGACGAAGCCGCCGCCCCAGACGACGACCGCGGCGAGCAGCGCCATCTTGCCGAGGCTCGCGGCCAGCGCCTGCCACAGCGGCACGGCGGCCGCCGCGCCGGTGGCAGCGCCGTCGGCCGCCATCGCCGGCAGCACGACGAGCAGCACGACCGTGATCAAGTCCTCGACCAGCGACCAGCCGACGGCGATGCGCCCCGGGGACGCCGACAGCAGGCCGAGTTCGGTCATGCCGCGCACGATCACGACGGTCGACGCGCACGCGATGCACATGCCGAAGACGAGGCCCGCGCCGAGCGACCAGCCCAGCAGGAGCCCGAGTCCGGCGCCCAGCAGCACGACCGCGCCGCTCGCCAGCACGGCGCCCGGCACGGCGAGCCGCCGCACCGACCACAGGTCCGCGAACGAGAACCCGAGGCCGACGCCGAACATCAGCAGCACGATGCCGACGTCGGCGAGCTGACCGGCGAGTTCCGCATCGCCGGTGAAGCCCGGCGTGTGCGGCCCGATCAGCACGCCGGCCAGCAGGTAGCCGAGCAGCGGCGACTGGCCGAGCCGGCGCGCGAGGGTGCCGAGGACCAGGGCCGCGACCAGACCCACCGCGACCGTCGGAGCCCACGCCATGGCGCCACGGTTAGCACGCCGGCGTCGGCATGCAAGGCCGGACGTGGCGATCGCGGGCCGCGCGTGCGATGCTGCGCGCGTGGCCAGCAAGAAGCGCATCGCCCTGATCTCCACCGGCGGCACGATCGAGAAGACCTACGACGAGCTGCAGGGCGTGCTCGACAACCGCACGTCGGTGCTCGACGTCATGCTCGCCAGCCTGCAGCTGCAGGGCATCGACATCGTGCGCATCCCGCTGATGAACAAGGACAGCCTGCAGATGTCGCCGCAGGACCACGACCTGATCGCGCGCACGGTCGGCTCGATGGCCGAGGCGCACGACGGCATCGTCATCGTGCACGGCACCGACCGGCTGGCGGTCACCGGCGAGCGCATCGTGCAGGTGCTCGGGCAGGTGCGCGTGCCGGTGGTGCTGACCGGCGCCATGCGGCCGTACGTGATGCGCAACACCGACGCGCTGCAGAACCTGACCGAGGCGCTGCTCGCGGTGCAGTTGTGCGCGCCCGGCGTGTACGTGGCGATGCACAACCACGTGCTGCAGTTCCCCGGCGTGGTCAAGGACAAGGACAAGGGCACGTTCGTGCGCGCGGGCAACTGATGGCGACCACCGCGACGACGTCCCGGCGCGCGCCGTGGCGCGCCGCCACCGCATCCCCGCCCGGGGCGAACGGGCCGCAACGGCACCGCGCCCGCCGGCCCGCAGCCACGCGGCGAACGCGCCACCGGCGCAACGGCTGACGCCGCCGATGCCGCCGTTCTTCGCCAGCGCCGCGCGCCAGTTGCCGCTCGCTCTCGTCTGGGCGGCGGCGCTGTGGCCCGTGCTGCTGTGGCTGGTGCACGCCCGCGATCCGGTCGCCGCGGTGCGCCTCGCCCAGGGCGCGGCGGCGGCCTGGGCAGCGGCGTGGCCGTGGGCGCTCGGCGGCGCGCTCGCCACGGCCGCGCTGTTTCCGCCCGCGCCGGCGTTCGTGCGGCGCGCGCTGCACCGCGCCCGGCAGGCGCTGCTGCTCGACCAGCAGGCGCTGCTGCTGCGGCTCGACGACCTGCGGCAGTTCGAGACCGCCGCCCGCCAGCTGGAGGTCGGCCGCATGCTGCGGCAGGCGCGCAAGCACGAGCAGGCGATCCCCCACCTCGGCCGCGCCGTCGAACTCGACGAGACCATGGCCGGCGGCTGGCACCAGCTCGGGCTGGCGCTGTTCGCGCTGCACCAATGGCCGGCGGCGGCGCGCTGCTGCGAACGCGCCGAGGCGCTCGATCCGGGCCACGCCTTCGGCGACGCGCTGCTGGTCCTCGGCCGGTGCCTCTTCATGGCCAAGGACGGCCGCGCGCTGGCGACGCTCGAAGAGCACGCCCGCCGCCACGGCGGCAGCCCGCGCAGCTGGCTGTGGCTCGCCGAGGCGCGCGCGCGCGCCGGCGACCCGCCGGGCGCTGTCGCCGCGCTGCGGCAGGCGGCGCAGAAGCCGACGGTGGCCCTGTCGCCGGAGGACGGTTGGTTCCGCGCGCTCGCGCGCGTGCGCCTGTGGGGCAAAGGCGGCCGCGCGTGAGCCGCCAACCCTCGCCCGTCGACGCCTATCCGGCGACCATCGTCGTCGCCATCGCCTGCGTGACGCTCGCGGTGGTGACGCGCATGTTCGGCCCGCCCGAGGAGTTCGAGGAACTGCTGCTGCAACACGGCCTGCTGTCCCCCGCGCTGGTCGCCGACGGCGACTGGTGGCGGCTGCTGGCGGCGGCGTTCCTGCACGGCGGCGCCGTGCACCTCGTCTTCAACCTGATGATGCTGTGGAGCCTCGGGCCGGCGCTGGAGCAGTCGCTCGGCAGCGTGCGCTTCACCGCGCTCTACGTCGCCAGCGCCGTGTTCGGCAACGTCGCCGTCTGCCTGCTGTACGACCCGCGGCAGCCGGTGCTCGGCGCGTCGGGCGCGATCTTCGGCCTGATGGGCGCGGCCGTCGCGCTCAACATGCGCAGCGGCCGCCACGCCTTGGCCTTCCTCGACTTCGAAGGCCCGCGCCGCCTGCTCGGCACGATCGTCGCGAACCTCGTCATCGGCTTCTTGCTGCCGTTCGTCAGCAACACCGCGCACGTCGGCGGGCTGCTGGCCGGATTCGCCGTGACCTGGCTCTGGCTGCGACCTGGGCGCGGACCGTCGCCGGGCCTGCGGCGCTGGCGTCTCGCCGTCGGCGCACTCGCGCTCGCGCTGCTGGGCTGGAGCGGCTACCCGGTGACGCGCGCCGACTGGCTCGCCGACGCGGTCGCCCGCGCCGCGGATCCGGGCCGCGCGCTGCAACTGACCGAGGCGTTCGCGGCGGCCGTCGGCGACGGCCCGCGCGACCGGCCGCGACCGCGCGGCCGCTGACGCGAGGCACCGCCGGCAGTCAGAGCGCGACGTGGCTGGCGGCGGCGCGCAGCCGCGCGATGCACGCGTCCTTGCCGAGCAGGAACAGCACATCGAACAGGCCCGGGCCCTTGTCGGTGCCGGTGAGTGCGGCGCGCACCGGGTGCACGAAGCTGCCGAACTTGCCGCCGAGCGCTTCGACGAAGGTGCGGCAGTCGCGCTCGATCGCCACCGGCGTCCAGAACGCGCAGGCCGGCTCCGGCGCGTCCTTCTTCGACGGCAGCGGCACGGCGGCGTCGACGCCCTGGCGATCGGCCGGCCAGCTCGGCGGCAGGTTGGAGCCCTCGAGGTGCTGCGCGTACGCCAGCAGCCACTGCTTGCCGGCCGGGTCCTTGGCGAGGTTCTTCGCCGCCGCCTCGTCCATCGTCGGCACGGCGAACAACCAGCCGAGCTTGCCCGGCAGCTCCGACAGGATGGCGATGCGCTCCTGGTAGCAGGCGAGCGCGTTCTGCAGCCACGCCGCGTGCGTCGTCAGCGCCGTCGCCGGCACCGCCGGCCGCAGCCACGGCGTGCTGCGCTCGAGCAGCTGTGCCGACGTCCAGCGGCGCACGTACTCGCCGCACATCCAGCGCAGCTTCTCCTCGTCGAACTTGGACCCAGCCTTGCCGATGGTCTCGATGCGGAACACCTGCACCATCTCCTCGCGCGAGAAGACATCGCGGTCGCCGCTGAAGCCCCAGCCGAGCAGCGCGATGTAGTTGAACACCGCCTCGGGCGGGAAGCCCTTGTCGCGGTAGTCCAGCATGTTGGTGTCGGCGTCGCGCTTGCTGAGCTTCTTGCCTTCCTTGTTGAGGATCAGCGGGATGTGCGCGTACAGCGGGCACTCGTGGCCGAGCGCCTCGAACAGCAGGCGCTGCTTGATGCCGTTGAGGAAGTGCTCCTCGCCGCGGACCACGTGCGTGATCTTCATGCCGACGTCGTCGACCACGCAGGCGAAGTTGTAGAGCGGCACGCCGTCGGGCCGCAGCATCACCCAGTCGTCGAGTTCCTTGGTGTTGACTTCGACGTCGCCGCGGATCAGGTCGTGCACCTGCATGACGCGCGCCTCGGGCATCTTGAAACGCACGTTGGGCTTGCGACCCTGCTGCTCGAACGCCGCGCGCTGGGCCGGCGTCAGGTTGCGGCAACGGCGGTTGTAGCCGGCGAAACCGGCCTTCTGCGCCTCCATCTCCTTGCGTCCGGCGTCGATCTCTTCGGGCGTGCAGTAGCACAGATAGGCGTGGCCTTCGGCGAGCAGCTGGTCGGCGGCCTGCCGGTAGAGCCCGAGGCGCTGCATCTGGTAGTACGGGCCGAAGTCGCCGCCCTTATCCGGCCCCTCGTCCCAGTCGATGCCGAGCCACCGCAGGCCCTGCAGGATGATCTGCAGCGATGCATCCGTGCTGCGCGCCTGGTCGGTGTCCTCGATGCGCAGCAGGAACGTGCCGCCGAGCGCGCGCGCCGCGGCCCAGTTGTACATCGCGGTGCGCGCGCCACCGAGGTGCAGCGGACCGGTCGGGGACGGCGCGAAGCGCAGGCGCGGCGTGGGGTGGATCATGCGGGGCGGAGAGGATCGCGCATCGCTGCCCGCGAAGGAAGGCCGCGCTGGCGCGCGGGCGGTCGGACGGCGCGCGGCGGCGGTCGTGGCGCACGGTCGATCGCGCGGCGGGACACGCGGCGGCCACGCGGTTCGCGACCGGCCAGCGTCGTGCGGGCGCGGGCCCGCTGCTACGGCAGCAGCGAGAGCGCTTCGAGCCGCCAGGGCCCGTCTTCGCGCACGACCGACACGCTGCCCAACGCTACGGCGTACGGATCGAGGCCGTGGCCGGGCTCGCCCAGCAGCGCGTGCAGGCCGTGGCGCACGATGCCGCGGTGCGCGACGACCAGCAGGTCGCCGGTCCACGGCCCGGCCGCGTGCTCGAGGATGGCGGCGCGCACGCGCGCCGCGAAGCCCGCGCGGCTCTCGCCGCCGGGGAACGCGTCGGCACGACCGGCGCGATGCTCGGCCCAGAACGCCGGATGGGCCGCCGCGATCTCCTCGGCGGTCATGCCCTCGCATTCGCCGAAGTAGATCTCGCGCAGCCGCTCGTCGGCGCACAAGCGCGCTGCGGGCAGACCGAGGCGCTCGCCGAGGATCGCCGCCGACTCGGCGGCGCGGCGCAGCGGCGAGTGCACGACGTGCGCGAACTCGACGCCGGCCAGCAGCGGCGCCAGCGCGCGGATCTGCGCGCGGCCTTCGTCCGACAGCGCCACGTCGTTGCGGCCGTGGTAGCGGATCGACGACTGGCCCTCGGTCTCGCCGTGGCGCACGAGCCAGAGCCTGCGGCCGGCCGCGGCGCTCACGCGATCAGCCGCAAGGCCAGGACGCCGATGGTGAGGATCGCCAGCATCGCCAGGCCGAACAGCACGGCGCGGTTGCCCGCCGCCGATTCCTGCACGATGCGCTGCAGGCGGTTGCTCTGGTCCTCATGGCTCTGGCGCAGCGACTGCATGCCATCCGCAGCGGCGCGGTGCAGTTCGTCGGCCGCCCGCAATTGCGTCATCTGGATGCCTTCGGTCAGGTCCTTGAACTCCTGATCGCGGCGGGCGACGAGGCCCTGGGCGGCGAGCACGTGCTGCTCGCCGTGCGCGACCATGCGACCCATGGCGTCCTGCACGCGATCGAGCGTGCCCTGGAAGTCGCGGACGACGGCGCTGGTGCGCTCGTCGGCGGCGGCGGCGCGGGCCAGCGCGTGCTCGACCGACTCCAGCATGCCCGGCAGCCGCGCCATCGCGTGCGCCAGTTGCTCGCCGAGCACGTTCTGCCGCTCCATCTGGGCGGCGAGCGTGCGCAGCGCTTCGAGGTGCTGCTGCGAGAGCGTCGGCAACTGCGGCAGCGCCGACGTCGACACGACGAGGCGCGCGAGCTGGTCGTCGACGCGCGCCTGGGAACCGCGCAGCATCGCGGTCAGCTCCTGGAAGTGGCCACCGACGGCGAGCAGGGCCGCCTCGCGCTCGGTCAGCTTGCGCGTCGAGTGCTGCTCGACCGTGCCATCTAAGCCGTCCGCACCGACCCGCTCGGCGGCGACCATCTGCGGCGTGTCGGCGGCGCCGTCGCCGATGGCGTCGACGCGCACGGGACCGCGCATGCGTTCACGCAGACGCTGGAGGAACGAACCCTGCTTGACCATGTGCCCTCGCCTGGCGGCCTGCTGGGCCGCCGCAACCGCGCGTCCGCACCGGCGGCGGCATCCCGCAGCGCGCGCCGCTGCGGTCGGTGCCACCGTGACCATCCGGGGTCGAACGTAAGCTGGATCGTAGCGCGCTACCGCGACGGCACCAGCCGCGGCGCGCACCGCGGCGCAGGCGCGGGCAACGCAGGTCGAGTTCGCGCTTGAACTTGCCGGTGTCGCCGGTAGCTTCTCTCGGCCTTTCCGGCACAGCCGCTCGCGGCGATGCCGGTTTGGGCCTGCAGCAGGTTCGACTGCCGCAGGTCGGACTGCTGCCGCCGGAACGGGGGGAGTTAGCTCAGTTGGTAGAGCGCGACAATGGCATTGTCGAGGTCAGGGGTTCGACTCCCCTACTCTCCACCACCTACCGGCCGGCAGCGCAGCAGTCCCCTCCCCCCGTCCGCCGCCGGAATGCGGCGAGTCTGATCGCGGTCAGGATCGATCGCGGTGAGGATCGATCGCGGCGAGGATCGGCGGCCGGCGAATCGCCGAGGTCGCGCCAAGGACGCGCTGACGACGAGTCGCCTCTGGCACGTTGCCGACATCTGGTCGCCACCATCTGGCAGCAACGCGCCACCGTTCGGTGCAACGCGACTGACGCCTGCGCCGGGCCGGGCGCCCCGTCGCGCCAGCGGTCACTTGCCGCGGTCGGCGGCGGCCTGCGCGCGCTCCACGGACAATCCCCGGCGGCCGACGATCGCGCCTTCGATGCGGCGGTGCAGCAGGATCGACGCCAGCGGGTGCACGAGCAGGGCTGCCGGCTGGTCGGTGAAGACGAGTTGGTGCATCGCGCGCCACAACCGCGCCCGGGCCTCGGCGTCCGGCTCGACGCGCGCGGCGTCCGCCAGCCGGTCGACTTCGGCATTGCGGTACCCGCCGAAGTTCTCCGTGCCCTGGCTGTGCACCAGGTCCCACGGATCGCCCCACGGCCGGAACGACTGCAGCGCCAACAAGCCGTCCCAGTCGTCGGCCTGCTGTTCCTGCACGTAGGCCGCGAACTCGCGCTGGCGCAGGTCGAGTTCGACGCCCGCCTGCCGGCAGGCATCGGCGAAGAGGTCGGCGATGCGCTGCAGCACCTCGGTGCCGACCGGGGCCAACAGCACGAGCCGCAGCGGCGTGCCGGCGGCGGCGTCGAAGCCAGCCGCGCGCAACTCCGCGCGCGCAGCCTCGGGATCGAAGCGCGGTGGGCTCAGGTCCTTGGGGCACTCCGGCGCCGACGGCTTGCAGTGCGCCACCGCCACCGCGCCGAGACCTTCGTTGCCTTCGCGCAGCGCCGCGACGGCGAACAGGCGCGCGAGCGCGCGGCGCACGCGCGCGTCCTGCAACGGGCCGCGGCGGACGTTCCACACCACGCGGTACACGCCGAGCGCGTCGTGGTCGTACGACAGCAGGCGGTAGTCGGCAGTCAGCTCCGGCCGCGCGCGCAGCAGCGTCGGCAGCGACTGGCTGCTGAACCAGTCGAGCGCGCCGGCGAACAGTTCGTTGGTGGCGGCCGCCTGGTCGCGGAACAGGATGCGGATGCCGCCGAAGGTCCACGCCTGCGGATCGGCCTGCCGCTGCCACGAATGCTCGTTCCGGCGCAGCAGCAGGTCCTGGCGCGGCCGCCAGTCCTGCGGGCCCGCCGGCGTGTTGTCGAGCCGGTACGGCCCGGTGCCGGGACCGCACTCGCTGCGGACCTGGGCCAGGAGCGCGGCGAACTCGGCACTGCCGATCGCCGGCGGCGCGGCCGGTGCCGCGCGCTCGGCGACGCGCTGGACGAAAAACCGCCGCGACACGACGAGCCACGCCTCGCCGACGATGCGCACGCCGGCGTAGTGGCGGTCGCGGAAAGTCACGCGCACGGCGCGTTCGCCCATGCGTTCGACGCCGGCGACGCGCGCCATCGCCTCGCCGACGAAACCGAGCGCGAGGTGACCGGCCTGCGCGAGGTCCCATGGGAACAGCACGTCGTCGAGCGTCAC
>Ga0194130_10008577_pt1 | contig 10815 bp, 12 predicted proteins | sample TA2KigsurfametaG_FD_160084 | JGI IMG/M metagenome (GOLD analysis project Ga0194130, IMG submission 160084) | Freshwater microbial communities from Lake Tanganyika, Tanzania - TA2015050 Kigoma 12 surface | ecosystem: Environmental > Aquatic > Freshwater > Lake | place: Tanzania: Lake Tanganyika... | reverse complement strand
GGCTTCGTCGATCCGACGCGCGAGGCGGTCGAGCGCGGACTCGACGGCCTCGAGCTCCGGGGCACGCCGGTGCATGGCGGCAGCCCCGCGCGCTGGCCCCGGGATTGTGCGCCCCACGAGGATGCCGAGAGCGAAGGTGATGATGCCGAAGAGTGCGCAGGCGAGAATGAGCGTGGTCGTCGTCATGGCTCCACGCTGACAGGGGGGTCCGACAGTTCGGTCGAAGTCGGGTCGGACGGTTCGGGTCCGAGGCTGGCGCGGCGATCAGGTCCGCATGGGGATGTAGTCCAGGGCCAGGGGTCGGGCCACGGCAGTGGCGTAGCGACGGCCCAGGGGGCTGACCCAGACGGGTTCGGGCGCTCCGTACGGGTCGATCGGATCTTCGGGCTCGACGCGCCATCGCGAGGACTCGCGGTGGCGGTTGTGGCGCGGACAGGTGGGGGACATGCCGGTGGCTGCGGTGCGACCGCCGCGGGAGTGCTCCGGGAGATGGTCGGCATCGCAGTGGCGCGCCTTCACACCGCAGGAGGGGTGCTTGCATCGGCTCTCCCGGTCGCGCAGGAAGCGAGCCAGCCGCGCGCCGGGGAATCTGCGGTTGCCCGAGTCAATGAGGTAGTCGCCCACGGGATCGGTCACCCAGCGGACCCAGTCGGCGTCGGCGGCGAGCGCGCGCACAAGGGCAGGGTCCAGTGGGCCATAGCCCTCGAGCTCACCGGGTGAATCCGTGAGATCCAGCAGCGTGGTGAGAGGGACGGTGACGCGAATCTCCACGCACGGCGGGTCAGTCACGCCGACGTCGGGTCGGTCCCCCTGGGGGAGAGAGGTCGAGTCGCGACCGATGGGCGTCAGGCCGAACGCCGCCATCAGAGCCGCGTGCCGCCACTGGCCGAGGCTGCGCGCGTCGTGCGCGGGTGCGTGCGCGCGCAGAGACTTGGCGTGGGCGTCGATCACCTCGCGCACGGCGATGGTGTCGACGGACGGCCCCCGCGCCGCAAGGCAGGCCATGCCGTCTGGCTCACCCCACAGGCTCACATCAGTCCGGTCGCGTTCGGCCTGCTCGCGCCTGCGCGCGGCTGCGGAAGGGTCCAGGGAGGTGACCATCCGGGCGGCGCGCTCGCGGAGTCGCGCGGGGGGCAGGTCGCCGGCAATGCGGACCAGCTCACGCACGGCGACCTCCGAGAGATCCTCGCCGGATGCATCGAGCGTCCCGGACAGCGCGGAGACGCCCTCGTAGATCTCACGCGCCTGAGCGAGGGTGAGTCGACCGGCGGTGACCGCATCGCCGAGCGTTGGCCAGTCACGCACCAGGGCAGCCCCGGCATTGACCTTGTACGTCGCGGTCCTCGGGGCGATGTGCAGCGCGGCCGCCACCTCGTCGGCGATCCACGACTGCTGCATGCTCGAACTGCCGCGCTCACCGGCTGTGGCCTCTGTCACGGCATCCGCGACAGCGACGAGCGCGTGGGCCTGGGTGACCTGGGCCCAGCCGATCAGGCGCTCGGTCGCCGCGAGATAGCTCACCCGCTCCGCCGGATCAAGCGTCGCGGGATGCACACCTGCGAGTACGCGCGCCAACTCGGGCCCGGGGGAGATGCACTCCCACGGGCACCGTGTCGGTGCGCTCACGTCGTGCCATCCATCGGCCATATCGACAACGTAGCGCGGGGGTCCGACATCGACCCCGGCCGCGAGTTGGGGCTCCGATATCGCCCCCGCAGGTGAGTTGCGGTCCGGTATTGCCCCGCATGCGAGTTGCCCTAGCGCACGGGCCCTGCAGCGCACTGTGACATCGCAACGGATGTCTGCTCACCGACGGTCTGGTCCCACGCCACGGTCACTTCGCCCGCGGAGTCGATGCCCACGCGCGAGTAGGCCGGGCTGGCTCGCCAACCGCGCAGCTTCTGCGCGGGCTGCCAGCGATCCTGAGTCTTGACGGCTGCCATGAGTCCAGCGGTGACACCGCTGGGGGGCTGGGCATCCATCGGGGAGCGCTCCCACGAGACGGCAGCGACCCCCTGCGCGTTGACGGCCACGTGCGCCCGCATCAGGCTCAGCGTGTCGGCTGTCTGATCGAGGCGCTTCGGTGCGCCCAGCGCATCGATGGCGGGTCCGGAGGCCACCTTCACGACGTTCCTTCCCGGCAGACCGGACGTCGGTCCGGTGATCCAGGCCACGGTGAATCGGTCGGTGCCTCCGGTGGCGATGCCGCCGTTCATGCTCAGGTGGTCGCCTCGCGAGAGAGCGACCGGGTCAGTCCACGCGTTGTCGCGCTTGGTGGAGGCCGCAACGACCTGTACGGCGGAGGAGTCACCTCCGTCCTCCTGATCCCAGATGAGGCCGACGCGACCCGATGCAGCGATGTCGATGGACTTGTTGTCCGTGGAGACCTGTGCGGCTGACACTCGCGTGGCATTGGTCCAGTCACGGCCGCCATCGGGACTGACGATGGACCACACCGGATTGGTAGTGGCTCCCACCTCGTCCCAGGCGATAGCAACGGTGCCGGATGAGCCCGCGGCAATCACGGCATCCTCGGACTCGCCATTGCCGAGGCGGAAGAGCTTGCCCTTGGCGCCCTTGGGGCTCAGGGCGCGCCCCACGATGTAGGTGCCGCCCGTGGCGAAGTTCTGCGTCCAGACCGCGATGGCGCGACCCTTGTCGTCGATTGCGACCTGCGGGTAGAGACCGAAGGCCCCGTCCTGTGTCAGGCGAATGCGTGATGTCCAGGTGCCGTCTGCGCCGCGGAGCACGGCGTAGACGCGTCCCTCCTTGCCGACATTGTGCGTGAAGACCGCCGCGACCTGCCCTCGAGAATTCTGGTCGCTCACGATCAACTGTGGTCGCATGGACGGGCTCGGCTGAGTCGAAGCGGCGCCAAGGTCCGACTCCTCGCGGCCATCGGAGGCGGAGGCGCGTACGTCGTCACCGATGTCGTAGAAGGTGATTGCCGGTCGGCCGGGTAGCCCTGAGGACACGTAGGGCCAGGCCGACTGGTCGCCCCCGGACAGGCGAGCGGGTGTGCTCCAGTCGCAGCCGGTCGCGGCCTGCGCGGGCGCCGACCAGAGGCAGGCAGCGACGAGGCCTGTCGACACGAGTCCGGTCGTGAGCAGGGATGCGGGAATGCCCGAGCGGTGTGAGGTCACGGTGGGATCGTAGACACCCTCGAGTCCCTGGGAGGCTTGGGGTATGAACGCGGGACAGCCATGCTGGATCGACATCACCGTGACCCAAGCCGCGGATCGCGAGCGACTGGTGGACTTCCTCTGCGACGTCTTCGACTGGACCTTCGAGGTGACCGGGCCCGACACGGGCTTCTACACGATGCTGCGCCGCGACAGAGCAGACGTCGCGGCCGTGGGTCAGCAGGAGCACGGTGCCGGGCGCTGGGTCACCGACCTGTCGACCGACGACATCGTGGGTACGGCGATCCGCGTGCGGGACGCTGGCGGTGACCTGGTCAGGGAGCCCATGACAGTGATGCGCGCCGGCACGATGGCCTTGGCCAGCGACCCGACCGACGCTGTCTTCGCCCTCGAGCAGCAGGCCGAAGGCGCCGACATCATGATGCGGCGCGACGGACGCGGCTACTTCTCGCTGGGGCGCAATGGCGACGGTCGCCCCGCTGACCTGAGGCCCGTCATCCTCGTCGAGGACCTGACGGTGGTGGAGGAGCGCGTGCGGTCCGCAGGGGGCACGATCTACGCCTCGCGAGTGCCGATCCCCGGCGGCTTCGCGGCGACGTTTGCCGCCCCCGTGGTCGGCGCCCCGCTGATCGCGTCCGTCAACGCGGAAGGGATCACCTGAGCCGCTCGCTCCTCTAGTGTGACCCCATGCCGCCGCTCAACCACCTCACACTCACGGTGACCGACCCTGCACGCAGCGCGGAGTGGTACCAGGCTCTGCTCAGCGAAGCGACCATCATCGAGCGCGAAGGTCCGACGTGGCAGCGCAAGCGCCTGCAGTGGCCCGACGGCTTGGTTCTGGGCTTCACGCGTCACAGGGAAACACCGGAGTCCGACCACTTCGACCATGCGCGCGTTGGCCTTGACCACATCGGCCTCGGCTGCGCCAGCGAGGCTGAGGTGCGCTCCTGGGCGGACCGCATGAGCGCCCTCGGAGTGGAGCATGGCCCGGTCGAGGACGTGCCCTACGGCTGGGCCGTCACCGCGCGGGATCCCGACGGCATCGCCGTCGAGTTCTTCTGCCTCAGGGGCTGATCAGCAACGCGGTCGTTACTGCGCGTCTGACATGATTCACGCACTATGGCACTCACCATCGGCATCGTCGGTCTTCCCAATGTCGGCAAGTCGACGCTCTTCAATGCGCTCACGGAAAATGACGTCCTCGCGGCCAACTACCCCTTCGCCACGATCGAGCCCAACACGGGCGTCGTCGAGGTGCCCGACCCGCGGCTCGCCGTTCTCGCGCAGATCTTCGGGTCCGAGCGCATCCTGCCCGCGACCGTGACGTTCGTGGACATCGCCGGGATCGTCAAGGGCGCGAGCGAGGGCGCTGGGCTCGGCAATCAGTTCCTCTCGCACATCCGCGAGTCCGACGCGCTCTGCCAGGTGCTGCGCGCCTTCTCCGATCCTGACGTCGTCCACGTCGAAGGTCGCGTCGATCCGGCGGAAGACCTCGAGACGATCAACACCGAGCTCATCCTCGCCGACCTGCAGACGCTCGAGAAGGCCATCCCGCGCCTGCAGAAGGAAGCGCGCATCAACAAGGAGCGCGTCGAGATCCTCGCGACCGCAGAGAAGGCGCAGGAGATCCTCAACGCCGGCACGACGATCTTTGCCTCGGGGATGGACGCCGAGCCCATCCGCGAACTCTTCCTCCTCACTGCCAAGCCCTTCCTGTACGTCGTCAACGCCGACGAGGCCGAACTCTCGGACCCGGCGTTCCGACAGAAGATGCGTGACCTGCTCGCACCCGCTGAGGTCGTCTTCCTCGACGCCAAGATCGAATCCGAGCTCGCCGGCCTCGACCACGCGGAAGCGCTCGAGCTCCTTCAGTCGATTGGCCAGGACGAGTCCGGCCTGGACGCGCTCGCCCGCGTCGGCTTCGACACTCTCGGCCTGCAGACCTACCTCACGGCCGGACCCAAGGAATCGCGTGCGTGGACGATCCGCAAGGGCGCGACGGCGCCCGAGGCCGCCGGAGTCATCCACACCGACTTCCAGAAGGGCTTCATCAAGGCGGAGCTCGTGTCCTTCGACGACCTTGTCGACGCGGGCTCGATGACGGAGGCCAAAGCCCACGGCAAGGTGCGCATGGAGGGCAAGGACTACGTCATGCGCGACGGCGACGTGGTCGAGTTCCGATTCAACGTCTAGGAGATCCTCATGGCCGAGAAGGTCACCGGGCCGAAGTCCTACTTCCCCTCCATCGAGAAGAAGTACGGGCAGCCGATCGACTACCGGATGACGCAACTGGACGCGATGAAGGACGCCAAGCACATGGAGCAGGTCGCCTACCTCAAGGAACTCGGCATGGAGAGCTACTTCGATTCGCTCGGCGCCTACCTCGCTCGCTGAGCACCCGTACGGTGGCTAGCGCGCCAGGCCCTCGGCACGCAGTTCCAGGGAGGCCAGGGCCTCGATCACGTCGCGATCACCCCGCCTCCACGCCCCAGCGGGATCATCGCTGATGCGGGCGAGCAGGTGCAGTGGCTGCCGGGCCATCGCACGCAGTGCGAAGAGGTCCAGGTCATCGGTGGAGTCAAGGAAGCGACGTGCCGCCGTCGCGCGGCGGATAAAGGCCACGCGAATCGGCACCCACACCATCGCCCATGACGCGATGCCGAGCACGGCCAGTGCGATGGCGAGGAATCGTGCGAGCAAGCCCACAGCGTCAGCGGACGCCTGGCCCGCGTCAGCGATCGCGGCCGCCGCACTGCCCATGCCGTCGAAGGGCGACTGCAACGCCCCGCCGACTAGCGGCACACCCCCGAGTGCGCTGCCGGCATCGTCGAAGCGCCCCGCGAGATCAGCCGGGTGCCGCGAGATTCATCACGAGGTCGTAGAGCCGCAGGGCTGCCCAGATCCACAGCGCACTCCACGCGATCAGCCATGCATCGCCGGCGATCTGTCGAGTACGGCGGGCGGGGATCTCGGAGTACCAGGTCATGTCGGGCCTTCCTCGTCAGGATCAGTGGAGCCAACCGTAGGATCATCGCGTGGACATCACAATGAAGCGAGTGCCGGGGGAGTACGCCGCCCATCGCCTTGCGCCCGATTCGAGGGTGCCTGAAGCCGTCTGGGCATCGCCCTTCGTATCGGTGTCGCGTTCGGTCGACGAGCTCAGCATCATCACCGATGCAGGCATCCATGTGGATGCGCAGAGCACCGTCGGGCCGTGGCTTGCCTATCGCGTCGACGGGACCATCGACTTCTCCGTGACCGGGGTGATGTCGGCGCTCACGGCTCCGCTCGCCGAGGCCGGGATTGGCATCCTCGGGGTCTCGACATATGACACCGACTACATCTTCGTGCGCGGTGATGCGGGTGAGGCGGCCGAGATCACCTGGCGGGCTGCCGGCATCGCTGTCGGATGATCCGCGGGGTCGCGTGACCATCGTCGTCGCAGCTGCGATCGAGCGTGATGGGCACTATCTCGCGGCCCGGCGTACGCGACCCGCAGACGTGGCAGGGCTGTGGGAGTTCCCCGGGGGCAAGGTCGAGTCGGGGGAGAGCGAGGAGCAGGCGCTCGCGCGCGAGATCCGTGAGGAGCTCGGCGTGGAGATCGACGTCGGTGCGCGCGTGCCGGGGGAGTGGCCGCTCCGCGATGACCTCGTCCTGCATCTCTACGTCGCAGCGCTTGTCGATGGCGAACCCGCGCCACTGGAGCAGCATGACCAGGTCCGCTGGGTAGCGCGCGAGGACTTCGACTCTGTCGATTGGCTGCCCTCGGACGTCGATGCGGTGCGCAGCCTGCGCGAGGTGACCGCGTAAGGTCTCCGGGTGACTGCCACCCGCTCCGACCTCCGCAATGTCGCGATCGTCGCCCACGTCGATCACGGCAAGACCACCCTCGTCGACGCCATGCTCTGGCAGTCGGGGGCCTTCCGCGCCAACCAGGACGTCGACGACCGCGTCATGGACTCGATGGATCTCGAGCGGGAAAAGGGCATCACGATCCTCGCCAAGAACACCTCGGTGCGCTACGCCGGGCCGTCCGCCCCCGAGGGCGGTGTCACCTTCAACATCATCGATACGCCGGGCCACGCGGACTTCGGCGGTGAGGTCGAGCGCGGCCTGGAGATGGTCGATGGCGTGGTGCTCCTCGTGGATGCCTCTGAGGGTCCGCTACCCCAGACCCGCTTCGTACTGCGCAAGGCCCTGGCCAAGCAGTTGCCCGTCGTACTCGTCATCAACAAGGTCGACCGCCCCGACGCCCGCATCGCCGAGGTCGTCGATGAGGCGTACGAGCTCTTCCTCGACCTCGACGCGACTGACAAGCAGATCGACTTCCCCATCGTCTACACGAGTGCCAAGGCCGGCCGTGCCTCACGCGAGCGTCCAGACGACGGGGGCATGCCGGAGGGAGAGACTCTCGAGGCGCTCTTCGCGACACTGCTGGAGGCGATCCCCGCGCCGTCGTACGACGAGGACGCACCACTGCAGGCGCACGTGACGAACCTGGATGCCTCGCCCTACCTCGGCCGGCTCGCGCTGTGCCGCGTGCACCAGGGCACGATCCGCAAGGGCCAGCAGGTGGCCTGGATGAAGGCCGACGGTTCTGTCGAGCGAGCCAAGGTCGTCGAGCTCCTGATGACCGAGGCTCTGGATCGCGTGCCGGTCGAGAGCGCCGGCCCCGGCGACATCATCGCCGTTGCCGGCATGGCTGACATCACCATCGGCGACACTCTCGCCGACCCGGAGAAACCTGTGGCGCTGCCCGTCATCACCGTCGACGAGCCCTCCATCTCGATGACCATCGGCATCAACACCTCGCCCCTGGCCGGACGCAGCGGCGGCACCAAGCTCACCGCGAGCATGGTGAAGACGCGCCTGGACCAGGAGCTGATCGGCAACGTGTCGATCCGCGTCCTGCCCACCGAGCGTCCGGACACCTGGGAGGTGCAGGGCCGGGGTGAGCTCCAGCTCGCGATCCTCGTCGAGCTCATGAAGCGCGAGGGATTCGAGCTCACCGTGGGCAAGCCCCAGGTGGTCACGCGCATGATCGATGGCAGGTTGTGTGAGCCCATGGAGCGCCTCAGCGTCGACATCCCCGAGGAGTATCTCGGTGTCGTCACGCAGCTGATGGCACTGCGCAAGGGTCGCATGGAGCAGATGGTCAACCACGGCACCGGATGGGTGCGGATGGACTACCTCGTGCCCGCGCGTGGGCTCATCGGGTTCCGCACCGAGTTCCTGACCGAGACCCGCGGCACCGGCTTGCTCCATCACGTCTTCGACCGCTACGAGCCGTGGCATGGCGAGCTGCGCACACGACCGACCGGATCGCTCGTCGCTGACCGCACGGGTCCGACGACCGGCTTCGCCCTGGCCAACCTCCAGGAGCGAGGCACGATGTTCGTCGGGCCCGGCACCGATGTCTACGAAGGCATGATCGTGGGTGAGAACTCCCGGTCGGATGATCTGGATGTCAACCCCACCAAGGAGAAGAAGCTCACGAACATGCGCCAGTCCTCGGGCGACGTGCTCGTGCCGCTCATCCCGCACCGCCAGCTCTCGCTCGAGCAGGCCCTGGAGTTCTGCCGCGAGGACGAGTGCGTCGAGGTGACCCCGCAGGCGGTCCGCATCCGCAAGGTCCAGCTCGCGGCCACCGATCGGGCGAAGTCCCGGTCCAAGAGCGCGTCCCGCGGCTAGGGGGCACGTTATCCACAGGAGCCGGCCGCCACTCGTGCCAGATTCCGATCGGGTCACATTCGCGCCATCGTGGCGCAACCCCCCGGGTCGCGGCCTGGACCGGCGTACTGTCTGCCCCGACGGCGGACCCTCCGCTGTGGCACGGGGAAGGGCGGGCGGTGACGGCGACGGTCGACGAAGCGACGACCGCCCCACGTGAGGTCGAGGAGATCAAGGGGCGCTCGCTAACGCAGATCGCCTGGGGGCGCCTGCGCCGCGACAAGACCTTCATCGCCTCAGCCATCGTCCTGCTCATCATCTTCCTCGTCGCGCTCTTCGCTCCCCTCATCACGAGTTGGCTCGGCCTCGATCCCTACGCCACCGACAAATCCGCCATCTCGCAGTCCGGTGGGAAGCCCAATGGTCCGTGGGGCGGTGCAAGCCTCGAGCATCCGCTGGGAGTGGAGTGGGGCACGGGACGCGACATCCTCGCGCGCCTGCTCTACGGCCTGCGCATCTCGCTGCTCATTGCCTTCTCGGCCACGGTGCTCGTCGTGATCCTCGGCACGCTCTTTGGAATCATCTCCGGATACGCGCGAGGATTCACCGACGCCGCGATCGGCCGCTTCATGGACATCATCCTCGCCTTCCCCTTCCTCCTCATCGTGCTCGCGCTCTCGGGCGCCATGACCCAGCGCCTCACCGCCCTGGGCATCCCGGAGGGCAATGCCGCGCGCATCACATACCTCATCCTCGTGCTCGGCATCTTCGGCTGGCCCTATCTCGCCCGCATCGTGCGCGGTGAGGTGCTGAGCCTGCGCGAGCGCGAATTCGTCGAGGCGGCCATCGCCATGGGCGCCAGCACGCCGCGCATCCTCTTCCGCGAGATCCTGCCCAATCTCTGGGCACCGATCCTCGTCTACGCCACGCTGCTGCTGCCCGTCTACATCGCCACGGAAGCGGTGCTGTCCTTTCTCGGCGTCGGCGTACTCCCCCCGGAGCCGTCCTTCGGCGCCATGCTCTCGGAGAGCGTGCAGTTCTTCCAGCTGGTGCCGAGTTACCTCTTCATTCCGGGCACCCTGCTCGTCATCGTCGTCGTCGCCTTCAACCTGGCCGGCGACTCGGTGCGCGATGCCCTCGATCCCAAGGCGGCCAAGTGATGCCGTCCATGGTCTCCCGTCCGACACCGATCGGCCCGTCCGCGGGCCGTGGGAGGAAGGCCACATCCGTGGCCCTCGGTGCACTGAAGGAGGAAGCATGGTGAAGTCCAAGGCGACCCTCGCGATCGGTATCGCGGCGGGTGCGCTGATCCTCGCCGCATGCAGCGGCGGGTCATCGGATGGGGGGGCATCGTCCTCTCCCGCAGGGGAAGGCCAGGCCGGCGGCACGCTGACAATCCTGTCCCCGGCCGAGCAGATCCTGTCTCTCGATCCGCAGGTCGTGTACACCGGCGAGGACCTGGCCTTCCTCGGTGCGACGATCCAGCGCTCCCTGACGGCCTACCAGGTGGCTCCCGGCGACGCCGAGGGCACGACCCTCGTGCCGGACATGGCCACGGACACGGGCACGGTCTCGAATGGGGGCAAGACCTGGCAGTTCACGCTGCGTGACGGCATCAAGTGGGAGAACGGCAACCCCGTGACCTGTGCGGACGTCGCCTACGGCGTGTCACGCCAGTTCGACATCGGCCTCACCGAGGGCGGTCCGGTCTACGCCGTCAGCTACCTCGACATCCCCACGGACGATGAGGGCAACTCGGAGTACAAGGGCCCGGCAGACGGCACCGGCCAGGAGCTCTTTGACAAGGCCGTGGTGTGCGATGGCAACACCATCACCTTCAACCTCAACCAGCCGGTCCCGGACTTCAACTACGCGGTGACCCTGGGCTTCAGCGCCGTGCCGGCCGACATGGCCGCGGGCGTGGAGTACGGCGACAAGCCGATGTCCAACGGCCCGTACAAGATCTCCGAGTACTCCAAGGGCAAGGGCGGCAAGCTCGTCC
>Ga0194130_10008575_pt1 | contig 10816 bp, 9 predicted proteins | sample TA2KigsurfametaG_FD_160084 | JGI IMG/M metagenome (GOLD analysis project Ga0194130, IMG submission 160084) | Freshwater microbial communities from Lake Tanganyika, Tanzania - TA2015050 Kigoma 12 surface | ecosystem: Environmental > Aquatic > Freshwater > Lake | place: Tanzania: Lake Tanganyika... | reverse complement strand
CCGCGTCGCAAAAAATACTCACCCGATCAGTCACGATCCCTGGTTGAACGCTCTCTGACAGCTGTCGGGCTTGACTATCAGACCTATCGATTGCGCTACATTTATGCATTAAGTGGGGGCCAAAAACGTCGTGTCGCCATTGCTGGCGTGCTCGCCGCAGAACCAGAAGTGTTAATTCTTGATGAACCCGTCGCCGGTCTCGACCCGCGCGGACGCAAAGAACTCGCCGCACTCATTGCACGCCTTAGTGCAGAACGGTCACTAACCGTGATTCTTGTGGGAAATACGATCGATGAACTAGCCGAACTTGCCACAACAGCCATCATCATGCACCAAGGTCGTGTGACTGCCCAAGGAAACCTGCGTGACCTCCTGCTTGATGCGGACACACTACATGATCAAGGGCTGGAATTAAGTGAAACCGCAGAAATTGCCCGTGTACTCCGTCATCGCCTGCCACATATTCCGACCAATCTCTTGGACGACGACGAACTTGTTACCGTCATTTGCACCAGCATCTCGAGTACTACGCAACCCGGAGCACCATCATGACACTTGAGTTCTCACGAAATGTCACATTTGGTCAGTACATTGATGTGCCATCATTTATCCACAAACTCGACCCGCGTTTCAAAATAACCGCCGTAACAATCATCATGGTGTGTATCTTCATGACACGTGGATTTATTAGCATCGCACCACTCGTATTCCTTTCAATAATCATTCAATTCGCTAGCAAAATTCCCGTGGGATTTACGTTGCGCGGATATAGTTTGCTTATTCGCACCATGCTCTTTTTTATTCCGTTTCAAATCCTGTTTTATCGCATTCAACCCGGAGCCGACATCACCTACTACTGGCAATGGTGGATTGTCTCAATTACTAAAGAAGGCATCATGAATGGACTGTATATTTTCATACGCGTCATCGTGCTCTACCACATGATGAATATGTTGATGTTCACAACCACCATGATTGATCTGTCGGATGCGGTTGAATTAATGTTCGAACCACTCAAACGACTGAAATTCCCCATCAACGAACTCGTGATGACGATGACGGTTGCGCTCAAGTTTGTTCCTCTCCTTATCACTGAGCTCGAACGGTTGATCCGTGCACAAATGGTACGCGGCGTACGATTCGACCAAGGAAATGCATTTCAACGTGCACGACATCTCGGCTCAGTTTTGATTCCACTGTTTGTGAACGCATTAAATCGCGCAGAAGTGTTGATTGTTGCCATGAACGCACGTTGCTACCGTGGCGGTGCAGGACGAACCAAGCGTCGCACAATCCATGCACACCGACGAGACGCAGTAATGCTTTTGTGTGTCTCTGTGCTGGCACTGACTGGTGCATATATTGGTCGAACCATGGGGATATAAAATGACACAAGTGGCACAACATCTTGACATTTCATCCATGATTTCGTGGTTGCGTGACTTTGTACGCATTCCAAGCGTCTATCTCCCTACCGTTGCTGGAGCAAATGAAGCGGGCGCAGCACAATTCGTCTTCGATACCTTGGTTGAATGGCAACTCAATCCCATAATGTGGGAGGTTGCTCCTGGACGTCCAAATATAGTGGCCGAATTACGTGGCGCATATGGTGCAGGACAAACACTGCTCATGGAAGGTCACACCGATGTTGTGACCCCTGGCGACTACGCTGCGTGGCAATATGACCCGTTCGGCGCCGAAATCGTCGACGGCAAGATGTATGGACGTGGTACTGCGGACATGAAAGGTGGCGTCGCCGCAATGCTCTTTGCGGTACGCGCACTCCAATTAGCCGGTGCACCATTTGCTGGCACCATACGACTCCTCATCCCAGTGGATGAAGAAGGTCTGATGATAGGTATAAAGGATATTGTTGCCAAAGGCTACGCCAACGGAGCCGCCGCAGCAATCATATGTGAACCGGAACAGCACGAAGTATGCATTGCCCAAAAAGGTGCATTACGCCTAAAGCTTGAATCTTTTGGACGCGTTGCGCATGGTGCAATGCCCGAAGAAGGGGTGAATGCACTCAGCGCAATGATTCACCTCCTCAACCGCGTAATGACTATTGAGGCCACGCTTCGTCACACGTTCGGAGAACATCCTCTGCTCGGTAAAATATACGTCAGCCCTACTGTGGCGCGCGCACCAATCAGTGGTGATGCGAGTCAGATCAACGTACTGCCAGATTACTGTGATGCATACCTCGACATACGCACTATCCCAGGTGTGGTGCATGGTGAAATCGTCACTCGCATCGAATATTTCATCAACGAAGTGAAACAACTAGACCCCAAGTACGCGCTACGTGTCAGTATCGTGGATGATCGACCTTCAACCGAAATCAGTGCAACACATCCTTTGGTACAATCACTGCAATACGCTCACGAACGTGTCTATGGAGAACGCCCTCCCTACGGTGGCGTTCCAGGATCAACAGATGGCACCATCATAATGCGTGATGCAGGCGTACCGGTTGTTGTCTATGGACCCGGCGGCAAACGTATTCCTCATCAGCCAAATGAATATGTCGAAATCAACGAAGTAAAACACGCTGCGGAAGTATACATTCATGCTGCGCTGCACTTCTTGAATACAGAATCATAATAAGGAGCTCAGGTATGACCAAAGTCACCATTCCGTTCATTCAGTCACTCAAAGGTCAACGCAAATTTGCCATGCTGACGGCGTACGATGCACCTTTTGCTCGACTTGTTGATGAATCAGGCGTCGAAATGATTCTTGTCGGCGATTCATTGGGCATGGTCATGCTCGGACATAACAGCACATCGCCCGTTACGATGGATGAAATGGTACATCATGCGAAAGCAGTCGGGCGTACTGCCAAACGGTGTTTACTTGTTGGTGACATGCCCTTCATGTCGTACCAAGCTGATGCGTCCGAAGCGATTCGAAACGCAGGACGCCTCATCAAAGAGGCTGGAATGGACTGTGTCAAACTCGAAGGTACCAGCAAACAATCGCCAATTGCCAAAGCCATTGTTGATGCGGGCATAGCAGTGATTGGCCACATCGGCCTTACCCCGCAAACAGCTGCCAGCCTCGGTGGAATTAACGTGATTGGCGGTCAAAATGCTGCCACCGCACAGCGCATCGTGGATGATGCACTGGCAATGCAATCTGCAGGGTGTTGGTGCGTACTCATGGAAGCGGTACCAGCCGATCTTGCCGCATACATCACAAAGCGACTAAGTGTTCCCACAATTGGTATTGGCGCAGGTATCGGTTGCGACGGTCAAGTACTTGTCTCGCATGAAATGTTCGGCATGTTCCCTGGCTTCGGACTTCCCTTTGGCAAACACTACGCCGAAGCAGGCGAGCTGATTCGTAACGGCATGAAACAATATCATCAGGATGTACTCCATGGCACATTTCCCGAAGCCGCTAATAGCTTCCCAATTGATGCGGAAATGATTCGTCGCCTCGAATCCGGAGAATAACCATCATGAACATTGCCATCATCGGTGCAGGGGCCATGGGAACACTGCTTGCGAGTTATCTCTGCCAGAATAACCAGGTTACCCTCATCGATGTATGGCAAAACCAAATCGATCATATCCAACAACATGGACTGCGCAGAGAGCGCGACGGAATCATTACAATAACTCGTCCCAGTGCTACCACACAACCGCACCAGATCGCAGCATGCGACGTTGTTTTGGTGCTGGTTAAATACCATCAAACTCCATGGGCAGCCCAACACGCACAGCTGATACTGGCATCAGATGGCGTGTGTATCACCCTCCAAAACGGCATCGGTGGAGTTGATGTGCTCAGGTCTACGCTCGGTGCACCACGCGTCAGTCAGGGCGTTACCTCACTTGGTGCAACCCTCCTTGAAGTCGGTTATGTCAAACATGCAGGTATCGGCGAAAGTGTGTTTGCTGCGAATCACCCATCGCCGTACATTCCTACACTGATTGACGCATTCAACCAATCAGGTCTACCTGCCCGCCAGTACGATAATCTTGACAGTCTCATCTGGGGCAAACTCATCGTCAACGCAGGAATTAACGCGCTTACGGCCATATTGCGCGTGCAGAACGGCGAACTAGCTACGCATCCAGGCGCACGTGAATTAGTTACGATTGTTGTCAACGAAGCAGTTGACGTAGCGCATAAACTCGGCATTACTTTGCCGTATGACGACCCCGTTTCTCACGTCCTGAGCGTTGCACGAGCAACCGCCGCAAATCGCTCATCAACCCTACAGGATGTACTCCGCGGCAGCCCTTCAGAAATCGCCACAATTAATGGAGCCATAGTGCGCGCCGCAGGAATGTGTGGAGTATCAACACCGTATAACCGTATACTATTGGAACTCATGGAAGTCATTGATACCGCAAATCACGAGCTGTCATGACGCAGACACGTCTGCATAAATATTTACACGTTCACCAGACAAACAAATTTCTTACCTCAACACCATCAATCACAAAATCGGTGTATACCCGCAAAAAATGATCAATTACATATTTTTCGAGAAGCAGTGTCGCCAGCGTTACATACATAAAGAAATCTTAGGGAATGTTTGCATTATCGCATCAATGTTTAGTTAAAATTTATGGTACGCAAAACGCCAATGGATATACTTAATTTGTTTAATTCTGTATACCATTAATAGGCGAACGATGTATACAAAACCCACCATCTATTTGCACATCGGCGCAGGGAAAACAGGCAGTACCTCGATCCAAGTGTGGCTCAAAGAGGTCGAATCTGTGTTGGCTGATTCTGGGTATTTGGTTTTTGATACGAACTTCGAACCAAGCGCGCAACATTCACCCCTGAGTAATCAACAAGAATACTTTCATTCCATATTTTTACAAGGGGATGTGGGCATCAAATCATTTCAACAACAGTTTCGCAAGAATCTGCACTACATGCAGGAGCACGGCTATCACAGTGCGGTCATGAGTGCAGAAAATCTGCTAAATCCATGGCTCCAGGCTCATAAACTTTTCGATCCATTTATCAATGACTGCACTTGGAAAATCATCGTCTACGTTCGTAATCAACCTGAGTACCTCATTAGCGCATGGAAGCAGTGGGGGTACATAAATCATGATTTTGAGACATATGTATCAAATCATTCACTCGCGGATTGGATGAGTATCATCACAGCGTGGGATACCCTGTTTGGAAAAGATGCAATATATGTGGGCACATTGACTGCATCTTTGCTTAAGAACGGATTCTTGACACATGATTTTGCAAATGCAATCGGAGTTCCGCAGATTGCGCTTCAACATCAAGCAGATATACAAACAAATCCATCAATAAACTTTCAGACAACATTACTGTTGGCCAAAATCCGACGTCAATTTTTACAGAACAATCCTCATTTTCTTACAAATCATCATGCTCCAACCTCACCAAACAAGCACGAAGACAAAAGCGATATCCAGGAAACAATCTTGAAGAATGCGCAATTGAACATGTTGTTAAGTTACAAATCAATGTTGACACAACATGCAGCATACACAAGTTTACAAAAATTCAACTCAACCATTGCATTTGTAGAACAAACCTCACTTGACACAATCCATGCAGCGTACAACGCAAGTAATTAACGTTTATTGCAGCGCTATCGCCCTGAAGTTGATTGCGAAACTGCAATTCCAAGAATCGTAAATCACAATCAAATGCACGTGACTGATGTAGACATTCTGCTTCATGGCATCCATGTATTACTTGAAACCACGCAAAACATATATACCCTTACCAAGCAGCATCAAACCGCAATTGACTCACATCATAAAGGCATTGCGTTTCATAATAATCAACTAGATCAGCTTCAGAATCAATTTGTTGATGTACAGCGTCAACTCGACCATGTACAACATCAACTCGCACAAACGCAATCCGCGCTTGACGAAATGAAACCGTACAAAAACCTATGGCGAACCAGGATTCAACGCCTACAGAAAAAGCTTCTCCGACGCTCCAACTAAGCGCTATACTAAGCAACTCCAAACCCAACCAGCAAACATTCAACGAGACGAATTTCTGTAGTGTATGACGACTGTACACGTTGACACAACTCGGAGAACGAACGGTAATCGTTTGTTTGACTATGCGATGCATCAAGGTACAGTCTTACGTGTCGGCGAATTTAAATGTTACAGTGTGATATAATCCAAATGTTTGTGAACCACGCCTTAGATGCACTGTGAGCATTTCATGAGTACGAAGCCGACAATTTACCTCCATATTGGTGCCGGCAAAACTGGCAGCACACCATTCAAGTATGGTTAAAAAGCGTTGAGGTGGAATTAGCCACGTCTGGCTACGTAATCTTTGACACTAATTTCGAACCTGGTGCCACGCATGATCAACTCAGTAATCAACAAGAATACTTTCATAATGTACTGCTCACCGGCCAAAGTGCTGTCGAGGCGTTCCAAGCACAATTTCGAAAAAATCTTTCCTACATGCGTGAACACAATTTTCATAGTGCGGTGATGAGTGCCGAGAATCTAATAAATCACTGGACAAAAGCACATAACTGGTTTGCTCCGTTTCGTGATGAGTGTAATTGGAAAATTATTGCATATGTGCGAAATCAGCCGAACTACCTTATCAGCGCCTGGAAAGAATGGGGATATTGGCGTCTAAACTTCGAAGAACACATTGCAGGCGAGATTAATATTGCAGACTGGCTTGTGTCATTGGAAACATGGGACAACACATTTGGCACTCAAAACATCTATCTCGGCGTGCTTGAAAAAACATATCTGGTGGATGGCCTGCTCCATCATGATTTCGCGCATGCAATTGGTACACCGCATATCACGGCAAATGATAGTGATTTGTTACACGCAAATCCTTCAATCAATAATCGCACAGCACTGTTATTTTCACACATTCGGCAACATTTCATGCAACGAAACCCGGATATTACTGCGTTGCCAATCTCCACAACGGCTAACGACTCCTCAGACGTTCATCACAGTAGAATTCAACAGGATCTCAAAAACAATCGAAAACTCAACTCCATGTTTCACTTCAAACAACTAGTTGTGAGTCGCGCACCGATATCAGGAACGCGTGAATCTGACTCCCCGCTAAGTATTGTAAATCAAGAGATACTAGATACCATTCACACACGGTTTGCGGAAAGTAATCGGCAATTGGTTACTCGATACCGTCCTGATATTGATCCTAATATTGCATTCCCACGTGTCATTTATAACGAAAAAATTGCAGTATCAGATGATGAACTCATTATGCATGGGTTCCATATTGCCTTTGAAAGTCTTAATTCAATTAATAAAGAACTAAAAATTCGAGATAATTTACCGCAACAAGTAGCAATAATTGACAAAGAATTAGCTATACTCAGCAATGAGATTACAAAGCTAGACGATGTATAGCAAATCACGGTACAATATGACAAAAATATCGCCAATTTGCAATCGCAAATTGATTATTTGTATGATGAGATTATTCAACTGCGTGAACGTAACACGTCAATTTCGCAGAAACTGTCAATGTGGATTTCACGGTTCTTTTCGAAGGGATAACCTTCTAGCTTATGGAGCAGACATGACTCAACGTACATTCGGCGCACAAAACATGGTTTCACAATTGCGCAAAGTTATGCTACGCACGCCTGATCAGGCCTTCTATGGTGCTGATCCACTTCGTTGGCACTATACCAGTCAGCCCGACAAAGCTGGAGCACTCAAAGAGCATGCCGACTTGTGCGAAACGTTGCGTCGTACGGGTGTTGAAGTAATAATGCACAATACATCATTGCCCGATCATGCCGATGCGATTTTTTGCTTTGATCCCGCCATAGTCACAAATCACGGTGCAATTATTCTGCACATGGGCAAACCGTTGCGTATCGGTGAAGAAGCTGCGATTGCACATAGTATGCAAAATGCCGGAATACCCATCTTGGGGCAATTGACTGGCGACGCACGTGCAGAAGGTGGCGACACCATGTGGGTTGACGACAACACTTTAATGATTGGGGTGGGATTCCGAACGAATTATGAAGCAGTCCGTCAGATTCGCGCCATGCTCGCGCCACATGGTGTTGAAGTTATTTCGTATGACTTGCCGTACTACACAGGCCCTGAGGCATGTCTGCACCTTCTATCATTTATTTCAATGGTCGATCACAACATGGCTGTCGTACACTTACCACTCATGCCAACCGCCATGTACCAAGAGCTCAAACGCCGCAACTTTACGCTCATAGAGATACCAGCTTCTGAATATGACACCATGGCCACGAACGTCTTAGCCATTGCCCCAAAAGTATGCTTAATGCTTGACGTCAATCCGATAACTGCAGGATTACTTGCAGATGCAGGCTGTGAAGTACTTACCTATCGCGGTAACGAAATTTCGCTCAAAGCCGAAGGTGGCCCAACTTGTCTTACACGGCCGCTCCTCCGCGATTAAGACACTGCACCGCGCCGGATATCGTTGATATCCGGCGTTATTGAGGTATCCCATGCACAAGCTAACTGTGACCGAACAACGAGTCCTCGACGCTTTCGACAAAGAAAGCATGCTGGCATTCCTGAGTGAACTCGTCGCAATCCCAAGTATTTCGGGAAATGAAGATGACGCACAACGCCACATGGCCAACGAAATGTGCCAAATCGGCTTGCAAACCGACCTGTGGGACATTGACTTTGAAACACTGAAATTACATCCAGCATTCTCGTGGGAGATAGAACGCTCCCACGGTCTCGGATTGGTTGGCTCTATCGGTGAACATCGTGGAGGTCGTACCCTCGTGCTCAACGGTCATATAGACGTGGTGCCAGAGGGAGATCATCGCAACTGGCATTCAGATCCGTACACGGCCACGATTCGCAACGGTAACATGTTTGGTCGGGGGGCACTCGACATGAAGGGTGGTCTCGTTGCAGCGTTGTGGGCCATGCGCGCCATTCTCAACGCAGGGGTCAAACTTAAAGGTGTCATCCATCTGCAAAGCGTCATCGGCGAAGAGGATGGTGGGTGTGGCACGCTCGCTAGTGTGCTTCGTGGGTATACTGGTGACGCCGCCATCATACCTGAACCAACTCGTCTCGCAATTGCGCCAGCCCAAGCCGGTGCGCACAATGTGCGAATCACCGTACCTGGTCTGTCTGCGCATGGCTGTTATCGTGAAGAAGGCGTGAGCGCAATTGAAAAGTATTACGTCGTACAACAAGCATTGCTCGAACTCGAAGCAGCACGCAATGCGCGCATGCGTCACCCGCTCTTTGCAGGGTATCGTCTACCATACCCGTTGAGTATCGGTATGGTTCGTGCCGGTAATTGGCCATCAAGTGTCGCCGAAGAACTCATCGCTGAAGGTCGATACGGCATTGGCATAGGTGAGGATTCACACGCCGCTCGGCGCGAATTAGAAACCGCAGTTGCCACAGCGGCCGCACGTGACCCCTGGTTGTCAGAGCATCCTCCACGTGTGGAGTGGTGGGGTGGCACGTTCGAGCCCGCTGAAACTGACGTATCACACCCAATCGTGGAACTACTCACACACGCACACCAAACGCTCGGCAAACAACCAGTACTCGAAGGGATGCCGTATGGTGCAGACATGCGCCTACTGGTTCATCAAGGCGGCATGCCGACTGTCATGTTTGGACCTGGCGATGTGCGATTAGCACACAAACCCAACGAATACGTACCGGTTGATGATCTTGTGCATGTAGCACGCACCATCGCTCTGACTGCGTTACGTTTTGTGGATTGCGAAGAATAATCGTACGAACGTCGACGTGGGCACTTACGGCAGCATATACCACGATTCTATACTCGCAAAATACCACGGCGTATCAAATGTCGGCATCGCGCTTACAGATGCGACATTGGCACTTCGAATGACAGAACGTTGCGTGCGTGAACCGAAATAGTACGGTGCCACGTCATGGACACGTATACTCGCACTTCGTTCTGCATTTAATCGCCCTACAGCGTCATAGGTTGCACGCGCGGATTTGGCAAGCATATCATAGCCTTCATCATCCATACCCACGATGTTCAGACTGCCGCGCGTATCCGGCATTCCACGACTCAGTGTGTCGCTTGCAAACAACCACGAAGCATGTGGATCATAAAAGAGCGTGTCAGCAAACTCACCATTGCTACGACCATGGGCCCATTCGACTACCGCAACATCGAAGTCGTACGGTGGTATGGCATAGTCCAGATACACTGAACGGCTCACACTCTTTTTGGCAACTTGAATCCCTGCCTTCGTCCACGCTGCTTCGAGTTTTGCTGCCAGTGCAACGTGCATGGGTTGCTGGGATTGGACGACGAGCGTAATTTGGAGCGGTGTTCCAGCGCGTTCTAATGTGTTCGTTTCTGCATTGTATGTCCAGCCCTGTAGTGCCAATTGATCATCCATGGCTATCTGATGCGAGTTGAGTTCGGGCACTTCGAGCCAGTGTCCAGGAAGCGTGAGTTGCCGAACCAGTTTTTCGTTCGCACCAATCCCATCAAAAGAACCTGCTGCTTCGGCTATGCGTATCAACTCATGGCGCAGTGGCAGAATGCGTAACTCACGCGTATTCCGCATGTTAAATGCAACGGTGAGAATGCTGTTCAACGGATATTTGGTCACAATGAGATTGTTTTGTGTGAGCTCATGCATCGTATCAATGATAAACGGACCAGGCGTGCTCACAAGTTGCGCCAGCGACGCTGGCGTCTGATTGAGCTGCATGACAACCGTATCAAACAGCGGCTGTCCGCGATGATACTGTTCGTTGGCGTTTAACCGCCAATCTCCGGATGCGGTTATTTCGCTTTGTACAAA
>Ga0194130_10008572_pt1 | contig 10819 bp, 6 predicted proteins | sample TA2KigsurfametaG_FD_160084 | JGI IMG/M metagenome (GOLD analysis project Ga0194130, IMG submission 160084) | Freshwater microbial communities from Lake Tanganyika, Tanzania - TA2015050 Kigoma 12 surface | ecosystem: Environmental > Aquatic > Freshwater > Lake | place: Tanzania: Lake Tanganyika... | reverse complement strand
GGGGCCGCAGCGGGATCGCGCGCCGTGGCAATAACTTCCCAACCGCACGCGGCGTATTGCTTGACGAACTCCAGGCCCAAGCCGCGATTCGCACCGGTGATCAGAATGACGGGCATGCGTAGTCCTCGAATAATCCAACGGGTAAATTCATTGACGCGGCTTGACCCGCCGAGTGGGCTCGGCCTGCAGCGGGTCCTCTGGCCAGTAGTGTCGAGGATAGCGCCCGCGCATGTCTTTGCGGACCTCGGTGTAGGCGTTCCGCCAGAAACTGGCGAGATCGGCGGTGACCTGTAGCGGACGCTGTGCGGGCGAGAGTAGTTTGAAGGTTACCGGGATGACTCCACCACCGATGCGCGGCGTAGTCGCCAAACCGAATACCTCTTGCATGCGCATGGCGGCGCACGGCGCAAGATCATCTTCGTAGTCGACGCGGATCCGCGAGCCCGTTGGCACAACGATGTGCGTCGGCAGGATTTCATCGAGCTCGCGGGATGCGGCGCTTCCGAGACGGAAGCGCAGGGCTTCCATGAGGGGCAGTTTCGCAAGGTGCGCACGCCGGGTCACGCCCGTCAGCCAGGGCGCGAGCCAGTCTTCGAGCGTGGCCAGCAAGCTCGCCGAATCGAACGCTGGCCAGTCCTTCGTCTGACGCAGTCCGTGACGCCGCGCAAGTTCGATACGCGCGCAAAACGCCTGCGTCTCGTCATTCCAAGGCAAACAGTCGTGACCCATTGCCCGAATGCCTTCGATCATCGCCGGCACGGCAATCTCGCCCGGCAGATTAAGCAAAGGTTTTTCTTCGAGGATGAGCGCCTCGAGACGAACGACCTCACGCGCAACGAGCAGTTGTTCGCCGCTCGACCAATGCAGCTCACGCGTATGGCGAATACGCTCACCAACCGCCGCCTCAAGGGTTTCGCGATCGAGAGTCGCTGCCAAAAGTATTCGCGCCTCGCGCTCGCGATCATCGAGATCGAGTGCGACCACGAACTCGCTCCGTGCCAGCGAGGTCGCACCGACGAACATCGCACCACGGCCGTTGGCCAGCAGATAACGGCCCTCGTCTCCTACCCGTCTACGGCCGATACGGTCAGGGTATGCGCAAGCAAGAAGACCTGCAGGACCCAAAGGATCTTCCTTCGAAGGATTTTTCTTTGAGGGATGACTAGTCTCGAGGCGACGCCTGAATTGATCGACGGCGCGTCGTACCTTGGTGAGTGCGGCACGATCGACGAACACCCCTGCGGGCGCACGACCCGCGAGCGCATCGAGCCGCGTCAATACATCGACATCGCGCGTATTGTCTGACCCTTTCCATGGCCCGGTGCGCAGCAAATCGCGCTCGCTCAGCAAGGCCGCAAGACTCGCGCCGAGTTCGGGCTCACCACGCGCTGCGGACTCGAGCAGCAAATGTGCGAGCCGCGGATGCAACGGCCAGTCGCCGAGCTCGCGACCCTGCGGCGTGAGAGCACCGTCGGCATTCAAGGCTCCCAACTGTCGCAGCAGTGCGCGCGCCGCGGCAAGCATGGCTGCCGGGGGCGGGTCGAGCCAGCGGATAGAATCGGCACCCTGTACGCCCCATTGCGCAAGATCGAGCGCGAGCGGGGCAAGATCAGCCTCAATGATTTCAGCCGGCGTTTGCGCCGTCAGACTGCGGTGTGCACCTTCACTCCAAAGCCGATAGCAGTGACCGGCAGCCACGCGACCAGCGCGACCCGCACGCTGCTCGGCTGACGCTCGCGAAATACGCCGCGTTTCGAGACGGCTCATGCCGGTGACCGGGTCGAACACCGCACGCTTGACGAGTCCGCTATCGACAACACTTTTTATCCGCGGCAGCGTCAGACTGGTTTCGGCGATGTTGGTGGCAAGGATCACGCGTCGCGGCAGACGCGGATCATCGGCGAGTGCCCGCTCCTGCTCTTCGGGCGAGAGTTCGCCGAACAAAGGCAGAATCTCGATGCCACGATCACTGCATTCGCCAGGTCCCGCGAGCATCTCCTGCACTCGCCTAATTTCGCCTGCGCCCGGTAAGAAAACCAGTATGTCGCCTGCGGTTTCGCGTGCGGCACGCTGTACGGCAAGGGCCGTCAGACGCTCAGGCGAGTCGACCTCGCCTGGCAATACCGGCAAGCCTTTGCCTAGATAAATGATATCGACGGGATACCGGCGACCCGCTGCGGTGACCACCGGGGCGTCATCGAGCAATGCAGCCACCGCCGCACCGTCGAGCGTGGCCGACATCACGAGCAAACGCAGATCCAACTCCAGTGTTTTCTTTGCATCGAGACAAAAGGCGAGCCCGAGATCGGCCTGCAGACTGCGCTCGTGGAATTCGTCGAAGAGCACGGCAGCCACGCCTTCGAGCGAAGCGTCACGCTGCAACATGCGCGTCAGCACGCCTTCGGTGACCACCTCGATGCGCGTACGCGGACCCACGCGGGTGTCGAGACGCATGCGATAGCCCACGGTCTCACCGATGCGCTCGCCAAGCGTAGCCGCCATGCGCATGGCCACCGCTCTGGCGGCAAGTCGTCGCGGTTCGAGCAGCAGAATTTTGCGACCTGCCACCCAAGGCTCATTGAGCAAGGCGAGCGGTACCACGGTGCTTTTGCCCGCACCGGGCGGAGCTTCGAGCACGGCGCAACCGCGCATCGCCAAGGCAGCACGCAGCGCAGGCAGGGTGTCGAGCACGGGTAACTGCGGCAGCAAGATCACGTTGTGGCGAAAATCCCTGAGGTCGTTGCGAGGCGCGAGCGGATTGTATTCAATCGGCTCCCATGAAGTTCCTCAAACGTGTGGGGCTCGGTGTGCTGGTGTCGGCACTGCTGCTGTGGGGCGGACTGATGGCCTGGGCTTACTGGCCCGCACAAACCGAGGTCTCGGTCGCCTCACTCACCACGGCCGAGGATCGTTTCGTTACGGTTGACGGCGTACGCTTGCGCTACCGCGAGTGGGGCGAGGCCTCTGCCGATCGACCAGCGGTGCTGCTGATCCATGGCTTCGGCAACTCGTTGCAGAGTTTTCGTGAACTGGCGCCGCGGCTGGCCGACTGCTGTCACGTGATCGCAATCGATATGCCGGGCTATGGACTCTCGGACAAGCCGGTAGACTTCGATTACCACAATGGACCGCAAGCCAAGGTGCTGATTGCAGCTGCCAAAGAAATCGGCTTGCAGCGTGTGATTTATGTCGGCCACTCGCTAGGCGGGGCCGTAGCCCTGCAGGCCGCCGTGCTCGATCCGAATGCGCGCGGACTCGTACTGCTCAACCCCGGCATCATCCGCACCGGCGTACCGAAAATCGTCCAGATTACTTTGCCGCCGCTCCCGCGCATGTCGGCCAAAATGTTCGCCAGCCGCGAGTTTCGCGGTAACTTTCTAAAGCAGTCATATGTCGACCCTTCCATCGTCACCGAAAAAGTGATCGATGACGTCATGCTCGGTGCGCTAACCGAAGGCTACATGACGGGTATGACCTCGCTCATGAAGCAATACCGCGAAGGTGAGGAAATTGCGCTCGCATCGCAGGTCAAGGTGCCGACGCTCATCCCCTGGGGTGATCAGGACAAAAACAAACCACTGAGCGAAGCCGACGAACTGCAAGCCATGATCCCGGATTCACGACTCGTGCACTTTGCCAATGCCGGACACTATGTGCATGAAGAAGCAGCCGATGGCGTGGCTCAGGCCATCAAGCTTTGGTTGCAAGAGACAGTCGCCAGCGCGACACTCGTCTCGCCCTAGCCTCTTTGCAATATTTTCGGGGAGCACCGATGTCCACACCGCGCGCGCTTGTCGTCACTCTCACCCTGATCTGCGGTCTTTTGATTCACACCGCCGCCGCTCAAGGCCAGTCGACTAAAGACCCTGCTTTGGAACGTGCCACTCGCCTGTTGCGATCGACGATTCTGGTCGATGGCCATAACGATCTGCCAATGACCATCCGCGAATTCAAAGATGCTCCCCGTGACGTGATCGCTTATGACTTGCGGCAGCCCACCAAGGGAGACACCGACATCGCGCGCCTGCGCGCCGGCGGACTCGGTGCACAGTTCTGGTCTGCCTACATTCCGGGGGAAGGCTCTGGGCCTTACGCGCGACAGCAACTCGAACAAATCGACATCGCGCGCCGCGTCATTGAGCGCTATCCCGATGTCTTCATGTTTGCGCGTTCGGTAGCCGATGTTCGAGCCGCAAAGCGTGCCGGAAAAATCGCCTCGATGCTTGGCATGGAGGGGGGTTACGGACTCGAGAACTCGATCGGTGCACTGCGTGCTTATCATGATCTTGGTGTGCGCTACATGGCGCTGACGCACAACACTCATACCGATTGGGCAGACGCCGCCGCTCCATTGCAACCACGTAATAATGGCCTCACGCCCTTCGGCGAAGAAATCGTACGCGAGATGAATCGCCTCGGCATGCTGATCGACCTATCGCACGCCGCGCCGAGCACCATGGCGCATACGCTGCGTATTTCTGCGGCACCGGTGATTTTCTCGCACTCGTCGGCGAAGGCCGTGTGCAATGTGCCGCGCAACGTGCCCGATGACATCCTGCGCGAACTGCCAAAGAATGGCGGGGTCGTGATGGTCACCTTCGTCTCGAGCTTCATCAATTGCGAGGTCGGCAAGGTGCTGCAGCCTGCCATGGCCGAGATCGGCTTGCGCGCCCGCGCGGCGGCCACGCCCGAAGAAGCCGCAAAGATTCGTGCCGAAGGCTTTGCGGCACTCAAGCTGCCGCCCACGAGCATCGCCATGGTGGCCGACCACATCGAACACATCCGCAACATTGCCGGCGTCGACCACATTGGAATCGGCGGTGATTTTGACGGCAATGACTGGTGGCCCGAGGGACTCGACGACGTGTCGACTTATCCGAAACTCTTTGCCGAACTCATCCGTCGTGGCTGGTCCGACCAAGATCTCAAAAAACTCGCCGGCGAAAATCTTTTGCGCGCCTGGGCACGCACCGAAAAGGTCGGTGAGCGTCTGCGTCGCGAGCGCCCGCCGTCGACTGTGGTTTACACGCCGCCAAAGAACTGAACGATATCGATCAAGCTCGTTGCGCGATCTGCCACGCGAGCTCGGCTAGTGGCTCGACCTGCGCCGCATATTTTTTGGCCTGCGGGTTGACTGCGGTACCACGGGCCACGCGTCCGGCGATACCGTGGCAAATCCCGGCGAGTCGGAACGCGCAGAATGCCAAGTAGTACTCGAGATCACCGACCTCGGTAATGCCACGTCGCGAACAATACGCCGCCACATACTCGCGCTCGGTAGGCAAGCCTAACGCGCCAAGATCGGCGCCCTGCAGTCCGCGTACGCCACCCGAGGCCATCCGGTACTTCATCAGGTGATAGGCGAAGTCAGCGACCGGGTCGCCGAGCGTCGAGAGTTCCCAATCGAGCACAGCGAGTACACGCGTGGCGGCTGCGTCAAAGATCATGTTGTCGAGTCGATAATCACCGTGTAGCAGCGCAGGCGCTGGTTCGACCGCGGGTAACGCCTTTGGCAACCATTCGATCAGGCGCTCCATCGTCGCCATGCGCCCCGCCACTTCGGCATCAACGACATATTGCTTGGACCAGCGCACCAACTGACGTGCGACATAACCCTCGGGTCGTCCAAAGTCCGCAAGACCGATCGCCCGATAGTCGACCCGATGCAGATCGGCGAGCGTCTCGACCATGGCCATGAAGACGGGTCGACGCCGGTCACGATCGAGTTCAGGCAGAGTGGGATCCCAAAAAATACGCCCATCGACAAACGCCATGACATAGAACGCTGTGCCGATCACGTTTTGGTCTTCGCAAAGCAACCAGGGCGTTGCGACCGGAAAGTCGGTATGCGTGGCGAGCGCCTGCATCACCCGATACTCGCGATCGACAGCATGCGCCGAGGGCAGCAGCACGCCGGGCGGTTTTCGGCGCAGCACGTATGACGCCTTGGGCCCATCGAGGCGATAAGTGGGGTTCGACTGGCCGCCCGGAAACTGGCGCACACGCAAAGGACCAGCGAAACCCTCGATGCGATCGGTCAAGTATTTCTCGAGCGCCAGGACATCGAATTCTAGACCACTGCGAAATTCGTGCGTGGTGCTCATTTGCGCGCTCTGGTGTGTTGCGTACGGAACGGTCGCGGAGTGCGTATGCCCTCGGCCTGCTTGCCGGTACCCACCGGTTGCCACGGCGGCACCAAGTGCTGTTTGCCAGGCCCGATGAGATCGGCCCGACCCATCCGTCGTAGCGCCTCACGCAGCATCGGCCAGTTGTTGGCATCGTGATAGCGCAGAAAAGCCTTGTGCAACCGACGGATCTTCAGACCCTTGGGAATGGTGACTTCTTCGCTGTTGCGGGCTACTCGTCGCAGCGGATTCTTCCCGGAGTGATACATGGCCGTGGCTGTCGCCATCGGCGATGGCAAGAAGGCCTGAACTTGATCGGCGCGAAAGCCGTTTTTCTTGAGCCAAAGCGCAAGCTCGAGCATGTCCTCGTCGGTCGTACCAGGATGAGCGGCAATGAAATACGGAATCAGATACTGCTCTTTGCCTGCTTCCTTTGAGTACCGATCGAATAATTCTTTGAATCGGTAGTAGGTACCGACGCCCGGCTTCATCATCTTGGAGAGCGGACCCTCGCCGATCGCCTCGGGAGCAATCTTCAGATAACCGCCTACATGGTGCTGCGCCAGCTCTTTCACGTACTCCGGTGACTCGATGGCGAGGTCGTAACGCACACCCGATGCGATCAATACTTTTTTGATACCCGGTAGCGCGCGCGCCTTGCGATAAAGCTCGATGAGCGGCGCGTGGTCGGTATTGAGATTGGGGCAGACGCCCGGATAGACGCAGGAAGGTTTGCGGCAGGCACTTTCGATTGCGCGACTCTTGCAAGCGAGCCGATACATGTTGGCCGTTGGCCCACCGAGATCAGAGATGACACCGGTAAACCCCGGTACGGTGTCGCGTACTTTTTCGATCTCGCGCAAGATCGAGCCCTCGGAGCGACTCTGAATGATGCGACCCTCGTGCTCGGTGATCGAACAGAACGTACAGCCGCCGAAACAACCACGCTGGATGGCGATCGAGAAACGAATCATCTTGTAGGCGGGAATCTCCGCCTTGTCGTAAAACGGATGCGGCTGCCGTTGATAGGGCAATTCATAGACGTAATCCATCTCACGGGTCGTGAGCGGGAGCGGCGGCGGATTCAGCCAGACGTCGATTTGCCCATGGCGCTGCACCATCGCGCGGGCGTTGCCCGGATTCGCTTCGAGATGCAGGATGCGCGAGGCGTGTGCATACATGACGGGGTCATCGACCACCTGCTCGAAGGCGGGCAAGCGAATGACGCTACGCGCGCGGTCAGCATTGCGCACCCGCCGCACGAAACGCACGACCGATTCGTTGGCGGACTGCGCGGCGCCGGCGGGCGTCTGTTCCGTCAAGGATTTGGTGCCGCCGTTGTCTTCCATTGCGTAAGGATCGATCGGCGGATTGAGCGGGCCGGGCGTATCGAGGTGCGTCGAGTCGATCTCGATATAGCCTTCGGGCAGCGCCCGTCGAGCGAAGGCGATGCCGCGCAGATCGGTGATATCAGCGATTTTTTCGCCTGCCGCAAGTCGATGGGCAACCTCGACGATTTGCCGCTCGGCGTTGCCGAACAGCAGCAAATCGGCTTTGGCATCGAGCAGAATCGAGCGCCGTACTTTTTCGGACCAATAGTCGAAGTGAGCGATGCGCCGCAGGCTGGCCTCGATGCCGCCGATCACGATCGGCACATCGGCATAGGCCTCGCGGGCACGCTGCGCATAAACGATGACCGACCGATCAGGGCGCTTGCCTCCCTCGCCGTTCGGTGTGTACGCATCGTCGCTGCGCATACGGCGATCGCTGGTGTAGCGATTCACCATCGAGTCCATGTTGCCCGCAGTAATCCCAAAGAAAAGATTCGGTTTGCCGAGCGCCTTGAAGGGATCGGCACTTTGCCAATCGGGTTGCGCGATGATGCCTACGCGAAAACCCTGTGCCTCGAGCAGACGCCCGATGATCGCCATGCCAAAACTCGGATGATCGACGTAGGCGTCACCCGTAACGACGATGACATCGCAGCTATCCCAGCCGAGCGCGTCCATCTCGGCACGCGACATGGGCAGAAACGGCGCCACGCCGAAGCGTGCCGCCCAATATTTGCGATAAGAATGGATGTCGCGGGCCTGCTCCATGGCGCGACGAAATCAGGTCTTGATCGCGTGCCGAGCTCCATAGCCACGGATCACTGCTTCGGCATTGCGGACGATGTTGAAGCCGCGTTTGCCGATTTCTTCGGTAAAAGGCATGGCGTGGTATTCGAGCGACCACGCTTCGTTGTTCCAGCGATGATCCCACCACCGTCCATAAAGCAGGCGCGGCGGCATCAGCGCACCGCCCGTACCAAAATCGAGGGGGTAAAACACGCCGCCCGGCCGGGTGATGCGCTGCACTTCGGCGATGATCTTGCGCGTGATTTCTGCGGGCACCTCGTGGTGCAACAGATAGCTCGTGACCAGATCGAAGTGGTTATCGGGAAAACCGGTTCTCTCGGCGAGACGCTGCGCAAAATTGACGGCCACGCCGAGATTGTTTGCACGCATATGCGCATAGCGCAGCATTGGCGCAGCGACGTCGATCCCCCATACCTCGGCATTGGGGTATTTTTCTTTGAGCGCGACGGCCAGCTGTCCGATACCCGTGCCCATGTCGAGAATGCGCAAGACTTTGCCATCTTGCGGCAACGGCAAGCGTTGCGCAGAGCGTTGGTGCGAATCGTCCTGATCGTTGGCTCCGATCGAAGTGCCGGTATAAAAACTGTTGGTGCCGTAGTGATACATGTGGCCCGCGAACGGATCGCCGACATAGCCGCCCGGCTGAATGTGGATTTCGTGCCGAGCGTACATCGGCACATCGAGTGAGGGCGCGAGCTCGAGCGTGCCGGGGCCGGCACGATCAGCCGCTTCGAGTTCGGCAAGGTACTCATCGGCATGATCGTGGAAGTGCGCGTGCAAGGTTTTCCACATGTACTGCTGGTTGTGCAGCCAAGTGCGCGAGGCGAGATTGGTACTCGGCTCGTTTTCGATCAAACGACGCAGTTGGTCAACCGTGATTGGCGTTGCCGGGTCGATGCCCTCGCGCTCGAGCACGCGGTCGAATGCCGCAAGAGATGCGGCGCGCAGCGCCTTGCCGTGCAGCGTGCGCATGCCGCGAGTGAAGTCTTGCTGGGCTTCGAGCTCGAGCGTGGGCAGACGCACGAGTCGGCCATCGACGCCGCGCGGCGCCACCGCCGCCTTGGCTTTGCGCAGGGTGGATGCAGCGGCAACGCCATTCATGAGCGCGAGAGAGCCGGCAGCGGCACCGAATAATTGGCGGCGATCGATCATGGTCAGACTCCCGAAGGGGGATGGCGAGAGCATACCCTCGCCGCGAGGGTCAAAGAAGCTCCCGCTCGTCGGACTGGCCGCTTGCCGCGCCGGCGGTCCACTGACAAGCTGTACGCCACACGCCATGAACCGGGAGACCTTGCAATGGATCGGCAACGTCGCGATTTCATCGCTGCGGCCACGATGGCCGGTGCAGTGACAGGGGTGGGCGCGAGCGCAGCCCCGGGGACCGGCGCCATTGTGCAGGGGCTCACGCAGGGCCATGTCCCAAAGGGCGATTTATTGAAGCCTGCTCTGCCCGATATCGGTTTTGCCACTCGCGAACCTTTTCTGGATCGCGAACGCGCACGCCGCATCCTGACCGAGGATGGCCTCGATGCAATGGTCGTGGGCGAAGGTCGTAATGTTTTCCACGCCACCAATTTTTTTCCGCTGCTCGAGCGTATGAGCATGATCGCCTCGACGCTGGCGATCATTCCCCGCGATCCGCAGCGACCCGTAGCACTCGTGATCCCGGCATTCTCGTATTACTACATTCAGGCGGATGATGGCCCGGTGCCGGGGGTACAGCCGTTTGTCTTCACAAGTCCGCGCCCCGGCGCTGCAGCGGGTGACGTCGTGGTCTACAAGCTCGACGGTGAGCCACCTGCTCGCGAACAAAACCGGCGCAAGGTTTTGGCGGCGGCAGCGCCCTATCACGCGAGTATGGAACAGGCGCTCGGCAAGGCACTGGCCGAACTCGGCGTGGCTCGCGGCCGCCTCGGTCATGACGACTCGTCGGTCGCGCAGTTGCTGACGCGTGCAACGCCAGCCGCGATGCTCGTCGATGCCGATGACACACCGCGGCGTATCCGTCTCGTGCGTACACCAGCGGAAGTTCGTATGATGAAGCTGGCCTCTGCCGCAAATGTTGCCGCAGCCCACGCCACAATTTATGCAGCACGCGAGCTCGGTAGTCTTCGTGCAATTCGTCAAAGATTTTTTGCCGAGGCAGCACTGCGTGGCAACCTGGGTGTTTTCATGGTAGTGAATGCCTCATCCTCAGATGCCTACGACGAACCCCTGCGCGACGGGACGGCGCTGATGATCGATTGTGTGAGCCATCTCAGGAACTTTCACGGCGACTACGGACGCACTATATTCTTTGGTGAGCGTAACAAGCGCATGCGCTACTGCACCGACGCTATGGCGAAGACCTGGGGTGAGCTACAGGGTTTGATCCGCCCGGGTATGCGCTTTTCGCAGGTACGCGAACTCGGCACTACGACTCTCGCCAAATTCGGCATCGATGTGCCCGTCACCTTCAGTCCGCACAGCGTGGGCCTCGCGCATACCGACCAGCCAAGACTGAATACAGACGGTTCGCGCGCAGACGTCATTATCGAAGAAAATATGATTCTATCG
>Ga0194130_10008567_pt1 | contig 10826 bp, 9 predicted proteins | sample TA2KigsurfametaG_FD_160084 | JGI IMG/M metagenome (GOLD analysis project Ga0194130, IMG submission 160084) | Freshwater microbial communities from Lake Tanganyika, Tanzania - TA2015050 Kigoma 12 surface | ecosystem: Environmental > Aquatic > Freshwater > Lake | place: Tanzania: Lake Tanganyika... | reverse complement strand
GGCTCCTCGACCTGGGGCTCGGCTGCCTGGGGCTCCACTGCCGGCTCCGGCTCTGGCTCTGGCTGGGGTTCCGGTTCGCGTTTTGGTTCGGGTGTTGGCTCGGGCGCAGCCTCAAGTGCGGGCTCAGGTTCGGCTGCGGGTTGGGGTTCCGCTGGGGGTGGGGGCGCGTTGCCCAGCAGTTGGGCCAGTGCGTCGTCGCTGAGTCGGCCCCGCTGCCAGATCGGCCCGGGGCCGGCAGCATCCAGCACCACTTCGGACACCACCGTGTTGAACGGAGGGTTGAGGGGCTCGCCTCGCCCATCCACCAGCTCCAGCAGCACGCTGTTGCTGCCGGTTTGCCATCCCTTCAGCCAGAGGGGCGCGTTTTGATCCGCCAAAAAGCTGTCACCGTTTACGGTCACCCGCAGACGCCAGCTGCCGTCGTTGTCGCGCAGGCCCTGGAGGGGAGCATCCAGCAGCAGCCAGTCGAGTAGCACCGGTTGCCGGCCCGCTAGGTCCCCCGGACTCACTGGGATCAACTGGGGGCTTCCTGCTTGGGGAATCGCCAGGGGATTGGCAGCCACCCGGTGCACCCGGATTTGGTCCCAGGCCCCTGGGCTTTTCACCGCTTCTCCCCAGGGCCGGGCCGCATAGGCGGTGATGCGGTGGCTGCCAGGGGTAAGGGCGGGCAGGTCGATCTGGAGGTTGGCCGGGCTGGCGGTCGCAGTAGGCCGGGACACGCGTACGGGCGCCTGGTCATCAACTTGAACCACCACATGGGGCCCGAACCCCAGGGCGCCGGCATCAACCAGGGGCCAATCGCGCACCTGCAGGCGCAGGGACACGGGGCCATTGGGCAGGTTGGCGCCATCCTGCGGCGCCAGGATCGTCACCTGGGGGTTGTGCCCGCTCAGCGCTGACTGGAGCTGCTGCACGGCGAGGGGCGGGGCTACTTCCTGCAAGCGGCCACTGGGGCCCTGGGGGCTCAGAAGGGGCGCTGGCGCCTCGCGCAAACGGGCGCTGGGGAGACGGTTGCAACCTGCGGGTAGCAGCATCAAAACCACCAGCAGGCCGGTCATCAGGGGCTGCCACCAGGGGATGGGCCGCCCGGGGGAGGGCGATCGGACCTGGCGCTCCCCTGCTGGTTGGGGACGGGCTGGATCGGTTGCGCTGCCTGCGCCCACGCTGGGTTGCTCAGCTGTTTCTGCGGGCATTCTGCTGGACCTGGGCCAGCCTGGAAATCCGGAGACTGTTTCAGGTGGAATTTTGGGAATTAAGTAATAACGATTGGGCTAAAAGAAGGCCAATGTCGATGATTCTTTCTGTTCTGTAAAGCCCAGTGCTGGCCTGGGAAGCGCCGGGATTGAACCTTTGTAACTGCAACCCAAAACCCCTCGGAAACGGCCCCTATACTTCCGCCAGCGGTCCCCTATTTGGGGCCCCAAGCTCCAGTTGTGGCAAGCGGTTTCGCGGTTTCGCGATCCCTCTTCCTGGCTGGTGCCCATGACGGCGAAAGTCGCCATGGGGCCCAACGGCAGTCCTTCGGGTCTGCCGCAGGGGTGGACCCACCACCTCGATCCCGTCCCTCGAGGAACGTCTCGATGACCATCAGCCCACCAGAGCGTGGGGAAAAGGCGAAGGCCATGGTCGACCGGAACCCCGTTCCGGCCACCTTCGAACTGTTCGGCAAGCCCGGCCATTTCGATCGCAGCCTTGCCAAGGGTCCCAAAACCACCACCTGGGTTTGGAACCTCCACGCCAATGCTCACGACTTCGACAGCCACACGAGTGACCTCGAAGAGGTCTCTCGCAAGATCTTTTCGGCTCACTTCGGCCATCTGGCCGTCATCTTCATCTGGCTGAGCGGCGCCTTCTTCCATGGAGCGCGCTTCTCCAACTACACCGGTTGGTTGACCGACCCCCTGCACGTCAAGCCTTCGGCGCAGGTGGTTTGGCCGATCTTTGGCCAGGAAATTCTCAATGGCGATGTGGGTGCCGGCTTCCACGGCATTCAGATCACCTCCGGTCTCTTCCATGTGTGGAGGGCCTGGGGCATCACCAACGAAACCCAGCTGCTGGCCCTGGCCATCGGCGCTCTGGTGATGGCCGGCCTGATGCTCAATGCGGGCGTCTTCCACTACCACAAGGCAGCCCCCAAGCTCGAGTGGTTCCAGAACGTTGAGTCGATGCTCAACCACCATCTGGCCGGTCTGCTTGGTCTCGGCTCCCTGTCCTGGACAGGACACCTCCTCCATGTGTCCCTGCCCACCAATGCGCTGATGGAGGCCATCGATGCCGGCAAGCCGCTGGCACTCAATGGCAAGACCATCGCCACCTATGCCGACATCCCCCTGCCCCACGAGTTCCTGAATCAAGACCTGATTGCCCAGCTGTTCCCCGGTTTCGGGGCGGGCGTCTCAGCCTTTTTCACGGGCAACTGGGCGGCCTACAGCGATTTCCTCACCTTCAAGGGTGGTCTGAATCCTGTGACCGGCAGCCTGTGGATGACCGATATCGCCCATCACCATCTGGCGATCGCGGTGTTGTTCATCGTGGCTGGCCACATGTACCGCACCAACTGGGGTATCGGCCACAGCATCAAGGAGATCCTCGAGGGTCAAAAGGGTGATCCCCTGCTGTTCCCCGCTCCCAATGGTCATGACGGACTCTTCGAGTTCATGACCACCAGCTGGCACGCCCAGCTGGCTGTGAACCTGGCCCTGCTGGGGTCGCTGACCATCATCGTGGCTCAGCACATGTATGCGATGCCCCCGTATCCCTACATCGGCATCGACTACCCGACCCAGCTGTCGATCTTCACCCACCACACCTGGATTGGTGGCTTCCTGATCGTCGGTGCTGGCGCCCACGCCGCCATCGCGATGATTCGCGACTACGACCCTGCCAAGCACGTGGACAACGTGCTCGACCGGGTGCTGAAAGCCCGTGATGCCCTGATCAGCCACCTCAACTGGGTGTGCATCTGGCTCGGCTTCCACAGCTTCGGCCTCTACATCCACAACGACACCATGCGTGCCCTGGGTCGTCCCCAGGACATGTTCAGCGACTCCGCCATTGCCCTGAAGCCTGTCTTCGCGCAGTGGATCCAGGGTCTGCACGCCGCCGCTGCCGGCAGCACCGCTCCCAACGCCCTGGCGGGGGTGAGCGAAGTGTTCAACGGCACTGTGGTGGCTGTGGGTGGCAAGGTGGCCGCCGGTCCGATCCCCCTGGGAACGGCCGACTTCATGGTTCACCACATCCACGCCTTCACGATCCACGTGACGGTGCTGATCCTGCTGAAGGGTGTGCTGTATGCGCGCAGCTCCCGCCTCGTCCCCGACAAGGCGAATCTGGGCTTCCGCTTCCCCTGCGACGGCCCCGGCCGTGGCGGCACCTGCCAAGTGTCGGCTTGGGACCACGTGTTCCTCGGCCTGTTCTGGATGTACAACTCCCTGTCGATCGTCATCTTCCACTTCTCCTGGAAGATGCAGAGCGACGTGTGGGGCACCGTCAACGCTGACGGCAGCGTCCAGCACATCACCAATGGCAACTTCGCCCAAAGCGCCATCACCATTAATGGTTGGCTGCGGGACTTCCTCTGGGCCCAGGCCGCACAGGTGATCAACAGCTACGGCTCGAGCTCCAGTGCTTACGGTCTGATGTTCCTGGGAGCCCACTTCATCTGGGCCTTCAGCCTGATGTTCCTGTTCAGTGGCCGCGGCTACTGGCAAGAGCTGATCGAGTCCATCGTCTGGGCTCACAACAAGCTGAGGGTTGCTCCCGCCATCCAGCCGCGGGCGCTCTCCATCACCCAGGGTCGTGCCGTCGGTGTCGCTCACTATCTGTTGGGCGGTATCGCAACTACCTGGGCATTTTTCCTGGCCCGCATCGTCGCGGTCGGCTGACCTTTCCTGACCTTTCCCAATGGCAACGAAATTTCCTTCGTTCAGCCAGGGTCTGGCACAGGACCCGACAACCCGCCGTATTTGGTACGGCATCGCCACGGCTCACGATTTCGAGAGCCACGACGGCATGACCGAGGAGCGGCTTTACCAAAAGCTGTTCTCTACCCACTTCGGTCACCTGGCCATCATTGGCCTCTGGGTTTCGGGCAACCTGTTCCATATCGCCTGGCAGGGCAACTTTGAGCAGTGGGTCGCCGATCCGCTGCATGTCCGTCCCATCGCTCACGCGATCTGGGATCCCCACTTCGGCCAGGGCGCGATTGCCGCCTTCACCCAGGCGGGCGCCTCCTCTCCGGTGAACATTGCGTATTCGGGTCTGTACCACTGGTGGTACACGATCGGCATGCGCACCAACGCCGAGCTCTACCAGGGTTCCATCTTCATGATGATCCTGTCGGCCTGGGCTCTGTTCGCTGGTTGGCTCCACCTGCAGCCCAAGTTCCGGCCTTCCTTGGCCTGGTTCAAGAACGCTGAATCCCGGCTGAACCACCACCTGGCGGTGCTGTTCGGTTTCAGCTCCATCGCTTGGACCGGTCACCTGGTTCACGTGGCCATCCCTGAGGCCCGTGGTCAGCACGTGGGTTGGGACAACTTCCTCTCCGTGCTGCCGCACCCCGCCGGTCTGGCTCCGTTCTTCACCGGAAACTGGGGTGTCTATGCCCAAAATCCCGACACTGTGTATCAACAGTTCGGCACGGCTGAAGGGTCTGGCACCGCGATCCTCACCTTCCTCGGCGGGTTCCACCCGCAGACGGAAGCTCTGTGGCTCACGGACATCGCCCACCACCACCTGGCCATCGGTTGCATCTTTGTGATCGCCGGCCACATGTACCGGACCAACTTCGGTATCGGTCACTCGATCCGCGAGATCCTCGAAGCCCACAACCCGCCCAAGGGCACCCCTGGTGACCTCGGCGCCGGCCACAAGGGTCTCTACGACACGATCAACAACTCGCTGCACTTCCAGCTCGGTCTGGCTCTGGCAGCTCTGGGTGTGGTCACCAGCCTGGTGGCCCAGCACATGTATGCGATGCCGTCCTACGCGTTCATCGCCAAGGACTACACAACGCAGGCTGCGCTGTACACCCACCACCAGTACATCGCCATCTTCCTGATGTGCGGTGCGTTCGCCCACGGTGCGATCTTCTTCATCCGCGACTACGACCCGCAAGCCAACAAGGACAACGTGTTGGCTCGGATGCTCGAGCACAAGGAAGCCCTGATCAGCCACCTGAGCTGGGTCTCCCTGTTCCTCGGTTTCCACACCCTGGGTCTCTACGTCCACAACGACGTGGTCGTGGCCTTCGGTACCCCCGAGAAGCAGATCCTGGTGGAGCCCGTCTTTGCCCAGTTCGTCCAAGCCGCTTCCGGCAAGGCGATGTATGGCATGGATGTGCTGCTCTCCAACTCCGCTAGCGCGGCCAGCACTGCCAGTGCCGTGTATCTGCCCGGTTGGATTGATGCCATCAATGGTGGCAACGACCTCTTCCTGCAGATCGGTCCTGGCGACTTCCTGGTGCACCACGCCATTGCGCTGGGTCTGCACACCACCACCCTGATCCTGGTGAAGGGTGCCCTGGATGCCCGGGGTTCCAAGCTGATGCCCGACAAAAAGGACTTCGGTTACTCCTTCCCCTGCGACGGCCCCGGCCGTGGCGGCACCTGCGACATCAGCGCCTGGGATGCCTTCTATCTGAGCGTCTTCTGGGCCCTGAACACCGTGGGCTGGGTCACCTTCTACTGGCACTGGAAGCACCTCGCCATCTGGCAGGGCAACGTGGCCCAATTCAACGAATCCAGCACCTATCTGATGGGCTGGTTCCGCGACTACCTGTGGCTCAACTCCTCTCAGCTGATCAACGGCTACAACCCGTTTGGCAGCAACAACCTGGCCGTCTGGTCCTGGATGTTCCTGTTCGGTCACCTGGTGTGGGCCACCGGCTTCATGTTCCTGATCTCCTGGCGCGGCTACTGGCAGGAACTGATCGAGACCATCGTTTGGGCGCATCAGCGCACTCCGCTCGCCAACCTGGTGGGCTGGCGCGATAAGCCCGTCGCTCTCTCGATCGTTCAGGCTCGCGTGGTGGGCCTGGCCCACTTCACGATCGGCTACATCCTCACGTATGCCGCCTTCCTGATCGCCTCCACTTCGGGCAAGTTCGGCTGATCCTTCAGCCCTTGCCTTTTCCTTGAGGGACGACTCAACCCCGGCGCAAGCCGGGGTTTTTTATTGGCGTTGATCCGGTTGCTTCAAACCACCCGCCCGCGATCCACGGCTCAGCGGTTGCCCCTCCATGGTTCAGCGGTTGTTGCTTGATCTGTAGTTCTGCTCCACGTAGGCCTGGTCTTCGCAGCGCAGCTCATTGCCGTCGGTTTGGGCGCGTTCTCCTTGTAGGCAGGTCACGGTGGCGCGGTGGCCTGCGCTCCAGCCTTGCTTCAGGGCTGCTTGCTCGATCCGTTGCTGCGCCAGCTTGGCGGCTTCAGCCTGTTGATCCACCTGGGGCTGGCCCGCTGCATTTGGGGGCGGCAGCGTTGGTTGGGCTGGCAACGGGGGGCCACCGTTCTGGCAGGCAGCGAGCAGGACGCCGCTGCCCAGCAGCGCCAGGCTGAACGGCAGCAGCCTGCGCTGGCGATCGCGGGTTGGCGTGGAGCGGCTTGGCATGGAAGCGTCTGGCATCGAACCATCGGGCATCGGGGCTGCGCCAATGTTGGCGCTGATCGCTTCAGTGCACCCACGCATGAAAAAGCCCCGCCGAAGCGGGGCTGGGATTTGATGGTGTGACTGGCTTTGAGGCTCGGGCTCAGCCGACGCTCCAGACACCACCGGCGATGTTCACCAGCGGAGCCACGATGGCCGTGCCGGCGAGGAACCAGGCAAAGGCGGCGCCGCCGCAACCGCCCAGCCAGAAGCCGCTGGCAAATTCAGCCCAACCTGCTTTGGTGAACAGGTCGGCGGGAGGGTTGTCGATGGTGGCGTCAGCGGGCTGGATGTTGGGTCCGTTGCCGGCGGTGCCGTAGATCGACAGGCACACCGTGAGGATCGAGACCAGGCCGATGGTGGCCAGCAGGCCCGCCGTGCTGGCGTACTCGGTGAGACGCAGCGGTCCGCAGATCGTGAATGGGCCGTACAGGAAAAAGCCGTGGGCCATGCCCACTTCCAGTCCGCGGCGGTTGGGGGAGAGCGACGGACGGTAGGCCGGCAGGGCGTTCAGGAAGGCCCGGCTGAAATAGCTGCTGTTAACGGGGGTGGCCAGATTGCCGACGCAGGGGTCGGCCACGGGGGTCACGGTCATGGTGGCGGGGGGAAAGCGGTGAGGCAGGGCAACGGCTCCGGCTGGAGCTCAGTCGCGGGCTTCGATCACGTTGAACAGCAGGGCCATGGCCACGGCTGGGCCGAGGATTCCTACAAGGGGTACGAAGACCGAGGGCATCCAGGCGGCGGCGAATTCTCCAGTCATGGCGCGGGCCAATAGCAACCATCGGTACTGTAGGGAGCCCGCCCGAAGGGGCCCCAATGCCCCTGCTGGGGCGACATAAAAGTTCAATCCATGCCTCCGTCTTTGCTGGCCGCTGTTGCGGCCGTCGTGGCTGCCTCGTTCTGGTTGTTGGCCCGTCGTCGCCCCAACCTGGGGGTTGCCCTCGATTCGCAGGCCGTGGCGGCTTTGAACCGGGCCCAGATTGCTCTGGTGGCTGGCGGCGCCGAGCCTGCCTCGGTGAGCGAGGCTGCTGGACTGGCTGCCGAGCTGGCTGCAGGATCCCGGCCGCTACCCGTGACGGCCCGCGAGCGAGCGATCTTCCTGAGGGCTCTTCGCCTGCAGTTGGCAGGGCCGGCACCCGAGCGCCTGGCCGCCATCGAAGCGGCGGGCGTTTGGGGCCAACGCGCCAGCCTGCCCCTGTTGGCCCGTGGCCTCCGCGACGTCGATCCAGCCGTGGTGAAGGCAGCGGCCCGCGCCATGGAGCGCTTTCGCGGCCGCAGCTGTGCAGCCGGCCCTCAGCCGCCGCTGCCGTTGCCCCGCAATGTGGCCCGCACCCGGTAGATCGGCCGGCCCTGGCTTTCGTGGTACGTGCGCATCTGCAGTTCGGCCAGTAGGCCAAAGCAGAACAGCTGCACACCCGTCAGAAAACTGAGCAGGCCCATCAACAGCAGGGGACGATCGCCGATGTCGCTACCCAGCAGCAGCTTTTCGCCCACGAGCCAGAGCCCGATCAGCAGGCCCACCCCCATGGCCGCCAGGCCACCGAAGCCGAACACGTGCATGGGGCGGGTCAGGAATCGCTTCATGAACCACACCGTCAGCAGGTCCATCAGCACCCGGAAGGTGCGATCCAGCCCGTATTTGCTGACGCCAAAGCGCCGCGGGTGGTGGTTCACCTTCACTTCGCTGATCCGCGCTCCTTCGATGAAGGCCAGGGCGGGCAGGAAGCGGTGCAGCTCGCCGTAGAGGTTGAGGTCGCTCACCACTTCGCGCCGGTACGCCTTGAGCGAGCAGCCGTAGTCGTGCAGCCGCACTCCGGTCACCCGGGCGATCAAGCGGTTGGCGATTCGGCTGGGCAGCAGGCGTTGCAGCGCCGCATCCTGGCGCTGGTGGCGCCAGCCACTCACGAGGTCGTAGCCCTGGTTGAGTTCGCTGAGCAGCAGGGGAATGTCGGCGGGGTCGTTCTGAAGGTCGCCATCGAGGGTGACGAGCACGGCCCCGCGGCTGGCATCGAATCCGGCCGCCATGGCGGCGGTTTGGCCGTAGTTGCGGCGCAACAGCACCGCTACCAGCTCGGGCACCGTGGCGGTCAGCCGGCTCAGCACGATGGCGGTGTCGTCGCGGGAGCCGTCGTCCACCAACACCAACTCGAAGGCCAGACCCAGGGGCCGCACCGCGGCCAGCAGTTGCTCGACCAGCTGGGGCAGGCTCTCCTGTTCGTTGTAAAGGGGCACCACCACGGAGAGATCCAGACGTTCCGGAATGGGTTGATCCGGTACCAACTGGGTCATCGTTCTCTTGTCCTTGCGGCGAACCTAGGCGGGCAGGGGGCTGCCGTCATGGCTGTGCATGACCCGGCCGGCGCCCCGCAGTTCCAGCCGGTAATGGCGCGCCACCGGGTGGGGGTTGTGGGGCCCAAGGTCGTCGAGGCCGATGCCATTGCGGCCATGGGCCATGCCTGAGCTGTGCAGGTAGCGCCCCCCGCCCAGGTGCAGGCCCACATGGGTGCAGCGCTGGCGCGGGCCGAAGAAGATCAGGTCGCCCGGGGCCAGCAGCTGGGTTTGGCCGGGCTGCACCGCCACGGGCTGGCAGAAGCGCTCCTGCAGGTAGGCATCCCGCGGGATCCAGATGCCCGCGCTGGCAAAGGCCCGCTGCACCAGGCCGGAGCAGTCGTAGTTGGGGCCCAGGCTGCCGCCCCACAGGTAGGTGTTCGGCTGCTGCCGAGCGGCTTCCGCAAACCCCAGCACCAGGGGTAGCCGTCGGGCAATGGCGCTGCGCGTGAGCCGTTCGGGTTGCGGGTGGCCGCTGGCCACCGCTGCCCCCAGCAGGGCCGTGGGCTCCAGCCAGCCCGGGTAGCCATCCTCGAGCAAGCGCACCCGCAGGCGCCGATCCCCCCCCGGCTGTGGGCTGGTGAGGATGCGCAGGTGGCGGCCCGCCCAGGCCTGGGTGGCGAGGCCCTTGCCCTGGGGCTGGCTGTGCAGATCCACCGCGGCGGTGAGGCGCCAGGTCGTGCCGGCAAGGAGCCATTCAGGCGCCGTCGGGGCGCCTAGGGCCAAGGGGATTGGCTGGATGCTGCCTAATCTCGCCACACTTGTATCTCGCCACAACGTGGCCGGCGGTGATGGCGTTCTACAGCCCCGATCCGGCCATGGGCCAGATCCTGGCCGATCTGGTGCGCGCCCTGGAGCTGGAGGGGCGGCCGGGGTTGGCCCAGCACCTCTCGATCACCTGGGTGCGTTACGACCAGTCGCTGGTCGGGCGCGCTGCCGATCTGGCCCCTGAGCAGTTCTGGGCTCTGCCGGTGCAGGGCGCCAGCTGGGCGGGCGATCGCCCGCGCTATCCCGCCAGTGTGGTGAAGCTGGTGTATCTGGTGGCCGCGGAAGCCTGGCGCCAGAGCGATCTGTTGATCGACACACCGGAGCTGCGGCGCGCCCTGGCCGACATGATCCGGGATTCCAGCAATGATGCGACCAGCCTGGTGCTGGATCTGCTCACCGGCACCACCAGTGGTCCAGCCTTGCCGCCCCAGCGCATGGCCGCGTGGGTGGAGCAGCGTCAGTTGGTGAATCGCTGGCTGGCAGAGCGCAACTGGCCCGAGCTCCAGGGCTGCAATGCTTGCCAGAAAACCTGGGGAGACGGCCCCTACGGCCGCGAGCGGGAGTTTTATGGCGAACAGCTGAACAACCGCAATCGCCTCAGCACCGATGCGGTGGCTCGACTGCTGCAGGCGGTGATCGCTTCAGCGCTGGTGTCTCCTCCCGCCTGTGCGCGCATGCGCGCCCTCCTGGCCCGCAGCCTGGATCCGGCGCAACGGGCTGCGGATCCGGACAACCAGGTGGATGGCTTCATTGGTGAAGGGCTGCCGCCGCACGCTCAGCTCTGGAGCAAAGCGGGCTGGATGAGCCAGGCGCGGCACGATGCGGCCTATGTGGAACCGGCAGCGCTGAACGACGGGAGCCGGACGGCCCCGTTTCTGTTGGTGATCTTCTCGGAGGGCCAGGCCTGTGCACTGGACACCCGCCTCTTGCCGGAAATCGCCGCTCGGCTGGCCGCGGCCAGCGCCATTTGAGCGGCTCACCGCACGCCGGCGATGGCCCCGATCACCATTCACAGAATCGGGGCAACCCCAGCCCTATGCCTTCGCGGGAATGATGGCCTTGAGTTCAGTGGCAATCTGCTCGCATCG
>Ga0194130_10008563_pt1 | contig 10829 bp, 9 predicted proteins | sample TA2KigsurfametaG_FD_160084 | JGI IMG/M metagenome (GOLD analysis project Ga0194130, IMG submission 160084) | Freshwater microbial communities from Lake Tanganyika, Tanzania - TA2015050 Kigoma 12 surface | ecosystem: Environmental > Aquatic > Freshwater > Lake | place: Tanzania: Lake Tanganyika... | reverse complement strand
CTAATTAATTTTTTCCATAAGACGAAATTATCATTCTGGTAAAATTTTACATTCACTAATATATTTTTAAGTATTTTTTTGATTAATTTTATATCTTTATCTTTTTTATTTAGTTTTGAAATTATTACTTCTGGAGTATTTTTTGAATTATGTATTATAAGATTTTTTTTTTTAAATGCTTCTACTTTACCAATATTTGCTATAAAAACATTTTTATATTTTTTATTTAAAATATCATAATGTAGAATTCCATTTAATAAAGGAACTATTATTTGGTTATTATTTTTAATTTTTTTTACATGTTTACTCAAAAAAGGATATTTTGAGCAAACAAATATTATTCTGCAATTCCTCAAATTATTATTTAATTTAATGCTTTCAGATATATTTCCGTAGAAATTACTTTTTAAATGCAAAAAAATTTTTTTTTTACCTTTTTTTACTGAAAAAATTTGATATTTTTTATTTTTTAATAATACAGCTAACAATCCCCCTATACCACCAATACCAACTATTCCAATTTTAAAATTTTGCATTGAATTCTAATTTAATTTTAGATTCAATTAAGCTTGTACCCCAACCCGGGCCCGAAGGTATTTTTACGTAGTTACCTTGCATAGCTATATTTTTTGTGAAAATTTGTTTCGCACTTTCAAATTCATCAATATCAATCTCGCAAATAGAAAAATTTTTAACTATGGTTGCTAAGTTTAACGACATGAAAGTTCCCAAATCTCCATTGTAGTTATGTGTTGTTATTGGAATATTTTTTTTATTAGCATAATTTGAAACTTTAAGTGACTCATGAAACCCCGACCATACCACATCAGTAGATATAAAATCACAACACTTAGAATCAATGAATAGCTTGAGCTCGTCGAGAAACATTATTGTTTCTCCAGTTGCTATTTTTAAATTAGTAAATTTTTTTAAATAACTTAAAGGCTCTGGTGTATAAGTATCAATTTCTAACCACTTTATCCGGTAGTGTTGAAGTGCCTTTGCAATTTTGACCAAGTCTTTTTTTTTAAAATTAAAATTTAAATCAACTGAAATAAAAATATCTTTATTGAGATATTTATTAAATTCATTAATCCATGCTTTTATTTCTCTTAACACGGAGTTTTTTAAATCAAGATTATAATTATTAAATTCAGTTTTGTGCCCTGGCATATAAATTACAGATCCTTTTTCAAATAAAGCAAGGTTAGTTTTTATAACTTTGAATTTAGTTTTGTTAATTTCATGGCACAAATACTTAACATCGCTCAACTTTTTAATTGCAGGTGTTGTTAAAAACTGAGGCGTCCTTACACGAGTTGTGCCACAATGGGACCAATATAATTCGATAGCATTTCTTTTAGGTTTTTTAAACAGCAGAAAGACAGGGACATTTTTATTTTTTGCAATGATGTCTAAAATAGCATTTTCAATTGCCGATATAACCCTTTGTACAAGTGATCCACGATTAGAGCTAGATACTATTTTTAATTTCACTACAATTTTGTTTACATCTGTAATTTCTTCATTCATTAAGATATTTTTAAAATCTTTTAATATACCTATAAAACCATTAAGATTACCAAATGTATCGGTGCAATCTGCCCATCCAAAACATTTTGTATTGGTTTCAATTTTTAAAAATTTCCAAGGTTTCCAACCAGCCTGAAAGGTAAAAATTTTTATATTTTTGATTTTCATATTATTTTTTATAAGACTTTCTTACTTAATGCTATTTTTAAAATACAAAAAAAATATAATTATCATTATTATACTTTATTTTACTATTTTTTTTTAAACTTATATATTGTAAATAGATTTATCGTTGGATAACATAGACTTAAATATAAAATAGATAAATTATAATCCCAATCAATTTCAATTAAGAAGAGTTTTTTATTGAACACTACCATGTTTTTTCAAAAATATCTTTAAAACACATGCTCGAAAATTGTAAATTTAAGATTATAAAATTAAAAAACATTATAGAAAAATCAGGCAAATACACAAATATTTGTTTTGCTACCAAATGAAAATATTAAAAAAAAAAAGAAGTTTTATTGTTGGTGAAAAAATAAAAATAAAAATTTTTCACGTTGCAGATATTAAATTAAGAACTAATCAACAAGTAACTTTTTTATTTAAAAAATCACAATTTGATTTTACTAAAAAAAACTGGGGTTTTTATGTTACCCCCTCTATCAATGGCCGTCTAGTTGAACAAGGATTTAAAACTGCAATAGTAAAAAATAAATATAAAAAAATATATATTATGTCAGTACATAAAAAAAAGTTGGTTGACTTTAAAAAATACTGCAAAGATCACGACCAGAAAGTAATCAAGTGGCTAAGTGATTAAAAAAATGAAATATATTTTTATACAAAATTTGAAAGAATTAGAGTATTATTATTTAAATAAAGCTAATTATCTTCTTTTTACAAACCTCACCTCTGTTAGTTATGTTGCAAAAACTTTATATAAATTTGATATTTTTGATTTAAATTTGTTACAAAGTGATGCAATTACAAAGAAATTATTTACAAAAGATTTAAAACTATATTTAGATAATCTCAATTATTTAGATACTAATATTTCAAGCTTTTTAAATATCAATGATTTTAATAACTCATCACCGTTTTATTCTTTGTATAGATATAGTTATTTACATTTTTATTTAGGTATTAAATTATTATCCAAACTTATCAAAAAATTTATCAAAAAATTTAAAGTTAAAGAAATTATTTTATTTGAAAGTTCTATACATAATAATAATTTAAAATTTTTTATTTTAATTTTTAGAGAAAATAACGTCAAAGTTAAAATTATTAAGAAAAAATTTTTTATAAAAAAAAAAAATAATTTTTTTTTATTTTTGAGTCTTAAGCATAAAATTAGGAATTATTGCCAAACCCTTCTAAACCACGAAAACAGAGACTTAGTAATTCTACCTACTTATAGTTATAATGAAATAAATAACTTTGTAAAAAAAAATTATATAACGATAAGTAGTAGATTTTTTGATTTGCATAATTGTAAAAAAAAATACATTCCCAACAAAAAAATTTTAATCAAAATAAATAAAAAAATAGACATATTATTTTTTAGTTTTTTGATTAATGATTTTGTTTCTAAATCTGATGATTTGTTAAAAAAGAAAGAAGAATTTGAAAGCTTTATTTTAAAAAAAAGAATAAAAAGAATACTTTGGGGGTTACCACCAGTTAATCACAATTCTCTTCCTTTTTTAATAAAAAATTTAAATAACAAAAATATTAAGGTAATTGGATTTCAGCATGGTGCTGGCTACGGACAGTTACGAGAGAATTTAAATAATATTTTACATTACTTATCAGATTACAATTTTTGCGATTTATTTATCTGCAAAACTTATTTAGATAAAAAAACAATAAAAATTAACTATTTTTTCGAAAAAATTAAATTATGTATTTTTAAAAGGAAAATTCCCTTTAAAGTTTGTTATAAAATTTTAACAAATAAAAAAATCAATATAGTGTACGTACCTAATATTACACAAAGCGTTACATTTCCAAAGCTAACCATAAACAGCAATGAAATGTTTGAACTCCAGAAACAAATTTATTTTTTTTTAAAAAATTTAAAATATAATTTTTTAATAAAAATCAACAAAAATTTAGAAGATAATAACTATGCAGAAGCTTATTTCCCATTTTATTTTTTTTTGAAAAAAAATTGTAAAAAAGAAACAATTTCAAGATCTGATTGGAACAATGTTCTAAAAAAAAATTATTTAAATATAATTATCCTTGATCAATTATCTACGCCACTTGATGAGTTAATAAATAATGAGGACACTCTTATAATATGCTTTACTAATAATATGATTGAACCCATTAAGTCTTTTGCCAAATTAGTTAAAAATAAAGTTCTATTTATAAAAAATATAGAGGAATTTAAAAAAATTATAATCAAATTTATTCGAATATGAAACCTACTAGATTAATTTTTGCAAAAAATATTTCTAAAAAATTATAAAAAAATATTTGGCTTAAGTTGGAGTGTGACAACATAACAGGAAGTCATAAAGATAGGGAAAGTATAGCAACTTTAAGATACGCAATTAAAAAAAAATTTAATTCTGTGGGTTGTGCATCGACAAGCAATTTAGCTGTTTCACTTGCCCATCACTTTAAAATTAATAATATATAGATTAAATCTTATATAAATATGAAATTCCTAAGTTATTATTCAGAGTGTATTTTTTGCAAAAAAAGTAAATTTTAAACTACATTTGATCAAAATATTACAAATGAAAAAAATACTTAAATACTTATTTTGTTTTGCCAAAGCAAAATGGTCAATATCGAAACTACCTAACAAAAAAATTCTTATTTTAGATGTTTTAAAAAAAAAAATAATTCTAACTTTGCAAAAAAATGAGGAATTCTTTTTTTTACATACTAGAGGCGAAAAATTTTATGTCAAACCGTTCTTAAAGACTATTTTTCAATTTAAGTTTAAACAATTTATGAATAATTACATCATTGAATGCATTAAAGAAGCAAAACCAAATATTATATTTTCAATTGTTAGTTCTAATTCTTTTTATTGGAAGTTAAAAAAAATCTTTCCAGAAAAAAAAATTATTATTATTCAAGGAGAAAAACTAACTAAAACTAGTTTATTTATTAGTGCAATTAAAACTCAAATTAGAAATAAATTAAAAATAGATTATTTTTTTTTATGGAATAAATATATAAAAAAAGAACTTGCAAAGTATATCGATACTAAATTTATTGTTCATGGATCAATAATTAATAACAATTTTCAAATAAAAAACCAAAAAAAAAGAGGATATGCCTTAGTATCGCAAATATCCAATTATGGTGACCAGAGATTTGATGAAAACAAATCAAAGAAAATATCTGAAATATTTGAAATGGAGACCACGAGACTTATTGAATACTTTTCAAACCATTATGAAAATAAAAAACTTTATATTATGCCATACAACGAACACAATAGTGATAGCTATCAATATGAAAAAAATTTTTTTAAGAAAATATCCAAAAAATTGAATCAGAAAATAGAGATTTTATATAAAATGGACGAATATTCTAATTATGAAATGCTAGATACTTTTAAAATTGTTTTCGGATTAACATCTAGTTTATTACTTGAAAATTTAAGTAGGGGAAACAGGACTGGTTTTTTTAACTATTTAATTCAAAATAAAATCTATCATACAATGTTCAAAAAAAAAAAATATTTAACAAAAATTTATACCGAAGAGAATGATTATAATAATTTTTCAAGGATATTAAATTTTTTAGATTTTAGTACCAAATATGCATGGCGCAATACACATCGTTTAACAAATAAAAATGATGAAAAAGTATATTTTGATTCAGGAAATAGTCAGTTAAAGAAAATAATTTTAGAATGTAGTTAAATTTAAACTTATAAGTATATTATTATTAATTATTAAAATATGATAAATTTTTTTAAAAAAATTATTTTCTGTATTGATAAAAAAGACCAAAAAAAAATTATTTACGTTTCTATTTTAATTTTTATAAATAGTCTTATTGAACTTTTAAGTATAGGGATTTTTATACCATTAATTCAGATATTAATTGACCCAGATAATTATAGATTTTACAAGTTAATTGAATATTTTACACATTTCAATTTTATTTCGTCAAAAAATTTATCTATTTTTTTAATAGGAATAGTTGTCATTATTTTTATCTTTCGATTTTTTTTTCAAATATTTTATTTTTTTATTATACAAAAATATCAACATAATGTTAGGTTAAATCTGAGTAGAAACCTGATTAGCAAATACATAAACCAACCTTTTAACACATCTAATCAAAGTACACCCACGAAAATGTTTAAAGATATTTTTACAGAAGTTGGCATTGTTGTTTCAAACTTTTCAATACTTCTTAGACTCGTAAGCGATTTATTTCTAAGTTTGGGCATTCTGAGTTTAATGGTTATTTTTAATCCAAAAGTATCAATCTCTTCATTTTTAATATTTTTTTTTATTTATCTATTTTATATTTTCTCATTTAGAAACAAACTCGATGAACTTGGAAAAAAAAGATCAAAACATAATCAAAAATTAATATCTTCTGTTTTTGAGTCTTTTAACTCTTTAAGAGAAATAAAATTATTTGATTTGAAAGATTTTTTTATTCAAAAAATTATACACCATAAAGATGTTGATGGTTGGTCAAAAGTAAAATACATATTATTAAGACAAGTTCCCATTTATTTTATTGAGTTAATTATTGTCATTTTTTTTTCAATAGTTATAGTTTTTGCACTTAAATCAGGATTGAATAGTAAAGAATTATTAATACAGATCGGTTTTTATTTTATTTGTATTCTTAGAATTATTCCAATTTTGAATAAAGTTTCAGAGTACTACCAGTCCTATAAATTTAGCAAACTACCAATAGAAAAAATATTTAATGAGCTTCAAAATATAAAACAAAATAAAAATAAAAACCAAAATAATTATTTTGTTAAAGCCTCAAATATTATTTTTAAAAAAAAAATAGTTTTTAAAAATTTGAAATTTTTTTATAATTTAAATAAAAGTTTTTGTTTAACAATAGAAGATTTCGTTATTCATAAAAATGAATATCTCGGTATTATTGGATCATCTGGTAGCGGTAAGAGCACCTTTGTAGATTTGCTTGCGGGCATAATAGAACCCCAATATGGAGGGGTTTATTGTGATAATGTAAACATAAATACCAATTTAAATTCTTGGAAAAAAAAAATCGGATTTGTTCCCCAAGCGCCTTACTTATACAACGACACTATACAAAATAATATATGCCTAACTGACAAATTTAACTCTGTTAATATCAACCGCGATTATTTTGAAAGCGTGCTGAGACAATGCTCTTTAGAAGATCTATATTTTAATTTTAAAAATAAGACAATAGGAGAAAGTGGATCAAATATTTCTGGAGGACAAAAACAAAGAATTGCTATAGCTAGAGCCTTATATAAAAATTCTGAAATTTTAATTCTAGACGAAATAAATTTTTTAGACGAAAAAAATCAAAACCAAATTATTTCATTAATTAATAATTTGAAAAAAATTACAATAATTTTTATTTCACATAACAAAGAAAATTTAAAATATGCCGATCGTATTGTTGAAATTAAAGATGGTAAATTAATAAGAAAATAAAATTTATATTTACACAATTGTATTGTTCATAATAAAAAAATCTTATATTTAGTCTCTTTTAATCAAATTATGCTATTTAATGATTTCCCATTTGTGATTGCAGAAATTGGTCATAATCATCAAGGTTCTTTAGAAACCGCAATAAGATTGATAGATGTCGCAAAAAAATGTGGAGCTAAAGCAGTAAAATTCCAAAAAAGAACAAATAAAAAACTTTATACAGATGAAATGTACAATACTATTTACAATAGTGAAAACAGTTATGGAAAAACATACGGTGAGCATCGTGATTTTTTAGAGTTTGATGAGTATCAATACAAAGATCTGAAGCAATATTCTGAAGATAGGAATATAATATTTTTTGCTACACCTTTTGATTTTGAAAGCGTAGACTTTTTAGAAAAAATTGGCGTCCCTTGTTATAAAATTGCCTCAGCTGATCTAACAAATACTCCTTTGCAAAAAAAAATTTCCAAAACTAAAAAGCCTTTGATACTTAGTACAGGTGGTGGAACTATGGAGGATATCGAAAGAGCTTATGAAAATATAACTCAAATTAACACTGATCTTGCAATTATGCATTGTACAGCTTCTTATCCAACAAATATTGAAGATATGAATCTTAATTGCATTAAAACTTTAAAAGCGAGATTTCCTAAAAACATAATTGGTTTATCGGATCATGAAAATGGTATTGATGCAGTATCAATTGCTTATATGTTAGGTGCAAGAATTTTTGAAAAACACTTTACACTTAACAGAGCTTGGAAAGGAACAGACCAAGCTTTTTCATTAGAACCTCAGGGTTTATCTAAATTAATAAGAAACCTTGGAAGGATTCCGGTTATGCTTGGTAATAGCGAAAAAAAAATGTTAGATTGTGAAAAAGATCCGATATTCAAAATGGCAAAATCTATCACCGCTAAAGAGGATATGGAAATTGGCACAATTATTTGCGAGTCGCACATCGATTATAAATCACCAAGTGGTGGTATGAAACCTTATGAGGATAAACTTCTTTTAGGAAAAAAATTAAAAAAAAAATTAAGAAAAGATGATTTTTTTTCTTTAAAAGATATAGAATAAAATACTAATAACAAATAAAACTACAATTTACTTTATTTAAAGGAAAAAAAACACTTTTTATTTAAATGAAAAAAAAAACAATTTTTGTAAAATTTCCTAAAACTAAAACTGTAGGCAAAAGGATTTGGGGGAAAGAGGATTTGCTAGTCCTTATACCAAAAGTTTTATCATTAAAAAAATTATTTATTAAAAAAGGATTTAAGGGAGGTTTGCAATATCACCATAAAAAAAATGAGTGTGGAATAATTATATCAGGTAGACTAAAGGTCAGATTTGATAAAGGTAATGGTCAACTGAGATCGAAAATTTTAAAAAAAGGACAAACTTTTCATTTTCCTCCAGGTGCGGTTCATCAGGAAGAAGCATTAACAAATTGTACAATAATCGAAGCTTCGAGCCCTCATTTCAATGATAGAGTAAGAGTTGAAAAAAAATATGGAATAAAAAGTGGCGAAGGTTTGCCCAGTACCAAAAAAAAACAAGTTAAGTTTTTGTAATATTAAATTAATTATAAAAAAATGAAAAAGATTCTTATCGTTTTATATAATGATTTATATGTAAGAAATTATTTAACGAATGATAGCTTTTCGGAAGTTGAAAAAAATTTTGATACATATTATTTGATAACTGATGATGTAAAATTCTTTAAACAAAATATAGAGTCAAAAAAAAACTATATTAAGTCTATCACTTTAAAAAAAAAATTTTTATTTCTTCACAAAATTTTATACGATGCTCTTTTAATAGCTAATAAAAAAAAATCATCAAGCTTTGCCTTTCGTTTTATTATGAGATTTAATTTAAACTTTCGAAATATTTTACGAAAACCATATTATAAAATTATATTTAGAATTTTATTAAGATTGTATAGATCATTTAGAATTTTAAGTATTAGATATCCTTTAAGTCTAATTTTAAGATCAAAATATTTATCTAATAAAGTATTTGATCTTTTTCCAGTAGACGAAAATTTAGACCACGTTATTAAAAATAATAATTTTAATTTAATTTTAATACCAACCTCCGGATACCATACAGTAGTTATGGATATAATTAAAATAGCTAGAATAAATAAAATTATGACTTTTTGTCTAATAGATAATTGGGATAATTTATCAACCAAATCTATAATGTGGAGAAAACCTGATTATATTGGTGTATGGGGAGAGCAAACAAAAGATCATGCTGTTAAAATACAGGATATTAATCCTGATAAATGTTTTAAAATAGGTACAGCAAGATATCAAAAATATTTTGATTTAAGAAAAAAAAAAATCAAAAGTCATTTCAATTTTGATTATGCACTTTTTTTAGGAACATCTTGGCATTGGGATGAACATACAACGCTTTTAAAATTAGATGAGATCATAAATAGGGCTACCAATCTAGGTAATTTCAAAATTATTTATAGACCACATCCATGGAGACAGGGTCATAAAACAAAAATAATAAATTATAATAATATTTTATATGATCCGCAAATATTAAATATATTAGAAGGTAAAACTCATAACCAACCAGACTTAAATTATTATCCTTCCCTAATAAGTAACTCTCGGTTTGTTCTTGGTGGCCCCCAAACGATGATGATTGAAAGTACGATTTTTGGTAAAAATTATTTAGCTTTAGTATATGATGATGAAGTAAATTTCTCAAATATGAAAACTGTATACAATTCATATTTGCATTTTAGAGGAATTGAGAAGCTAGTTAATATAGAATTTTGCAAAAATTTAAACGAACTAGAAAAAAATTTTTTCGACATTTTTTTAAAAAAAGAAATTAAAATTGAAAAAATTGATAAAAAAAGACAAAATATACTATACCATGATGATTTGAATTATAGTGCAAGGTTATGTAACATATTAACAAAAAAGCTATTTATTTAATCTTAATTTTTGTAAAAATAACTTTATTTCTACAGAAACTACTGTTGTGATTTAAAAAAAATTAATAATATTAAACATTTAAAAATTTTTTTTAAAATATTCAATTGAAAAAATTCAATAATGAATAATTTTGTACTGCATAATAATTATAAAAATCTAATCAAAGAAAAAAAAAATAACAATAAAATAATTTATTTAAATTGGAATAGATCTTCTTTGTCTGAAGATATTTCCTTGATTACATATATAGAAAAAAATGAAATAAAATTAAAAAAAAAATACTTTGAACTTATAAATACAATAAAAAATTTTAAAATACTTGGAAAAAGTATGAGAAATCACTTTTTGATAAGTAAAAATTTTTCACTTTGGGACATGAGTTTGTTTGAAGAGAGTAGTATTTATAAAAATTTTGAAATTAATAGTTTACTTAAAATTTTAGCTTTAAAAGATTTAGCTAAAATTAAAAAAACTAAAAAAATATACATCAATAATTGCGATAGTGATTTAAAAGATAATCTTTTAAGCCTAATTAATAATATAAAAGTTTATTATAAAAATTTAAAAATAAAAAAAAGAATTAATTTTAGAGAAACATTTGTTTACACTTTCTTTTTTATATTTTTTTTTTTTATAAAAAGAATTTAATATAAAAACA
>Ga0194130_10008559_pt1 | contig 10834 bp, 9 predicted proteins | sample TA2KigsurfametaG_FD_160084 | JGI IMG/M metagenome (GOLD analysis project Ga0194130, IMG submission 160084) | Freshwater microbial communities from Lake Tanganyika, Tanzania - TA2015050 Kigoma 12 surface | ecosystem: Environmental > Aquatic > Freshwater > Lake | place: Tanzania: Lake Tanganyika... | reverse complement strand
TTCAAATTTCTTAATTTTCATATCTTTTCCAAATTTTTCTTTTAAAATATCTGACAAAATTCCAACTCCATCTACAAGTCCAAGCTCAGCACTTTTTTTACCACTATAAAACTCTCCGCTAAATAAACTACTATAATTTTCAGGCTTTAGCTTATCTTTTCTGCTGCCTTTAACTAAATTAATAAACTCTTCATGCAGATCCTTTTGTAAATTCTTAAGTTTTTCGATGTCTTCTTTCTTTTCGTCTAAGAAAGGATCTAAAATATTTTTACTTTCACCTGCAGTGTGCACTCTTCGTTCAACACCAATTTTTTTAATTAATTCCTTAAAACCAAATGCAGAATAAATAACCCCGATTGATCCAACGATTGAATTCGCATTCGCATACAATTCATCTCCAGCACATAGCAACATATATCCACCCGATGCAGCTACATCTTCAGCATAGGTTATTACAGAAACTTTTTTTTCTTTGGCTTGTTCTCTAATCAAATTATAAATTAAATTACTTTGAACAGGAGATCCTCCTGGACTATTAATTGAAAGTGCAACCGCCTTTGCATTCTTTAATGCAAATGCTTTTTTAATAATATCGCTTACGCTTGCAAGAGTCATGCCTTGTTGAAAACGACCAACTGTCCCAATGACACCCGAAAGCCTTACTAATGCAACTGTGGGTTTTTTTTTAAAAAAGAACATATAAAAAAATCACATTTATATACTAAATTTCACATGTAAATATGTAATCTAGTAATAGGTTTTAGGGGCTTATTTAACCTCCACAAATATACCCAAGAAATATTTCACACCTCCAGCCCCGCACATAAATAGAGTCAAAACAAATAGAAGAACAAAAGTATGAATATTAAGCAGGAAATGGTGGGTTGGCTGAAAACTACGCATTGGGATGTTTTTGGTTGTTTAAATTTTAAACGTAAACATACAGAAATGGATGCACAGAAAATTTTGGCTTATTTTTGGAATAGGGTTGATAGGCATTATTTTGGTAATGCTAGTCACCGCAAGAATTTGAGGGTAGAGCGTATGTGTTTTTTACATACGGGTAAGAGTAATACTAACTACCATTTCCACTTTGTAGCTAATACGCCAAGACTAGTTAGCCAAGATGATTTTGTTAATAAATTAAATAGGGTTTGGCGGTATGAAGTTAAGGAAAGCGGTTGGTTTAACTACATCCACCCTGCTAGATCGCAGCAGGCGATTTGTAATTATTTGGTACGTGAATTTTATAAGTTAGGCATGGATAGTTTTAATACTTTAGGCTCATATAAAAATCTTAATTAAGCTTGAAATAGGCTGTTTGTTTAAGGTTAGGCTGACATTGGGGTGGATGGAGCGATGCTTATCCGTCCCACTCCCACGTTATATTTAACTGAATTAATTAAGTTTAGTTCTTTATCAGTAGAGTATTACCCAAAGAGTATTTTAACTATGTCTGTCACGACCACTGCAACACTTTAGAAAAAGTAATATGGAATGCGAAAACTATATCTTTTGAATCAAAACCTACAAAAGCTTAGTTAGTAAATTCCCATAACCGACCAAACTATTATTCTTGTCACGGGTTTGGTTGGTATTTGGGTAGTAGTAACCTACTAACCTACCCCAAGCATCTCTTAATTCAGTTCGTCCACCATACTCCCTAACCAACCCTAATAATCTACCATTCTGATCCCTTAATGCTTTAAACATTTTGCGCCATCCTCCTCTGTCTTTCAAGTTCGCGTTGTCTCCTCTGCCTATCCTTCTCTATCTGTAACCGTTTCTTACTATTCTCCACATTAGTCTTTAAATTTTTTATAAAAGCTTTAGCTAATAAGTTATTCTCGTATTCTTCTAAGTTAATTATAAATTCACTTGCGCGCATGGTGTTACCTCTTTCTTTTAAAATATTTATGTAAATCTCTCCAAGAATGCTGGAGAATTTGGTAGGAATTAAATAAACTGTCCTTGTTCTGTTAATTTAATTAACGCTTTTGCTTTTTTTAATGCTTTGCTAGCAACAGTATTAAAATACTCACGCTCGTGTTTTGGTACCTTATCAAAATCAAGTCCTCTAGCAGTAGCCACACACTCCCAATGCTTCAACCCCAACAGCTTAGCATCATAAATTTTTAAGTACTCTTTTAATGAATTAATATTGTGGGTGTTGGATTTTGGTAGATATCTTGCCCTTTTAAATCCAACCTTATTAGTAGCCACCTTACTTTTCCAAATATCTTTAAGCATCTTTAAAGTCTTTTTCTTATCCGCCAACTTATCAATAGCAAAAACAAAATACTTTTGTAAATCAACCACCCCAAATTGTTTATCACTAATAATTTCTCTAAGTGCTGTTACGTGTGGGTATGCAAATAAGTTCTCTCCACGCACCACACCACTAACTTCAGCGCTAAACCACTCATCAAAAGTATCTTTAAATACATCACCAAAATCTGCATACAATTTCTCCATCCCTTTTCCCCCATTCTTGCAAGCAGCAAAATATTTACTACTCCTCCGCAAATACTCAAACCACAAATAATAAATGCAATTTTCTTGCTTAGCGAGTTTTGGATTTGTTACAAATCTTGGAGTAAAATTCGGTGGACTAAAAGGGAAATTCTTAGGTTTGTAATAAACTCTTTTTTTAAATTTATACATTTAAAAAATTATAAATTTTAATTTTACAGTTACCACCCCCCATAACCTTATGGTGGTAATAAGTTTATGAGGAAAAATGCTGTAAATTTACATTAAACAAACCATTAAAGGAGTAAAAATGTATATAAACAAAAGTACTTACATTACAGATGTAAATACAAAAAATAGTGTTTGGGCAGTTATAGTTAAATGCTATCCAAAATACTTAAATCAAGAAGCGTTTAAGCACTTGGCCAGACAAAATGATTTTATCATTTCAATAGGCATCGAGGCTGAAACCAGAGAGGAGGCTATGGAACGCGTACAAGCATTTACTAATATAAATTTTATAACTACTGAAAAAATACAAGCTGTTATTGAAGTAGGTAAAATAAAGCAAAATGCTTTTAATCAATATCCTGAAAACACTAGCGTAATTAATTAGCAATTAATTTAACTTATTAAAGCCCTATTAATTTAGGGCTTTAATATTTTATACATAAAAATTAAAAGAAGGTACACTCTTAGATCAAGGCCATATAAAAAATAAGGTATAACGTAATTCAATTTATTAAAAATGTATTTTTACAAGAAAAAAAACGGAAAAATTGTTACAGAATCAAGCGTAGGTAAAAATAAAAAAGCCAAAGAAAAACTATCTTATTTAAAAAAAGAATTTATAGAAAAAATTCCAAAAAGATATTTAAAAAAATGGAAAGAAGTTAAGTTATATAATCCAGATGGAAAAATTGCTAATGCCGACGGATTAATTATTAATCCTGAAGAAGGTGCTTTTTCATTAAAAAATAAGCTAAATGATCTAACCGGAAAAGACTGGATAAAATTCACTAGTAGTTGGTTTATTTTCAATGCTTTAGCAAAAGACTTAAAAGAAGAAAGGGAAGTTGTTCAAAAATTTAAATTAAATCCAACCGAACACCCCGCAACATTTTCCCCAACAATGATAAGTCAATTTATTAACTTCTTCACAAAAGAAAAAGATTTAGTTATTGATCCTTTTTCTGGAATTGGAACAACAATGGTAGCTTGTGATAGAACAAAAAGAAAAGGGGTAGGAATAGAATTAAATAAAAAATATTATTTGATATCAAAGGCTAGATCAAAACAAAAAATACTTAATGGCAACTCTTTGATAATTGACGACATATTAAATAAAAATAAAATTAACAACATAGATTTTTGTGTAACATCACCTCCTTATTGGGATATCTTAAATAGGAGCACTGGTGGCTTTAAAGAAAAAAGATCAATAAAAAATCTTGACGTAAATTATTCAGATAAAAACCTAAATGATCTTGGTCATGAGCCAAATTATAATCAATTTATAGAAAAATTATTATCTGTCTTTTTAAAACTTAAATGTAGACTTAAAAATAAAGCATACATAGTAGTAATCATTAAAAACGTAAAAAAAGATGGAAAAAATTATCCTTTAGCTTGGGATTTTGCTAAAAAAATGTCAGAACATTTTGAATTAAAAGATGAAAAAATTTGGTGTCAGGATAAGGTTGCTTTAGCTCCATACGGATATCCCTACGCATATACAACAAATATACATCATCATTACTGTCTAGTTTTTAAAAATTAGTGCCACAAGACATTAATTTTATTATCAAAGAATTACGAAAAAAAAACTGGAAGAAATTTCCTTATATTAAACAAAACTGGGGAAATTGGTTTCACTCAATTTCTTCATATGTTGGCAGAATTAAACCATCTTTTGCGCATTGGTTAATCAAAATAACATCTAAAAAAAAAGAATTAATACTTGATCCGTTTTGCGGGGTAGGAACAATTTTATTAGAGAGTGATCTTCTTGGTAGAGACTCAATAGGAGTAGATTTAAGTCCCTATGCAATTAAAATTGCAAAAGCAAAATTTGACAGGAAAGGTTTAGAGAATGAATTAAATTTTCTATCTAAAATAAAATTTAATTATAAATGTAGCCTTGAAAAAGTACCTTCCTTTGTAAAAGAATTTTACCACCCTAAAACATTAAAAGAAATTCTAGAACTAATAAAAATCCTTAAAAAAAATAAGAGAGATTTTCTTATGGGATGCTTATTAGGTATTTGTCATGGACATCGACCTCAACATTTATCAATGAGAACTGGCTATATAATTCCTTATATACCAAAACCTAAACCTGAAATTATTTATAAAGAGGTAATGCCGAGAATGATACAAAAAATAAAAAGAATGTATCAAGACTATGTTCCCGTTAGTTCAGAAAATAAAATTATACTAAATAATATTCTAAAAACCTCTGTAGGTAAAAATAGTATAGATTTAATTATTTCATCACCGCCATACTACAATACGATAGATTATGTTCATTCAAATAGATTGAGACTTTGGTTCTCAGGATCATCTTTTAAAAATCAAGAAAATTTGTCCAAAAAAATAATACAAAATAAAATAAGTTACGAGGACGATATGCTTAAAGTTGGATTATCACTTTATAGGGTTCTAAAAAAAAATGGATTACTCATTTTTATATTAGGTGATATTCATACCTCGAAAAGCAAAACAATAAATACTGCGGAAAGAATATGCAGTTTATACTCTGGCATAGGTTTTAAAAAAGAATTTATATTTAACGACAAAATTCCTCCAGCAAGAACAACTATAGTTAAATTTAAAGGTCAGCAGGCTATAAATAATAAAAAAATTAAGTACGATCGAATCTTAATAATGTCGAAGTAATTTCGGCATTATTAATGATATCTTTCACAATCGCGCAAATAATAGAAATCTTTATTAAAAATTTTAACTGCAAAGCGATAAAAACAAATTATGGCGATGCATTGCAAATTAATTGTCAAGAGGCCTTTAATCTAAACGTACTAACGGAAACGGGGTACGTTAATAATGATATCTTACCATTAAATATTTTTAATCAATTCAAATTATTTAATGATGTAAATTGCAAAACACTTGATGCTGGAATTTTTAACAATCAAGGGAAAATTCAATTTAACAATAGTCCATACAACTTAAATAAAAAATACCCTTTTATATTTAATGGAAAAAAAATTCTCATACCACTTATTATAGATAATGAACTTCATTACAAAAAAATCACTTCTGCTATATATAAAAATGAAAAAAACCCTGAAAATATTTTAATTTTAAAAATTGATAAGTCTAAAAAAGATGGGGGTATAGAAAATTTTTTAGAATACTTAACTTGTAGCTATTTTAAAAAATTAGGATTTATAACAAGCTCACAATTCAATATTTCACATTCACAAGGAATACCGGATGTGATTATTTCCTCTAATTTTATATCAGATCAAGGGTTTATACTTTTTGAACTTTGTTTGTTAAAAACTTTTGGTTACAGTTCTTATATAAATTTTTCCAAAAATAAAAAAATAATTACTAAAGCAGGAGAAGCTAAATCAAATAGTTCCATTGATGTAACAGAAAGATTAAACAAATACAAAAAATCAAAAATGTTTGATGATTTGTTTGCCATCTATCCTGATAAAAATAATTTTGAAAAGTTTAAAAAAAATTTTTTTAATGTTTTTTATATCAATCAAAGTGATTTAATATTTTCTAATAATGTATTTAATGATCATTCAACTAAATTAGGGAAAAAAATATTTATAAATTGGTTAATAAATACCGCTAAACTTTATCTATTAGCAAACTTATCTAATGAAGAATTAAATATTTTTTTACATAAAAATAAGATCAATGTTAAAGAAGTAAATAAATTTTTACTTTTAATAAACCAAATCAATATTAAAGATTTATACAATGACCACATCAGATCAGATAACTAAACAAGAATTAACAAATATAATTTTACCTATTAAAGAAAAATATCCAGAATTAGAAATAAGAATATTTTCTGAAGGTAGCGATCAAGATCAGGAAATTTTTGAGGATGGTGGATGCACATTTGTGCACGCTGGGAAAAAATACGGATCTTGTGACGCAGTATTAATTTATAAAGATTTAATAATTGCTATAGAAATGACTGATGCTTTAAACAGAGGTTCTTCGGGCAGTGCGCAAACTCAAAGATTTCATCATGCTCTAGGAGCTGTCAAAAAAGGCTATCTCGGAATTTATTATTTAAGACATGGTAAAAATACAGTTCAACCAGTTTTGTATGGAATGGCAGTAAATTGTTCAAAATACAGTAGTGGAAAATATTTAATTACTCAGGACTTAAAAATAGTTATCAAATTAATAGAAGAATACGCAAAATCAAAAGAAGATTACAATTCTTATTTAACAGATCTAATTAGTAAGATGAAGGAAAAATTTGATCTAGCTTTTACTAAAAATTATAAAGATTCTTGGGAAAATTTTGCAGAACAAAGATCTTTAATAATTCATGATAAATATGTACTTAAATACGTAAGTAGCAATTATGAGTCATTTACAGTATCAAGCAAAAGAGCAGGTCACATTACTCTTGGAGAATTTTTTTTAGGTAAATACTTATTAGAAGATTTATTATTAAATAAAAAAAAATACATTTTTTTATTACCAAGATTAACCGCAGCCGATCTTAAGAAATTAAATAAAGTAAAAAATGAAGATAAAGAATGGCTTTTAATGAACAACGAACCTAATTCATCAATTAAAACTATTGACGACCTAATAGGGCTACCAAAAAATTTGTATGCAACCATCCAATCAATAAAAACTAAACCCATGACGAACGGAACGACTGCAAGAAAAAAATATAATAAATGTATGAATAAGATCGTTAAATGGTTAAAAAAAAATAAATTTAATTTTAATTAATTATTTGTTAAATTAGAATTGTTAAACCTAAATAAATACAATTTTCTATGTCAGAAAAAGATATAAAGGTTCATCGTAGAGAACATCATCTATTATTTTTGATGATTATAGTTGTGGACTTAGAGTAAATTTATAATAAGCCACAATATTTTATTTTAATTTTAGAATTTTATAAAAGTTATTAAGTAATTTTATTTGTTCATAGGTTGATGGGTAAAGATCTAATAAAACTGGATTAAATAAAATAATAGAGGCACATTGAGCTCTTGAAATGGCTACATTTAATCTATTACGATCAAATAGAAATTCCTTATTTCTAGGTATGGAGTCAGCATCAGAAGTAACCATGGATATAATATTAATAGCTGCTTCTTGGCCTTGAAATTTATCTATAGTTCCTACTCTTGCGCCCTCTGGTAAAATAGAAAGTAGATAATTAACTTGAGCGTTATAGGGGCTAATAACTAAAATATCTTCTATGGTTAATTTTCTAGTCTTATTGTTAATATCTGTAAAATCTCTACCAACAATTTCTTTAAATAATTTTAATATAACCTCACCCTCTTCTTCTGCTTTTTGACCATTATCTTTATGATCCATGGGTATGAACGTAATTCCTTCTTGTTGAACTAAGCCTTTTTTATTAAAATCTATCTTTCTTTTTTTTGTACTTTCATCAAAGTTTAAGCGAGACTCATAAAAATTGTCTGATGTAAAATCGTTAATTTTAGGATGTAACCTAAAAGTTTTGTTTAAAAATACACCTCTATTTTCAGCAATAGTATCTTGGTCTTCTAATAAAAAATCTAGAATTGATATACCTGAAATACCTGGATGACTCCCTTTTATAGGTTGGCCTAGTTGATTTTGATCGCCAATTAAAACTATATTCTTAGCAGTAGAACCTATAACGATTAAATCTGCTAAACTAAGTTGCCCAGCTTCATCAATAAAAATATAATCTAATTTTTCTTGGTAATACCCTGCTGATAAATGGTACTTAGTACCAGCAAATAATAATGTATTTTCACTTAGACCGTTTATAAAATCTATATCTTTGTTTGAAGTTCTTACGTGCGCGCTTGAATAAGTTGTCTCCGGGTCATCAGGCCTTCCTGCTTTTAAACCTCTAAAATTTATTCCTTTTTCCTCCGCCCATTTTTCAACTCGATCAATTAAGTTGTGTATCACTTTGTGTGAGTTGGCAGTAATGCCTACTTTCTTACCTGCTTTAATTAACTCTATAATAGCGTTACCGGCTTGATAGGTTTTTCCTGTTCCTGGTGGCCCCTGAATGTAAAGATAACTATTATTTAAATTTAATAATAATTTAGGAATTTCTTCTAAAAAATTATTTGTTTTAATTAATTTTTCACCTGCCTTTATTCCTTTAATATTTGGTATCTCTTTTTTTAATATTGAAAAAATAGCATTAAATTTATTTTCTTTATTAACGTAACTTCTTATAAATCGAGCATTACTAGACTCTAATTTACTTATATCCCTTGGCTTACCAGGGCCTATGGAAATATTTTCTCCTAGACCTGATTTAATACCTTTTTTTAATTTAACTTTTTGATTAGTTTGATCTAATTCTACTATGGTTGCGGTTTCTGTTTCTTCTGGGTTATTTGAATTATTAAAAACAGAAACTCTTGTTCCTTCTTTTAATTTATAATCCTGCTCATCAAAAGTGTAAGTATAAACTTTTGATTTATCTTCTGGATAAGGCGTTCCTTTTAATTTTAAATCACCTATAGATTCTAAATCTTCAACTAGTTCTTCGTTAGTCATATACTTTCTTTCAAAATACTCTCGCCATTGAGGTTTGGCTTCTCTTCTAAAGAAACCTAGTAAATCTGTTATGATTTTCTTAATATTATTATCTGCGGCTTTAAAATCTGAAAGTTGTTGAAGACTTTCGTCCATATTTTTTTCAAAGTCTCTATCTTCTATTTCATCAATCTCGGATACAAACCAATTCGAACCTTCTGGTTTAATTTTTACTAACCAATTTCTCAAATCATAAGTAGAGTGACAGTCTTGTTTATTATAACTTTCTATCTCGTCTAATAATCGCTTTTCTTTAGTTTCGATGTATTCTGAATAATAGTCTCCCGAAACATTTGCTTTTTGAACTTCACCTTTCCTTACAAAGTCATAAAACTTTTCTATTTCTTTAATTGAGTAACTTTTTTCTGAAACTTGGATGGCTTGTTTTATGATTTTAAATAAATCCACGAATTTTTCTAAATTTAAATAATGATCTAACTCTTTACCTTTAACGTGATATTTTGCGGTAAGACGAGTAAGGGCAGTTATTTCATATTTGGCATAGTGATAGATCTTAGCTTTGGGGTATTTTTTAAAATGATTTTTAGTAAATTCAAAAAACTTAATTAAATTTTGTTTTTCTTCTTTTTCATTATGAGCCCAATAAGCTTCAAACTTAGGCTTATTATTTTCAACATAATAAATACCAAATAAATATTCCAACCCATCTTTAGGGTAAACGTAGTAAGGAACAGATTCTAAATCAAAAAATAAATCACATTCAGAAGGTTCTGGTATTAGATTAAAACCTCTTTGTGGTACTATGTTTTCTTCTATAACTTTAAATATTGGTTTACCGGTAGTTTGATATTCTTTTTGTAGTTTGGCTTGGGTTACTAGTTTTTTAACTACTTGCGGTTTTATATCTTTTATTTTTTCAGTTTCTTTAATTTTTGAAAGTTGAGTTAAAGTTTTAATACCGTGGACTTTTAACTTTTTTATATAATTTCTATTAATACCTCCTACTTGGTTTAAATTATCCTCTTTTATCCAAATATCTTCGCAAGTTTCAGCCCAATCACAAAGATTACAAAAATTACATTTTTCAGGTTTTACTTTTTCAACATCTTTTTTTAAAAAATGTTCATATTTATTTTTATTATATTTAAAGAATTCATTTACATATTTAATAGGAACAGTTTCTACTTCTAATGTTCTAAGGACGATGTGAAAATTATGTGGTAATACTCCTTGAACTTGTTCTAATAAGTAGGAATACATCGCAACTTGAATAACGTGGTCTACTCTTATTTTTAAACTATTTTTAGTATCGGTAACTTCGTAACTATAATCGCCTAATTTAGATTTAGAATTTTTAACTTTAATTAAAAAATCAAATTCACCTAACCAATCTTCATGAACTAGATAGCCTCCTCGAATAACGTCAGCGCCTTCTTTCATGGACTCTATTGTTTTTTTAAACTTTTCTTGCTGGGTTAGTTTTAAGTGTTTTATGTTTATGACTTTTGAATACTTATCTTTTAATATTTTAAAGTAGTCTTCTTCGTGAATGTTACCTCTTTCTAGTAACCTTAAATCGCTAAAACCTTTTTCTTTTCTTATGAGT
>Ga0194130_10008555_pt1 | contig 10841 bp, 7 predicted proteins | sample TA2KigsurfametaG_FD_160084 | JGI IMG/M metagenome (GOLD analysis project Ga0194130, IMG submission 160084) | Freshwater microbial communities from Lake Tanganyika, Tanzania - TA2015050 Kigoma 12 surface | ecosystem: Environmental > Aquatic > Freshwater > Lake | place: Tanzania: Lake Tanganyika... | reverse complement strand
ACAAAATAGTTTGTACAGTTAATAAAAGCATGTACGACAAATTTTTTACAAAATAGCCGTCCACGCTTCTCTTCCAATAAACAATTTTAAAGAGCTCGACACAGTCCACAGCGCAAGTGCACTTATGTAACTGCATACATTTTTATTATTTTACTCCTAAATACTAACTATTCAGAGCAAGAAACACGGTATTTAATGTTAAATATTTAGTAAGTCAATGCCCAAGTAATACTAACAAACAGACCTATTTTTTGTAGAAATCTTAAAATACCTGTTAAAATTAAAAACTTCTAAATTACTTAATGCAAAAGCTAGATAAAATTACATATGTCATCAACTTAATTAAAATATAAGATTTTTTTAAAAAATTTTACTTTAATTTTATTTAAAATATAAATTTAAAAAAATAAACGGCAATATATTTAGAAAATATAAAAGGTGGTCAAATTTCTTTCTAAAACAATCAAATTATTAAATGCAAAGTTTGTTTTTTCTAAACCAGAGCAAAAAAGAATATTAATCTTTGATAGAGTATCAGAAAGATTTATTATTACAATGAAGTTAAAAAAAAAAAACTATAGTTTTTTAGATGTTAGATATGAAAGTATAAATCTATATGTTTTATTTTATGTAATTATTAATTTTGGATTTAAAAATTTAATAAAAAACTATATAATAGTTTTTATTAAACTAGTAAATCCAAAAGTTGTTATTAATGATATTAATAATAATTTTTTTTTTTATGAACTGAATAAATATTATAATAATCCTATTTACATAAGTATCCAGAACGGGATAAGAGGACAAATTTTTTTAAAAAGCTTAAAAGAATATAGTAAAAAATTAAAAGAAGATCTTTATGCTGATTATATACTCATCTTCGGAAAAAAATATAAAAAAATATATGAAAAATACATCCACGCGAAAACGATTATATTAGGACACGTTATAAATAACACTTTTAATAACACTCAAATTTACTTTAAAAATAAAAAAAGAACTTTAATTTTTATTTCACAAGTAAATTCAACTTATTTAAATAATAAAAATATCAATTTTAGATTTTTTCTTGAAAAAAAAATTTTAGAAGAATTAATAAATTATTGTAAAATAAGGAAATTAGAACTTAAAATTTATCTTAAAGACGTAAAATTAAAAGAATATTATAAAAATACTTTTTTGAATTATAAAATAAAATTTTTAAAAAGAAATTTAAAGAACCTCAATAAGTATGATTTTTTTGTCACTCAATCTTCAACGCTTGGCTATGAGCTATTAGGAAGAGGAAAGAAAGTTATTTTTTTAGAATATAGAAATATTTTTAAAAAAAAAACCTTTAATATTTTTAGTGAAAGTTATAAAAAAAAAGAAATTGGTTTTTTTTGGACAAATATTTATAAACCTGATTTTATGTATAAAATCTTAGATAGAGTAAGAAAAATAAGTTATAAAAAATGGAAAGTAATTATAAAAAAAGCAGTCCTACACAATATGGTTTTTGATAAAAATAATTCTATATTTAAAGAAATTTTGAAAAATTCTTTAAAATAAAATACTTGTTAAATTAAACAGCAAAAGAAAATTTATTATTATAATTTTATTAATAATTAAAAATTTTTACTTAATAGCTAAAAATCCCTCAAAACAATTGTATTTAAAAACTGTCATAACATCTTTAAACCCTGCTCTTTTCATTAAACCTAAATTTCCTAAAGTTGAAAATGGCTCAAGAACTCCTTTGAGTGATCTACTTTTTGCAATAATTTCATTTGAGGTAAAACCCTGTGAAATTTTAAATTCATTATAGGTTTGCGCCATTATATCCTGAAATCTAGCATCAGAACCTCTTACTTTTTCAATAAAAAAAAACGCACCACCCCAATTAAGATTTTTGTATATTTTATTAATTAGAAACTGTCTTTTTTTTGGGGAAATAAATTGTATAGTATAAAATGACGATATAATGCAGCTTTTACTCATATCAAACTTCATTATGTCCTGATTTATAAAAGATAAATTTTTATTATCTTTAAATTTTTTTTTACAAAATCTAACCATTTCATTAGTGTTATCAACGCCAAAATATTTAATTTTTTTTCTATTATTTTTGTGACGATTGGAAAGATTAATTAAAAAACTTCCAGTAGAGCATCCTAAGTCTATAATTTTTGAATTATCTTGTAAAAAAAAATCACTTAGCTGAATATATAAATTTTGTGTTTCAGTATACAGTGGAACGGATTTTTTTATGTGTTTATCAAAATATTTATAAACATTACCTGTAAAACTCCAATTAGAATACTTTTTTACTATTTGATCTCCTATTATAAATTTATTTTTCATTAATATTATTTATAATATTACTGGAAGATAAATCAGATATCTTTTGAAAACCACACAATCGTAAAGCAACTTTTATCTCATCCATAAATAAATGTAAAACTTTTGTTACGCCTAATTGAGAGTCAGCTACCAGTCCTTGAATAATGGGTCTTCCTATTGCAATATAATCAGCACCTAACGACAAACATTTGATCACATCACTCCCAGTTCTTATTCCTCCGTCAACTATTATTTTTATATTTTTTTTTACACCTCTTTTAATTTTAGGAAGCTGCTCAATTGATGTTAAATCCGACTCTAGTACTCTCCCGCCATGATTACTTATCCAAATCGAATTAACTCCTGTTTTTGTTGCAATTAAAGCATCCTCTACAGATAAAATTCCCTTAAGAATAATCGGCTTGGTTGTTAGTTTTCTAATTTTTTCTAAAGTTTTCCAATTAAGCGGATCTAATTTTCTTCTTTTATAATACCCTGGTAATCGAAGAACATAATTTCTTGAATCATAACCTGTATCCATTTTATTATAGCTTATTGGACGAATGGGAGAGTCAACATTTATACCTATTGTTCTACAATTATATTTATCTGCTTGCTCAAGTCTCATTTTAATAAAATCTAAATCAGTATCTAAATGTAAATAACATTGTAGAAATTTTTTTTTTTTATTATAAATTTCTCTTAAAGAATATGCACTATTATCTGGAAAAAAATATGGTGTTTCAGTAATTTCGGATGATTTTGAAATTAATATTTCAGCTTTTTTATTAAATTGAGTCAACCCACCCATTGGACAGATTAATATTGGCGAACTAATTTTTTGACCAAAAAAATCTTTTTCAATGTTTATTTTTTTGATTTCTTTGAGAACACGTGGGATTAATAAAACCTTGCGAAAAATATCTCTGTTTTTTTTAGTTGTAAATCCATGTTCAGCTGAACCATCAACCCATAATAACTGTTTTTTTTTTAACTTTTTTCTAAAAATTCTTTCAATTTCTCTTAGCGTTCTAAGTTGAGTCATTTTTTTTACCTAGAAATTCAATATGATATGTATGCGAATATTTATATATAAGGGCATTCCATCTACAATTAAAATTTAAATTATAGTATCCTTGAGCATTATATTTTTCTTTCCTCATTTCTGGCCTATTAACGCTATATAAGTATTTTTTTGTTATTCTTTCGAGATGGCTTACATAATAATTTTGTACTTCGTCATCCATTTCTCCTATTGATGTAGTATTGATTGATAAATCAATAATGTTGCTATTAAATTTTTCGATACACGTTTGAGGTAAAATTACAAAATCGAATTTAGCTAAATTAAGTTGATCTATATTTTTTATTTTTTCAAAGTCCTTAAAAGTCCCGATTTTTTTTTTTGAATAATTATTTTTAAGAAAATAATAAGCAAAAGCACATACTTCTGGTATTTCAATTATTATAAAAGTAGCATTATTAAAATAATTAAATAATGATCTACTTAGACCTCCATAACCGCCTCCAAGATCTAGAATAAATTTTTTTTTTTCATCACAAAAATTTACATTATTTAGTATTTGAGATGTATAATAAGCGTATCTTAATATTCTATGACTTAATCTTTGCCCTCTGTAATTTAAACAATAGTTATTCCCTGAATAACTCTCTGATGATGATCTTAATATATTAATATCAACTACCTCTGAAATTTTATGATATAAATTAATTAAACTTAATGATTTCAATTTATTAAATCTATTATTCAAATTACCGCTTAAAAAATTTTGATCCGCTAATAAGGCAGCTTTTGTGTTTTTGTTATTCCTAAAGTTTTTCAATTCTTCTTTATTGATTTTATTTTCTTTATTCAAAAAAATGCTTTTGAACTCTTTTCTGCATTCAAGCCACCAGGGTGAGTCTTTATAGTACCTACTACTTTCCAAAGATAAAATGGATGCTTTATAATTTTCCTCTATAAGTTCAAAAGATATTTGATCTAGATCTTTTAAAACTTCAAATAAATGCATTGCCTGATTTGGCCATGGTGAACTATCTGATCCCATGTTTTTAGGTATTTCTTTATTATAAGAAGAGTCGATTTTTGTTTTTGACTCAAAAAATTTATTAAAAAATATAATATAAATAAAATTTAGAGATATTATTAAAAACCTTCCAAAAAAATTATAAAAAATTGTAGATATTGGTGGATTTTTTAAAAGCATAAATTTTTCAGATAAAATTTTTGATTTCTTATTGAATAAAAGGGATTTAAGTAGAACTAAAAGATGCAAAAATTTTGCAGATGGGCGGTGATAAGATCTAAATAAATAATAATAAACCTTTTTTAGAAACATATTCTAATTTAATTTTGATAAAATTGCTAAATTTAAAATACAAAAAACAAATTTAGCTTCAGCGTTATTCATAAAATCTTTTTGTAATAATTTGTTAACGCTATTTAAATGAATAAGACTATTTATATAATCGCTTTGAAACAATTGATCTCGAAATTTTTTTGTTTTTGTTTTAAAAAATTTATTAATATTTGCATAAAAACCAATTTTTTCTCTAAAACTTAAAATTGGTTTTGGTAAAATACCACTCAAAGCATCTCTTAATATTGCTTTGCCATAACCGTTATTTATTAAACAATCATCTGAAATTGTATTTGAAAAATCAAATAATTTATGAGACAAAAATGGAGCTCTATTTTCTATTGAAAAAAACATTGAAATTTGATCAGCACTTAGTATTTGGGGTGGAATAGTATCCCTAAATAAATCTAAGGATAATTGATTTTTAAAAAAATTTTTTTTACAATAGATCCTTTCTTTAAAAGTATCCTTTGGTTTTATTTTTAGAAATCTTTTGATTTCATTTTTTTCATGAAATGAAGATAGCTTTTTTTTAATTTCTCTCCTGTAATAATTAAAATCAGATAAAATTCTAGACCTTACAAGCGGTTTTGTAAATTTTTTCCAAGTATAAAAAATATCCGAAAAATTTTTTTTATTATAGTTTTCAACTAAATAATTCATTTGATGAGTATAATAGCCTCCAAAAATTTCATCACCGCCTACTCCAGAAATCAAAACCTTAAAATTCTTGTCATGTATTTCTTTATTTAAATGCGCATAGACCAGATATGAAATAGAGCAAAGAGGAAAATAACTGTTTGAAATAATTTTTTCTAGAAAATCGTAGTTGTCAAGCTTATTTAGCTCAATAAATTTAGTTTTAATATTAATGCTTTTACTAAGTAAATTTATACGCTCACTTTCATCATAATCTTTATCCTCAGTTTTTATTGAAAAACAATTTAAATTAATATTCTCAAATTTTCTAGCTAAAGCAACAATGGCTGTTGAATCAATTCCACCACTTAGTAAGCAAGCGATAGGAAAATCTGACCTAAATCTTTTTGAAAAAATTTCAATTAGTAAATCCTTAAGTTTTTTTTTTTTATCTTCATATGAAAGATTGTCTATTTGAATTTTAGGTTTTTGTTCCCATATTTTTTTTTTAACTGGTTTTAAATTTTTATCTATACAAAGTGCTGTTGCAGATTCTAAATTTTGAATTTTTTTAAAAAAAGTTTTGTTGTTTAAAAATAAAGATTTAAAACCATAAGAAATAAAAGAGATAATTTTTTCATCATTTAAATCTTTTTTTAAGCCACTTAAGACATAGATATAGCTTAGATTTGAGCCATAATAATAGCTATTTTTATAATATAAGAAATATAAGGGTTTTTCTCCAAATCTATCCCTACATAAAGTCAGTTTTTTTTTTTGTTTATCAAAATAAGCATATGCCCACATTCCATCTAAATCATCATTTGGTAGATAATTTTTAGCTAAATACTTTAATAAAACCTCTGTATCAGAATCGGTAGTATAATTTCCTAGTTTTAACTTATCTTTTAATTCAAGATAATTATAAATCTCACCATTAAATGATAATACTCCAAACTTGTCTTCCATAGGTTGATTTGCACTCTTTACTGGGTCAATAATTGATAATCTCGAGCTTAACATAAGCGATATTTTGTTATCGAAATAATATTTTTTAAAATTTTGAGAGTCGGGACCTCTTCTTTTCATTAAATTCAAACATTGATTGATCTGCAGTTGGGTGGGTTGATACTTTTGATAACCAAAATAACCTGCTAAACCACACATGATTAAATTTATTTTTTTATTAAAAGACGAATATCCCCATCTCCCCAAATAGATGTTCCTACTTTCTTATACTTTTGGATCGCTGTTGAATGATCATAATTAGCGCCAATTTTTACTCTTTTAACACTTTTGATATTCTCCTTCTTTAAAAGTTTAATAATTTTTTTGTAAAAAGTGTGCTTTTCAATAGGAACATACCAAAGATCTAAAAATAGTAATCTAGTTCTAGGCATTCCAATAGAGTCTAAAATATTTTGAGTATATTTTTGAGGAATTCTCCTCATAATTTTGTTCATAAAAGTTCTTGCACGCCAATATATTCCACCATCAGCATATATATAGAGGTAAATATATCCATTTTTTTTAACTACTCTGATTAATTCTTTAAGGCCTTTTTTAAGATTAGTAGTATGGTGCAGTACTCCAGACGAATAGACAAAATCAAAACTCTCTTTTTTAAAAGGCAAATTAAGCACATTTCCTTGCAAAAACTTTATATTTTTTTTTTTAAAAACTTTTTTTGCTATTCTAATATTTCGAATACTTAAATCTAGGCCATAAATTTTTTTTGGGTGATAACTACTTAGTATATAAGTAAATCGTCCAGGTCCACATCCTGCATCAAGCACTTTTAAATTTTTAATTTTTTTTAAGTTAAAGCCAAGACTTTTAAATCTTAATTCTAAAGATTTTTTCATCTTATTGGTTTCTTTAAATTTCTTATAATTATCTCTTAAATATATATTTTCATTTCTATCAGCAAAAGCTTTAGCTGTTTCAAATAAAAGTCCTTTTTTTAAATTATTAAATTTAATTTTATAATTTCCAAAAAATCTTAATAAATGAATAAACTCAATTATCTTTTTTTGTAATTTAAGAATTCTTTTTTTTGGATCATTAATCTTAAATCCAATGTAAGGATCGAATGGCTCTATATTTCTTAAATATTCGTGTAAGATAATTATAACAAAATATGGATATTTATTAATAATAGATTCTATTAAAAAAAATATTTTTTTTTGGTTAGATAACAAATTATTAGACAACATAAATCTAAAGTTTGAGCGTTATAATCTTAAAAAAAATCATAGACCATTAATGGGATTATCATAATTTAATATCTATTTTTTGTAAGAGTAAAAAAAAAGTTCATTTAAATTATGAGGCTATTTAATTTTAAATATATACAAATAATTAAATTACTGTTGCTATTTTCCAATCTAAGTCTGTATTAATTACATGAGACGATCTCTGGTCTAAAACATAGTGACCTTTTATTATATTTGTATTACCTTTTTTAAAAATATTTTTTTTAAAAAGTCTTAAGCCAGCTACTCCTCTATAAATCTCATCTCTTTCTAATTTTAGATCTGAGTCTTTATTTAATAATAATAATGAATTACCATTATGTTTGTAAATTCTATCATTTTCTAATTTTACTCCTAAAACTTCATCTGTCTTAAAAAATTCCATAAGGTAAACAAAACTATTTAAATCGTCAGTTGTAAGAAATGGTGTTCTATAATTTAATTGAAAAACATAATTAAATTTTATTTTTTTATTTAAAGCGTATTTTATAGACTTATCTAGAGTTTCGTTTAATGCAACATTAATTCCAGCTAATCTTGAATCTCTTTTAACAAGTAATATTTTATTTTTGTATTTTCTTTTTAAATAATTAATTATTCTATTATCTGGTGAAGTCACTAATATCTTTGAAATTTTTTTTGATTTTAGTAGAGCATCAATTGTCCAACAACCAAGTGGCTTACCTCGTAATTTTTTTAAAAAAATATTTTGAAAGTTAATATCACTACCCCTAACAGGTAAAATCGCCAATGCTTTTTTTTTTGAAGTAGATCTAGAACTATTTGCTCTTATAATGTCTGCTCTTGTCCTTAAAATCTTTTTCTCATTTCTAGTAAGACTTAAACTATGTTGTCTATAGTAAAATAAGGGAAGATTTATATTTTTTACTTCATATCTTTGAATAAATTTAAACCAAAGATAATAACCATCTTGTCGATCAAATTTCTCGTTATATCCGCCAATTTTTTGGATGCATTCTTTTCTAATCATGGTACATGCGCCGTGAGCAGGTTTATCTAATAATTTTACTTTTTTAAAATTATGCCTTCTAACTAAGTTTAGAATATTCCCTTTTTCATCTACTTCGTAATAGTCTGGAAATACTAATGCTACCTTAGGATACTTTTCTAAATAATTTAACATTATTTGTAGAGCATTAAAATCTAGCCAGTCATCTGCATCGAGCCTAATAATATATTTTCCTTTGGATAATCTTAATGCAATGTTGTTTGAGACAGTTAATCCTTTTTTTTTTTGAAAAATAAATATTATTTTTTTTTTATTTATATAACTTTTAATAATACTTTTTGAATTATCTGTAGAACCATCATCAATAATTATTAACTCAAAATTTTTATATGTTTGACCTAAAACACTATCGATCGCTTTTTTAATATATTTTCCATAATTATGGTTTGTAATATAGACAGTAATAAGAGGATTATTTTTTAACATGCTAATAATTAATTAATTTTTTCCATGAAATTTTTGTATTTGGTATATGGTTATTTAATAAAAGTTTTTTTTTTGTTTTTATTCTTGTTTTAAAAAAACTTACTACGTCTTTTAACGTATAATTGTAATTTTTATCTTTTTTCTTCATAAATTCTAAAAAGTTTTTTACTCTTAAAAAATCTTCTTTGTAATCAATAGTAAGTGAAATTTTAGGGAAAAATTTTATATTCAATGGTGCTGATTTTATATTAAAATGATCCTTGTTATCTTGAATATAATTAGTGAGATATTCGGTATCATTTGGTTCAATACATGAAATAAGTATTTTTTTTAATACTTCTCTCCTAAAAATTTCTGTTTCCATTCCTGAGGGTAAACTTTTGTGATCTGTATAATCTGCATTGTTTTCTAAATGATAATCAATTGCTAAGTCCATATATTTTGGATCTATTAAAATATCATCCCCTGTTATTCTAACTATATGATCAAATTTAGAATTATCTGTAGCTTCTATTATTCTTGATAGAACATTTAGATTTGATCCTCTAAAAATTTTAACTTTATAGTTTTTTAAAAATTTTACTAAATCATTGTCTGATTTATTTTTAGTTGTGCAAACTATAATATCATCAATTCTTTTTGATAATGTTACTCTGTTAATTAGATGTCCCAATATACATTCATTATTAATTTTTAATTTCCATTTTTTTTTTAATCTTTTTGAGTCAGATCTTACTAAAATTACAGCGCAAATTTTTTGCTTAACATTTGAATGAAATATCTGAGTTGTCTTTTTTATTTCTTTGTTTGTTCTTCTTCCTATGACATTTTTAAAATTTGCATTATATGTGCCACTTTCAATTCTTTTAATTTCAATATTGCTTAAACTTAAAATCTGATCTTTTTTTATATCTTTTTTGGCTACCCAGACTTTTTTTACAATTTTATTATATTGTTTTTCAGAGCTTGAAATATCATTTTTTTTTAGTGAAAAGGCTTTTTCTATACTTCTTACGGATTTAACAAACTTAAAAAATTTATCTGGTTCAATTGAGGAATAATAATCAGTACCTTTTTTATTTCTATTAAAAGTTATATGTTTTTCTAAATATGTAGCCCCAAGCCCTATTGAAACAAAAGGTAAATAGAAATTTAAATTATTACTACCTGATGTATGATCTTGATAACCAAACTCAGTATACTCAGAAAACTCATTAATTAAAAATTTAAATCTTTTAAAATTAATATCAGCAACATCAGTTGGATAAGATTGAAATCCATGCATCAAAACCACTGAATTTTTTTCTTTTAATATTCTTATTGTCTCTGCAATTTCAAAAAATGAAGCTCCCCCACATGATAAAAAAACTTTTTTATTTTTTATCTTTTGTAAAAGTGGTTTATTATCAAAGTCTGAGGCATGAATTTTAATCCCTGAAATATTAAATTTCTCAACAAGATTATATGCATTTAAGCCAAAAACATCAGCGTAAACTTTATAATTCTTAAATTTTTTAAATATTTTTTCCCAATTTCTTGGAGAAAAACTTTGTTGAAGAAAGTGTTTGTATCTCGAATGGTTTTTTGTAAGCATTTCGTCTGCAAAATAAACTTGAAATTTTATTGCATTAGCTTTTGCATTAAATGCTGCCAATCCTAATTTTATTGCAACTTCGTGGTCTCCTTGATGCGCATTTGCAATTTCTGCAATAATTTCAATTGATTTCAATTTTTTTCCAATTGTATGTTTCTTTAAAGCTGCAGTTTTTACAAATTTCAACTTCTCCA
>Ga0194130_10008551_pt1 | contig 10845 bp, 16 predicted proteins | sample TA2KigsurfametaG_FD_160084 | JGI IMG/M metagenome (GOLD analysis project Ga0194130, IMG submission 160084) | Freshwater microbial communities from Lake Tanganyika, Tanzania - TA2015050 Kigoma 12 surface | ecosystem: Environmental > Aquatic > Freshwater > Lake | place: Tanzania: Lake Tanganyika... | reverse complement strand
CACGCCACCGGCAATCGCCATTCCGAACAACACAATGAACAAACCGACTGGACCAACCAGCATGCCTAACGCAGCAATCAGCTTCGCATCTCCACCTCCCAGCTTCGCAAATCGAAACAGCAGGTAACCAATCGTCAGACCCACCAAGCCCCCGCTCGCAACCAACACCAAGCCGATGCCGAGCCATCCGGCAGCCGCTGAGACAACTGCCAAGATCGCGATTACGATCGAAATCCAATCTGGAATTTCACGCGTTCGCAAATCAAGCACTGTGGCGACAACAAGGAGAAGGAATACAAAGGAAGCAATGGCTACAAACAATTTCTAGAACCTTTGGCGTAAGGTCAAAAGCACCCGTGACGAGAAGTCTCGCCACGGGTGCTAAATTGATCCGGGTAAAACGATGCCAAACTAGTCGGCTTCGAGAACCAAGCCACCGAACGCTGGAGCTGCAGCTCCTAAACCAACGTTCAAACCTAAACGAGGTGTATCGGTGCCAAGTAGAATTGCATTAGTGTTAAGGGTGATTCCTGTATCGTCATCAGTCGCTGCGGTAGTCTCAATAAGTTTGCCGCTTGTTAGCGGACCGTTATCGTCATCATGTGCACCTGGTAAAACGGCTGCGACAGCAGCGATCAAATCGCTAGTCTTGTGCCCGAACACCGATACGGCAGCGGCACAGATCAGTGCTACGCCGGCGATGATCAAACCGTACTCGACTAGGCCTTGGCCCTTCTTGTTGCTAATAAACTTACGCATGTTTGTTTCCCCTTCTATACGGAAAACGAGTTACTGAAAATACTTGCCGCCTGACCAAAGGTTCCGCATGACCAGTGCAGGCGTGTGCGGCGGCGACGAACAATCCGCACACGGTGTATTGCTATTGCGATCACCAATGCCTCTCCGCACTTCAATGCGGTTAGTACAAGTGATTCACACTGTTAACATCTTAGGAGCCCCACCGCGCGGGCACAGCCGATCGGGTTTGGTCGGACCATTGACCAACCGCACCGCGCACGGTGGGACGTATGGTTGTTGAAGTCCGGGGTGGGTGTTAAGGAACGGAATTTCCAGTTCATGCGCATTTCACTCAGGCTGAAGGCCTATCCTGTGTGCAAACACGCGCTGAATTACTTACGCAACGGCCGGTGGCCCACGTGGCTGTGCCATCGTAAAAGAGGCTTCGACCGGTAGTCGGTCGGCACAAATGGATGCAAGTTCGACCAGGCACTCCTGCACCAGTGGCAACTCAAAATTCCAAATCAAACCCACGGGATTCGCCAAAGAGTGGCAGACCGCGCAATGTTCGGAATCATGCAAAGGAACCGCTGGGGATTCCTCATTTCGAACCACACGATCGCTCGAGCTTCGCCCCTTGCTCTCGGAGGTGTAGTGATGGAAACCGTGCGAACAAACGTCCGGAGATTCCTGTTCAGCTACCACTCTATGGCAGTGAGCATGGCCGTGACATGTAGCCACGTGCAGCAAAGCAGGCAATTGCCCAAAGGCAATCACGCAGCATAGCAAGCTCGATAGGAGTGGTCGGAACAACGAAGACATCGATGACGATCGATTCAGAAAGTTAAAGTGATCGGTTGCAAAATGGTCCTACCAAGGATCAAGGTTCTATTTACGATGACTCGTCGATGTCGGTTCGTCAAGTCATCAGAAAAAGATTCCGCTGCCGCGTCAAGCAGCCAGTGAACCGAATTGCATGACAATTCGCAAAGCCCAGCGAGAATCGAAACATTCTTGGTCGGACTCGCACCGGTTTCCGTAAAAGTATGCCGCTTAGAAGTTAGAAACAGCTGTGCCATTATTACGGCGCAACTCCGTACTCACACCATATCAGCCGACCGCGAGAGATTCCGCCGATGTAGCTCACGGTTGCGTGCCGGTCGCGTATCTAGTTAAGCGCGCTTTTCGTTAAGCGGCGCACCCAAAAGACACCGATACGGTCGTGAAAACACAAGGCTCCTAAGCTTTGCCGACGGATCGTTCAACGGCCCCCCAAGAAACTTCCAATCGCAGGGTCGATTCGGGGAGGGGGAAGTAGTTCAAAACACAGAAGGGTTCGACGAGTAGTTTTTTGAAATTCAGCCATTCTGGCGAGCCAATGGATAGCCACACCTACCAGCCCCCCCTACGTCTCGATTGATCCTTGCGCGAAGGAATTTGGACGTCTTGGCAAACCTCAGCAACTTCCACCCATTCGGAGAGGGGTGCGACAAAATCAGATTTTGCTCGGCAAAGCGGCTTCGGATATTCTGCAATGAGAGGTGGTGTTAACCCACGGTTCAAACCTCTTCGTAGGAAAACAGACCAAACGGGTCTCGAAATCCGTAAGGCTTTGCGATGCAAGGCTTTACGAATTTTGAGCGCGGAGAGTATCGTTACGAAGAGGGTTGTGCTTGCGGAGCTTATCTGTCCTCGGAACTCCCGAGACAACGTAGTTAACGGTAAAAGCCGAGGATTTGTATCCCCCGGCTTTTTTCGTTTTCCCGAGGGAATTTCGCAGAAGCTGTAAATCCAGAGAACAATCTGAGAGCGGCGCAGAACGACCTAACAATCGCACGTTCGAGACTGGATCGCGCAAAATCGTCTGCAACTCTCGGATTCTCTGTTTTTCAGACTACTCCGGTTTAACAGCTAGGACGACTCGCTGAGAATTCTCTTCGGCAAGTGCAGAAGGCCTCAGGACAATAGTAAAATGTCGGAGTCCGTCGAACAAAGGCTAGCTCAATTGGAACGAGAAGTTGCAATTCTCAAAACGAAGGTGCCAAGCCAACCCAATTGGATCGATGAGATCACTGGAACCTGCAAGGACGATCCGGACTTCGACGAGATTGTTCGTCTCGGTAAGGAACTCCGCGACGCAGAACCACCCGACCAGGATTAGTCTTCATGTATATCTTCGACTCCGATCACCTCAGTTTCCTCCAGAAACGGCGAGGTCCAGAATTCGAGTCGATCGCCAAGCAATTGGAAAACCACCCATCTTCTTTTTTCTTCGTGACCATCGTTTCCTTTCACGAGCAATTCAACGGATGGCTCAAGTTCATTGCTCGCACGAAGGAAGAATCGGATCTGGTGCGAGGCTACACTGAATTACAGCATGTCGTTCTAACATTCGCCAAAGCCCAGGTTCTCGGATTCAATGTGGCGGTTGCTGACGTCTATGCCGAACTTCGCCGCAGTCGCATTCGAATCGGCGCTATTGATCTTCGCATCGCTTCAATTGCGATCGCCAATCAAATGACGTTGCTGACTCGCAACACAGTGGACTTTGAGCGGATTCACAATCTTACGATTGAGGATTGGACGAAATTGTAAAGAGCACGAAAACCGATCGGATGTAGCACAATGGACACTTTCACCGCGACTAGATTGCAAATCGAAGCCTATCAGAAGATGTCTGGAGAGGAGCGGCTTCAGATCGCGCTCAACCTGCATGAGCTGTCGTGTGAAGTATCGCGAGAGTCGATTCGTGCTGCTCGCGCAAACGCCACAGCCGAAGAAGTCGAAGCGCAGCTTCGTCAGCGCATACGGCTTGGTTACCAACTCCAGAGTCGAATACCCCCTGCGACATGACCGAACAAGAACTACTCATCGATTGTTTACGAAGGCTGAATGCGGCTCAAATTCCGTACATGGTTGTGGGATCGATGGCGAGCAATTTTTGGGGCGTGCCTCGTTCGACTCACGATATCGATTTTGTAGTTCAATTTGAATTGCCTGATGTCACGAAGTTTGTGAGAGCCTTCGAAGAACAATTCTTCATCCAAGAACATAGCGTAAGAGCAGCCCTTCGACCTCCCTACCAATTCAACGCTCTCGACAATCGATCGGCGTTGAAGGTCGATTTCTTTTCGGTTCCTCAGGATGAATACGACCGCGTCCGGTTTGAACGACGGCTTTCCATTCGGCTATTTGGCGAAGCAGCATTTATCGCTCGCCCCGAAGATGTAATCCTGTACAAACTACGTTGGTATTGCATTTCGCCTTCGGATCGCCAGCTAACCGATTCAGCGGGGATTCTCGCTATTTCCAAATCAACGATCGACTTTCCCTACCTCAGCCATTGGGCCGAAAAGATTGGAGTTGCCAGCGTTCTCAGTCAATTGCTTGGCGATGAACGCGAAACGAGCGTCTGAACAAATGAGCCACCAGTTTGATCGAAATTGATTCCCCAACGCTGCGGTATCTACACTCGTCAGTCACGTGAATCGCGAAGCGAGTTCACATCTTGTGATGCGCAACACAATGTCTGTTTCGTTTTGGCTGCATCCATACAGCGAGAGGGATGGCAACTCGTCGATCGCCGATACGATGACGTTGGCCAATCCTCTGAGACATTGGATCGGCCCGCCTTGAATCGTCTCATTGAAGACATCAAGGATGGCAATATTCGAGAGATTTTTGAGAATGCTGCCAAGGGAAAGTCGTTAGCAGAAGTCGCTCAATCTCTCAACGAAGCTCGAGCCATACCTAGCGGCTCGAGGGAGTACTTCACTCCAGTCGGAAAGCAATCCTCGCTACCGAACAAGTGCTTGCCCAAGAGCCGGCAATAGAGAGCCTTCTCCTTGGGCGACTTCGCGTTGTTCGCAGTTCACCGAGCGATCGATTGTAGATTGCCAAATCGCTATGAACTGGCCAGAACGACTTGATGTCGAAGTTGTGCTTGTACGTAGCTTTTCGGTAAGTTCAGAGGCTAACCTTTTAAGCGTGTCATCGCCCAGCTCTCGCACTGCGCTTTCGTTATTAGCCAAAGCGTTATAGAACGCAAGTTCATCTGGATTCAGCCCTAGTGCTTCGTCGCGTTTCAACCCCGCTTGGAAATCCTTCGCCATCGAAATCAGTTCTTCGATGACTTGAGCCGTTTCAATGGCTCGATTGCTGGCGATCCAGAGAGTCGCGAAACGCGTTCGCGAAGGTGGCCACAATATTCCCGAAGCTGTTGTTCGGCGAAGATACGCTCGAGGGTTGGCCAATCTCTTCGATTTGTATATTCCGGTTGTCACAACCGTCTGCGTCTACGATGGTGCTCTCTTCCCGCCAGTTCCGATCGCAGAGATTGAGGGCGAAAATAAGCGAGTTTTAGTCTATCATGGCTGGGAACAAGTTCAACTGCATTGTAAGGAGGCCCCCAATGATTAGAAACAACGCTCCAGACTCTCTGATCGCTAAATCAGATATGGCATTCGAAGCTGCATGCCGAAAAGTCATCGATCGAGCTCGCGCTGCGAATACCGAAATTGTTATCTGGCGAGATGGCAAAATCGTAGAACTATCGCCAGACGAAGCAACCGCGGAATTGGAAGCGAACTTGGCTAAACGGGATTCAGAGCCCGCCAGCTAATTGAGCCGAGTGCCCCGAATCTTGTGCTGGGTCTAGGCCTGAAGGAAAAGCCCAGCTGGCGGTAACCGCTTTTCCTTTCCGCCATTTCTAGAATCTCTTCGTACCTGGACTCTGAGCACTACGTCTCCACAATCCGCGCACAAATGAGGGGAATCATTTCCAATGCATTTATCGCGCAATTCATGATTAGGGTGAAAGGCATATTACTTTTGCCCATCCTCATCGATGTAGTACGGGTTTCCGTCAGACCACGCGTCGATCGACCGCCTGCAATCGGAACAAATATACCTAAAGCATTCTGCCATTCGAAATTCCTCCCCGTCTAGTGATTCAAGAGTCTTGTTTCAACGCCCCGAAGGCTACGGTCTCGTCCTCGATTTCTGGGACCCCCATGAGTAAACCGCAGTAGTCGATAAAGCACTGCGTCCAAGAGGATTTCCATTGCTCGTCGAGAACTCCGGGCGTGTTCGCGAAATTCGCAAGATCGAAAAGATCCGAGAAAAACTGCAGGATCAACATTTGCACTCGTTCCTTCGGGGATTTTACCCCCATGGGGATCTGCGACACGATCCATTCGTCGATCTTTCCCGGTTCATTCCATCCTGGCTCTGCTGCATAATTCTCATTGTTGCCGAGAAAGATATCCGCGACTTTACCTGATAGCTCCATCATCCAATCATCCAGGTCCGTTCCCTTACGTTTGTGGTTATCGCAGTGACGCAAAAGAGAATCGGCCGCGTCTCGCAACACTTCGAATACGACCGGTTGAAAAGCTAAGCTGTTTTGCATCATGATTGCACTCGCCTTCGTGCGAGGAAGGGGCTTCTGTGTATCAGGGAAATCAAGGAGGATGGAATATCAACCGCAGCTTAGATCAGACCGACGCATCAGGTCTATCACGCAAGTGCGATCCTCGGCAATCAACGCAGATACCGAAGTAGATATTCTCGATGGTACGGGTGACACGTTTGGTCGCGACCGAAAATAGATTATTGAGGAATTTTAGTAGGTAGGTTTGCACGGTCCAAGCGGATTGGTAGGATCGCGGTGATGAATGAACTAAACAACCACTATCGCATGTTGCTGGGCTTGGATGAAGCTTGGCTTGTAAAATCTGTGGATCTTTCGATGGAGTCGAAGCGAGTTATCATTGCCTTGGAGCATCGAGGAGGACGTCTGACCTGCCCCGAGCGCGGTATCTCCTGCACGCGAGCCGATTTGGCCCCAGAGAGGACGTGGCGACACCTCGATACGATGCAGTTTGAAACCATCCATCAGGCGAGAACTCCTCGCTGTGCTTGTGAGAAGTGTGGGATAAAAACGGTGGATGTCCCTTGGGCTGGCAAGCACTCGAGATTCACATTGATGTTTGAGGCATTGCCATTCGTGGTCTTCAGGCATGCAGCAGCGTGAAGCAAGCAGCAGCGCTTCTTCGGTTGGATTGGGATACCGTCCAAGGAATCATGAAGCGAGCTGTCGAGCGAGGGCTCGAACGTCGTGAGACCGAACAGATTACGCAGATAGGCATCGACGAAAAATCGTTCCTTCGAGGGCACAATTATGTGTCGGTCATGACAGACATTTCTGGATCCCGTGTCTTGGAAGTCGTTGAGGGACGAACCGAGGAAGCCACTGATTCGCTTTGGAAAACACTCTCTGAGGAGCAACGAGCTAAAGTTCAAGCAGTTTCTATGGATATGTGGCCTGCATTTATCGCCAGTACTTGGAAAAACGCTCCATCTGCATCGATTGTTTTTGACCGTTTTCATGTTAGTAAGCATCTAAATGAGGCAGTGGATCAAGTTCGAAGGCAGGAGAACAAGTTTTTGAAAAAAGAGGGAGATACAACACTCGTTGGGACCAAACAGATGTGGTTGTTCAACCCGGAGAATTTGTCATTCAACCGACTGTTGCATTTTAGTGAATTCAAGGAGCAGTCACTTAGGACAGGTCGAGCGTGGGCCATGACGGAGCAATTCCGAACGTTCTGGGAATGTTTTAGCCGTGTTACTGCAGTGGGTTTCTTCGAACAGTGGTACGAGTGGGCATCCAAGAGCAAGCTGACTCCGATGGTCGCCAAGGCAACGATGCTCAAGCGACACCTACCGGGATTACTGAACTACTTTCAGCACAGATTGACAAATGCCATGAGTGAAGGGTTCAACAGTAAGATCCAGCAGATCAAATCGAACGCTCGAGGGTTTCGATCATTCCAAAGCTATCGTGTTCGAATCCTGTTCTTCTGCGGCAAGCTTGATCTACTACCAAGAAAAGTTACCTACTAAAATTCCCGAAGAACCCGAAAATAAATCAGCATTTTTTCAAGAGGGTATATGTTGGCGAGGCTCTAAACTGCCAATCGCAAAGACATAACTTCTAGTCCATTATTCGTTCGGTAGCATTTGCGTTCGATTGACCATTCTTCCTAAGAGGCGTGTAAACGAGACCAGAGATGCGGCAATCAAAATATGTACCGCCATCCCGAAGAAGTCGATCGCGAAGTGCTTGTACATCCCATTTGGGTCGGCATCCGGACCTAAAAGATTGAAATAGGAAATTCTGATAATTGCTAGCGCGATTGCAGTAAACACTGTCATAGTCATTAACAGCCAGCAAAGGTACTCCCAATGTCCATTCCGCGCCCAAAAGCGAGGTATGAGTATCAAATGGTTGCAGTACGAAGCCGTAGCATAAGCAACAATCAGGCATGTTGTCACGATTACCGCAAGGACAAACGTTGGATGGAAGCGGTGCGTTATCGCAAGCCACGAGGCCCATACTTTCAACCAGCCGAGTAGCGAAGCGACAATCGACCACTTGGGAACCAATTCGCCAGGCGACGCACTCTCCGTTTCTCAGTCGCTAATTCCTGTTCAACGCACTCTTCTTTTTTAGCTTGGCCAGCAACAGGCATGAGCATTTCGGAACCGGCAGTCGCAAGATCTTGCTCCTGAACGACACAATGCGTTGAAAATCGTATTTTGAGGGATTCGTCGCAACCAGTGACGGAATTTGTTTGCCGCATCTTTCTTATCCCGACGTTGAATAGAATTGGTCCCCCTTTTTATGCACTCTGCACAAGGTCTTGCGCGTCCGCATCCTGCATTCTCGCAACCTGAAACGAACGTTCAAAAAATGGTTCAACTCTCAAGCAATCACGCGGGTTGCGGCGGATTTGTCATTACTTTGCGTTGCTGGACATCCTGGGAAATTTTGCTTTGGGAATGGATGCGATTGGGTTGCCGTTCAAAACTCCCTCGCGCGAACCGTGAGGAATCCGGTGAAGAGTGAAAATCCAACAGCGTTTTCGAACTGACCGTCCTTGACAAATCACGGAAACAGTCCGACATTCAAGCGGTCGTTTGATGGTTTGAGAGTAGTCTAATCTAAAATCGGGGGGGCGATGAATCGCAGAGCATCAGTTCATAGTGCGTTTACCTTGGTTGAGTTATTGGTTGTCATCGCGATTATTGGGATCTTGGTGGGGCTTTTGCTACCCGCCGTCCAAGCGGCACGCGAGGCGGCTCGACGAATGCAGTGTCAAAACCACATTCGTCAGTTAGGGCTGGCAGTCCACAACCACGAATCTGCTACGAAGAAGCTTCCCCCAGGATTTCGGGGGAATTCGATCAATGGAGCACCCTATTACTTTGATACGTGGGGGACAGTGGCGTTTCTAACACCCTATCTCGAGCAAACTTCGGTCTACAATTCAATCGACTTAAGTCTGACTATGTATCAATTGGTTCCACCGTACGGAATCCAAGCACCACGTGCGGTAACGACACGAGTTCCGATCTTTTTGTGCCCAAGTGATTTGGGTGAATCGGTTTGCCGAGACTCGTATGCAATCGCTGGAGAGTTCGCCCCCAGCAACTATGCGTTTTGTCTTGGCACAGGGACAACACGCGGCAAAACCAACTGGTTAGGGTCTCCTTACGATGCAGATGGCGCTTTTATTGGACAGCAGTCACTAAGACTTCGCGATGTCACCGATGGAACATCCAATACCGTGGGAGCATCGGAACGCTTACTTGGAGGAGGAGACGAGCGAACAACACTTACAGATCGAAAGTTTTTACGCGTTGAAACAATGTTCGTAAATCCTGGAACCGAACTAACGGATACATCTTGCGCAAGTTCACTTCGGATCAATTTCAGCCAACGAAGAATGTACACTTGGGTTGCAGGAGAGCCCAGGTGTACCAGTTACAACCACTACTATCGACCGAACGATCCGGTGAATCCTGATTGCATCACGAATTTCATCGGCACACCAGCAGACCCCTTGGCTCGTAGCTCTGGGCATGGGCTTTCGACAGCGAGAAGTCGTCACACCGGGGGAGTAACTGCATGGTACATCGATGGTAGCGTTCGAATGATTGGCAACTCCGTGGATATGGCAATCTGGAGAGCGATTGCAACCCGTAATGGCGGGGAGGTGGCTAATGTCGAAGACTAACGAAAGTCTCTCTGACAACTCGCTGACGACTGAGCAGATCGAAACCTACCGAGACCTGGGCTACCTTGTTGTTCCGAAACTTTTTGATCCTGGCGAAGTTGAGCGATTTGCAGCCGCGGTCGATGAAGAAATCAGCCGGCGATCCGCAGTACTCCGGCCTGGGAACCTTCGAGTCAGGCACAAAGCTCATTACCAAACCGGAGAATTGATGCTTGAGGTTGTCGATCCAATCTCCGACATTTGCCCTGCGGCTCGGCAGATCGCGCTTGATCCTCGAATCCAAGGTGTTTTGTCAAGTATTTACGGAGAAGGACCATATCTGTTCAAAGACAAATACTTTTACAAGCCATCGGGATCTCTTGGGATCGATTTGCACCAGGATTGGATTTGTTGGCCGGGGTTCCCCAAGTCGTTTATCACCGTATTGCTGGCGATTGACCCGTTTCAGGAAGCATCGGGAGGGACGATGGTGTATCCAAGGATGCATCGACAAGGATACTTGTCCGAAATGGACGGCCAGCATCATCATCTTGCGCATTCCCGCATGGAAACGAGACCTGTCTGTTTAACTCTTGGAATTGGAGACATCGCCATTTTTGGGTGTTTCACACCCCATTATTCGGAGCCCAACACAACAGCATCAACAAGACGCGGATACTTCATGAGCTACAACTCCTGTTCGGAAGGAGGGGATTCGTTCCGATCCCATTATTTGGAGTTCCATCGATGGATTCAAGAACGTTATCCCGAGCCGATGCGCAATGAGTTATTTTTCCAATGATGGATCGTACGAACTCCAATACATCATCGCTATCCAGGGATCGAGTTATCTCCAGTGAAGTTCACGTCCCCTGTTCGGTGGATGCGATCTTCGACAACCCGAAACAAGTCTGGAAAAATCGTTTTTCCCAATTTATCGTGATTCTTATTGGTGCCGCAGCAATGGCAGCTACTTACCCAGGTCGCACGCATGGACTGGGTATGGTCACCGAACCACTCCTCAACGATTTCGGCTTAGCGACAG
>Ga0194130_10008548_pt1 | contig 10847 bp, 15 predicted proteins | sample TA2KigsurfametaG_FD_160084 | JGI IMG/M metagenome (GOLD analysis project Ga0194130, IMG submission 160084) | Freshwater microbial communities from Lake Tanganyika, Tanzania - TA2015050 Kigoma 12 surface | ecosystem: Environmental > Aquatic > Freshwater > Lake | place: Tanzania: Lake Tanganyika... | reverse complement strand
AGAAACTGATTATCAGTCTCTAATAAAGTTAACCGTAACAACTGATAAACAAACAAGATCAGTATCTGGGACGATATTTGGGGGCAAGGCTAGGATTGTAGAAATAAAAGGAATAAAAATTGAGGCTGAATTATCTAAGCACAATCTTTATGTTACGAACAATGATAAACCTGGATTTATTAGAGATCTTTCAAAAATATTAGCTGAAAATAAAATTAATATTGCAACTTTTCATTTAGGAAGAGTTACAAATGGTGGAGAAGCAATTGCAGTGATTTCTACCGATAACAAGATAGATGAAAATGTACTTAGTACGATCAAGAAAATACCTTTAGTAATTCAAGCCAAATATGTCGGTTTTAAAGATAAGGAGCATGAATAGTAATAAAGAATATATTTGCACTTTTGTTACAAACAATAAAATAGATTTAAAGAAGATTATTAATTTTTTTTCAAAGACTCAAAATACTAATCAAATCACTAGACTTTCAGATAAAGCGGTAGATTTTTATTTTAACAAAATTTCAAAAAAAAAAGAATCTAAAATCAGAAATTTTTGTTTTAGAAATAAGATTGACACATGTATTCAACCTTCAAATTTAAGAAAAAAAAAAATTTTTTTTTCTGATATGGATGCTACAATTATTAAAAATGAAACTTTAGATGATATGGTTAAAATTGTAGGTACTGAACTAAATATTGATGAAACTAGCAAGCTTGCAATGGAGGGAAAAATTTCATTAAAAGAGACATTATCAATTAGGGTAAGTCATCTTAAAAATAAAAGCACTAGTATTTTTAAGAAAATTTATAGAAAAATTAAATTTTCGCCCGAGTCAGATATTTTAATAAAAACTTTAAATAGAAACAATTTCTATACTTGTTTGCTTACTGGAGGATTCGAACCTATATCTGCATATGTTGCAAAAAAATTAGGTTTCAAAAGATATATAAGTAATAGATTTATAATAAAAAATAAAAAGTTTACAGGAAAATACGTCCCAATAACAGCAAAAAAAAATTCAAAACTTTATTTTTTAAAAAAAATTTGCAAACAAAGAAATCTTAATAAGTCAGATATTATATCAATTGGGGACGGAGCAAATGATATTAGCATGTTACGATTTTCTGGGCTTGGTATTGGTTACAATGCTCATGACATAGTAAAAAAAAAAATTGATAATCAAATACAATTTACTAATTTAACTACAGTTCTTTATTATTTAGGAATTAAAAAGAAAGATTTTATTTATTAAGGATTAAAGTTTTTAAAACCTCATTTGCGTGGTTTTTAACCTTAACATTATGCCATATTTTTAAAACTTCCTTTTTTGAGTTAAGTAAATAAGTTGTTCTTTTTATTCCGTAAAAATCATTGCCATACATAGATTTTTTTCCCCATGCTTTGAGTTTTTTTATGATTTTTTTATTTTCATCTGAAAGTAAACGAAATGGTAATTTATATTTTTTTATAAATTTTTTGTGATTTTCAATAGTATCTGTGGATATCCCAATAACTTCACATTTATTTTTTTTAAAATCTTTATACATTCGCTTAAAATCTTTTGCTTCAAGGCTGCAACCTGAAGTAAAATTTTTGGGATAAAAATATATTACAATATAATTTTTTTCATCTTCAAGTTTAAAAATTTTTCCATCGCTTGATGGAAGTTTAAAATTTTTAATTTGATTCATTTAAAATGTTATCCGGATTATTTTTTTCCCAAATTTTTACCCAATCAACCATAGGCGATAAACCAAATACAGAGTTTATATTTGTTAAATGGGTTGCTAATGATGGAATAGGTGAAAAACAATATTCTTTTTTATAAATTTCATGGAGTGGTTTTTCAAAAGGTTGCGAATATTTTTTTGTCATAAATAAGAGCAAATCCCAATACTGAATAATAATTTTTTTACTTGTCAAAAATGTTAGAAGACTTTCTTCAACTATTCTCCAGTGTTTTTTATTACCTAGTATGATTTTTGTACTTTCAAATTTATTATAAAGATATGGATAGTCTGTTGGACATAATATGATTTCAGATTTTATTATTGAAGAGAACTTTTCATACGAAAATAACATCTCCGTAAACGTATCTTCATCATGCAAATAATCATCTTCTACATAATATGCCAAATCTATTGAATTTTTTTTTGTTATTTCAAAAGATTTATAAATATTTAATAAAACAGATTTAATATTTTCTGAAACATTATTATCAATGAACTGAATATCACCATCCTCTAAAACATTTACAATTTGAAAATCAATATTAAAGTTATTTAAAATATTTTTTATTTTAACTAAAATATTTTTTTCGCATCCACCGTTTAATAAGATTATTTTTATTTTTATATTTTTAAAATATTTTTTTGAATTTTCTATCGATCTAAGAATTGATAATAACGACCTTAGTGTATATTCGTATTTTTTACTAGAAAATAATCTATCTTTATTTTGAGATACTATATTAGTTGTAGTACAAAACTTAAAAAAAATATCTAAAGAAACTATTTTTCTTGTAATCTTTATTTCACCCATTGGGATGGTTATAGATTTTATATTTGGTTCACTTAAAATTTCATTAATTTTTTTATTCTTTGTAGGTATTTCTAAAGTTGATTGATCAATAATTTCAAAACCAAATAACCTACATAATTTAATAAAAATTTTTTTTAAAAAATGATTTTTAATTTTTTTTTGAGCTTTCATATTCAATAAAAGTGATTACTATACTATTGTGAAAATAACTTCTTCAAAAAAACTTGTAGAGAAAATTTTAAAAGACATTGAAACAATATCTCCGAGCGAGGCAAAAGATAAATTAAATACTTTAAATGCAGTATTAATTGATATCAGAGATATTAGAGAACTTTGGAAGGAAGGAACTATTGAAAATGCAAAGCATATACCAAGAGGTATGCTTGAGTTTTGGTTGGATCCTGAAAGTCCTTATTATAAAAAAGATATTCCTTTAGATAAAGATTTAATCTTATTTTGCGCTCAGGGCATGAGATCAGCTCTTGCCACAAAAACTCTTAAAGACATGGGCTTTGAAAGAGTATCTCATATTGAAGGTGGATTTGAAAAGTTAAAAGAATTTGGATTTAAACTTCGAGACGTAAGAAAAAAATAGCTATTTTTTTGCTTCGTTAAGTACGAAGTCGAGTCGGTCTTGGCCCCAAAACATTTTTTCGTTAACAATAAAAGTTGGCACACCAAATATTCCTTTTTTAAAACTATCACTTGTTTTTTTTATTAGTTCATCCTTTATTTTTTGATCATTAAATTTATTTGAAAATAGATTTGTAAAAGTATCTGTCGAATTCATAAACTTATTAAATATTTTTTCGTCATTAAGATTAAGATTGTCTACCCATATTGCTTGAAAAGATTTATCAACAAATTCTTTTAAACAATTTTCTTTTTCAGCAACTAGACAAGCTCTCATTAAATTTACAGTTTTAATAGGAAAATAACGATTAAAATGATATTCAACTTTGTATTTATCTGCCCACATTTTACAATCCTTTATGAGATATTTTGCTTTTATCGGTATTAGTCCAGGAGCGGTTATTCCAGCAAGTTTATGTAAACCACCAACAAGTATTGGTAAATAATTCACTTTTTCCCCAGTGTCTTTTTCGTATTTTTTTAACTGTGTATGCGCAAGGTAAGAGTAAGGACTACCCACATCAAAATAGAATTCTATTTTTTTCATGCAATTTTTTATTGCAAAAATACTTAATCAAAAAGCCTAAGTTTTTGAGCAGCTAAAATTCTTAAAATAAGATAAACGCTTAGTCCTATCGGTCCTAAAAAGTATGTGAGAACTAAAGGTATAATTACAATAAATTGTAGAGCCTTATTTTTTGAAGCATCATTTGCAATCCAAGACCCGATTATTAAGTTTATTGTAAGAAAATGTATCCAAAAAATCAGAAGTATATTTTTATCTGCAAGAATTTTTCTTAGTGAGTCTAAACCTTTATATAGTTCAAAAGTTTTAAATTTATCAAGACCATTAGAAAAAAATCCCTCTGATGTATTAAAATAAACGTATACAACATAAAAATATAATGATCCTAAGATTAATGGGGCAAAAACACTATTTACTAATATTCTTGTTCCATTCCAAGAGGGCAGTAATACTAGCATCAACCAAAATGGAATAACTCCTATATTTGCGAATTGATAAATCATATCTAAAGTAAAAAAATCTTTTATTGAATTCAGCATGTGTTACTTAGAAATATTATACGAAATGAACTAAAACTACAAAGAATACAGTGATAAATAAAGAAGATTTAAAAGAATTGGCTTTAAAATATTTAGATAAATATCAGCCATCAAAAAAAGATCTTAGGATTTATCTATTTAAAAAAAGTAGAGAAATTACTTTAGATAATAAGGATAAAACAAAAACATTAGAAGAAATAGATGATGTAATTTTAAATCTCGAGCAGCTTGGTTTAATAGATGATAAAATTTACTCAGAAATAAAGTCGAAAAACTTTTTAAAAAGAGGCTATTCTATAAACAAGATTAGGTCTGTTCTTCTGAAAAAAGGAGTTAATGATAATCTTTTACATAGGACTATAGAGGGAATTTTGAAAGATAATGAAGATCCAGATTTTTACTCTGCAATAAAGCTTTGTAAAAGAAGAGGAATTGGCCCTTATAGGCCAGAGGCAAATAGAAAAATATTTTACATCAAAGATACAGGAGTTCTTGCGAGGTCTGGTTTTAGTTACGAAATTTCAAAAAAAGTACTAGATTTGGGACAAAAAGAGCTTAAGATTTTTGAGAAAAAGTTTTAGATTTTTTTTTTGTTTTTAATAAATAGTTTAACCTCTTTTTTAAAAAAAAATACACAAAAATAAATAATAGTATACCAAATATTAAAGTTGATAACATAATTATAGATGCTACTTCAATATTCAAAATAAAAATAACTTTTAATTAGTCTCTAGGTTTAAATTTTTAATTCTTTCTCTTAAAATTTCTATGGGATCAGCAAATAGTTGGGCTTGATTTGTTTTATCTGAGGTTTTTTTTAAATTTAATCTTTCTGTAACCTTAGTTCTTATCTGTGTTTTATTTTTTTCAACTGCATCTAACAAACTTGCAACATTTCTCTCAATGCAGATACTATTAATATCATTAAGCTTAAACTTACAATCTTTCTCTGTTAAACTTGAAAGGGCATGTTCTGATATTTTTTTTCCAGTATTTGACTCAATTACAATGTCAGCCAATATTGACGCAATTCTGTCTGGCGTTAGTAAAGTTCCACTTATGGGTGTACCGCAACTATTTAAAAACACAAAAATTACTAAAAAATTTCTAAGCTTCATAACTAGTAAGTTAAATCTTTTTTATATCGAATCAATATCATAGATGGATTATAAAATTTTTTTTTACCATAGTTTATGATTTTTCCCGAAAAAGTTCTTAAAGTAGCACCAGCATTTTCAGCTATTATATGACCAGCCGCAATATCCCATTCTTTTGCCCTAGGTCTTGCAGCGTAAATATCGTATTCACCTGCTGCAATTAGGCAAAACTTAAGGGAACTAGAGCATTTTTTGAAAGATTTAACTTTAAATTTTTTATAAAAATTTAATATAGTTTTTGATGGTTTATACGAATTTGAGAGTGCTTTAACGTTTTTTTTTACATTAATCTTTGAATTTAATCTTTTTTTTTTACTTTTGAAAAACTCATAACTTTTATTTTTTTCATAAGTAAAAAACAATCTACCTATTCTAGGAGCGAAGATTATTCCAAGTACTGGTTTTTTATTAATTATAAGCGCTGCGTTTAAAGTATATTCTTTTTTTCCAGCAATATATTCTTTAGTTCCATCAATAGGGTCAAGTAGCCAAAAGCTTTTATGTTTAAAATTACTAATTGAAATAGAATTTTCCTCAGAAACAATAGGAATACTTGGGGTTAGTTTTTTTATCTCTTTTTGGAGGACTCTATCAACTTCAAGATCAACATTTGTAACTGGGGTATTATCGTCTTTAATATAAATTTTTAAATTATTTTTTTTTAGATTTATTGTTTTTTTTCCAATATTAATAAAAATAGGAAGTAATTTTTCAGTTATTTTTCTTTTAATAATGTTTTGCATTTATTTTTTCTAGTAAGATTTTATCCGCAATTATTATTTTTTTACCTGCATTTTCGAAGTTTACAGTAACTTTGTTATTAATAATTGATTGAATTTGACCAATTCCCCAGTCTTTGTTTTCTGGATTTATCACCAAATCTCCAGGTTCGTAATCAAAAATCATTTTTTATTTATTAATTATTTTTATTGTATTAAGTATAAATAAATGAACTTTCAAACAGAAACTATTCAAAAATCGAATCTTTTTAACATTGATAAAGCAGCATCTGAGTTATTAGTTGTTGTTGCAATGTCAGGCGGGGTAGACTCTTCAGTTGTTGCTGCGCTTATGAAAAAACGAGGTTACAAAGTTATTGGAATAACTTTGCAGCTTTTTGACTACTCTGGAATTGAAAAGAAACCAGGAACATGTTGCGCAGGCCAAGATATTTATGATGCTAAAAGAGTTTGCGAAAAGTTAGATATTGATCACTATGTTTTTAATTATGAAAGTAAATTTAAAAATGAGGTAATTAACACTTTTATTGACTCCTACTTAAAAGGAGAGACGCCAATACCTTGTGTAAATTGTAATCAAACAGTTAAATTTCGAGATTTGCTGCAAGCATCAAAAAACTTAAATGCTGATGCCTTAGTAACTGGTCATTATGTCAAAAAAATTATTAAGAATGGTAAGTCAATGATGTATCGACCAGAAGATTTATCTAGAGATCAGACACATTTCTTATTTTCAACAACTCAAGAACAATTAAATTATATTTTTTTTCCTTTAGGAGATATTTCAAAAGAGGAAACACGATTAATTGCAAGAAAACTTGATTTAACAGTTGCTGATAAAGCTGATAGCCAAGATATATGTTTTGTTCCAAACGGAAATTATGCTTCAGTAATTCAGAAGCTTCGTCCTAATGCAAACTCTCCAGGTGATATTAAAGATATTGATGGAAATATTTTAGGCAAACATGATGGAATAATTAATTTTACAATAGGTCAAAGAAAAGGAATTAAACTAAACAGTAACGAACCCTACTATGTAATAAAACTACAGCCAGAAACCAGCACTGTTGTAGTTGGTAGAAAGGAGGATTTAAGAATAAAGAAACTAAATGTAAAAAATGTAAATTATTTATCAAATCCAAATTTAGATTTTAATGAAGAAATTTATTCAAGAGTAAGATCCACAGGAAAGCTGTTAAAATCAAAATTTAACCCAAAAACAGATGAAGTGTATCTCTTAGACTATGACTATGGCATTTCACCTGGTCAGGCATGTGTTTTTTATAAACCCGATAGTATTGGTACTAGGGTTCTAGGTGGTGGTTGGATAGAAACTTCAGAATAAAGTTATCTTTTCTTATTTTTTCTTCTGTTTCTTCTTTTTTTTGATCCAACTTTTCTTCGACCTCGATGTTTTTTTGGATATGCCATAAAAAATATTTATATTTATATTTTTAAAAACTCAATATTTTTAAAGAATATTTGATTTTTTTAAAAATTTGTAGTTTAAAACCTTGTGGAATTTAGGGAAAACAAAGAAAGGTTAAATGGTTCTATTACTCAAATGAGGAAAGCCGATTATTTTCATCTTTTTCAAGAAAAGGAAAAAATTAAACAAATTGAGAAAAAAAATAATTACAAAAAAATAGCTTTAATTTCTCTTTTATTATTTATCGGACTTATTATTGCTTTAATAAAGTAAATGTTTTTTCAGCGTTTTGAGGAAATAACAATCCTCACAAACGGAGTTAAATTAATTTCACTTACCGACTCAATAGAAAAATTTGTAAAAAGCTCAGAGATAGAAAATGGTATTTTAAACGTATCAATCCTGCATACTAGCGCCTCATTAGTTATTCAGGAAAATGCTGATCCGGATGTTCAAAAAGATTTAATAAATTTTTATGATAAGTTAGCACCTATGAACAATAGTCTTTATATACATAGCACTGAGGGAAAAGATGATATGCCAGCCCATATCAAGAGTTCTCTAACAAATGCAAATTTAACTTTAAGTGTGAAAGATTACAAAGTTAAGCTTGGAACTTGGCAAGGAATTTTTCTATTTGAGCACAGACTTGAAAGCCAAAAAAGAAAAGTTTTTTTTCATATAATTGGTGAGAAATAAAAGTGATACTTTGATAAGTTTAGTGTAAGTTGCTAAATTGAAATAATGGCGGGATAGCTCAGTTGGTTAGAGCGCAGGACTCATAAGCCTGAGGTCCCCAGTTCAATTCTGGGTCCCGCTACCAAAACTAAAACTTTAAAACCACAGTATTTTTTTTAGAAAAATTATTGGAGTAACAAATACTAAAATTTTTTTAAAAAAAAATATGAAATTATAGTTATTTGATAAGATATAAAAAAAACATGTAAAAAATTTAGACCTAAATCTAAAATACAAAAATTTTTGGTAATTTAACCTAGCTTTTAATTTATTAATTTTTTTTTCATCAATAAGATTAATATTTCTTTTTATCCAATTTTCCATTTCTTCTATCTCATTAATCCTATTTAATTTACTTAGATTATTTTCATGAACTCTATAAATGCCTAGAGGTTTATTAACCGCTTTAAATTCAACTATTTTTGCAAGTCTATAAAAAAAATCAAAATCTCCAATATGATTATATATTTCATTGAATTTAATTTTTAAAATATTTTTTCTTATCATAGCGCTCAAAATGGTTGGATAATAATTTTTATAAAAACTTTCGCAAATCATGCCTGACGGAAGTTTTTCTTTAAAAAGTAATTTTTTTGAACCATTAGATTTTTGTAATAAAATATTACTATAAACAACTCCAATATTTTTCTTTTTAAATCCATTAAGTTGTGTTTTTAATTTATCTTTATGCCACATATCGTCAGTATCAATAAAAGAGATAAAATCACCTTTGGTTTTTTTCAGAGCAAGATTTCTAGCCTTATAGAGAGTTGTTTTTTTTTTTATCCAAAAATATTTAAATCTTGCGTCTTTTGTGGATAAAAATATTATTTTGCTATTATCTTTAGACGCATTGTCCCAAAAAATAACTTCAAAATTTTTATATGTTTGTCTTTTAATGCTTAACAAACAATCTTTTAGAAAAGCCCCGCCATTATGACAATTAACGATAATACTTATGAGTGAAGTTTTTTTTACCATTCTTAAACTTGTTTTTTTAAAAATTTTTTTAGTTGTAATTCATTATCAATATCATCTAGTGTTTTTTGACAAATATAATTATTTTTTGTTAATTTTGAGAAATTTTTAAATGTATTTTTTCTACTGTAATTGACTTTAGTAAATACATTTTCAATATTTTTTTGTTTTGTACCAAATAAGCAGAAACCGCCGTCATTTGTCTTTATAAAATAATTATCATAATGATTAAGGGTTTTAATAGCCAAATCTATTTGCGAGATAGTTAAGTCTGGAATGTCTGATCCTACAAATATGATTTTTTTAAATATATTTTTAAAAAAAATATAGACTTTTTTCATAGCTATTCCTAAATTTTCATCTTCTAATAAAATTTTGGAGAATTTATAAAAATATTTAAGTGATTTAATTTTATGATCAGAATATCTTAATCCTATCACAAAATTAAAATAATTTTTGTTTCGAAAAAAAAAAAATAACCTTTTAACCATTTTTTCATTAAATTTATCAACAATGCTATTCGAAATTTTTGCTCTTATTCTTTTTTTAGAATTTTTTGAAAATGGGTATTTCATAAAAACTACAATTATTGCTTTTTTATTTAAATATTTAAAATTTTTAAAATAATAAGAAATAATTTGTTTTATTGACTTATAGAGAAATATTATTGTAAGAAGTATATGTCCCCTTTCAATGTATTTTCTTGCTGAACTTATTAAATAATATTTTAAAATATTGATTTTAATTCCTTTGCAATATGATCTTATTATAAATTCATGATCTTCACCTGATTTTAATTCCTCATCGAATTTATTAATATAAAAAAATATATTTTTTGACATTATATAAGATTGATCTCCAAACGGATTTTTTAGAATTTTTGACCGTAAATTAGCACAAACAGAATTAATCAAAAATTTTTTGTTATTAAATTTAAGATTAAAAGAATTAATTTGATGAAGGTTTAATTTTCTATAAAAATTTTTTGGAATTTCGTGAATTTTTGAATCTAAATGAAGAAACCAGAGTATTTCATTTTTTGCTAAATTAGCGCCAAAATTTAGACACTGTGCTCTACTGGTATTTTTTAAAAAATAAACTTTTGATATTTCTTTAATTATGTTTATATTTTTTTTTACAAAAACATTTTTATTACTTCCTACAAATATTATTTCAAAGTTCTTAAATTTTTTTTTTATATCAAATAATAAGCTAATATCTTTTTCATTTTGACTAAAAGGTATTATTATAGAAAATTTAACCAATATTAGTGACCAGGAAGTTTTACAAGAGATACGGTATCAACTCGGGCTTTTCTTAACTTATTTGATCCTCCTAGGTCTTTCAAATCAACAATAGAAGCAAATAACTCTAAGTTTCCACCTAACCTGATAATTAATTTTTTTGATGCGATTGCTGTTCCACCTGTTGCAATTAAATCATCTACTAAAGCAATTTTTTCTTTTTTTTTTATACTATCTTTATGAATTTCTAAAGTATCAAAACCATATTCTAATTTATATTTTTGGGCATATTTTTTAGAAGGAAGTTTCCCTTTTTTT
>Ga0194130_10008536_pt1 | contig 10860 bp, 12 predicted proteins | sample TA2KigsurfametaG_FD_160084 | JGI IMG/M metagenome (GOLD analysis project Ga0194130, IMG submission 160084) | Freshwater microbial communities from Lake Tanganyika, Tanzania - TA2015050 Kigoma 12 surface | ecosystem: Environmental > Aquatic > Freshwater > Lake | place: Tanzania: Lake Tanganyika... | reverse complement strand
AACACCGTCAGGCCCCACAGCGCCTTGGGATACCGTCCCCCAGCGCCGGAAACCATCGTCCCGATGGACCCGAGGCCCACCATGCACTAACATTCAACCCGGACCACTCGATGGGGGCAGTCCAACCTCTTGAGTTTGGGTGGCATGTCAGGGTTTAGGTTTTTTCAGTAAGGCTGAAAAAATGGTGGTTTCATGTTTTTTCACCACCCCCTGCCGCGTCTCTCAGTCGCACGATTTCAGCTTCCGACTGTGTAGATCGCCAGTGCGCATAGTTCTCGCGGAGGCGCGTCCTAATTGTTTCAAGGGGTTTGGGTGTGCCTCGCGCATCAAACCAATCAACGATCAGCCTAAGGGCGCGTTTGTTCAGTGGCGCGCTCAACTTTCCAGTGCGATATTCGGTTTCGCGCCAATAAAGATAGCATATCCAAGTGTCGTCAGCCCTTGTTTGATCTCTGGCAGTCCACGGCTGTGCTGTCCGTATCAAGTCAGCTAAAGCTTCCGCCATGTCAGATGGCCACGGAACATTTATAGCACCACCTTGCCTGATGATACCTTCGAGCCAATCGCCGTGACCTGAGCGTTGGTACATGGCAAAGGCAAACTGCAGATCGGCAACGCGTTTAGACTTGGGTGACATATTTCGCCCACCTTTCCAGCACTTCTCGCCGTTCTTCCAAAAGATCGGATCGCTGGTATGCTGCGTCCAATGACGCCTGTTGATGCGCGAGGACAAAGTCGGCCACAGGCTTTCTGACGCCCGTTTCGGCCATCCACGAACCTAAGCAAGCCCGCAGACCATGTACTGTCAGGTTTTGGTCAAACTGCTTGATAGCGTTGAACAGGCTGTTCTCATGCGGTGGTTTCCGTCCGAGGACGTACCGACCACCCTCGGTGAGCGGTCGAAGGCCGGCAATAACGGCGAGGGCCGCCATGCTAAGCGGCTGTCGATGCGCCTTGCGCGTTTTCATGCCTGTGGCGGGTGTGACCCAGACCGCCCGATCTAGATCAAGGTGCGACCATTCCATCAACCGGATCTCGCCGCTGCGTTTTCCCGTGAGGATCGCCAACGAAAGTCCAGCATGGGCCGCCTTGCTCAACTCAACTGTCTTGAGCCAACGCCATAGCGCGGGCGCTCTTTCTGGTTCCAAAGCAGCATGGTGAGTGACCACGCGCGCCTTGGCTGGCATCGATCGAACTGGCGGACAGGAATTGAACTCGCACCACCCACGATCCACCGCGTAATCGAGTATGCGCTCGATATTGCCGCGCACCCGTTTACCGACCGTTTCATGGCTCAGCCAGACTGCGCTAATAGCATCAACGATCTCGGCTCGCTTGATGGAATTGACGGGACGCTCGCCAAGCGCCGGGAAGGCATAATCGCGAACTTGCTGGAAGACCTGACGACGGTAGTCGTCGTTCGAGATGCCCCCGCTGGCGTGTTCGTCAAACCATTTGGTTGCCACTTCTGCGAAGGTCGGTGTTGCGCTTTTGCTCGACACCCGTTCGCCCGTGACGATCTGGGCCAGCGTGAGTGGTTGAATGCTGATGGCAAGCGCATTGCGGATCACCTGTAGCCCGTGACCTGCCTTGACCAACCCTTTGACGGCGGCAGCCGCCGCTTGGGCAGCTTCAGACTTTACCTCCGGCCACGTCCCGAGCGTGATATTTGCCCTCTTGCCAGCCACCACAATTCGGGCGACCCATGTTACAGTACCGGACGAACGGCAGAATGCGTAAAGGTTGGGGCTGCCTTCAGGAAGCCAAGCCTCTTCCTGACGAGCAGATAGAGCCTCCAAATCTTTGTATCTTAGCGCCACGTGTATACCATCAGTAGCCAAACATCATGGAAATATCTGGCATCCAATGAGACGTAATGCAACAATAAACGTCAACCCAGCAAGGCTTCTTGGTATATCATGGACGCCTTGGGACAAACAAAAAGGGGACAGACAGCCCCCCTTCTGGCCGATCGGTGTCCCTGACGAGAAGCCAAAGGCGCCCGAGGAGGCGGGGCGCGCAGATCAGCCTGCAAACCACCCGGCATAGGTCTTGCGCAACTCGGCCTTCTGCACCTTGCCCATGGCATTGCGCGGCAGGGCCTCCACCACCACCGCCGCCTTGGGCTGCTTGAACCGCGCCAACCGGTCGCGCAAGCCTGCCAGCACCGCGCCCGCATCCAGCGCCACGCCTTTCTGCGCCACCAGAACCGCAAAGACCGCCTCGCCGAAATCGGGATGCGGCAGGCCGATCACGGCGCTTTCCAACACCCCCGGCTGGTCGTCCAGCGCCATCTCCACCTCGATGGGATAGACATTGAACCCGCCCGAGATCACCAGATCCTTGGCCCGGCCCACAATCTGCACATAGCCATCCGCATCGACCCGCCCCAGATCGCCGGTGATGAACCAGCCATCGGCCCGCAACTCCTCCGCCGTCTTTTCCGGCATCTGCCAATAGCCCTGAAACACATTCGAGCCCCGCACCTCGATGCCGCCCACCTCGCCGGGCTGAACCTCGACGCCCTCCGCCATGATCCGCAGCTCCACCCCCGGCAGCGGGAACCCCACCGTCCCCGCCCGCCGCTCGCCTTCATAGGGGTTCGAGGTGTTCATATTGGTTTCCGTCATGCCATAGCGTTCCAGAATCCGATGCCCGGTGCGCGCCTCGAAAGCCGCATGGGTTTCGGCCAGCAAGGGCGCCGATCCCGAGACGAACAGCCGCATATGCGCCACCAGATCGCGGGTGAACCGCGCATCGTCCAGAAGCCGGGTGTAAAAGGTCGGCACCCCCATCATCACGCTGGCGCGCGGCAACGCCTCCAGCACTTGGCCAAGGTCAAACCCGGGCAGAAAAATCATCTGCCCCCCGGTCAAAAGGCTCACATTGCTGGCCACAAACAGGCCATGGGTGTGAAAGATCGGCAAGGCGTGCAACAGCACATCGGCCTTGGTGAACCGCCACAGATCGGCCAGCACCCGCGCATTGGACAAAAGATTGCCGTGGCTCAGCATCGCCCCCTTTGACCGCCCCGTGGTGCCGGATGTGTAAAGGATCGCCGCCAGATCGGTCTCGGTCCGCGCCACCGGGACAAGGTTTTCGGACGCCTCTGCCATGCGGCCGGCAAAACTGCCCCCACTCTTGCCGTCCAGCGTTTCCAGCCGAACCCCGTGCCGGGTGGTCACCGCATCTATCGCCCCCGCGGCGCCCGGATCGCACAGAAAGACACGCGGCGCGGCATTGCCCAGGAAATAGCCCACCTCATCGGCCGTATAGGCCGTGTTCAGGGGCAGGAACACTGCGCCGATCGACACGGTCGCGGCATAGATCGCCAAGGCCTCGGGCGATTTGGCAATCTGCACCGCCACCCGGTCCCCCGGCTGCACACCTAGGTCGCCCAGCGCATTGGCCGCCCGCGCAATTACGCGGTGCAGCTCCTGCCCGGTCATCACCTGCCCCTGGCCAAGCTGGAGCACCGGCCCCGCGCGCCCGGCCAGCGGCTGAAACAGCGCCTCATACAGCGGATTTGTCATCGCCCTCCCCCCCCCAGGTCATCCGGCCGACACCCCGCCGGGCGCCCGCAGCACGGCGGTTCTGCCACAGCCCCCCGCCCGGCCTCAAGCCGCCTTGGAAACCGGTTATTTCCATGTCGCAATGGGATCTGCCGCAATTGACCGCAAAGCCGCCACGCACCTGCCCCAGCCGCAGGTCAGGCTTGTGGCACGCAACAAACCCCAAAGGCCCCCCGATGACCCGCCTGATCGCGTTCTTCGCCCGCGCCAGCCTCTTTGCCCGCCAGGCAGACGAGACCGACGCCTTCGATCTCCGCCTGACCCGCCTCGGCCTGCGCGAAGCGCGGGCGCGCGCCCAGGGCGCAATCTTCAGAAATCGACCGTCACATTCGGCAGGCGCAGCGATTTCATAAGCTCGCGCACCTCTTGCCGCGCGGCGACATTGGACAGGTTCATGTTGTCCACGCCGGTATCCTTCAGATCCAGAACCGTCAGCCCGCGCGGAAACAGCTCGCGGAAGATCACCCGCTCGGCAAAGCCCGGCACCACGCGAAAGCCGATGCGGCGCGACAGGTCCTCCAGCGCCGCCCCCACCTTGCGCTTGTTGTGCATGGCCTGCGCGCCCAGCCGGTTGCGCAGCACGATCCAGTCAATGGGCTTCAACCCGGCCTGGGCGCGCAACTGCCGCGCGTTCCACACCATTTCCGAATAGATCGACGGCCCCTTCAACTTGCCGGTCTCGGGGTCCACCCGCGCCAAAAGGTCGAAATCGACGAAACTGTCGTTCAAGGGCGTGATCAGCGTATCGGCAAGGCTATGGGCCACCTGGCTCAGCCGCGTATGGCTGCCGGGACAGTCGATGATGATGAAATCGCTCGTCCCCTCCAGCGCCGCCACACCTGCGGCCAGCTGCGCATCAAAGGCGTTTTCCCCCGGCGCCACGCCCGCTGCATCCAGCTCGGGCAGATCACGGTAATGCGGGCTCGGCAGATCCAACCCCGCGCGCTTCAGGTAGGCCTGGCGGTTCTCGACATAGCGGGCAAAGCTTTTCTGCCGCAGGTCAAGATCCACACCGCCCACCCGAAACCCCATCCGCGCCAGCGCCGTGGCCACATGCATCGACGTGGTCGATTTGCCCGAGCCACCCTTTTCGTTGCCAACGACCATGATATGCGCCATGACCAGCACCCCCACACACGGCCGCCATGGCGGACCGCCTCTGTTATAGGACGCCCCGGCTATCGAAGGGAACCGCTCTGCGCAAGCGGAAAGACGGAAGGCCCCGCGCCTGCGACGCCCCCACCGCCAGATCACCTGCCGCCAAAAGCAAAGGGCGCCCGAAGGCGCCCCCAAACTCCGGTGCGGTTGGGATCAGAAACCCAGACCGGCGTATTTGTTCTTGAACTTCGACACGCGGCCGCCGGTGTCCATCAGCTTGGCGGTCTGGCCGGTCCAGGCGGGGTGCGACAGCGGGTCGATGTCCAAAGACATCGTCTCGCCTTCCTTGCCCCAGGTGGTCTTGGTGCGGAAGGTGGAGCCGTCGGTCATCTTCACTTCGATGAAGTGATAGTCGGGGTGAATACCGTCTTTCATGGCGCCTCTCCTCACTCAGCTTTTTCTTTGTAGTTGGTAACCTCGGCGATCCGGGCCGATTTGCCGCGACGGGCGCGCAGGTAGTACAGCTTGGCGCGACGCACCTTGCCGCGACGCACCACCTCGATCGAGTCGATGTTGGTCGAATAAAGCGGGAACACACGCTCCACGCCTTCGCCGAAGGAAATCTTGCGAACGGTGAACGAGGCCGAGATGGTCAGACCGCCCTTGCGGCCGATGCAAACGCCCTCATAGTTCTGCACGCGCGAACGCGAGCCTTCGGTCACCTTGTAGCCGACGCGAATGGTGTCGCCGGCCTTGAAATCCGGAATGGTCTTGCAAAGCGCAGCGATCTGCTCGGCTTCGAGTTGTGCGATCAGGTTCATGCCTGTCTCCATATGCCTGCGGTGGGTCCGCAGAGGTGATGCCCGCGTCAGAGCTTCTGGCCTTCACTCGGGTCCCCGCTTTCGCAAGCCCGCCAGAGATGCCGCATGCCGTGTCTTGTCTCGCGCCGCCCCCGCCCCAAAGGCCGGAAGAAGGGTCCGGCAGACGGGCATAAGGAATCGCATCCGCTGGACCAAAGGCCCCGGACAGGCGGCGTATAGGGGCAAGGGGGGCGGGGGTCAAGAGGGCGGGGGCCGGGGGGGCGGGGGTCGCCCGAACCGGCGCCGGATTGTCATTGAACCGTCACCGCCCCGTTACAAGCGCGCCCTAGCCTGCGCCCAAACGCCCACTGGCCCCAAACATCCACTGGCCCCGACACCACTGGCCCCGACACCGGAGACCGCCTTGCTTGCCGCTGCCGACAATATCACCCTGCCGCCGGATATGCCCCCCGCCGCAGCGCTTCATCACCTTGCCGATGGGCTGACCCGGATCATCGACACCAACCTCGCCGCCCTGATGGCCGACGACAGCGCCGAGCCGGTCCACAAGGCCCGCGTTGCCCTGCGCCGCCTGCGCACCGCGCTGGATGCCTTCGCCCCGATCCTTGATGACTACCGCGCCGATGCCTTGCACGACCGCGCCCGCGCGCTCTTTCGCCTGCTGGGCACGGTCCGCGATGCCGATGTCATGGCGATCCGCTTTGCCGGCACTGACCGCGCCCAGAAGACCGCCGCCCATGCCAGCCACCAACGCGCCAAGATCCGCAAGGCGCTCAAAAAGAAGAAAGCCCAAGGCTTTCGCGACGGCGTGATGCGGCGGCTGACCGGAAAAAGCTGGCGCCAGACCGGCAAGAAGGCGCGCGCCTTTCGCGAAGGGCCGATGACCACCCTCGCCGCGCTGGCGCTTGACCGCGCCTGGGACAAGGCCCTGTCCAATGGCCTCGATCTGGCACAAATGTCGGTGCGCGCCCAGCACGGCCTGCGCAAGGACCTCAAGGCGCTGCGCTACCTGTCCGAGTTTTTCGCCGACCTATGGCCCGGCGCCCTATCTGATCTTTTCCTCGCCGATCTGCGCGCGCTGCAAGACGATCTGGGTGAAGTCAGCGACAGCGCCACCGCCCGCGCCCATGGCCATGAACAGGCGGCTGAGCCCGACACCCAATCCGCCACCGACCGCGCCGCGGCGGCGTGGAGGCAGATCGTCATGCGCGGCCCCTGGTGGCGAGACCAGGCTGAGGGCTAAGCCACCCGCCTCCTGAAGCACGTCGTGCCAGCGTGGTCGGCGCGCCCTGACGAGGAGAGCACGAAGTGCCCGACGACTGCCCCGCGTCGAGTTACCCCTGCCGCTTCGCCCACAGATCCGGCCGCCGCGCGGCCGTCAGCTTTTCCGCCTCTTCCCGCCGCCATCTGGCAATCTTGCCATGGTCGCCGCTGGTCAGAACGGCCGGAATCTCCCGGCCCTCCCATTCCTGCGGGCGGGTATACTGCGGATGCTCCAAAAGCCCGTTCGAATGGCTTTCCTCTTCAATGCTTTCCGCATTGCCCAAGACACCGGGGATCAGCCGCACCGTGGCATCCAGCATCGCCTGCGCCGCAATCTCGCCGCCGGTCAGCACGAAATCGCCAAGGCTGACCTCCTCAATCTCCCAATGGTCCAGCACCCGCTGATCCACCCCCTCAAACCGCCCACACAAGAGCGTAATCCCATCCGCTGCCGCCCATTTGCGTGCGGTCGCCTGATCGAACGGACGCCCGCGCGGCGACAGATAGACCACCGGCCAACGCGCCCGGTCGCGTGGGCAACCATCGGCCGCCACCCGAAGCGCGGCATCCACCACATCAGCGCGCAAGACCATCCCCGCGCCGCCCCCTGCCGGGGTGTCATCCACATTCCGGTGCTTGCCAATGCCAAAGCCGCGCAGGTCAATCGGCTCCAGCCGCCAGCGCCCCATCTCCAGCGCCTTGCCCGTCAGGCTCAGCCCCAGCGTGCCGGGAAAGGCATCGGGAAACAGCGTGATGATCCGCGCCACCCATGCGCCCTTCAACAGCATCGGCTCTTCCATCAGCACCCGCGGCTTGACGCTGGCCGCGATTTGCAGCCGGCCATGGGATTTCGGCTTGTCGGGGGTGTCGCTCATGCGCGGCTCTTGGCTGAGGGGGTTCCGCGCGGTTCTACCCCTCCCGACGCGGGGGCGAAAGGGGGCATCACCCCTCGCCCTCCTCCAAAAGCCGCATCATGCCACGCATCGCCATTTTCGCCTGCCCCAACTCCTCCTCAGGCAGCCTGGCCCGGTTCAGCATCACGAACTGGTCCGCAAGCCCCTCGACCGAGCAGCGGTTGTGCGCGCGCGTCGGCTGCAAGCCCTGCCGCAGGTCATCGGGCAGTCCGATCAGATCGTAAAGCGCATCCACAAAGGCCAGACGACGGTGCAAAAGCCCCTCCATCGGTGCCACCTCCAGCACGGCCCGCCCCAGCAAGGCGGCGCGCAAGGGCGCGATCACCGCATCGAAATCGGCGGCCGGGGCAAAGTCCTTGCAGAACCGCCGCTGCTTCACCATCAACTCCGGATGCAGCGCCAATTGCCAATGCACCGACCGCAGCCAGGGCCCCGCCGCGCGGGTGGTCAGCCACACCACCACCTCCGCCCCCGGAAACCGCGCCGAAAGCGCGTCAACGGCGGCCGGCACCGTCGTGACGGCGGCGCGATAATCCATCACGCCGAACCGCCCAGGCAAATGGCCAACCAGATCTTCGGACGACACCAAGAGATGCCGCCCCTCCAGCGGCGGCAGCCGCGCCACCCAATCGGCCATGCCCCGCCGCAACGCCCCCTCGTCGCCCGCCCGGCAAAACCCCCGCGCCGCCTAGGCCGCCCGCGACAGATGCGGGCTGCCTTGCGGCGTCTCCACATGGACAAACCGGCCCAGCGCGGCGCGATGGGCATCCAGCGTCACCTGCGAACTGGTGGTGCCGATCTTGTGAAAGCCGGCATGCAGGACGATCCGCATCCTAACGCGCGTTGACCGGCTTAACCGGCCGCCCCGCCCGTGGCAGGGCCGCCCGCGCCGCGCCCAAAGCCTCGGCCAGCGCCCGAAGCTCAGCCGCCACAGCCGGAAACCGCCCCATCATCGGCACAACATCGTCAGGGTCGGGACAATCGGCCAGCCGCTCGGGCCGCTCCCGCACCAGATCGGCACAGCGCCGGGCAAAAAGCGCCACCGTCTCGGCCTCGGACAGCGCATGAAACACCGCCATCGGATAGGTCGAACCGCGCAGGGCCTCGGCCACAGCCGGATCGGTCGCATGAACCACCGCCGCGCGGCGATGCAGGGGCCGCGCCGATCGGTCATAGATCGGATCCATCAGCGCCACCCGCAACGCCTCATGCGAAGTCTGGGTGGCCATGGCATGAAGATGCGCGGCCAGGGTCTCGGGCACGGTATCTGCGGGCAACCGGTCCAACTCGGCCACCATCCGCGTCGCGGTGGCGATCTGGCCCTTCAGATCGACCGGTGCCGCATCGGCGCCCGCCTCCTCCTCGGCCTCGACCCGCGCCATCACCTCATCCAAAGACCCCGCCTGATCGGCCCAAGGGTTCCAGATCATCCGCGCCAGCGGGATCGACAAGAAGGAAATCGCCACCGGCAGCATCAGCGGCATGTCGGGCTCCAGCCCCATCACCCCGCCAATGCCCCGGCCAATGCCAAAGCTCACCGTCACCAGCAAGACCTGCACCACCCCTTGCGTCATGGCGGCAATCAAGGCTTCGGGCCGACCCCAGTCGGCCAACCGGCGCGGCCATTGCTGCGGGCGCAGGATGAACAGCCACAGCATGAAAATCACAGCGAAAAGCGGCACCACAGGCCAGCCAAATCCGCCAATCCCCGCCAGAAGCGGCCCGAAATACAAAAGCGCCGTCGCCCCTTTCAGCAACCGCAAACGTGACTGCATGAAAAACCCCTGAACCAATGCGCCGCCATCGTGGCGCGGGCCAAGGCGTTAGTCCAGCCCCTCTGGCAAATCCACGACGATCCGGCCTGCGCCCAGATCCACCGTCGGCACCGCCGCCAGCGTAAAGGGCAGCATCAGCGCCGCCTTGCGCCCCGCCCCGGCAATCTCCAGAATATCCCCGGCCCCATGGTTATGCACCGCAACCACCCGGCCCAGCACCACACCCCCGGTGTCCACCGCCTCAAGGCCGATCAGATCGGAATGATAGAACTCGTCATCGGGCAGCTTCGGCAAACGCGCCCGATCGACATAAAGCTCGGTGCCGCGCAAGGCATCGGCCTCTTCCTTGGTCTTGACGCCCGACAGCCGCGCCCCAAGCCCGCCCGACACCGGCCGGGTCAATTTCACGGTGAAACTGCGCGCCCCGTCCTTGGTGGACAAAGGCCCGTAATCGGCAATCGCCGTGGGCTCGGCGCAAAAGGATTTCAGGCGCACCTCACCGGCAACCCCAAAGGCCCCGGTGATCGCCCCCACACAGATCCGCTCTTGGCTCATGGCCCGCCCTCCCCGCGGCACAGGCCGCGCGCGTCGATCTGTCCGCCGGCATCCAGACAGGCATCGGCCTGCTGCAGCTCGGCAAATCGCACGCCGGCCCAGAACGACGCCCCGCAAAGGGCAATCGTGATGGACCGGCGCACCAATCCCAAACCCGGGATCAGCGAAAACAAGACTTACTCGGCAGCCGGAGCTTCGTTGCGGGCGGCCTTCTTGGCAGCGCGCTCGGCCAGGGCCTTGCCGGGGGTGCCGGTTTTCGGGTTCGAACGGGCCTTCTTGGCCAGCACGCCCGCCGATTCCAGGAAGCGCGCGATACGGTCGGTCGGCTGGGCGCCGGTGGCCAAGAGGGCCTTGATGCGCTCGATGTTCATCACGACGCGGTTGGCATCGTCCTTGGCCAGCATCGGGTTATAGGTGCCCAGCTTTTCCAGAAAGCGGCCGTCGCGCGGCATGCGCGAGTCGGTCAGCACGATGGCATAGTGCGGACGCTTTTTCGAACCGCCGCGCGCCAGACGAATTTTGGTAGCCATTGGGTAGTCTCCTTGGGTTGATCGTAGGGCGGGGTTCACCCCGCCGTGGATGGGGTTATTTCTGAAACGTCTCATGATGCCTGATGACTTCACCGATGATGAAGGTCAGGAATTTCTTGGCAAACTCGGGGTCCAGGTCCGCCTCTTCGGCCAGCTTTTCCAGCCGCTCGATCTGACGCGCCTCGCGCGCCGGGTCCGAAGGCGGCAGGTCATGCGCCGCCTTGAGCTTTCCCACCGCCTGCGTGTGCTTGAACCGCTCGGCCAGCGTATAGACCAGAATGGCATCCAGCCGGTCGATGGACTGGCGATGCTCCTTCAAGATCTCGGCAGCG
>Ga0194130_10008532_pt1 | contig 10861 bp, 11 predicted proteins | sample TA2KigsurfametaG_FD_160084 | JGI IMG/M metagenome (GOLD analysis project Ga0194130, IMG submission 160084) | Freshwater microbial communities from Lake Tanganyika, Tanzania - TA2015050 Kigoma 12 surface | ecosystem: Environmental > Aquatic > Freshwater > Lake | place: Tanzania: Lake Tanganyika... | reverse complement strand
GCCTAAGCGGTAACGAGCCACCAGCGGTAGGCGCAGCGCAGGCTGAACCCGTTCTCGGCGGCCAGCTCCCTGAGGCTGCAGCCGTGCTCCAGGTACTGGGTAACAAGCCGGAGACGGCCCTTCTGGGTCAGACGGGCATTGGGATGGCTATGCATGGGTGCGTGAGGCCTGGGTTGGTGGGTCGCACCTCAACCCGTAGCGGCCTCACACCCCTTTGTCACTGAACAACCTGGTGAGACAGAACAGCTGGGTAGAGGCTTGTGAGCTCCTCCACCACAGCCACCACGTCCTTGGCCTTGCAGCGTCGTCCGACGCGGATCGCCAGGCACAGACGGCTGTGCTCGTCGATCACGTTCGGGAACTGCAGCCGCCGACCATCGGCGGTGCCAACGAACTGGAAGTCCATGGCCCACACCTGGTGCGGGTGTTCGTTCTGGTGACGCCGCACGGAGCCGTCGGCGGGACCAGCCCGCTTCTGCTTTCTGGGAGTGGGCCGCTGGAGGCCCTCCTCCCGCCAGAGCCGATGCACCCGCTTGTTGTGCATCGTCCAGCCCTCGCGCCGTAGCACGCGGTACGCCATCCGCCGGCCCCAGCAGATGTAATGGACTGCGATCTCCCGGAGACGTCGCCGCAGCTTGGCTTCCTCGACATTAACGACTTTGCCGTGATGGCGCTGGGTGCTGCGGTGTTGGCACAGCACCCTGCAGGCAAACCGCTCCGATACCCGGAACATGGCGCGCAGGGCCTCCACAGCCCAGCGGTGTCGTTCCGGGCTCAGAAGTTTCCCGTCGTCAACTCCTTGTGCATCGCCTTTTCCAACTCAGCCATCTGGAGAAGCTTCTTGAAGCGGGCGTTCTCTTTCTCCAGTTGGGGCAACCGATTGGCCTCCTAGGCCTGCATCCCGCCGTAATGCTGCTTCCAACGGTGATAGGTCGGCTGGGTGAGCTCAATGGCGCGGAAACGTCGGCATCGGTTTTGCCTTGGGCCATCAGCTGCTCAGTGGTCTTGAGCTTGCGGATAATCTGCTCGGCTGTGTGGCGGATGCGTTTCATGGTGAAGTCCCAGGCCCAGTCTAGCCGGATGAGGACTCTCATTCCCCATCGACCGATTTCTAGGGGCTACGTCAATGGCGCTACCGTTACGTTGAGAGAAGTAGGAGATGATCCAACCTACGTTTGAAAATTCGAACAAGTATGGGCCAGCCAAAGAAGTCGTGATTATATCAATCGGAATTTAACATTCGCGACCACAGGAAGATAGGGGTCAACAAAAATAAACCCGACGGCATAAGATGCAAGCAAGGGCGAGTAAGCAGCAAAGAGCAGTCAGAAGACTTCCGATCTACACAACTTGGAAACAAGTGCGGGAAAATCAATGGTAGGGCTCCATTGGAGATTCGCCTGGATTCGCTTGGGCGAGAGATGAGATGCTGAAATATCATTCGGCCTCACAAGACTTGAATCGTCTACACAATAGTCATCGAATACTAAACCGTGGAATTCAAAGATAGCCCGAGCGAGAGAGCGAAGCGAATAAGATTGCCCCGTTGCAATAATATAGTCTTGAGGGGTTGGAGCATCAAGCATCATGTGCATTGCGCGAACGTAGTCAGGCGCCCAACCCCAGTCCCGTAAAATATCTACCCGTCCCATACAGAGAGACGATGATTTACAAGCGGCGATATCTCTCGCAGCAGTTACTATCTTGCGCGTCACAAAACGATCAGACCGAAGAGGCGACTCGTGATTAGAAAGAATTCCGGTACAACAATAAATGCCATATGCAGATCTATACAAGTCGACTTGCCAGAAAGCAGCCGCTTTTGCAACACCATAAGGGCTAACAGGCTTGAGTATTGTATTCTCATCTGCGACATAGCCGATTGTATCACCAAAACATTCAGAACTACCAGCATTAAAAAATCTAATGTCACCATCGAGGAACCTTATGGATTCAAGGATATTAATAGTTGCGGTCGCAATTGACGATGCAGCCTCCAGTGGTAGCTCGTAAGAGAATCCAACACTGGTCAATCCAGACAGATTATATACGTGACAAGGCCTAAAACGCTCAATAGATCGAAGAACACTGTTAAAGTCAGAAGGTAAGACCGTATATATTTCAACATCATTTTCTATCCCCAAAGCGGACAATCGACTGCGATCACAGGATAGAGAGTCTCGACTTGTTCCGACTACACGATAGCCTTGAAGTAGGAGATAGTGTGACAGGTATGCACCATCTTGACCAGTGATTCCGAATACGAGTGCGGTCTCCATGGCTTGCCCTATCTCCTGAACCACAGGAAAATATGTTTTTTTACAAAGATAAAGACAGAGGCTAGGAAGGCAGACAGAATACTTTTGAAAGACTTTCTGCCAGAAAGGTTACTTGAGAGAGCTAAAAATATTTCCCTCACAGACAAAGAAATACGAGTCGAAAGGCCATCAAGCACGAAGTACGTAATGTAATAAGGATGTCGAACAAAGACATATCTATTGAGCTGCATTCTCAGAAATAGTTCATAGTCCATAGCACTTTTATAATGGGTTGAAAACATAAGACTCGTATACGTGGAGGTTTTAACGATTGAGGATTCATGGGGGACCCAAGGCTCGTAGATCCTCATGGGTCCTGACTTAAGGTGGGAAGTCCTACCCACAACAGCGCCGTTCCGGACATAGTTAGTACCAAATATATGCGCATCACAAGGAGAAGTGTTGGATTCTAAAAGATTAGCAATCAAGCTAATGGGAACTTGGGATGGATCAGCCAGATAGTCACCTGCGTGAACAAACAGTGACCAGATTGAATCCACATTAGAGAGAGCAAGATTCATGCTCTGAGAAATTCCTGCATCGCAAGACAAAACATAAATATCAAGTGGGGGTGCAGTAAGACTGTGGGACTCTAGATATTGATAGAAGTGAGAAACTTCAATCTTAGTAAAGAGTACAAATATCCACCGTTCAGCAAGGCAAGCTGCGAAGCCGGAGGACCTACTTATAGTATATGCAAGCGAATTATCCCTGAGCGAACCTAGAGTAATGATAGTAAGACTTTTCACAAGAACTTCCTTGTTCGAAAAAGATTTACACTCAAAATCGCAAAGATTAAAATTAGGAGATATGCTAGGTAAGCTGCAAAAAACGACTGAGAATCCTGAAAGCAGAAAAGTGGCCCCATAGAAATTGGTGCTGGGAATAACAATAGCAAAATGGGATTGCCTGTATTTAGATATCGGTAACGGCAAAGGCTACCTATTGACGTTATGAATGCTACAAGAAGCAATCCTGGATATCGCCCGTGGATGGTTGTTGTCTCCATAAAAAGATTAGAATTAGGAGAGCTTACGCCATAGGTTACATTTCCTGTCATGAGATACTGAATATATTTGGGAATAGTATCGTGAGAATATATACGACCAAAGAGTTTAGCGAAAGGCTTGAGCCATAACTCGAAAACAGTAGAAAATTCGGGTGGAGGGCTTTGGTAATCCATCTCAACCAATGGATCATCCACAACCGAAAATGCTAAGTCATAACTAATGTTAAAGAGCCTGTAGCTAAGAAATTCCGAAGATTCCTTTAAATTAATGTGAAGCAAAAGTGACACCGAAAAAATAGTAAGAATTATAACAATAGAACCGGCGACGCCGATCGCAAGAACCTGGATTAAGAGGGGTTTATATAGTCTGAGCCTATAGGAAAGAATCGGACGAGCAAGAAAAGTGGCTGGCGCTTGAAGTTTTTCCCAGAAATTGTAGTCTAAAGCAAGATATACCAAAAAGACTATAAAGCCTTTGCCTGGCGTGGCAAGGAATAGCGAACAGAATAGTACTAAGTTAACAAGACATATGCACGAAAAAGATTTCGAACGGATGCGCTTTGAAATAGCGAGTAAGGGTATAACAATAAAACCAAGGCCATAAGAAATAAAACGGATCTGGGGGAAGCGTAAGTCGCCCCTGACGTCAAATGATGACGTGAAGAAAATGGATTTTGAAAGATCTATGTTTAAAGTGACATCCGCAAGGAAGACAAGGGCGGAAGTTATAGCAAGTATCTTAATGATATATATGAAATTGCTAGTGAAGAAGGGAGTTGGCTTGATTTTCCGCGGAGTGCTGAAAAAAGCTGATATTATCAGAACCCATGCAAGGCAAAGAATTAAAGTAATAAAGTCCAAAGAGACTCCACCTGCCGACGTAATTAGGTATGAGAACCCCACAATTGGTAACAGCATGCTCCTTATTATCGGATCAGAGATGCTTACGAATCTTCCCGCCGAGACCAGGAAAAGAAATAAGCAAATAAATAGAATAAACTGCATTAGGCCGAGCTTCCTTCTAGATCAGCAGATTATGGGGATAATGCACATTAGAATGAACGACAAGAGGGGAAAGTGGATTCGAAGATGCACCAGTCAAGGAAAGGCCAACAGTGATATCTGAGGATGAAATACCAGAGGGACGTGGATGAAGGCTTAGGCTTGATCCACGTGGTCGTAGCCCAGCGGCATATGCGATCGAACCAATCTCAGTTTCCCAGCTGCACATAGCGATGAGCGGTTGGTCTTTGGCAACACCGTAGATCAAGACATCGCAACGAGCTGAGGTGTTAGGCCGTTGAGATGTCGTTCGACTGGCGATGCGAGCAGGCAAAACCCGTAGATTATAGGACTTCAGAGGGAAGCTTTTAGTATGTGATCAAGATCTCTAACTTGCATCCGCTACATAGTAAGTATATGCCCCCGGTGAACCATCAGCAATTTTTTTACAAAAGCGTGGATGCTTGTATCTGCCAAGAACCATTGCAAAACAAATACTCCGACTGCTTCGATCTATCTATATATCTCTGATATTTTAGAAGGTGGTTCTCAAGAACGATCTTAGGACGACACGTTCTTTAATTGGGCAGTGAACCAACCGTAATCAACTGCAAAGGTAATGCTTCCATTCCCAACTCCACATCAAGAGGACGATAACGGACACTAGGCAAGCCGACGCCGCCCAAAGCGGAATCGAATATACTATTTATGGACGACTGCTGGAGTAGATCTTCGCGATGTGCAGCGATCATGCCAGACTCTAAAGTGGCAAAAAAGGATTTCCTTAGTCGGCTAGCTTTGCCCAAATATCACCCCTTCTCAGCCATTCATGGTCAGCAAAACATTCAACGTATCCATGCTGATTCAAGGCGGCTAGAATATTGCTTCTATTAGTTTCGTTGTAATTATGCTCAACAGTAACGATTGCCGGCTTTTGAGCAACACTCCAATCGATACTGTCCAATATAGACTCTTCAGCGCCTTCTACGTCTAGCGAAAAGTAATCGTATCTCCTCTCGGAGAGAAGCCTGGTTAAACTTATGGCTCTCACTCTTGCCCGACACCTTTGCCTTAGTCTAGTCGCGAGATGTATATCTCGCCCTTCATAACCCTCAAGTGCCGACAATTGGCCAACAACCCTAAGAGTTAGTTGCTCTTCTTTGTCATTTGGCGATATGGCTGCATTTATAAGTGTATTCGCTGACCTCGACTTAGCTAAAGACTTGAATTGATTAGGCTCTGGCTCTACAAGTGTTCCACGCCATCCGTAGTATTTTTCAAGCGAGTATGTATTGGAGTGCGTAAATCCATCAGCGCCACCAATTTCCAGGAAGGATCCGCCGTTCATGCACTTGCAGGCATATAAAACAAATACGTCCTGAGAACATTGAGAACTGCTGTTGACATAGTGCTCTGCATAAAATGTCATGAAGCTGACCAACTCGTCGTCGCCTGCCAACTGGTCAACATTTTTTATGTAATATGCGAATACTTCAGCGGCTCCACTATGCCCTATGGATTTGACTCGATCATGGACAAAGCTTGAAAACCTATTGATTCTCACAATTAAATCAAGGTTTTTTATAGGGAAGTCCAATTCCGAAGCTATTCAGGCAGTATAGTATACCAGAAACAACATGCACTTCACTGAGGTGGTCCGTTGTTTCTGGGCTGCAGCCATAGTTAATCCCGGAGGTGAGGCAATGCCCAGTGCTGCTTAAAGTTTCAACATCAGTTTATGTGAGGCTTCCGTCGCTGACAGCAGCAACGCCGTGATGTCACATATCAACCCCTAATGTCGGTCACAGATCACCCGGAACAATCCCGTCCGAGCGCAGCAGCACGCGGTGCGTCATCCGCCGGCCGCAGCGGATGTACTCAGCTGCAATCTCCCGGAAGTGGCGCGGCAGCTTGGCCTCCTCAATATCGACAACCTTGCCGGCATGCCGCGGGGATCTGCGGTGTTGGCCCGCAACCCTGAAGGGGAATCGCTCGGATACCCGGAACATGGCAAGCAGACCCTCAACAGCCCTGCGGCGTTGGTCCAGGCTCAGAAGTTTCCCTCGGCCAACTCCTTCGACTTCGCCGGGCCTGCGGCTAGAGCGTCGCCTTCACCAACTCGGCTTCCGCCAGAAGCTTCTACTCCTGCGGAGAGGCCATCGGCTAGAGGCGCTCGTTTTCCTTCTCCAGTTAGGTCAGCCGTTTGGCTTCCTCAGCCTGCATGTCGCCGTACTACTGCTTCCAGCGGGGTAGTTCGGCTGGGTGACCTCGATAGCCCTGCAGATGTCGTGGACGGTTTTGCCTTGGGCGATCAGCTGCTCATCGATATTGAACTTGCCGATGATCTGCTCAGCTGTGTAGCGGACGATTCATGGTTAAGTGCCAAAATCAGCCAGGCCGGATGAGGCCTCTCATTCACCATGAACCGATTTCGTAGGGGGGCTTAAATATCGCACAACCATGAGATATTCAAATAATCTAGGAAAACGAGAAATTAATTCGTCAGATCGCAATAGATCTATTATAGAGCCTTGACCGAGGTGAAGTCCCAGAAAAAGGCGACCTCAGAGGAGTAATCTTAAGGACCAGATAAATAGTCACTCATCTAAGCAAAAGAAGCAGCCGTTACACGAAGGCCGTCGACTGGATGAACGGAAGGAGCCCAACTAGCAATGCTCCGAAAACGAGAGGAATCAACAAGGAGCTCTGATGATAGCTGATCAAAGATGGACTTTTTACCTAGTAATTTAAACGAAGCCGCAAGCAAATTCGAATCGCAGCCAACCAGTCGAGCAGTTGATTTATTCAACCCTGCAAAAAGTGCCAAAATGACCGACCTTAAGGGCAAATCAATGCCATCCGAAAGCACAAATGAAGAATTTAAAGCAGATGAAGAAAATGCTGCAGCGACAATAGCGTCAATCAAGTTATCAACAAAGATATATGACCTTTGATTGCATAAACGTTCAAATGGAACGATAGGCGCAAACTTAATAAAGTTGACCAACTTGGCAAGGTTGCCTGGGCAATTTCTACCATACACAAGAGGCGGGCGTAATATCACAAAATCGAGAGAATGAGCGGATGCATAGTCAGCCAGCAAAAGCTCTGCCTCAAATTTAGATTCTGCGTATTGATTATGAGGATTTACAGATGAGAAATCATCAAAAGCAGTGCCATTAGTGGAAGATCCTAGAACACCTATGGAACTCACATAGATAATCTTACGCACACCCTGATTCAACGAAGCATCACAAATATGCTTAAGGCAGTCAACATTTGCATCGTAGAGGAGTGATCTTGAGGCGAGACGAGAAAACTTTTTATGCGCCAATCCTGCAAGGTGGACAACAATATCGACACCAGTAAGAGCGGATTCCAAAAGAACCGGGTTTTGATAATCAACAGAAACAATTCTTCCAGAAGCCAGAGAGGGCGATAAAGGTGCAGCCCTAGACAATCCCACGCTATCAATACAATTCTTATCCAAATAATCAAGCAGGTTCGTGCCAACAAAACCAGTGGCACCTGTAACTGCAAATTTCATAACTTACTCGGGAGATAAAATACTCGAATACAGGGAAGCCAAATTCTCAGCTTTCACTCTCCAAGAAAACCTTTCGGAAACATACTCCCAACCACACCGTGTCAACTGCTTGCATAGCAACTGATCTGTGACAAGACTAAATATAGACTCGGAAAAAGTATGAGGATCATCAGCAACGAGCAAGTGCTTGTCATTAACCAGCCCTAGAGGCTCGGAAGCCAGTGATGTTGTGACAACAGGAGTAGAGCTAGCAAGCGATTCAAGAACCTTAAACTGCTGACCACTCCCTGATTGCATAGGTGCAACTGTTAGGTCACAACTAGAAATTAAGTTGTTCATATTAAGTGGATTAGCAGCAAGTTGAATAAAGTCATATTTTATGGAGAGATCAACTAAAGCCGAATCGGGCCGTGAGCCGGCAATTAAAAAAACAAAATCAACCTTACGTTGCAAAAGCGGGCACACGTTTTCAACAAACCACACAACAGCCTCAACATTTGGATAGTAATATAATGATCCAAAAAACAAGATCTTTATAGGCTTAGTGGTGTCAATTGCGGGTGCGGTATAATCATGGAGCTCTACGCCTATATTATGAGCCTGAAATATGGTCTCTGTGGCATCTAATTTGGCATTGCCTAGGGAGAAAAATCCTAAATCTCTTTGACTGACTGACAAGATTGCGAAACAACTGGAGGTAATAGGGATACACGATTCAAACCTATTAATACAAGCAAATTCTTTATTAAAGAGAAAACGAAAAAGATGGGGTACAGATGACGCTCTTTTATTGAGATTCAGAGACATTGAATCAACAAAGTCGATCACATAGGGAGTACTAGTTAGGCCCCAGAGCGGATAAGAATTAATTGAATAGAAATGGATAATATCAAAATCGTTAAGCTCGATAAAACGATCAAATCGGGCTTTGACGTTAGGCGGAGTATAGATAAGGGATACAAGAGGTATACAACGGAAGAACCATGAATAAAGAGACCAGAAAATGGCCAATGCGTGGTCAAGAACGCCAAACGAATAAAGATAAATTTTGTGATAAGCGAAGGAAGAAGTTAACCCAGAGTAAACAATATCAAAAGGCAGTGACTTTCCGAAAGCAAACAATGAAACATCAAAACCTAATTTTTTTAACTCCTTGGCCCTGTGGAATGCGAGTCGTGCTTGACCTGCGTATGGAGGCCAAGGAGTACGTGGCAACACAAAAAGAAGCTTCATTGGAAACCACCTGACATTTGTTGCTCAAGAAACGTAGAAAGCTTATGCTGAGCATCCAAAACAATGGATTCAGATGCTTTAATATATGAGTACGCCTTTTCCTCGGGTGAACGATAAACAAGGGATCGGGAAGCTTCAATAATTAACGCTGCGATTTCATCGGCCGCACTGATTTCACAAGAGCCAGAAAAATAGACATCATTTGAAAATAATCTATAATGGCGCGATATTTCTAGGAAAGATTCGACAGGCGTCGCAATACAGCAAAGATTGAACAAAATAGAGTCCATGAAAGGTATTCCAAACCCTTCCTGAGATGAGGTGGAAACAAAAATATCGGAAAGCAAATAAGAATTTACAAGGACGCTTTCTGATACATAATTCGAATAACAATTTACTGAGAAGCCTGAAGCACTCAAACGGCTCAAAGCTTTGGAAGCATAACCGAATATATTAATAACAAAATCGATTTGATCATTGGCTGCTTTTTCATTTAAGCAAGACAGACATGCCTCCAACAGAGCAGTATTTTTGCTTGGCGCAGAACCCGTGATGATGTGAAGAGTCACAGGCTTCGAAGCGTCACATGAAGGGAGTTTATTTAGTGCATTTAAGACAGTATCCTTTCTAAAGGATGGTGCAGGGTGGAGAATTAAAACATTCGCAGAGAGACGTTGTGCTTCATCTGGCAAACGATGCAAGAAGTTTGCAGCCGTAAATGAGCTATTTATTAGAATAAGATCAGCTCTTTTTAGGCTCAAAAGAGAGTATAGTGTATGAACGCAATGTTTCATCATCTCAATAAAACCATCCTTGAGGCAAAGGCGAAATAAATACCCTGGTGAATACGATTCCAAATATTGAATAAAATCATGAAGTATAACTCCTCGCAAAGGGCAATTGCGCGCTGGAAGGAATGCGCGCAAGGGAAGCCTTGGTGAAGAAAAAATCTCTGCATCTGCTTGATGACCGGAAGATCCAGGAAAAATTTCCCAGATTATTTGAGCAACGAAATTAAATAAACCAGGGAAGGATCTCGATGAAAAGGAAGGCGTGACATATGAAACTGGATGCAACTCCCGAAGAAGGCGAGTAAGATATAATGAATATTGATGTATTCCACGAGAGTTTGGTGTGCTGCAAAAAATAGAAAGTTTCATGGATAACTATTCCCGTGGCCCCACAACAGCAAAACCCTTCCGCTTGAGGTAAGCCTCTTTCTTGGCTTCCTCCACATCAGCAGCAACCATCTCGGCCACCAGTTTCTCCAGTGTTGTCGTTGGAGTCCAGCCCAGCTTTTCGCGCGCTTTGCTGGGATCGCCCAGGTGTGTGTCCACCTCAGCCGGGCGGAAATAGCGCGGATCGATGCGCACCACCACGGCACCGGTATCGCCGCGGCGGCCGACTTCTGCGGTGCCCTTGCCGTCCCATTGCATCGGGCCCCAGCCCAGCTGCTGCGCTGTGAGCTCGATGAAGCGGCGCACGCTTTCCTGGCGGCCGGTGGCGATTACAAAATCCTCGGGCTGCTCCTGCTGCAGCATCAGCCACTGCATCGTCACGTAGTCGCGGGCGTGGCCCCAGTCACGCAGCGAGTCGAGATTGCCCATGTAGAGGCAGTCGTCTAGCTGTGTTTTCTCACCAGGTCATTCAGTAGCCCGGAGCAGGGCGAGCTGCTGAAAGGGGGTGCGGCCCGCCAAGGCCATGTGGCACCTGCGGTGGTTATAGATCGCCAGATAGCGGCCCAACCAGCGG
>Ga0194130_10008529_pt1 | contig 10866 bp, 9 predicted proteins | sample TA2KigsurfametaG_FD_160084 | JGI IMG/M metagenome (GOLD analysis project Ga0194130, IMG submission 160084) | Freshwater microbial communities from Lake Tanganyika, Tanzania - TA2015050 Kigoma 12 surface | ecosystem: Environmental > Aquatic > Freshwater > Lake | place: Tanzania: Lake Tanganyika... | reverse complement strand
TCATGAAGCTCTCTACACTCCTCCTCTCGTCAGCAGCCCTCGTCGTTGCTGGCTCGGCATACGCTGCCGATCTTCCTGCCAAGAAGGGCGCACCGGCTGCTAAGGCAACTGGCTGCCCGGCTTTCGGCGCTGGCTTCTTCCAGATTCCTGGCGGCGACAACTGCATTAAGTTCTCGGGCCACATGAAGTATTCTGGTTCTTACACAACGGACTCAACGGCAAACAACGTTGCTGCGTATTCTCAGAGCGCACGTTTCCGCCTTGAAGCCGATGTTCGCAGCAATTCGGAAATGGGCGTTGTCCGTGGTTTCGGCCGCATCAACTCAGCCTCAGCAGCAACAGCTGTCGGCAAGGCTTATGTTCAAGTTGGTGGTTTGACCGCTGGTTTGGACTCAAACCTTGCTGATATTTCTGGCACAAGTGGTGATAACTATGGTGCTAACCTCGGTGGCGGTTCGTCAACGGGTGTGCGGTATGACATGGCTCTGGGCGGCAGCACATTGTCGGTTCAAGTCGTGAATGCCTCGAACAACGTAGTATCAGGCGTTGCTGATCGCCCTGACGTCCTCATCGGTCTCGCCACAAAGGCAGGTCCGGCTGACGTCAAGATCGTTGCAGTGTCGCAAGAAGCAATCCATGCTAGTTCTGCCACGGCTCAGTCATCAGCTCAGGGCTACGCAGTTGTCGCTCGCGTTGGCATGACGCTCGGTGGTGGCTTCGGCGTAGCTGCTTTCGGTGGTACGTCGCAGGCAGCCTCGAAGTACACAACTTCGGCCACTCGCTATGATTGGGATGGCACCGATAAGGCAACGGGTTCGAACTTCGGTGGCGAAATCACATTCGGTGCTGGTTCAGGCACACTTGCTATCGCTGCTGACCAGTCGAAGGAAACTCTCGGTGCAGCTTCAACCCAGGTTAGAAACCTTGGCGTTTCATATGCCGCGACACTTGCAAAGGGTCTCTCGGTTGAGCCTGAATTCGTGACATCGACAACAGACAGCACCTCAGCTGGCAAGTCGACCTCGAATACTGTTTATATCCGCATTCAGCGTGACTTCTGATACAGCGTAAGCAGTATCATTGCTAAGCATGTTAACCTCGGCCTTGAAAAAGGCCGAGGTTTTCATTTTATGGTTTGGTCGGCAAAAAAATAAAGATTTAGGAGTGCCATACGAAGTTATTAAAACGTCCGTGAATTTGTAATAGTGATCGTAAAATGAGCCGTTCTCGAACAGAGCAAAAATTTAAATCCGCGCAGAATAAGTATCGCCTCGGTAAATATGAGCAGGCCTCCGAGCTTTTTCGAGCGATATTCGAGCAATGTAAAGCTATAGATTTAGAGGCCGCGCAAGCGGCGCTTCTGAATTTTGGAGCGTCACTCAGGGCCGCAAAAAAATTTCAAGATGCGATAGAAATATACAATACTTTCGTGAATTTATATGGCGCTAATTTCGAGTCGCTTTACAACCGCGCTAACGCATTAAATGCTGTTGGAGACTTTCAAAAAGCGATTGATGATTATCAAAACGCGCTAACACATGACAATCAAAATCAAAATGCGTTGCAAAATCTAGCGGAGTGTTATATCAACTTCGGCAAAATTGACGAGGCAGACCTAATTTATCAAAAATTAAAAACATATCGCCCCTTCGATCCGGCGATAAACTATGGTTTAGCTCTAAATAAATTGAGACAAAGAAGTTTTTCCGCTGGCTGGGATCTATATGCTTGGCGTCATTTTGATACTACTCAATGCAATCCGATAATTTATAATCAATATGAAACAATAGAAAGATTTAACGCGGCTTTCGATCACTTCAAGATGGACCCAAAAGCGTTTTCGCTCATCGCTGAGCAAGGTGTAGGCGATACAATAATGTTTATGAGTCGGTTAAAAAGTCTCATAGACGCAGATGCGAAAGTGGAATTTTTTATAGATGACCGCTTTCTAAATTTAACCAAAAACTCATTTCCAGATATTCTTTGGAAGTCTACAAATGATTTGAAGAAAAATATAAAAGGCAAGATGTACATGCCTGTTGGCGAGCTCATGAGGCTTCCTTCAGCAGCTTTGAATTCAAATATTCCGACACCCTATCTAAATCCAACCAGTCATTCAAAAAAACACTTCCATGAATTATTACATTCAAAGAAAAGACAATTCACGATTGGGATTTCTTGGATTGGGGGGACTTCTAAAACAAGAACATCTCATCGGTCGATCAATCTCGAACTCCTCCTTCATCAAACAGTTGGAGATATGGACGTACAATTAGTCGATATTCAGCATAATTCAAATCTTCACGAATATGCAATGAACAAGTCAATCACACAATTCGATCAAAAATCTATAAACGATCTCGATAAGCTGGCGGGTCTGATCAGTAACCTTGACCTAGTGCTGACAGTTCAAAATACGAATGTACATTTAGCAGGGGCCATTGGAACAAAATGTTTTGCATTATTGCCTAAGTCGCCCGAGTGGCGATATGGCCTCGTTGGAGACAATCTACCATGGTACGACTCGGTAAGATTATTTCGCCAGGAGGAACTTGGTGAATGGAACCAAGTTTGCAAAAAGGTAAAGTTGGAAATCAGTAAACAATACGAAGTATGGAAAAATGTAAAATGAGTGAGCCATTAAATATTTTTATTGGGTATGATAAAAACGAAGTAATTGCCTATCATGTTTTATGCCAAAGCATTCTTGAGAAAAGCAGTCAACCCGTACGTTTTACGCCCTTGAATTTGAGAAATCTTGATAAATATTTTTGGCGGGAAAGAAATTCGCTTCAATCGACAGAGTTTTCATTTTCCCGTTTTCTAGTACCATATCTCTTGTCTTATGTCGGGTGGTCACTTTTTCTTGATTGTGATATGATTGCAATGGTTGATGTGGCCGAACTTTTCTCGCTAAAAGATGAAAATAAAGCGGTAATGGTCTGCAAACACGATTACGCTCCAAAGGAAGACAAAAAATTTCTTGGGCAGGTTCAGACAAAATATGAGAAAAAAAATTGGTCGAGTGTCATGCTGTTTAATAATCAGAGATGCCAAGCTTTGACGCTCGATTATGTAAATACGGCGACTGGTTTAGAATTGCATCAGTTTAAATGGCTTGAAGATGAGAAATTAATCGGCGCTCTCCCTCTAGAATGGAATTGGCTCGTCGGTGAATATGAAAAAATACAGAATCCCAAAATCTTACACTATACTTTGGGCGGTCCTTATTTTGATGAGTATAGGAACTCCGATTATGCGGAAGAGTGGAATTCGATAAGAATTCGTATGCAGAATGTAACACAGAAATCCTGAAATCAAACCAATCAAGTATAAGTCAACACTGCATGACAACTTTAATTACATCTTTAAATCAGAAGTTACTGGATGAGTGTTGACTGCAGTAACACACGAAGCTGTCGGCGCAACTTCAGGTGCACAGCAGGGTTATGCCCTCTTTGGTCACGTCGATGTAAAGGCTGGACCGGGCACGATCATTCTGTTCGGCGGCGCGAGCAGCGCGGCGTCTGCCTACACAGGCGGCGTGACAGACTCGGTTGTGGACACGGACGCAACGGGCTCGTATGCAACGAAGGGCGTGAGCTTGGGTGGTGAAGTCGATATTGCTTTCGGCAACGCATCGCTTAACCTCGGCGTTCGTCAGAACAGCCATGATGCCAACGGCACCAAGACAGTTTCGAACTCATATGGTGTTTCAATGCCTTACACCATTGCTAAGAACCTCTCGGTTACTCCGGAAGTTGTTTGGAGCGACAAGGACGCTGGCGGCACAAAGACCAACACCAGCGTGGCCTATATCCGTATCGAGCGTGATTTCTGATCTAACGATCAGGTCGTAGTGCAACCCCGGCAGGAAACTGCCGGGGTTTTTTATTTTGGATGACGTTTGGGTGGAATTTACCAAAGATATTTAACCCGCCGAGCTCGCAAGCCCACATTCGAATCCATTCCGCCGCAACCAAAGCCGCGCATTGGGATCCGATTTAAAGTAGCATTTCAATTTTATTAACGCCTAACAAGCTAAATTTTACGAGAGAAATCTGCTTGATTTGTAAAAAACAAAAGCTGGGTGCTGTTTTGCTAAAACACCTAGAGGTCTTTTGGAGGCGTAAGATGAGCAAATCCTTGAGCATCTTAATCAATAATGACACCAATGAGATAGTCGCTTATCACGTACTTTGTAAGAGCATATTTGAAAGAGCTCAAAGCCGCTTAAAATTTCGTCTCTAAATCGGAGAAGTCTTGGCAGAATATTCAGTCGCTAGTTTAGAACTAAATCAATCCAATGGCTTAAGGACAAAAAATTGATTGGATCAGATACCCTGGAATGACTGTTGCTACTTGTAATATGGACTCAAAATGAAAAAGCGATTATATGCATTATAAGAATGGCAGGTTTTAATTTCGAAAATTATCGAGTTAGTGATCGTGTCAATAATTGGCCTTTTGTTTGAAAGTAAGAATTTGGTGAAAAACAAAAAACGCTCAAAATTTTTTGACTGTCGAGGTAAATGTGACAACGCTCATAACATCGCTCAATAAAACTTTGTATGACGAATATGGTCGAAGCATGATCGAAGGGTTTGTCGATAAATCCATCGATGTAAAATTGATAATTGCTTTTGAGGGCGATAAAGAAAGAATTGATCCCCCGAAAAATGATTTCATCACCATCATAGATTTAAAAAGTGACGATCACAAATATTTTCATAAAACTTTTGGAAAATTATATGAAGCCAACGGCTACAGATTCATCCAAAAAGAGGCCCCGAACACACAGCAATATAAATTAGTTCATGACTTCCGATATAACTTCATTCGATTTTCTTTTAAAATTTTTTCCATCTTCGCGGCGCGGGATATTCTCGATAAGCATGAACCATTTGCTTGGATTGACGCAGATTTAAAATGTCTACGATCTTTTAGTTCAGAAAACTTGAAACAATTTTTTCCCAAAGATAATCAAATAATGTCATATTTAGGGCGAACAAAATTTCCTCCAGACGCTCCCTACTCGGAATGTGGATTTTTAGGTTTCAATCCATTTCATAGAAGTCTGGATGAATTTCTCAATCGCATGAAATCCTTGTATATAAGTGGCGAAGCTCTCGGCTTTGAGCAATGGCATGATTCATGGTTATGGGACCAAACGCGTCTGGAATTTAGTCAAAGAGGAAATGAATTTCTAAATCTATCAGGTAAATATGAGAACACAGAGCATCCATTTATCAATAGCGGGTTGGGAAAATATTTTGATCATTTGAAGGGACCCATAAGGAAAAAACAGGGTCACAGCTTTTCTGAAGATTATAAAAACACCGTATAATATAAAGCTATATATGTAAATTTAATCAGACCAATTTGAAAAAATGTCACGGCACAACAAGTCAAGAGTATAATTTTATGAATAAGATTGATCATAGAGCGCAATTTGAAAAAGCCCTAAAAAAACGAGAAGAAATTGGAGGAGCTTCCTTCGAAATTGGCGATCTATTGAAAATGCCACATTTTTTCGAATGGGTTGATTGCAAAATTGATGGGCTCGACAAATTTAAGATGTATATCGGTGGCGCAGACGATGGAGTGGCGTTGAGATTTTTCTGGAATCAAAAATATGAAAATACGACAATTTTGATATGGTCCGAATTGGCTAAATACGCGTCGATCATTATCGATATAGGGGCCCATACAGGTGCGTATACGCTCGCGGCAAAAGCGTCCAATAATAACTCAACTGTGCTTTCTTTCGAACCATTCTTTATGAATTACTCAAGACTGTTACTTAATCTACGAGGTAATAATTTTGATACGTCACATGCATATATGTTTGCGGTAAGTGAGAAAAATGGGTTAATGCCATTTACGGTAACCACAAATTTAAGTTACCTTTCGCAAGGTGGAAAACTTGGTTCAAATGGGCAAGGTTATACTTCAAATGTTCAAGTGATTTCACTTGATGAGTCCTTACCATCAGATTTTTCACAAAAAATTTCATTGATAAAAATGGATACTGAAGGTCATGAAGAGCAAGTAATAAAGGGTATGAGCTCAGTTATCTCTGCGTCAAGACCAATTATATTTCTTGAATCTCTTCTTAATTCAGAAAGTAATTTTATCTCTGATTATTTAACATCAGAAAATTATCATTTTTTTGTTTCAAATGATAAAGATAGAACCCTTGTAAATGTAAAAAATATATCCCCAATTTTTATAAATAATATTATTCACAGAGATACGTTAAATCGCATCGTTATACCGGTTGAGAAAATTGAATTCATAGAGGAGTGCACAAGAATTTTGAATATACCTTTCATTAAAAATTAAATTTTGGTAAATTGATAAAAATATATGCAGATATTGAGCGTAACTGAATCTTAAAATCATAAAATTCAAAAATTGAAAAATAGACTCTTGTTCAGAAAAAATTCACTCGGAGAATGAAATGGAACATTCCGAAATTTCACCAGACGACGAATTTTTGATAAATCTAATCCTACAAAGGACAGGGCCGTTTATGAAGCTAGGAGGGCGCTACGCCTTAAACGAATGGTTTTCAAATGGCAACAAGATTGGACTACTTAACTTTCTCCGAGCAGAAGATCTCTTGGATCAATATTAAATTTTAGTTCAAGAAGAAATAAAATCGGAATTTTTTGAATTCAGACGCTATATTCCAGAGCAAGCGTTAAATCGAATCGTATCAATTGGTCCAGGCAATGGATTAGTTGAACTCATGTTGATTTCGGAGGGTCTCACATCTGAGTTGTTATTAATTGACATTGAAAAAACTGATTATCACTATCACGGATACCATGAAAAGGGATCTGGATATGCAAGCCTTTCGTCTACTAAAAAATTTCTCCTAGATAATTTAGATCATAAAATAGAAATACATACCTGTAATCCAACAAAACAAAAAATACCAAATTTTGAATTCACCTTCCTTATATCCTTGTTATCGATGGGCTTTCATTATCCGTGTAATGAATACATCCCCTATATAATGTCCCATTCTGTTGAGGGGTCATGGATTGTCCTGGATAAACGTCGTGGCTCCACTGATGGCGGCTTTTCTAGTATTGAGAGTGAATTTAAAACAGTAAATTCAATACCTCATGTGAAAAGCGATCGCTATATTTTTGAAAGATAAATTTTCATTTCTGAAAAATATATTCAAACTGAAAATATTTAGTTATAATAGATATCTTAATCATTTTTTTGATATATTGGGATGTCAAATTGCTCAAAATATTTTTTTGGAATAAAGTATTGACGATACTTATTAATGCGATCTAATTTGTCTTTCAGATAAAATTGCATATCCCAGTTGTGATCAAGTAATCTCTGGATATCGTCAATGGTGGAAAAGTTTGTAATATTAAAGTCTATTGGTATATTTTTTATTAAAGGATTAGACTGCTCAAGAATTTTTGTCCCAGTTGCTAAACATTCCCAGTATCTACCCTTGATGTGATGAAAAGCACCTTGACGAATTGGTATAGTTGGAAAATTGATTGCAAAAACAGATTTAAATTGAAAATCCATATAATCTGCAAAAGGAATTATTTCATATCTATTTCTTAAATAAAGGCTAGCAAGATAGGTTACTTTGATTCCCGCTTTTTCTAAATTTTCCAAAAACTCTAACCGTTCAGGGTAAATATCGACTGTTCCAGCAAATGAAATAGGAATTAAATCATTCGTACTTATTTTTCTGTTGATGAAATTATCTGAGAGAGGAAGGCCGTAAATTGGTCTATAGTTTTTGTATTCATGAGTAATATCATGATTTTTAAAAGGCATATCTAGAGAATAAATTTCTGTAAAAAGATTGCCATAATCTTTTACAAATTGAGTCCAGAAAACTTTAATTGAATCACATAAAATTAGTTTTCTTTTCTTGATTTTAATAAAGCAATCAAAAATTTTTTCGTCTTGCATTTGACTTAGGAAACTTTTGATAAAAACATTATAATCCATTGCTATAAGCATAACGCAATCAAACTTGTCGCAACTTAATTCTGAAAACTGATCAAGATCCAAAAATGTTAAATTTTCTAAGTCAGAGCTATTAGACATCAGAATTTTAAGGTAGATTGAATAGAGCGGTCCAACAATACAATTCATGAGAAAAATCTCCCGTTAAATTATAAAATTTCTTAGACTCATGCACGAAGTACGACGCGATTCAGTGAGTTTATAAATATCTCGTGAGGCGTTTTGTATCTGAGACGTTTACGAGGATGATTATTGAGCAGTCATTGAATTTTTTCAAGCTCGGCGTCTGTAACTTTTGGAAGTGGGCGGGATTTTGGGATGTATCGGCGGAAAAGCCTATTCAGATTTTCATTTGATCCACGCTGCCAACTTGAATACGGATCTGTAAAGTAGGCGGTTGATCCAAGAGCTTTGTCGATTGCGGCATGTTCGGCGAACTTCTTGCCATTATAATAGGCCAAAGTTCGAACTCGTCTTGCAATCGGCTTTAGACGCCTGATGATGGCAGTGGACACCTGATCCGAGGTCTTATTCTCGCCTTTGGCTAACACGGCGTATCAGCACTTGCGTTCGACCAAGGAATCGATTGCGTGTTTGTGGCGCTTGCCGATCAGCTTATATCCTTCCCAGTGTCCAATTTGGGGTCGCTCTTCGATGTGCTTGGGAAGATCAGAAATTGGTCTGCGACCAAGGATTTGCCCTCGTCGGCCACTTAGGCCTGCATAACGTTTACTGCGCTTTCGCTGGCACCTCGGGCTATTATAAAGGTCGCCGCCCAGGGCTTTATCGGCATAGACATGGCGCTAGATCGTCTCGTGGCTGATCGGCACTTCGGCAGCGATCTGCTCAGGACTTAACTGGCTATTCAAATGTATCTTAATCGAAAGCCAATCGGACTTACCTATCTGGAGGGCATTACGGCAAATCAACGATCTGTCTTAAGCCATATTACTCACCTGTCGCGGGTGATATACCATCAAACCGGAATTGTGGCTGATCTACCGGCCGATCGTCGACTTATGTCGCCCGAGGTTGATGGAGAGTTAGGACTGGCTCAGTACTGCTTTTAATCAAGCGGAAATCTGATATCGTTCTTCTCGACTGTGATGGTGATAGGTCATTATGCTTCTTCGACTACCAAGTGAAGGGAACCAAGAGCTTATCGCTATCTCGGTCACCTCAAAAGGTTACAGGAAGTCGTTCTTCGAAATTGAATCTAAGAATTAAAACTATGTAAATTTTTTAAAAATGAGAAAATTTAGTAATGCTTCCCAGATCTTGAAAAGAAGTTATACTGTTTGATTAGATGAGTGCGGCATCGAGACTTTAGTCTAGTATGGGAAAGATTAATGCATATCATTAACATGTATTTCAAATGAAACTTCAATTTTTGGCAGAATAATATGATAACACATATTAAATCTGATTTTGATAAAAAGCCTTTCATGGATTTGTGGATCAGAATGGTTGTAATTGCATGGATACTATTGCTTGCTATTTATTCTTATTTTTGCGGAATTTTATTTGATCACAAGCATTATGTTGAGCAGTGGCAATTGATGCTTTCGGGCGGCGACCCCTGGTCAACCGACAATACTTATGGCCCCCTTCATAATGTGATCGGCTATCTTTACCTTCTTCATCCTCTCGCGCCCAAAATGCTTATCGTCGGCGCGCTTCTCGTCGCGAATCTTTTTCTCGTAGATCAGCTTTTAAAGATACGGGGCGCTTCGATCTTTTTTCTTCCCTATCTCCTTGCGGTTCCAGCAAATGTGCTCGTGTTGGGTATGGGAATTGTCTTTGGCTTAAATGATGCCTTCGTTGCTGCCTTGCTTGTTTTTGCGGTGATCTTGCGCATGAGGGATCTGAATTCACTCGCGGGGATAGCAATTGGCTTAGCGGCGCTGATGAAATTTTATCCGCTTCTCCTCCTTCCCTTTTTTTCCCTTGAGGCACGCGAGAAGAGGGGCCATCAAACTTTAAATTGGGCACTCATCTTATCCGGATTTTTTGTTTTTGCTCTCGGAATCATCGGCGCATATTTGACTTGGGGGGGCGGAATCTTTCGGGTGATGTCGACAGGCGCAGAGCGGGGCGCGTCACTGATGTCGATCCTTGTTGATTTATCACGGTGGGGATGGAACGGCCCCATCGTCATCGCGCTCTCAAAATATAATGCCCTCTTCGTGCTTGCCGGGGCAGGCTTTGTATTTGCACTCGCCTTCTTTAAGAGAGTGCTTTGGCTTGAAGCGGTGGTTTTGGGTTATCTGACCATTTTAATGATCTATAAAGTTGGGCATCAGCAATTTTTTATTCCGTGGCTCTTTCTTGTGGCCGCTCTTCCCCTGCTAAGGACTTCAACGTCAGATCGCCTTGCCTTGACTATGATTCCCATGGCCATTTACCTTTCTGTTTTTCATTTCGCATTCGATCTTGGTTCGAATCTTATGGGAAATCGTGCCGAGTGGGTTGAATGGCATGCGGGGACCATTTCTTTTCCGATAGAATTATTTAGTCTCATAGTAGGCCTTTTTGTCACTATCAAAGCGCAATCACAAAGAACGATCTAAGGATCTCCTTATGAAGCCAAATGAAAATACATCAACGAGTAACATCAAGATTTTCTTCTTGAAGACACTCATCGTTTCGGGAGCGTTTTTTTGTGTATTTTTGCTATTGGTCTTTTGGATCAACGCGAATTTTCAGGCCGGCCCCGCCTTTTGGGGAAAAATTGAAGAACAACTCTATCGCGCCGCTGACGAGCCGGAATTACCGCCTGAGAAAAAAGAAAAGATTATAAGTGCTCTGCGTAAAATTGGTGAGAAATATCGCCCCTATATTGATGCG
>Ga0194130_10008526_pt1 | contig 10869 bp, 9 predicted proteins | sample TA2KigsurfametaG_FD_160084 | JGI IMG/M metagenome (GOLD analysis project Ga0194130, IMG submission 160084) | Freshwater microbial communities from Lake Tanganyika, Tanzania - TA2015050 Kigoma 12 surface | ecosystem: Environmental > Aquatic > Freshwater > Lake | place: Tanzania: Lake Tanganyika... | reverse complement strand
CTCCAACCCCACGCTCACGCTGATGCAGCTCACGCTGCGGTTGGCGGAGCGTCTCCGCAACTTCATCGCCTGATCGGTATGTATTCCAATCCAGCTCTGATTCGATTGCGCAGCGCTTTGCGCTCCCTGGGCATCCTGCGCTTGATTCAAAACAGTCCTTAGTATGGCTTGATCTCTCAGGGCTACGAATCGCGCTTTGATGCGGCGATGATGGCCAGCCTCAAGCCCGGCACGCGCGTGTTCGATATCGGCGCCAATGTGGGTTACTACACGCATAAGTTCGCTGAAGCCGTTGGCCCCACTGGTGAAGTGCATGCTTTTGAGCCTGTACCTGCTTCTGCGGACAAGGTGCGCGAGTTGCAGTTGCAATATCCCTGGATTCATGTGCATCAGTGCGCAGTCGCCGACCAACCAGGCGAGGTGGTGATGAGCATGGAGGATGCTTCCACGTCTCCGAATCACATGATTGTGATTGGAGAATCTTCTGGAAGCCAGGCATCACTGAAGGTCCCGGTTCATACGATTGACGAAATGAGTTCTCAACTGGGTGCCCCCCAGATGGTGAAAATTGATGTTGAGGGATATGAGTGGCATGTTCTGCAGGGGGGCGCTACCCTCTCTGAGCCTGGCTTGAAGCACTTGTTTGTTGAGATTCACTTCAGGCTCTTGGAGAAGCGCGGCATGGAGAATGCAGCAGTTTTAATGCAGCAATTTCTTCAGGAGAAGGATTTCAATGTTGCTTACACGGATTTCAGCCACTTGCATGCTCAGAGATTTTGAATGAGTGCTGTATCTGTGCTGATTCTTTCAAAAAACGAGCAACAGGATCTTCCTGGCTGCCTGCGGTCTATTGCTTGGAGTAATGACATAGTTCTCTATGACTCCTGTAGTATCGATCACACCCAGGACATCGCAGCCTCCTCTGGTGCTCGAATCGTTGAGCGCCCCTTCGATAACTGGTCATCTCACCAGAATTGGGGTTTGCGCAATATTTCCTTCCGCAATCCCTGGGTCTTCTACATCGATGCCGACGAGCGCATCACCCCCGAAGCCGCCGCCGAACTCCAAGCCATTGCCAGCAGCCCCGATCCCCGTGTCGTCGCCTACCGCATCCGCCGCCGCGACTTCTTCCAAGGCCGCCAGCTTCGCCATGTGCAGACCTCGCCTTGGTACATCCGCTTCTTCCGGCCAGAGTTCGTGCACTACGAGCGACTGGTGAACCCCATTACCGTGGTGGATGGCGTAGTGGGTGACCTGCAGCACCCGCTTGATCACTACCCCTTCTCCAAGGGCCTTAGCCACTGGATCGCCCGCCACAATTCCTACAGCACCTTTGAAGCCCAGCAGATCCTCCAGAACCGCGCCAGCCAGGAACCCTTCAGCCTGCCCGCAGCGTTTATTGAGCGCGACTTCAACCGCCGGCGCTTTCACCAGAAGGAGCTCTTCTACCGCCTGCCCGCCAGGCCCCTGATCAAGTTCCTACTGCTCTACGTGCTCAAGCGCGGCTTCCTCGACGGCCGCCCCGGCTTCACCTACGCCCTGCTCCAGTCCATCTACGAAGCCATGATCGTGCTCAAGGTGCAGGAGCTGGAGCAGCCCCAGATTTCATTGCCCCCTTCTGGCTGAGAGCCCAATGTACGAGCGTCGGTGCCATGGAGGGTTCGGTGCGCATCACCGTCGGTCGCCACAACACCATCCGCGCCGTTTCCCTACACTCCCCTCCCAGCCAGCCAGCCAGCAACCCACCTTGGAGGTGCCGTTCGCCTGTCTTGATCGGCTGCTCCAGAGGACTGACTCCACCCCATTCTGCAGCGCACCACGGAAGAGGCCGGCTTCGCCCGCTACGGCTACCACCTCTTCAGTCGCACGTTCAGTCTCGCACCCGCTCCAACCTCCTTTGGCGGCCAAAGCCTGGTCTGGATCCGCGAATTTTCTTCGTGCAGGAGCGCCTCCGCACGGCGCTGCCGGTGCGGGTGAGCGGGCTGGTGGTGGAGGTCGGCAGCTCAACGCCCACTGCCTCGCTGCCCGGATCGCCAGATTTCCCCTCCCTTGGTGATGCCCCACCCGCCCTGTTCACGATTCCCAGCCCGGAAGCTTCTGCTCGGCTTCATGGGCCTGGCCGCTGCGCTCTTCGCCGGCGAATGGCTTGCTCGCCATCGCCTCGGCCTCGGCACCCCGCCGCTTTATGTGGCGGATCCACTCACCGAATACCGCCTCAGGCCTAACCAGGCCCTCCGCCGCTTCGGCAATCGTATCGAGGTAAATGCCTGGTCGATGCGCGCGGCGCCGCTGTCGCCCACGCGGCCAGCGGCTGCCCGTCGGGTGCTCGTGTTCGGCGACAGCGTGGTGTGGGGCGGCGCCGTGCTCGACCAGAGCCTGATCGCCACCGAACTTGTTCGCCGCGCAGGCATCGGCGAGGTGGGCAACGTGGCCGCCCCCAGCTGGGGCCCTGGCAACTGGCTCGGCTGGGCCCGCCGCTTCGGCTTCCTCCAGGCCACCGATGTTGTGCTGGTGATCAGCTCCCACGACGCTGGCGACAACCCCAGCCCTGAGCCCTTCACCGGCAACCCCAACCAACCGCAGCAGCCCCCCGCCTCTGCCCTCGTCGAGGGCCTGGAGCGCTTAGCCCTGCCGCGCCTTGGCATACGCCTGCTTGCACCCGCCAGCTCCGAGCCCGCTCCCACCACCGAGCCCACCAGCACTGCCGACCTCCGCGTGTGGCGCGGCCTCGCCGACCTGCGTTCCTTCCTGCAACTCGCTCGCGCCAGCGGCGCCCGCGTGGTGGCCGTGCAGTTCGCCGACCGCCAGGAGGCCGCCAGCGGATCCCTCCAGCCCGGCAATGCCTGGATCACCCAGGTGTTGCAGCAGGAAGGCGTGCCCAGCGTGCAGGCCGGTCCGATCTTCCGCTCCTGCGGACTGATCGCCAGCCTCTACACCGATCTTATCCACCCCTACACAGGCGCTGGCCAGGCCTGCCTGGCCAAGGCGATCCAGCAGGCGCTGGCCCTTCCCTGATGGCCATGAGCGTGGTGGACGCACCCCCGGCCTGTTATTTCCCATAAGCTGCGGCCGGTCATTGGCGCACGCAGGGGGGGTGGTTTGGCGCAGTGGCCATTGCCCTGGGATTCGACGCTGCGTGGAGCCTCGATCGTTTCACTCCTCCCGATCCCAGTCACTTCCCCTTCTACCTTCTTCCCATCTGCCTCTCTCTCTTCAACCTTGGCTTTACCTGGACCACTCGCGCTTGCCTCCAGGCCGCGCTCCTAGGGCGAATCTGGAAAACCCAGGTCGTACGCGCGAAAATACCGCTGTAAACGCAGGCGGGGGGTTCGGGTCACGGGTACCAAGCAGTTCGGATTCAGCGACTACGAGCCGGCCACAGTCATGAAGCGCACCAGGTGCGAGCGATTTCTGAGCAAGATGGAGAAGGTAGTACCGTGGAATTCGCTGATCGATTTGATTGAGCCGAACTATCCCTAGACCAGCTCCAAGAGGGGTAGCAGATTGCTATGCAGTACCCGATCAGAGGATTGGTGTGCCCTTTGCATGGAGGAATCGCGCGTCATAGTTTGTTCATTCCTGGCAAATTGAAAGCTTGAGCGCTCTATCAGTGCTCGTTGCCAAGAGGTTCCTTGGCAGAATCTCACAGGAAACAATAAACAACGATACTACTCTCTGGATTTTGTCGTCGAATCTTATGAGCTCCTAATGGTTGAAAACCGCGCTGACCGTCTTCTGCGGCGACGCTTTCTTCGCTCGGGCGCCTTGAAGAGTGTGTACGCCCAAAAAACTGTCCCTGAAACAAAAACCGCTAGAATTAAGGCGAGCACTGTCGATGAACTATTCGCTGGAAGCCTACTAGTCAGCTCATCGATGGGCGTTATCGCTGATCTATAAAGCATCGGCGAATAGTTGCTGTTTAGATGCTTGGGGAGCAGAGCTAGCTTTTCTGGGCTAGTGATCTTGACGTAGATATTACAGTAATTATTTTCAATGCCGCGAGCCGTGCAGTCTTCAAAAGAAGGAGCTGCGAATAAGGCTTCGATTGGCTTTTCATCCTTGGAGTTGATAGCAATGTAGCCACTAAGCTCCGCCTTCAATTCGCCAACTTTATTGCAGGACTCAGGAGACTGGATTAAATGATGAAGACAGCGATCAAATTTAGTTCCCGCGGGTAAGGTGACATAAATAGCTGAACCCTGGCGCATTGCCATTCACTCCTTTCAACGAACACTTCATCATAGCACCAAGGTGACTTGCTGGAGTAGAGTGTCGATGTCAGCTGTGATCATATGCTGCTTCTCTGCAGAGCTTTTGTAGCCACACATGTTTATCGCTTACCCCAACCAGCTTGCGTCTCTTGCCAAGTCAATTCAAGCAATCGCACTGCGCATTACTTTTAGACAAGGAAAAAATCGCATGTGACACTTACTACAAAGCGATATCATTGTTGACTGTCTGCACGATCACTGGATCGTTTTTGCACCTATGATGTCAAGACGACGACAAGGCGCGGGTGGGGGCAACCGGCATCAGCAATGCATACCAAATGTTGGCTGCACCCACAGTCATTCGTCCGATTCCTCGCAGTTGTTGCCAACCTCGACATCATTGGGATTTCTTAAGGAGACGTGCCTCGGGACCGCAGCTATCGATGATCATTGCCGCGTTGAGGGCGCCCCCACATCTTAATGTGCCATCATTACTCTTGAGTCACGGCAACCATCATTACGCCCAAACTCAGTTTGACTAGATTGATCGGCTTCGAAAATCAGCTGGCTTGTCACTTCCCGTGTCGTGGTCTAAGGCATGACCTTGGCTAACCCTATGACCCTGTTTCTTGATCTCTAAGAAAGAATGTCTTTTTCTCTACCTGGCGGGCAGCTTCGTCAGTATGGACGTGACATCTCTCGGTTGCAGAGACTGTTGGATCCTCTAATTGCTGCCCTTCTCTTCTATTTTATCGACAGCAATCGCCATCAACACCCTTTATTGCTGCCTTCCTGGCTATGGGTGTTTGCTCTGTCAGCATTGATCCTTCCGACTGCAGGCATCTACGCCAGCTATCGGCGCCGAAGTCTTTGGGCTCTGGCACGCAGAGTGAGTCAAGGTTTTTTCCTTGTTGTTCTTGCATTGCTGATTCTGGCTTTCACAACCCGGACCAGTACATCCTTCTCCCGCTTTGAAACAAGTCTTTGGGCTCTGCTCACATGGATATTGCTGCTCCTCACTCATGTGAGTCTTCGCGCATTGCTCCGTTGGCATCGCGAAAGAGGTCGCAATAGCCGTACTCTCCTCTACTGGGGTACTTCTGATCAGGCTCTTAGGTTTCAAACTCAGCTGTTTGCTGCTCCGTGGATGGGATTGAGGCTTGCTGTGTGGTTCAGCCCATTACCCATTGCCCCCGATTCTCAACCGAAATCACTTCCTCCCTGCTCCGGTGGTTTGTCAGAAATGCGTCGCTGGCTGGAGGATAACAGAGTTGACGCCATCGTTTTCAGCCATCTTCCCGGCAATGACATTAATATGGAACAGTTGTTGATGCTCTTTGGCGATACTTCTCTTCCTGTTATATACGCACCTGGTTGGGCTACTCCAGGTATGCGCTTTGCCGCCGATCGCATCGGTGAACTCCATTGCATTGATCTCTGGGGAGGAGGCGGATCATTGTTTGCTCGGCAGATCAAGCGTCTTATTGATCTGAGTCTTTCGATCCTCGGTCTTTTAGTTCTTTCACCTTTGATGCTTGGCGTCGCCTGTGTCGTGGCGTTTACCAGCCCAGGACCAGTGTTGTATTTGCAGAACCGTTATGGGTTGAATAGCCGTCGTTTCCGCATCATCAAGTTTCGCACAATGCGGGTCATCGAGGCCGGTGACCAGCCCGGACTTCTCCAGGCGACCCGTGACGATCCACGCATTACCCCGGTTGGCCGCTTCTTGCGGCGCTGGAGTCTTGATGAACTGCCTCAACTGATCAATGTCTTCCTTGGAGACATGAGTCTGGTTGGTCCCAGACCCCATGCTGTTGATCATAATGAGCATTACCGACGGCTGATTCCAGGCTATATGCAGCGTCATGGTTTCAAGCCCGGAATTACAGGGCTTGCTCAAGTCGAAGGTTGGCGCGGCGAGACATCAGATCTTCAGGACATGGCCAAGCGTATTGACGCAGACCTGCGCTATCAACGTGACTGGTCACTCAGCCTGGATTTAAAGATCCTGGTTAAGACCATTCTTACTCTTCGATCGCCCAACGCTTTTTAGAGCAGATCCTTTCGGATTTTATCGATACTGGATTGGCCTAGTCCCAATGTCAGCCAGTGTGGCCTCCCTGGATTGATCTCCGTGATCTCCTATTAGCGATACTCTCTAATCCCTGGATTCTGTTGCCTATGATTTGCGCCTTGTTCGTTGCTATTTCGGCGTACCTCCGGCTCTCGCGCTCACGGGTTTTGAACATTAGCTTCTTGTGTGAACTGTTAACCTATTCCATCTACACTCCAGCCTGCGTCGAATTTCTTGATAATTGGCTTCCCATCCAATTGCCACATCCCCCACCAGTCTTTAGAATGCCATCGAGATCGAGCTCTGTCATATTGCTGCAACGTGGGATGTTTGCTGCTGTCTATGTTTCAGGAGACAGGCGTTTTACTGCCAGCGGCTATTACAACTAGGCGCCTCTGAGGCTTCCCCGCGCCAGTCGAGTTTTCTTGCGTTTCTTGTGGTATTTCCCCTGGCTGTCAAACCTGCTTTGCCGCCGCTCCAAAAGAATCGTCTCGCGCTTCGAGAATCCTTGTCCCCTATAATATATGAATAGCAGGGGGAAACCTACACTTTTGACCATAGGTCTACGACCCTTCACGTTTCCTCCACTGTAGACAGTATCGACTATTATCTAACGCTTTCTATTCAACGGGTATTGATTGCTCAAGGTAGTGCTTTAGATGGCCAACTAATGGCCTGCTTAGTGCTTCACTCCGCTCTAGCCAATAGCACGAGATAATCTCTAACCCATCTGGTTCGAAGATCCAATCGCAACCAGCTAAGCACCCTTCTCCCCTAATGCCTGTCATGTTGATTGGAAAGATCCACACGGTGTTGCGTCCTCGGTTTGACAGCTCACTCACCGACCACGGCTGCCCCAGATCTTCCTGGCGCACCCAAACCCCAAGTTCTTCCCCAAGTTCTCGTACTGCGGCTTGGCGTGGTGTTTCCCCACTGTTAACTCCTCCACCTGGTAGAGATAGAGTCTTTCGATAGCTGGCTTTCACGAGTAGAAGCAGCGGTCCGTCCCAAATCGCCACCAGTGCACCATGGGTATGGGGACGCACCAAATAGCGCCAACTCTCGTATAGCATTGCAGCAAGCCTATAACAGCCCAGACTCAAGATCAGTCTCCTCATCAGCCCATTGGTTCGCTTCATCTCACCTTCGCCTTTCATCCACCAACGCTTGCAGTTCCAGCTCCAAGCGACCCAACACCGCTTCACGCCCATAGCGCTCTTCAGCAAGGAGACGAGCCGCAGCTCCGCGTTCGCGGCGTAGTGCTGGATCGCCGGCAAGTCGACGTAGTGCGGATGCGAACCCTTTCGCATCCTCTGGTTCCACTCTCAATCCAGCACGTTCGGCCAGCTGACCCAGTTCACTGCCAGCAGGAGAACTGGCAACGAACGGCCGTCCACTGGCAAGAATACCGAGCAGTTTTGATGGCAAGACCAGGTCTGCTGCTCCCGCCTTCTGAGGCAACAAATGAACGTCAGCAAGGTTCAGCCAGTCGTTGAGACGATCGATCGGCTGAAGCGGTAACATCCTGACGTTCGCCTTACCCACCGTAGCGGCAGCCAGCTCTTCCCTGCTTGGGCCTTCTCCAGCCAGCAGCCATACCAGTTCTGGGAGGTCGCTGAGATCGTCGATCACAGCCACCAGCAACTCGAGGCCCTGTTTACGGTTCATGGAGCCTGAATACATGAATACAATCGTTTCATTGCTCAGCCCGAGTTGCTGGCGGTAGGAATTCGTTGCTCGGCCCCACCCAGGCAGCGGACGGATGGCTTTAAGGTTGACCCAGTTCGGGAGCAAGATTGCTTTCGGCGCTTCCACGGTTTTTTCAATCGCCTTCTGGCGCATTGGCTGACTGATCGTGCTGACCCGATCGAAGCCCCTCAACGTGCGTCGCTCCCATCGCTGCGCTAGATCCCGGATCCAGGATCCTTTCAGCATACCTAGTTCGAATGCCGCATCCAGTTCGTAATCCTGAATGTGCAGCCAGCTACGCGTCTGCCTTCCGCTCAACCAACAGAACAGAAGAGCCCCCGGCGCGCAAAAAAATGCCGGTGCCACAGTCACCACGATATCGGGGTGCCATGCACGCTGCAACAGAAGTGGCGGCAGGCTGCTCAGCGCGAAGCTTGCTAAGTGCAACAGCCGGGTCAGTCCATTCGGTTTTGCGGGCACCCACAGCGGACAGCGCTGCACAGCCACATGGCCCAGCCACTCCAGCTGGTAACGGTTGCCCAAGGCTCTCCATTGGGGGAAGTAGGGTGGGGCTGTGATGACACGAACTTCATGGCCCCGTGCCGCCATCCATTGGGCAAGATCACCGCTGTATTGACCTATACCAACGATCTCCGGCGCGTGGTTGATTCCGTAGAGCAGGATCTTCATCACAAAAGAATCTTCATCTTCGATCGTAGAGCCTGAGGGGATCTGTTCGCTGTGTGTGCTGGACTGCACGTGTTGTGTGTTGTTGCCGTCGCATGGTCCCTTTGCTGATGGGGCTCTTGTTGCTTTCCTTGAGCGTTCATGTGCTTGTCATCCCTGAGGTTTGGCAGCGCTACCGAGAAATGCTGAAGGTGCGCCTGGATCCTACCGGTTTAGCTGATCACCACTTTGCTTTCAGCCCTGCGGAAGCATCCAGACCACTTCTACTGATCTTCGGTGATTCTCGTGCCTCCGCCTGGGCTCTTTCACCGTCGCAGGACCTTGACGTGAAGGTTGTTGGCATCAGTGGCGCGAGCAGCGCCCAGCTACTGCTTTCTTCGGAAAAGATCTTTTGCGCTTTGCTACCCGATCTGGTGTTGCTTCAGTTGGGTATCAATGATCTCAAGGCCATCCCATTGTTTACCGATTCGTTTGATTCCATCACACACTCTCTCTTGGCCAACAGCCGCGCCATCGCTGAGATGGCACTTGCCTGCGGGGCACGTACCGTTATTCTTTCAACTCTGATACCACCTGGGACTATTCCCTTGCAGCGTCGAGCTTTTTGGTCAGAGGAGGTCAACAGAGCGGTTGTTGTTTTCAACCAGCGTCTTTCTAGCCTGAAGCATCAGCGTATCCACCTCTTTGATGCCGCTGCTCTCCTGGCCCAGCCTGGAGGCCTACGGATCCAACCTCGATACCAGCTTGATCCCATGCATGTCAACTCTCTTGGCTATTCCCGTCTCGATCAGGCGTTGGTTCCTCTCTTGTCCTCGCTGTTAGATTCTCATCGGAAAAAGTAGTGATGATGAGTAGATATTCCCTCCATCTCTGATGCCTGGTGGGGCATCCCTTTCCTTAATATTCTTAGTCTATCTCACCATGCATCAGTCAGTCTTTCTCTGAATTATTACGCTCCAGTGCGGCTTGCGTCGTCCGGGCCTGCAACAGGGTACCATCGGCAGAGAAGTACTCATGGCTGATTAGCGGTTTGCCACCTTGCTTTACCATCAGCTTTTCCAGAAAGTGCCTAAGCATCTCCTCATCGAGTAGTCGTTCCTTGTTTTAGCGGTCCCGTCACAATCAGCCTAACTCCGTTGTATGTGGTCGACCTATGAGTGAGCGTGGAGGTGTGCCGGACTGGATTGTCTGGGTTCAACTCCACGAATAATGTAACGGCATCTACTGTACCGTCCCGCAACTAACTGCTATAATACGAGGCATAATCGAGCTGTGCGATTCAATGCCTGTCGGAAGACCGATGCCGCCCTTGAAGCTTTCCGAGGAAGAGCTTCGTCAGCTGCAGAATATCGCCAATTCACGCTCAATGCCACACTCAGTCGTGCAGCGAGCACAGATAGTGCTTGCTTGTGGCGCCGGTGAATCCAACACCGCCATCGCCAAGCGGATGGGTCTGACGGGGATGACGGTCGGGAAGTGGAGAATGCGCTATCGAGAGTTCGGCATCGCTGGCCTTCACGATGAACTTCGTCCCGGCCGCCCTCGTACCTATGAGGACGACAAGGTAGCCGAAGTCATCAATCGTGCACTACAAACAAAACCCAGCGATGGCAGTACTCACTGGAGTGCACGGTCGCTTGCAGCTGAGACCGGAATCTCAAAGAGCACAGTCCACCGCTGGCTGAAGATATTTGCCCTCCAGCCCCATCGGCAGAAGAACTTCAAGATCTCGACTGATCCTTTCTTTGTCGAGAAGGTCAGGGATATCGTCGGCCTCTACCTGAATCCCCCCGACAAGGCAGTGGTGCTGTGCGTGGACGAGAAAACCCCGGTGCAGGCTCTTGATCGCACTCAGCCAGTGCTGCCGAGGGGCCTGGGATACGTGGAGGGAGTCACCCACGACTATATTCGACACGGTACGACCACCTTATTTGCTGCTCTTGACGTGGCAATCGGCGAGGTAATCACTCAGTGCAAGCCCCGCCACCGGCATCAAGAATTCCTCGCCTTTCTTCGAGAGATTGAGAAATCAGTGCCTACTGAGCTTGACCTGCATTTGATTGTCGATAACTATGCAACGCACAAACATCCCAAGGTCAAGGCCTGGCTGGCTCAGCGACCGCGTTTTCATATCCACTTCACCCCAACTTATGCTTCATGGCTGAACCAGGTTGAACGGTGGTTCGCCCTCATTACAGAACGAGCCAT
>Ga0194130_10008522_pt1 | contig 10873 bp, 5 predicted proteins | sample TA2KigsurfametaG_FD_160084 | JGI IMG/M metagenome (GOLD analysis project Ga0194130, IMG submission 160084) | Freshwater microbial communities from Lake Tanganyika, Tanzania - TA2015050 Kigoma 12 surface | ecosystem: Environmental > Aquatic > Freshwater > Lake | place: Tanzania: Lake Tanganyika... | reverse complement strand
TGAAATTTTATTGAATTAAATTAGTGTTTAAATCTAAGTCAATCTTTTTGCATCAATTTGCAGTTTCTATAGGGTATAAAGTCTGATTAGCCCTTTTAAATAAGTGATTTGACGATTCGCGAATTATTTTAAGTCGGCATTTCATTATCACTGAGCCACAGTAAGTAGTATACGTATGACATCACGTTGTGCTCTTCTTTCAAATGCTTTTCAAAGTCCTCTTTAATTATTTCAAAGTCATGTTTGTTAAGGTCACATATGAAGCACTTTTAACTCATCATCTCCTACAAAGCAGATCTTGATTAGCGAATTTCAGATATACTATCTACCACAAAACCAAAGAATAAATTGAATGTCAACAAGCCAAACACAAATAAAACTATAACTTCTACTAAATCTGCACTTTGTAAATTTAAAAGTAACTCAACTTTTTGAATGATACACTCAGTTACTTCTTGGCAATTTCTTTGTAAAAAATTTATATATCCCAGTATGTACAAAACAATCATATCTACGCAGATAAGTGCAATAAGCTGACCAAATCTACGCTAAAAAACTCGAAAAAATGACTTAATTACTTCAAACTCTCTAATAATGAGATAAACTAAGAAAATAGGGTACCCTTGAGTAACATAAATCATTCCGCCGATAGTGAAAAGAACCAAAATAAAATTTTTCTGTTAAGTATTATTAATAGCCAAAGTATACAAGTAATCAGTTAGACCTCTTAAATTTGACTAAGTTTCTTCTTGTTTTAGGTGCTTGCTTGGGAGCTAAGACGCCAAACTAGCAGTTGTAAATTTTTCCTCTAGAACAAATCCCTAACCTTTAGAGTTTTAATCCTGATAAGCATCGAAAGTAAAAAATTCTAGCACTAAGTTGAAAATAGCGAAGGCTGCATTTAAGAGTGGAATGTAGTCTATTGCATATTAAAATTAAGGGTACTTCAGTTTAATCGCCCATGGATCAATTGTTGGTGGTTTTCTTAGTGAAGGCGCAATAAAATCCTCCAAATTGACTGCTTCTTTAAGCCAATCATTTGGATCATAAATATAAACCAGCTTAGGTACTTCGAATTTGTAGGTGTAGGCGTAGCACAAAACTAAGTTAACTAAATAAGTCAAAGCGTAAATTATTTGTCTCATAGCAGGAGAAATTTATATGATTTTGTATAATGAAGGTGAACTTCTTGCTATTTTTTAGTTTTAAAGCATTTTTGCTTTATATTTTGGCATTTATCGCACAAATGAATCAATTTTAGCCTTTGTTTCATTGCCAAATTCCTGTGTAAAATCCAGAGCAATCTATTGTTGGTCTTCTAGGGAGAAAAAGTTGCAATATGTGGGAATAGGAAATAATTCAGAAATAATTTTGCCGTTAATAACAATTTCTACTTTGGACATTTGATTGAGCATAAATCTGTATACGTAATCGTATTTAAATTACTCAAATACATAGCTAGTGCTTTCCAGAATTTGTTTAGTTAAGCTGCCTGTGAATGGACCTAAAAAAGTGCGTTTTCTCTACACTTCAATTTAGCGAGTCATTATAAACTAATCAATCTTTGTTTTTGTTTGTGCGTTTGGAGCATTAAATCTGTCTTTTAGAAGCTGTCTAATTTTATCACTAGCTCGTTGAAAATTAGAGTTATTTCTTCTAAGTTTGTGTAAGAATGGAAAACAAAATATTGTTCGCAGTTTTGTTTAAAAAGGAGGAACTGTCTTTGGGATTCGCTTACAACAAAGCCGTTTAAATGGATTAGGTTGTACCATCGCTTTTCCTATCATTTCCAAAAATCGCTCTTCGAATTCATAATCTTCTTCTTAATCTTTTTCGAATAGATTTTGATTCATCCTAGATTATATCGCAATCTACTTTAAATCTCTTTCTATAAGCTGATCTTGCTTGTCTATTCCAACCGTAAAATCTTTTTCTGTAGATTTTTAAATTGCCTACTTTTCCTTAAAGAATCTTCGTTCAAGCTTATAGTTATTTGCACTCACAAAGATGTCTTCAAGTAGTTAATTCAATTCTTGTTTTTCTCTTTCGTTGCTATAAAGTGCTCTCCGTTCAATCTCTTGCAGAGTTTCCTGAATTCGTTCGAACGATTCCCATTGTATTTACTTAAGGTATTACGATTTATTCTGTAAGAATAGAATACCTGTGTCCTTATTAAATCTTATATTACCCAAAACCTAGGCCTGTAATAGTTTATTGGCCTACATTAAAATTTAGAACATTAAGAATCCGCATTCTATTGTAAATAGATCAAAAGAAACTAAATCTTCAAAAAAGCAATACTCATTTTTTGTACACAACTCTTCACTGTGAGTGCAAAACTTGTTTGTTTTGTAAATATACTAACGATGAGAAGTACCGCCAATTCTAAATTTAAAAACTCCAATTAATTAGGACTTAAGGGTTTGCAAGCTAACTTCTTGAATTACTTAAAACATATTACTTTCATTTTCAATACAAGAGGTTATAAGACGCAAAGCATAATACATCAATTTAATTTTCATGCGAGATAATGCGCTGTCTGCATTAAAGTATACAAAATTTTGTTCTATGTAAAAGTTTAAAGTCTTTTGTAAAGTCCTATGAAATGCAAATTAGTGTTTGATATCTTCATTACCGTGCTGTAGGCATTCCATTGTTATAAATAATTGTTCTATGCATGTGTATGCTGTAAAGTCTGTAAAAACAAGTTATTTACTAGTTTCCGTTACTTTAACAAAAGCATTAATAATAGTACGAACTAAATCTACTTGTTCAGGTCCTGGTTATATTTAAAAGAGTTTTTGAAAATTAGAGCCATCTTCGCACAAGTTTCTAACAAACTCTAGTGTTTAGAGTAGCTCATTAAGTTCTGTGTGTTCTGACCGATCTTTAAGTTTCTTGCCTAAATTAAAACCATCTGGAACGTAGTAAGGCTAGGAATTTAAGTCTGGCTCTTTAACGAAACTCTTTTCTGCCTATAAATCTAATAATCTACTTTTTTAAAAAATAGGTTCTTAATTAGCATTCTTTCCCCATTTTTCCTCAATGCAATTAGTTATTCTTGTTTTAATAACAGCTAATAGCAGGTAAGATTTATCTTTTACAATTTCATAAAACTATTCAACTATTGTTTTATTGTTGTTATCAATAAGTGCATTTAATAGACGAATTGCTTGTGTAATTACAAACTCTTATTAATACTAATTAATTGCACTGAGTGATACCTAAATTAAGCCTTATTAGGCACAAATTTGTTACAGAGTTGCAAATCGCATTTTAGCTGCACCTTGAATCTCAGGTTCGTAATTTTTAATTTAAAGTTGGGTCAGCATTTTTGTGAGTAGCTCCATGAGAAACTTATTTCTAATATTTAAATTTGACTATGGTTTTCTAAAGTAATCAAATGCCATTAGCTGAACTTTTGAGCTCTCAACGTAGTCTTGAGGTTTTTATTCAAGTCTTATGCACCTGATTATATTACGCAAAAATATTTTTAGAGGTTCGTACTCCTTTAGGTCTATACTTGATGATCTCTGCTTAGTGCCTTTAATAAATATCAAGTTAAATTTATGTAAAACTTTTTTAGCCAAATCATTGATTTCATCTGCCCCGTTGTATCTTCCTAAAAACTCCCAATAACACTTAATGAAATGCTAATAGTCTATTTAAATGCCTTTGCTCAATTCTTCTTGTTCCATTTTCATTTCAAAATCTAATTCAATTTCTTTTCCATTTTCATCTTTAATAGTATTTCCTTATTCATCTTTCTTTAGATCTATTGTTATTCTATCTCGTCGTAAAATTGGTGGTTTAAATCCGGCTTTAGACAAAGCATTTTTAACCAAAACTTCCAGCTCTCTGAAATTAAAACAGTCGTCAGGATTTTCAAATACTTATCTAACCGACTAGGATGATTACTTTCTGAACTTAGCAGTATTTTATGTGTGCAGATAGGCTGAATGTCTAGTTCTAATGTGTCCGGGCTAACCTATCTATACACCTACTACAGCAGCAAGCTGTTATTTTTTTTTAGTTAATGACATCAATTTTCTAACCAGCATTTCAATCTCTTTAAAACTTATATCTTAACCGCAAATTTCTTTAAGTTTGTATTTAATAAAGTAAGGATTTAAATTAATGTCTTATTTTAGTGAATTGATACCAAAAGCTTGTCTGATTGTCATATTTTTTGAAATTATAAAATCACGTGTATATCGTAATATTTTCTCTTTGACATCTTCATCAAGTTGATCTTCGTCCAATTAGCTGTCTGCTGTTTAATTTAGATCACCCGACTTCTTTTCTGAATTACTAATTGGTAAGTTGTTAATTGCATCGGAGAGAGCATACATAATATCGTCGATTTCAATCAAGTTTGATTAGTATGTGTCTTTTATTTGATGAAGTTTATCACACACAATAATAAGCACTTCATACAGCTTTTAAGTTATCTATTTTAGCTCTGAAGACCAAAATGGGCGTTTTTGCATTAGTACTCGGTATAAATCAGCTAGAAATGTAAGAATTCCATCTGGTTTACCAGTTTCTTTGTCTATGGAACACAAGTACTACCAGTATTCAATAAAGTTATTTTCTTCAAGAAAAGGAAAAGGGCGAGATTAATTTAATGGCGACAAACTCATTCTCATTTCTTTCTCTTCATTAATTTGTTTAAGAGTTTTGCGAGCAGTCTACCGATCTTAAATTTCTTAAGTCTAATGGGCTAATTCTTAAATGATGCGTTGCCTCAGTCGCTTAAATTCTGGATCGTTCCTAGCTTCTTCTGCCATACCAACTGGTTACGTAATGACAAGTCCTTCGTAAAATTTGTGAAATTCCTCCAAATCAAATAACACAACGTACCTCATCACCTACAAAAATCTTGGAAATGCTATATCAATTATGTCAAGATCACCTACTTATTATACGAATCCGGCGTAGAAAAGTCTAAAGTAATACTTTTTTATTTGATACGGAATACTTTGCGCAAGTAGTGCGTCCATCAAACACTCCAACTCAACTAAGCGGCGGATTTACTTAACTCCATATAGATTACTCTCAGCACAGGTAGACAAAAACTAAACAATCGAAACGTGTAAGTTTACTTTCAAAATGTCGCCTGCTAATTCCACTTCTGCATTATCCAGCTTGCCAAATATAAGTCTCTTTCGCACCAACTCTTAGATGATTTCAACTTTTTCTTTTGCTGTTCCTGCATTCATATAGATTCTAAATCTAAATGAAGAATCTGTCACTACTTAGCTCAAAAAGTAAGATTACAGAATTGGTTCATTTAACATGACAAAACGCATATAGTCAAAAATTTGAGGGCGATAATTTTTTTCAACCATTAGAATTCTCACAACAAATTAATGAAATTTCATACCAAAGCTTGTCAGTTTGTCAGATTAAATAATTTAAGCCAAAACTGAGCTATTTTTTACATCTATATCAAATAAATGAGCAATATAGGCTAAGTGCGGCTTGAGAGATGTCTAACAGTCTCTATTGTCTTTGCAAAACCAAAATAAAAATTCCATCGCGCAGTCAAACATTTTTTTGTGTGTTTGTCTATCATAATAAACTTACTTTAAAAGTCTAGGGAATAAAATGCTAACGTAATCAACTTGAAGTGCATAGTTTTACAATTTGAACCTCAAAACATCGTCTTCACAAGAGTAAAAGATCTTAGTTAGCTGTTAGAAAACATTAATCAAGTCAGATATTTTTTATCTAATTTATTCCTGTTAACCTAATTTATAAAGCAAAAACGTATACTCTTCTTAATTTAGTCTCATTATTACTTAATTTAGTCGATCTTTTAAAAATCTAATCATCTTGTAGTTTTCAAAATCGTTCTCTGAAACGATCAAACTTACTTTACAGGCCTCCTCAACAAGCATTTCTTTCTAACGCACTGATTAAGTTATGAGGTCAAGAGCATCAATTGGAATTTCGGTGTTCTCAGTTCTACTAAATGCAAAATATAGCAGGTACTCATCAAATGGAATATTTCTATTTGAAATTGCATTTTTTTTGTCTTCTATTGTTGGATTAAAATCTTCAGCTAAAAGTTTGCTTTATTCTTCCTCCACTTCTTAGGAGCGTTTCTTTTTTGAACTACTTCGATCTGAAGTAAGTGATTTTAGTCTTGACAAATTCGTCATGGATCTCATTGTCTGCTAATATGTCAAATCCTAAATATTGCCTTAACTGTCATACTCACTACCTTATGCAGAGCGAAATGACTTTTTCTTATCTAAAAGAGCTCTTTCTTCCTACCTTTTTATTCTAGCCTCTTCAACTGCATGCTCTTAATCAGCATCAAGAATGATTTTTTGATTAGGATTCAAAATTAAGTACATTAGTTACAGACTTTTAACGTCAACATTGAATTACTAGATCGTAAAAATATTTTTAAACATCGCATCCATCTATTTAGCATCAAATCCGATATGAGAGAAATAATTTGTCTCTTCAAAGTCCTTGAATTACTTTAAAAAGACTAATACTTATTGCGTTAGTCTATGATGACTGACTAGTTTCAACATTTCAACAGTCTTTTTGATCAGTTTCATTAGTTTATGACGTGACTCTTAAACCTTTAGAACCACTCTTATCAGTTTGTAAGTCCAAGATTCGTTAAAAATTTCTAAAAACTCTGAACTACTTACGCCTAATAAAAGTTTAACGGAAAAATCTAACACTTTTTATACAAAAACTGTGTCACAATTTTCCGCCTTCAAACAATCGATTGCTACATTCAAAAACATACTTACACTAGAAATTTTTGGATCAACAAGTTAGCCTGAGTATGTTTTACTTTCTGAGCTATAAAGAAACTCCTGATACTCTATTGTACCATTATCAAGGTATTCTTCTACTACTTATCTGATTTTTAGAGCATTATCCATGACATCCTCTTCTAGGCTTCCATACGTATTAGATTTGTCCTCACCGTACTTTATTTTTTCCCAATCGTAAATCATATTGTATGGTTCACTTTCATCAAGTTTGTTCCAAAAAAACACTCTATTCGCTGTACTATTCCACTCATTAAATGGGAACCATTTGATTACTATAGTCGATAGTAAGCAAATAGCTGCTGGTTTTATACTATCTGTAGTTTGAATTTGTTGTTTAATTGTTGACTGCGATATAGAAAGCAAAAATTATTCGGTTGCGCCGATTCTTTCTCTAATTATAGTAGTTGATTCTCTATTTCTACCTCCACAAATTGCCGAGTATAACTATAAAACTGTTGAAACATAGTTAAAATACAAATCAAGAACTGCAGGAGCTTCTTCTCTCCGAGTAGTAAGTTCTTAAATATCAAATATTATATCAAAGTTCCTGTCGCTCTCCTAGTTTAAACTTTGTCCGGAGCAACTCGATATGATTGGATTGATTGATAAAAATTAGTCTACAGTTTCTTAGTGTAATCTTGCAAAATAAAAATAAGGCCTCATAGATTTGTCTGCTCTACGCTATAACCCTAGCCACAAAGGAATGTTTTCCTCAAAATAAAAAAGTCTCTACACAATTTACAATTGATAGATGTATTTAAACTTCTCAGGGTCAGGCGTTCTGCAGAAAGATGTAATTATCTTTAAGTATCTGCTTTGCTATTTTAAATTATTGTTCTTTGTGTCTTGACATTAAATTGTTTCCAATAGACCGAGCCAGCGAGTCACTTGATGTAAACTTGTAAAGTTTTCTGGTAGGTGCTGATTTATTCCCTCTTCAGATTTAATTACAGCTGCCCGGTCATAAAATATATAATCGGCTGTTTTATACACATATGCAAAGATTTTTGCTGTTAGAATACTTTCTTTCTCATTTTCGCTCGGATCGGGCTATCTTCTAAATTGCCTAAATAAGATATCAACAAACCTAGTTACTCTTTCGCAGTTTGGCTTATTATTTTTGATCATTAAATAAATTGTAGTTAGCAAAAGCAGATTTAATGCATCAAGGTGATCTTTGGCAATTTGATAAGACAAATAATTCTCACTGCTTAAATCAAAAATTTTGAATTTTAGAAATCTGTCAGGCTAGAACGGTTTTGATCTGTATTCAGGAGGGACAGTTTTGTAATAGATTAGCTCAATTAACATAAAAAAGCACTCGAGAATTCTCTGTTCCGCTAAGTAATTTTAATAGTCCTGATAAGAATTTTATGACTATTGTGATAACATTTTCAATTTATCTGCAACCCGCTGAATTACTTAAATTATCTTTAAAGTCTCTACACTAAGTAAATCTTCTTGGTAAATTGCACTGTCACTATCATATTTATACGTATATTAAGCTTCGTCATTTTAATCTTAAACAACTGCCCACATGTTTAAAAATGTAAAATAAGCTTCCATTTAATTTAAGATAGAGCTACACTCATAAGCAATTTTTGAAACTTCTTAATCCACTTTTTACATTTAGTAAATCATTTTTAGACTCATCTCGTCCGTCTTAGGTTATTATTTTGCAGCTACTAAATTAAGAATAGTTTTTTTATCGACTATATTGTAAAAATCGTGGGGTGAAAAGTCGACGTAATCAAATAATTATTCTACTTCATCTTTATTATTTTGGTAAGCTTGAACAAACGTCTCTTAAGTTGTTTATAGATAAAACTAAGAATTCTAATCAAGTTTTTAAGTGTCGTTTTGTGATTTTTTTATTTTAAAAACTGTAGTTTTTTATTGGGCTAGATCTTTCTTAAGAAGCAAATATAATTATTCTGAATCTAGAGCTAAGTATGTATCAGTAGATATATGCTTCAAACGAATTCTTTGCTCAAAATCTATGACTCCTCCTTAAAAAGAGTTCTCCATTTAAATTTCCCAAAGTTGATCAGTATATGACTGTCTCCGAGTTTCAGTTTCTAAATATACTAGTTATTTGGTTTTTAATAATGCATTTTAACCATCTTGATTGTTCTGTTACTTTTATTCATTTTCTGATTCATCAAGGTCAAATGAATCATCTTGACTTACATTTTCCATATTTAAAAAGTCACCTTCCCAACCTTCAACTTGATTCTTTAAAGAGTTTATTTCTGCTTAAAGGAAATCTGGAAAGGGTGGAAAGAAAGTTCTGTGCCCATTAAATCGACAGTCTGCCTAAATAAAGCACCCTGTATCAACATGCTTAATTCTCACGATATCACCAGATTTTAAAGTATTTGGATCTTCATCTTTGTAGGAGCCAAAAATTTTAGCAATAAGTTTTGTAGGATTCAAAGAAGCGTTAACTTCAAGTATAAGGTTCTAGCCATCTGCGACAGAAATTTTTTGCTAGTCGACATGAATAAAGTAGTTTTGTTTGATCCATTAATTTTGCGATCTTTTAGCATTTATTGATTGTGAATTAACCAAATAAAATGCTTCTCTTACATTTACGTGACCCGAGGATGCAAAATTAAACTTTTTATTATCTCTAGCATTTAAAAACATCTCAGATCTGAATTCATGCTCATTTTTAGTTGGGATGAAACTAAAAAATGAGTTTTCTGTAAGTTCACTTAACTAAACTTTAATTGCACCATGTTCATTAGACATATCGTTCTAAGCTAAAGAGAGATACTTACCAGTAAACTCATGTCGAAACTAAACATTTTCACCAAATTGAATTTAATTTCCCCGTACTTTGTTTAAATAGTGGCCATTCGTTTGAATTTCTACTTCTAGTTCTTTTTTCAAAATTTTATCTTTCTCTTCTAACTTCTACAAATTTTTTTCCACCCGAGATACTTGCATGTGATCACCTAGCTCAAGTAACTAAATTTTAGTATCTTTAACTAGCGCTATTTCTTTTTCAAGAGATCGAGCTGCAACCTACTTTTATATGTCAAAAGCAGGTTCAACTACAAACGTACACTTAACAAACTAAGCCATTGCATTTTAGGTATCTTCAGGAGTTCTCTTAGGTAAAACCTGCAAGTTCATATTATTAAGTCCTTCACAATAGATTACACCTTTATATACAAACGCTGGCTCATCAACAAGTTTGTTGAGACGCATATTTAAAAGTTTTTACTTGTCAGAGAAAATTTTTTTCTCCATCTCCTCGTAGTAGAGCTCGCCTTGGGCAGCTGCTGTATCCCTGAGCCTTTACTGCTCAAAATCTTGAGGATATACATTAGTTTTGACGGTTAAAAGTATTTTGTCCCCTATCTTTAAGTATTGAATGGGCTTTTCTTTTACTTAGGGCAAGTCTTGGTGAGTTGCATCGTGCAAAAACGTCCGATTAGTGCGATTGGTTTTAGATTGACCTTGAGAAACGATAGTTGCCAGTCTTGTTATTGGTTTAGTAGTCTGGGTCTTAATAGCGCTAATGCTCGTGGGTATCGTTTTTAGAGTTTGCTGTTTTGCGGCCGGAACGATGGTCTTCTTGGTGCCAAATTTTAAAATATTAGCCAACTACTAGGAATTCTGTGTTGTCTAAGGAGAGATAGTAGTTGGTATCTTGAGCAAACTTTTCATTTTCTTTACTCCTGCTTAAGACATATTGGCTGCATTTTGTTCATTTGGCGGTCCCATGTATGACTCACCTTGTCCCATGGGATCATACATCTCATTTTATTCGGGCTGTGAAAGCATTGGCACGCCTCTCTCAGGTGGTGTGGGCTAGCTTTCGTACAAGTTTTGCTGCAGTCTGTTCTTTACGTTGATGTCATTCTGATCTTCCTTCATTTGTCTGTTTATGTTGATGTCGATTCTAGAAAGAAATTCTACAATCTGTGCTTGTCCAAACGAGCGCTTAAGAGCGGAAGATAGCTTTTTGCATGATTACTCTTACAACATTTTAATAAATAAATAAATATAAAATTACACTTTGGGGTTTTGGGGTTTTGGGGTTTTGGGGTTTTGGG
>Ga0194130_10008519_pt1 | contig 10874 bp, 8 predicted proteins | sample TA2KigsurfametaG_FD_160084 | JGI IMG/M metagenome (GOLD analysis project Ga0194130, IMG submission 160084) | Freshwater microbial communities from Lake Tanganyika, Tanzania - TA2015050 Kigoma 12 surface | ecosystem: Environmental > Aquatic > Freshwater > Lake | place: Tanzania: Lake Tanganyika... | reverse complement strand
GAGCGCGCTCGCCAACGCGCCATTGAACGCGTTGGGCAACAGTGCACTCTCCGTCGGCGTTCCGCGCAACGCCAAGCTCGGCGGCAGTCCCTCCGATTGCGCAACCCTTGCCGTGTGCAGTGGCGCGAGCGACACGCTCCCGGCTTGCTGAGGCGTTGCCTGGAGGCGCGCCTCGGCCGCTGCCAGATCCTCCGGGGTATTGAGGTTGGTGAAGGCCCCGGCATCGTCGAAGCTGCACACGAGGTAGCCGACTGCATTGCACCAGGCCTCGAGGCTGCGCACGCTGCTTTCCAGGCCGGACTCGGCTGCGCCCACAAGCCGGTGGCGATCCGAGAGGCGAAGCAGCAGCAGGCTCCACTCCGAGCCTCGGGGACTCGCCGCAGCCACCACCGGGGCGCTGGCTTGCCGGCTGCAATCCAGCATGCGTGCCACGGTATCGCGCGGAAGAAAAGGGGTGTCGCAAGGCAGCACCAGAAGGGAACTCTCCGGCGCCATGCGTCCCTGATCGATTTCGGTCACGGCCCACACCAATCCGGCGTGCACTCCGGCAAGAGGCCCGAGGTGGCCTCGCCGCTGGTCGGGCAGGCAGGCAAGCTCCCAGGCTGCGAAGGGATCCGGCGAGGGGCCGCAAGCGATGAGCGTCCGGGTGAGCTGGGGCTGTATCCGTGCAAGTACCCATTCAAGAAGCGGGCGCCCTGCGCAGCCGATCAGGGCCTTGTGCAGTGGGGTGGCAGCGCCTGAGACAAGCCCCTGGGGCCGCGGGCGATCGAGTTCCTGCATTCGGCGGCTTTGCCCGCCAGCCAGAATCAGGCCGAGGACTTCGGGTTCCAAAGCGCTACCGCCGTTTCAGCCGCCGATGTAGCTCATCTCGATCCTGCGCTCGGCGCGCGCCTTGCGTGAGGCGAAGCTGCGCAGTTCAGAGTAGCGATCACTGCGCTGCGCCCAGACTTGCCGAAGGGATTCTGAAATCGCCTCGTCGGATGCACCGGTGCGCAGCAGCGCACGCAGATCCCAACCTTCGGAGGCGAAGAGGCAGGTGTAGAGACGCCCCTCGGTGGAAACGCGGGCCCGGGTGCAGCCTGCGCAAAAGGGCGAAGTCACCGAGGAGATGAGCCCGATCTCGAGGCTTCCGTCGTCGAGCATCCAACGCTCGGCCACCTCGCCCGCGTACTGCGGCTCGAGGGGATGCAGGCGGTAAGCGCTCGCAATCTGCCGGAGGATCCCGGCGCTCGGCAGTACTGCGTCGAGATTCCATCCGTTGCTCGACCCCACGTCCATGAACTCGATGAAACGCAGCACATGGCCCCGGTGTCGAAAGTTCTCCACCATTGGAAGGATCTGCGAGTCGTTGAGTCCGCGTTGCACAACCATGTTGATCTTCAGGCTGCGAAAGCCCGCTTCCTCCGCCGCGCGGATACCGTCGAGGACCTGTTCCACCGGGAAGTCAACATCGTTCATTTTCCGGAAGATGGCATCGTCGATCGCATCCAGACTCACCGTGATGCGATCCAGGCCTGCCGACCTGAGCAGCTGCGCCTTTCGCCTCAGGAGTGCGCCGTTGCTGGTGAGCGCGAGTTCCGGCGGATGGCCTTTGGGGTTGCGCAGCGCCGCAAGCATTTCAACCAGGACCTCGAGGTTCTTGCGCAGCAGCGGCTCGCCCCCGGTGAGGCGGATCTTTTCGGTGCCCAGATGGAGAAACACACGCGCGAGCCGGGTGATCTCCTCGAAGCTGAGCAACGCGGCCTGCGGCAAGAACGCATAGTGATGATCGAACACTGACTTCGGCATGCAGTAGCCACAGCGGAAATTGCAGCGGTCGGTGACGGAAAGACGCACATCGCGCAGCGCGCGCCCAAGCGCGTCCCGGGTGGGGCCTGGAGAGGCCCCGGCCATTGGCGCTTGCGGCATTGGCCGCGCCAGGTAGCGCTGATCGACCAGTCGGATCGTGGTATCGCTCATCGCGTCGCTTCTTAGTCCCTGCGCGTGGTTTCCACAAGCTGGAGGGGCTCTGTGTCGACAACGACGGGGGGCTTGCGCGTCCTTGGCGTGCGCTGGCGCGGGGGCAGGGCGATGGTCTGCGGCTCCACCGCACGCGTCTCGGCCGAGGTCTCCACCAACTCAAGCCCGGCCTGCGCAATGATGGCCTTCAGATCCGGTACCGGGCTTTGGGGTATCGCCTCCACGATCACCCGGGTTTCGGCCAGAACCGGCGTTGGCAGCGCTGCGGGCCCGGGAGCGGAAACCGGCAGCGGTGCTTCGAAAGCTGCGTCCTCCGCCCTTGCCACAGGAGCTGGCACTTGTGCCGCAAGCGCATCAAACGCTGTGCCATCGTTGGCGGTGTTGAAGAGGTCGACACCACCGTGTACGTCGGCCGGTGCTGCCCCGTCCTCCGATCTGCGACCACGACGCCTCCTGCGGCGCGAACGCTCAGATCCCTGGGTGCCTGCAGCACCCTCGTGATCGTTGGTGGCGGCAGGGTTTGCACCGCCAGCGAGGGTCGATGCAGCGCTCGGGCTCGAGGCAGCACCCCGGTTCGGTTCGGCGCTCGGGCTCGAGGCAGCACCCCGGTTCGGTTCGGCGCTCGGGCTCGGGTCAGCGGACCGGTTTACGAAAGTGCCCGCGAGCGGATTGGCAGCGTCGGCGGTCGTGGCAGCGTCGGCGGTCGTGACGGCGGCGGCGGTCGTGGCAGCGGCTGCTGAAGCCGTCGCAGCGTGCGCTGCCGTCCCGGGCTCGGGTGCGTTGGCGGCCACCGCAGGGCTTGCCGCCGGAATACCCTCACGCGGCGGACGTCCGTCGCGTCCGGGACGGCTTGGACGCTCACCCTGTGCACGCCTTTGCGCAGAGGACGCTGGGGAGTCGTCCTGGCGCCGCGCCTTGTCGTTGCGGTCGGTCCGCTCGCCACGCTCGCTGCGGTCGCCGCGGTCCGCTCGCTCGCCACGATCACTCCGATCGTTACGCTCACCACGGTCGCTTCGACGTTGTCGGTCGCGCCGATCACGGCCGCTGCGCTCCTGGCTTGCTGTGCCGCTCTCGCCACCTCCCCCGGCCGCTGGGGCGGCATTCTGGTCAAACATGGGGCCATTCGCGGGCGCCTGCGCAGCTCCGAGTGCGGCGGCCGAGCCCTGGGATGGGGGTGGGGCTTGAGACGAAGTAGCTCCGGTTGACACGCTTGAGTGCTGCTCGCCGCCCTTGGCCTCCTGACGGGATCCCGACGCAGCCGCCTGAGGTGGTCGCGCCTGCGCTTCGTTGGCGGGCTTGCGCCGAAACCACCCGAGTACCTTGCCAAGAAAGCCCTCGCTGGGCGGCTCCAGCGCAGGCGGCGGGGAGGCGGGAAGCGACGGGCCCGCCGGGGGAACCGTCATGACCGCCCCGGCGCGTCCCGAAATCTGCTCGGTGGCCGATGCCGGCGACGCCATCGGAGCATGGGACGAAGCATTGCGCGCCGAGGCGCCTGCCGCCGACGGTGCCGGCGCCGAGGGCGTGATCCCCTTCACTGCGGCTTCAGGCCGCTTGCGGATTCCCTCGAATTTTGATTCGAGGAAGCTGTTCTCCTCGGCGGGCGCATCGGCCATCGCGTAGCTGGCCCGGTAGTTTCCAAGTCGCTCGTCGTCGTGTTTCAGCCGGTCGAGTCGGTAGTGTGGCGTTTCGAGGTGGCGGTTCGGGATCAGCACGATCTCCACGCGCAGGCGTGCTTCCATCTTGTAGATTTCGGCGCGCTTCTCGTTGAGCAGGTAAGTTGCCACCTCCACCGGGACTTGCGCATGCACCGCGGCGCTGTTGTCCTTCATGGCCTCGTCCTGGATCACGCGCAGCACGTGAAGTGCCGAAGACTCGATGTCGCGGATCACTCCGGTGCCGTTGCAGCGCGGACAGGTCTGGTGGCTACCTTCGTTGAGGGCCGGGCGAAGCCTCTGGCGCGACAACTCGATCAGCCCGAAGCGGCTGATCTTGCCCATCTGCACCCGCGCACGGTCGTAGTGCAGAGCATCCTTGAGTCGAGACTCCACCTCGCGCTGATTCTTGCCGAGGTCCATGTCGATGAAGTCGATCACGATCAGACCGCCGAGGTCGCGAAGTCGCATCTGCCGTGCAGCTTCGTCGGCAGCCTCGAGGTTCGTCCGCAGCGCGGTTTCCTCGATGTCGCTGCCGCGGGTAGCACGTGCCGAGTTCACATCGACCGCCACCAGCGCCTCGGTGTGGTCCACAACGATCGACCCGCCGGAGGGAAGGGGCACCACGCGGGAGTGCGCAGTCTCGATCTGATGTTCGATCTGGAATCGGGAAAAGAGCGGAACGTCGTCGCGGTAGCGCTTCACCCGCACCACGTTGTCGGGCATGACCACCGACATGAAGGCGCGCGCCTGATCGTAGATGTCTTCGGTGTCGATGAGGATCTCGCCAATATCTGCCGAGAAGTAATCGCGTATTGCGCGGATCACGAGGCTCGACTCAAGATAGATCAGCATCGGGGCACGGTTGTCGGCGGCTGCCGATTCGATCGCGCGCCACAGTTGCAGCAGATAGTTGAGATCCCACTGCAACTCCTCGACGTTTCGACCGATTCCTGCTGTACGTGCGATCAGGCTCATGCCCGCCGGAACCTCGAGGCGGTCCATGGTTTCGCGCAGTTCCTGGCGGTCCTCACCTTCGATGCGTCGGGAAACACCGCCGCCGCGCGGATTGTTGGGCATGAGCACCAGATAGCGCCCGGCCAGCGAGACGAACGTGGTGAGCGCTGCGCCCTTGTTGCCGCGCTCCTCCTTTTCCACCTGGACGATCATTTCCTGCCCCTCGGAAATCACGTCCTGAATCCGCGCCCGGCCCGGCTCCCCTCCGTTGCGGAAGTAGGCGCGCGAGATTTCCTTGAAGGGGAGGAAGCCGTGCCGCTCCTCGCCATAATTCACGAAGCAGGCCTCGAGGCTCGGCTCCACCCGTGTAACGATGGCCTTGTAGATGTTGCTCTTGCGCGACTCCCTTCCAGCCGCCTCGATGTCGATGTCGATCAGCTTCTGACCGTCGACGATGGCAACCCTCAGCTCCTCGGCCTGGGTTGCGTTGAACAGCATGCGCTTCATTCACATCTCCATCGCACTGGCGCAGCGTGCGTCACCCGCCCGCGGAACGGGGAATGGAAGCCTCAGCAAACCGCAAGACGATGATCAGCGGACCATCGCGGGTTTGGCGTGCTGTTGGAGGCGTGAACTGCAGCGCTGCCTTTGCCGTGCATGCCAACCGGTATCGGGCGCGACCATGCGCTCTGGCGGGGCATTCGAAGCTTCAGATCTTGGCATCATGGGCTGCTGCAGGGGTTCAAGCTCGCTATCCGATCCTTGTTGGACCGGATGAGGTGTCCATCGTTGTCCGCCGGGCGCCCCGGACCATCCGGGGCCGCGTATTGTTCATTTGTCTCAAACCACACACGGATGGGCTGCAGGTGCCTCAGGGGCGTCGTTCACCGTTTGCGGTTTGCCGCTTGCGGTCAACAGAGTCAGGGATCAAAACCCTTCAGGCCCTGAGGCACAATCGCAACAGCCGGTGCACCCCTGCCGGATAACCACAGAAACCATCCGGAAGCGCCCCGGAGGCTTTCCGGACCATGCCCGGAAGATTCCGAGAATCTGCCGGGCACCTCCCGAAACCACCCCGATAACTTCTCTGCGGATTATCCGGAGAGCTTCCGAAGACCGCGCCTTGAGCGCCACACCCCGTACCACGGTGGGGTGGAACGCAACCTTCCGTGCGCCTCCCCAGCGTTTTCCCATCCTTAGTGATTTCCCGAGACACTTCAGCTTATATCACATGACACACCAGGGCGCACGTCACTTGCGGATCGATCCGGAGTACGCGGGGCAGCGGATCGACAACTACCTGATCCGTGAACTTGCGGCCCTTCCCAGGACGCGGATCTACCGCATGATCCGAAGCGGCGAGGTGCGCCTCGATGGGCGTCGGGTGCACGCCGAGCAGCGTCTGCTGGGCGGCGAGGATCTGCGCATCCCACCCATGCGTGTTCCCGCTGACGCGCCAGACTCCCGAGGCAGCCGGATCCACTGCACCAGCGCTGCTCCGCGCATGGCCACGCTGCACGACGACGAGCGGCTGCTCGTGGTGGATAAGCCCGCAGGACTTGCGGTGCACGGCGGCAGTGGCGTGCAGCGCGGCCTGATCGAGTGGCTCCGCCACCTTCGCCCGGAATTGCGCTACCTCGAACTTGCGCATCGCCTCGATCGGGAGACTTCCGGCGTGCTGGTGCTCGCCAAGCGGCGCTCCGCACTTCTCGCGGTGCAGGCTGCCTTGCGCGAGCGGCGGGTTGGAAAGCGCTACCTGGCCGTGGTTGCAGGTGAAGTTCCCGCGCGTGAGTTTTCGGTCCGTGTTCCCTTGCTGCGCGAGCTCGGCGCAATGGGCGAGCGGGTGGTGCGCGTGGATCCGGAGGGCCGCGAAGCCCTGAGCAAGGTGCGCGGGCTGGGCAATCGTGTGGACCCGGAGCTCGCCCTCCACTACAGCGTGGTGGAGGTGCGTATCGAGACAGGACGCACCCACCAGATTCGGGTGCATCTGCAGCATCTCGGCCTGCCGATCCTGGGCGATGAGCGCTACGGCGACTTCCAGCTCAACAGGCGCCTGCACGCCGCGGGTGTTCGGCGCATGCTTCTCCACGCGGCCGAAATCGCGCTTCCGTGGCCAACAGCTCCCGACGAGCGATTGACCCTGCGCGCACCGCTTCCGGATGCCTTCGCACGTTGGGGTTTCGCATGAGCCACACCCGCAGCACCCGCACATTCGACCTCATCGTTTTCGACTGGGACGGAACCCTGGTTGACTCCACAGCCACGATCAGCGAAAGCATTCGCGCTGCCGCGCACGATCTGGGGCTCGCCGTACCGGATCGGCAGCGGGCTTCCTGGGTGATCGGCCTGGGACTGCACGACAGTCTGCGCCACGCGGTTCCCGATCTCGAGCCCGGACGCATCGCAGCGTTTGTGGCGCGGTACCGCGCCCACTTTCTGGCGGGGGAGGCGCGGCTCAGGCCCTTTGCGGGCATCGAGCCGCTGCTCGCGGCCCTTCATCAGGCCGGCCACCCGATGGCGGTGGCCACAGGCAAGTCGCGACAGGGACTGAATCGAGCCTTGCTTCAGGCGGATTGGGGACGCTACTTCGTGTCGACCCGAACCGCCGACGAGGGTCAGGCCAAGCCGCATCCGTGGATGCTGCTCGATCTGATGAACGAGCTTGGTGTCGACCCCGCAAAAACCCTGATGGTGGGGGATACTACCCATGACCTGGAGATGGCCGCCGCAGCCGGCGCCCGGGCCGTGGCAGTAAGCTACGGCGCGCATGGCAGCGACGTGCTCAGGCAATCGCCGCACGAGGCAATGTTTCACAGTGCGTCTGAATTGTCGGCGTGGCTGCTCGCGCAGCAGTCGGCAGGGCCGGCCGGGGGATCAGGGCATGCGCCCGGCCCGCGCATCGACCCTTGAGTCGGGTGAATACGCAAGCAGCATGCAGGCAGATCAGTATGGCGGCAGGTGATTGGAAAAAGTGCACCGTGGTGGCCGGGCTTGCGGCCAACCTTGTGGATGGGGGAAGCGGACTGCGCACCTCCGTCCCAGGCCCGGCTGGAGCGGTTCCAGCCTTCGTGGTCCGTTATCGGGGCAACTACTTCGCCTACCTCAACCGGTGTGCTCATCAGCCTGTTGAACTCGACTGGCTCGAGGGAGCTTTCTTCGACGACACAGGTGAGTACCTGGTCTGTGCCACGCATGGTGCGATGTATCAGCCGGATACCGGGCTTTGCGTCGACGGACCCTGCCGGGGGCGCCGGCTCGAGGCGCTCGAGTGCAGTATCGAGGCTGGCCAGATCATGTTGAGGCGCAAGATGGAGCGCAGATGAGTGAGGAGCGTCGAAACATGTTGAGGCCGAAGGTGGGTCAGCCATGAGCGAGGAACGGGTGGGAACAGGCTCCGGGCAGGTTTCGGGAGACGAGCGGGCGCAGGGCGAGGGCGGTCTGCGCGGGAGCGACCTTGCGGCCGCGCCAGTGCTTCAGAGTGCAACCCAGTTGCAGCAGCATGCGCTTGTCAAACTGCTCGACGACGCCAACGCCGAGCAGCGCCGTCGCCGCCGCTGGACCAACGGCTTCCGCCTGGCTTTCCTGCTCGTGCTCCTGCTTTTCTGGTACGAGTGGCGCACGCTCGGTGGTCACGACGCCGGCAAGCCTAACCGGCACACCGCCTTGATCGACATCCGGGGTGAAATCGATCACGAGTCCGAGGCCAACGCCGATCTGATCACCGGCGCGTTGCGTGCAGCCTTCGAAGACCAGAGCACGGCAGGCGTGATCCTGCGGGTCAACAGCCCCGGGGGTTCCCCGGTACAGGCTTCGATCATCCATCAGGAGGTTGTCCGGCTGCGCGGCAAGTATCCGGATACTCCATTGCATGTGGTGGTGGAGGATATCTGTGCTTCGGGCGGCTATTACATTGCGGTTGCGGCTGACCAGATCTTCGTGGATCGCAACAGCCTCGTCGGTTCGATAGGGGTGCGGCTCGACAGTTTTGGCTTTACCGAAGTGATGAAACGCATCGGCGTTGAGCGGCGCCTCTACACTGCCGGCTCGGACAAGGCGATGCTCGATCCCTTTGGCGCGATCAGCGCCGAGCAGAAGGGACACCTGCAGGCCACGCTCAACGCTTTGCACCTCAACTTCATCGATGCCGTCCGTGCTGGTCGCGGCGAGCGTCTCAAAGACGACGGACATGTGTTCAGCGGTCGGGTCTGGAGTGGTGACCAGGCAATCTCGCTCGGCCTTGCCGATGCGCGTGGTACGGTGGATGTGGTGGCGCGTGACGTGATCAAGGCCGAGGAAGTGGTGGACTTCAGCCCGCAGCCTTCGCTTGCCGAGCGCTTTGCTCGCCGGGTTGGAGTCGAAACCAGCCGCGTACTTGCCAGAGTGGGCTACGACTTTGCAGCGCGGGAAATGCGCCTGCGCTGAGGGGGCGCCGCAACCCTCTCGAAGTCTTGGCCGGCAAATCCCATCACGAAGACGGCAGGATTCTTCCCCGGGCGCCAGCGTTCTCTTGCCCAATCGGCGAGCGACTTTCGCTGGATGCACTCCTCAGGCGTTCCGATTGCGCTCGCCACCGTGAGCAGCGTATCCCGCTGCAGGCACCGAAGCGCGGTCTCGAGCAGTGCGTCGTTGCGGTAGGGGGTTTCGATCCAGACCACGCTCAGCCCTTCACGCCGGCATCGCGTTTCGAGCGCGCACAGCACAGCCGCGCGGCGATCCGCATCCACTGGAAGGTAGCCCACAAACTCGAAGTGCTGGCCGTTGAGTCCCGAGGCCATCAGCGCCAGCAGCAGTGACGAAGGGCCTACCAGGGGAACAACCTGCAGCCCTGCCTCATGCACCCGCGCCACGAGCAGGCTTCCAGGATCGGCCACCGCAGGCACTCCTGCCTCCGAGAGAAGGCCCACATCGTGCCCGCTACGCAACCACCCGAGAACTTGCGCAGTGTAGTGCGCGAGCAGTGCGTGGCGACCGGCATGGTGCTCATTCCATTCGATCATCCGCGCTTCGCTCAGCGCTCCGGGCCAACCGCAGCGCGAAAGCCAGCGCCGCGCGCTGCGGCAGTTTTCAACCACGAAGTGTCGTGTGCTGCACAGCCGGGCGAGCACGCCGGAAGGCAGGCAATCGTGTGGGTCAGCACCATCATCCAGCGCACAGGCATAGAGCACGAGCGCGCCGACCCGGACGGCTTGCACCGTTTCCGAAGTGGCCGTGCTCGCCGAAATCACCACATCCGCCGCTTGAGAAGTATCCGTGCTCGTGGAACTCGCCGCGCCCACCGCTCAGGAATCCATCGCGAGGACGTCAACACCCGCGTCGTGAAGCATCCGCGTGAGGGCGATCAGCGGCAAACCCACAAGTGCGGTTGGATCGCGTGACTCAATGGATTCCATCAACGCGATGCCGAGCGCTTCGCACCTGGCTGCGCCGGCGCAATCGAGCGCAGACTCGCGCGACAGATAGCGATCGATTGACGCCTCGTCGAGCGCCCGGAAACGCACCACGGTGTCCACCACCTCGAAGTCCTGCACGCCGCGCGAAAGACCCACAAGGGCAAGCGCTGTGAAGAAGCGCATCGTTTCACCGCTTGCCGCGCGCAACTGCTCACGCGCCCGGAGCAGGGTGCCGGGCTTGCCGATGGCGTGGCAACCATCGAGCGTGGCTGCCTGATCCGACCCGATCACCAGCGCTTCGGGGAAGCGCTTGGCAACTGCATGGGCCTTCGCAAGGGCCAGCCTGAGGGTCATCGCCTCCACGCTTTCCCCGCGCTCCTGCTCCTCCTCCACCCCGGGAGCAACCACCTCGAAGCGGTGAAAGAGCCGTTGCAGCAGGCTGCGCCGGTAAACCGAGGTGGAGGCAAGGACGATCGACGCCGCTGGCGCAGTGAACGGGCGACTCGGAAGTGGGGCGGGCATGGCGTTGGGGGCGCTGGGCGGTGGCGGTGGCGGTGGCGGGTGCGCCTGAGGTGGCGGGGACGCCTGAGGTGGCGGGGGCGTTGGGGGCGGCAGGTATCATAGGCCCTGCGGTGCTGCGCTTGTCTTGTCACGCGAGGCACCCGCGCGCCATGCCAGATTGCACCGATACGCCGCCCCCACCACTGCCAAGGCACGCGCGCCTCAAGGAGGATCCCCGAAGACTCTGGTTGCAACGCTGGATCGAACGCGGGGGAATCCTCGAAGGAGCCAGCAGTGCCCAGGAAGTACCCGGAGACTTTCCGCGCCTTGCCGAGGCTTGCTGCGAAGCGATCCGCGATCCTCTGGTCTGGAGAGCGGTTGGGCTTCTCGAAAGCACCACTGCCAGCGCTCGGCC
>Ga0194130_10008512_pt1 | contig 10884 bp, 10 predicted proteins | sample TA2KigsurfametaG_FD_160084 | JGI IMG/M metagenome (GOLD analysis project Ga0194130, IMG submission 160084) | Freshwater microbial communities from Lake Tanganyika, Tanzania - TA2015050 Kigoma 12 surface | ecosystem: Environmental > Aquatic > Freshwater > Lake | place: Tanzania: Lake Tanganyika... | reverse complement strand
GGGTCCACGTGACCCCCAGCCCTGATGGCACGGTCAGCCTGGGACCGACGGCCATTCCGGCCTGGGGCCGCGAGAACTACCGGGGCCTGGAGGGAATTGAACCGCTGATGGCCCTGCAATTCATGGGTGATCTGGCCAGCCAATGGTGGCGCAACGCCGATGGTTTCCGCCGTTATGCCCGCGAGCAAGCCTTTCAAGGGCTCAAGCCCTTGTTTCTCAAAGCGGCCCAGGCATTGGTGCCAGGCCTGCGCAGCGAGCACCTGATCCCCAGTCAGAAGGTGGGTATTCGAGCCCAGCTCTACGATCGTCGCAGTGGCAACCTGGTTCAGGACTTTTGCCTGGAGCAGGGCATAGCCAGCACCCATGTGCTCAATGCCATTTCTCCGGCTTTCAGCGCCAGCTTTGCCCTGGCCGATCTGATTCTCGACCAATCACCATTTTTTGATAATTTAGATTGCTAATCCTGGTAATTAACTTAAATCTGCACCAAAGGTCTTGGAAAGGATATATCAGAATAGCCGGTTGTGCAGTTTTTGCTACTAAATTATTGAATCCACATAACCCATGAATTATCAAATATTTATTAAAACTATAAGTGCCAGGCATCATATACTTGATAAAACTTTAAATATTTATCAAAAATATGCGCCTTATGTATCAATTATTATTGTCGATGGGGGTCCTGAGCTGTTTGATTTTGCTAAATATAGCCTAGATATTAAATATATTTACTCTAGATTGTCAACCTCGGAATATGCTGAATATTTAGGCTATAATAGTGCTACAAGTAAATTTGTAGTTCAACAGGGCGATGATGATATTATTATTCCAAGCGTTGTTGAGAGATGCATAATTTTGGCAGGCGATAATTATGATATAATATCTCCAAAAACAGCAGTTATGCCAATAAACTTTTTGTTTATTTTGTCTGATATAGCTGTACAAGTGATAAAAAACGACCAGCCCGTCCATGTATTTTCTAAGTTTGCCAAGCTGTTAATGACTAGCTACTTCGCAAATCCATACTCATCTTCTCCTATAGGCAATATAAATCTCACTGCTCATGAACGAATTGAAATGATGAAAACCAGATATTCAATGATGTGCTTCTCAATCTTTAAAACTAATGTCGCCAAACAAATCTTTAATAAAGAATATCAAACAAAAAATGATATACTTAATGGTAAAGGTGAAATTATTGCTTCTTATTGTAGCTTTGTAAACTACTCAAATATTGAGTTTTCAGACATATATTATTTGCGGATGTTAAATCCAGCTTCAAGTCCTGCAAAGCGCTTTAGAGATGTTATGGCCAATGATATATGGCTAGAATATGTTACATCTTACTTTTCTTCAAATGTTTACAATAACAAGTGTATTGCAAAAGCAATATTAAAAAATTATTCTTATTGCGATTATGGCCCTCATGCTTCTTCCAGCATTAATGCCGCTTGTCAATCGAAGCTCTCTTTGCCTATTTATTTAACAAACAAATTGTTTATTATCAGGAATAAATCTTCTCAAATCACTTCAAATCTTGCGTCGATTATATTCAAATTAAGAGTTTTATTTTTAACAATAAGGCTATACAAATAGATATTATTGTGACAGCATAATTTTGAAATATTAGTTCGCACATGCCAAATTTAAGATCCCTGCTATTCTTGTTATATGGCAATTAAATTTTGCAAGTTTAATTGTAGTATCATGCTGCATGTTTAAAGGTAATTGCAAGCCTGCATGTTTTAATTGCGGTACTATACTATAATATCCTTAATATTAAAATGCTAAATATTAAAAAACGTCGCAGGAAGCCTTTGGTATAATGCTCTAGGCGTTAGGTTCCTCAGAAGTGGTGGAAATTTCCTGTGCCCTCTGTACCGGCGTAGCTGGGGCTGAGCTGAACACTCCTGTTAGCCTAAGCGCTTGAAAAAGGTTAGCAGCCCCATGATCTTGGTTGGATTAAACCACCTTAACCAGACTATCTATGCCTAAGACGGTTTCTGTCGTCACGGCTAATGCGTTGTCACTGTATGTCAGCACAGCCGGGGCGTTGTTCCACAAGAGGCTGCTGAAAAAGCCTGTCAGTTGCGGGAGGATGGCGTAATAGCATTAAGTGGATGCGCGGTCAGCAGGAACTCATCGCTCCCCTGTTCTCGTATATCTAGACGTGTAGTCCCACCACGTTGTTCAGCAGCTGACAAAGGGGTGTGAGCTCGTCAGGGTCGGTGTGTCAACCTCGTCCCCAGAGCTCACACACCATGCGTACCAACCCCAATGCCAGGCTGATAGCCCTGGGCAGGGAACGGTTGGTTCGTCGTCACATTGATGAGCGGCTTCCCCTGGCTGATCTGGCCTTCCAGGCAGGGATTAGCCTCCGCACCGCCTACAAGTGGCTTGCCAGGTTCCGCACAGGCGGTCGAGCGGCACTGGTGGATCGACGCAGTGTTCGCCGCAACCAGCGGCGGACGCTTGATCCACAGCAGCAGCAGCAGGCCACGGCATTCCGCCATGAGCGCTGCACCATGCGTCGCATCGCCAAAGAACTGTCCGCACCGCTGTCCACCACAGGACGCTGGCTCAAGTCGATGGGCCTGGGACGGCTCAAGAACCTGCAGCCCAAGGAACCTGTTCGCCGTTACCAGTGGTCTCAACCAGGCGACATGATCCACGTCGACACCAAGCAGTTAGCCCGCTTTGAGCGGGTGAGCCACCGCATCACGGGCGATTGGTGGTTGGGCTGCTCACCCGGTGCTGGCTACGAAAAAGCCCACGTGGCCGTGGAAGACGCCACAAGCTGGCCTACGTCGAGGTCTTGTCGGATGAGCAGCAGGCCACGACTGAGGGCTTTCTTGTGAGGGCTGTGAGCTGGTTCAACACCCAGGGCATCACCTGCCAAGGAGTGCTTTCAGACAACGGCAGCGCGTACCGCTCCAAGCAGTGGCGTCAGGCCTGCGGTGCAATGGGCTTGAAAGCAAAGCGCACCAAGGCATACAGGCCGCAAGCCAACGGCAAGGCAGAGCGGTTTATTAAGACCTTGCAGGCCGAGTGGGCCTATGCGATGATATTCATCAGTGCAGAGGAGCGAAAACGGTGGCTGCCTCGGTATCTATTGATCTTTAACGGCCGCAGGTGCCACATGGCCTTGGCATGCAGCACTCCCTTTCAGCAGCTCAAACGGCTGCGGGTCACTTAATGACCTGGTGAGAAAACTCACCACAGCGCACCTCCGCTCCAAGGTCAAGCATCCACATGGGTGATCGAGCAGAATTCTGTTTCCACATATTGCTGCTTCAGGGTGTGTCCAACAACTTCTGCAAAGTTAATGTGATTTCAGCGCTGTCAAATCTATTCTCAACGAGTCGTCACTTATATGCGTTGACATGACCGGCGGCATCGTGTGCGCCAGCACCCTGATTTAGACAGAAATACCATTGAGACATGAATTGAAATTATGCACATAGAGGAACACAAGAAGTCTTCAGAGTTCTGTTTATGCCAATCGATTCATTTCGAGCCCTCAAACAAAAAGTTACAAAATTCTTTTGATGGGACCTTCTCGCTATAATAATCTCTATTGCTGATACTCAACAGCAAATCGCTTGCTAAGCATTGTTGCAATTCTTGACGCATCGCACGGTCTTGTGCCCTTATTAATGTATTTCTTATAGAAACTATTTCAAGCAACTGTTTAACTATGAGTCTTATCGCTCACAGCTATTCTGTAAAATCACCGCGGACAAACTAGCTTTGCCGATGTTAATCACGCGCACACCCTACAGATTTTCATTATATGGAGGAGGCCTTGATTACCCCGAATGGTATACTAAAAATAAGGCAAGGGTATTATGTGCGGGCTTAGATTATTATTGCTACCAAAGTGTACGTGTTTTGCCTGCATTTTTCAATCATAAATATAGAGTTGTATATTCGAAAGTTGAAACTGCTGATTGCATTGATCAGATAGAGCATCCAGCTGTTAGAGAAATTATTAGAGTATTTGGCGCAGATAAACCTCTTGAAATATCACACGTTGGTGACTTACCTGCTAAAAGTGGTATAGGAAGTTCTTCAGCATTTTCAGTTGGTCTTATAAACTCTCTTTCTGCATTAAGCGGCCAGTTCATGGGACGAACGCAGTTAGCAAAGCAATCTATAAATCTAGAGCAAAATGCTATGAAAGAAAAAGTTGGATTTCAAGATCAGTGTGCTTCAGCATTTGGCGGTATTGTTTTAATTGATGCTGATTTGCAAGCTATCCAACCTAGAAGGTTTGTTTCAAGACCCGAGTATATTGTTTACATTACTGAAAACTTGTTAATGGGCTTTGATGGCATTGAAAGGTTTTCCGCAGTTGCCTCCAAGCAGTTTACTAGTGCAATAGTTAATAAAAAGCACGAATCGCTACTTTATGAACTTGCAGATATATCTGATTCAGGAATTTCGGCATTCGGAGCTGAAGCTGATATTCAAGACCATGCTATCTTGACCAAAAAGTCTAGAGATATCAAGCTCCATCTTAATGGCGACAAGAACAACAAAAGGACGAACGAGTTAATAGAAGCAACTGAAAAAGCTGGTTCTCTTTGTACACGTGTGATGGGAGCAGGTGGCGGTGGATTTTTTGTGTGTTGGGCGCCGAAGCATAGACATTCAATGATTAAAAATAGTGTAAAAATAAAGACATGGGTAGACGTAAAATTTAGCCAAACAGGAAGTCAGGTTATATTTGCAGAATAAGCATATGAGCTCTGAACTCCATGTCATCCAAACCGTTCTTAATTCCGATGAGTTTGCTCATAATCTTTTATATTGGTCTAAGGAGATTAGCGCATTTATCGTAGAGTCAGCCGATAATAATAAGTTAATAACATTATTTGGTAATGGTGGTTCGGCTGCAGATTCACAGCATTGGGCGGCAGAATTAATTTGTACTTATAAAGGAAGATCGAGACGCGCTTACCCAGCAATTGCATTATCAACGGACTCATCAGTTCTAACTGCATGGAGTAATGACTTTGACTTCTCTGGTATTTACTCTCGTCAAATTCAGGGCCTAGGTGCACTAAACGGAGTTGCTATAGGAATAAGTACGTCTGGTAAATCTGAAAATGTTTTGAATGGTTTAGCAGAGGCTTTAAATAATGGAGCACGCACCGTATTTATTACAGGAGACAGCGTAAAACTTAGGCATGACTTAGATCTTCATGTAATCCTTCCATCGAAAGAGACCTCAGTCTTGCAAACCTTAACCCAGATATTATATCATGGAGTTTGTGATCTCCTGGAGCACCTATGAAGTTCCCCTTAATGCGTAATAACATCCTAAAGGATGATCTCAAAAATGTTATTGCTTTATTAGAAGAATCCGATCCTAAACTAACGGCAGGTCCTAATGTTCAAAAATTTGAGGAACTGTGGTCTAGATGGCTTGGAGTGAAGTACTCAGTATTTGTAAATAGTGGATCATCAGCGAACCTATTAATGCTTGCTTGGCTCAAGTCGCAGTTTCCTTCAGGAGGCAGAGTCGTACTCCCTCCCTTCACTTGGAGCTCAGATGTCTCGTCTGTTATTTGGATGGGCTTCGAAATTGAGTTTGTTGATATTTCTCTCAAAACTTTAGCTATTGATGAAGACAAGCTTGAGGATGTCTTTGCTAAATATGGTGATATAAGAGCTGTATTTCTCACGCATGCTCAAGGACTTAATGGTCTTACCCCAAAGATTATTAGTCTCTGCAAGAGTAATAATGTTCATTTATTTGAAGATGTATGCGAATCGCACGGAGTAACATTGCTATCGGGCAAGAAAGCAGGAACTCAAGGCCTGTTGTCGTGTTTTTCTTTTTACTATGCTCACCATATGAGTACTATTGAAGGAGGAATGATATGTACTGACGATCCTACGATCTACCAATATCTCCGCATGATTCGTTCTCACGGTATGCTACGAGAATCCACTGATCCAGATCTTCAAAATACCTATACTTCAGATTACCCGGATCTTAATCCCAAATTTATTTTCACCTGCCCAGGGTTTAATGTTCGGAATAACGAAATAGGCGCTCTGATAGGTATTTCACAGCTTTCTCGCCTCGATTTGATGGTAAAAAAAAGAGCATCTAATTTTAGTTATTTTCTTTCAAAAATGCCTAATTGGGTATATACTGATTTTGATCTTCGGGGTCAAAGCAATTATGCTTTTAATCTTATTTTTAACTCGCCTGATGCAGAACGTATGAGTAGGTTAGAGAAGGTTTTTCATGATAATGACGTCGAATATCGACGTGGTAGTGCAGGTGGCGGGAATCAGCTCCGACAGCCCTATGTTCGTAAATTATCCAAGTTTTCTAATGTAGACCCAGCTAGTGTTACCCCAATAGCTGATCACGTTCACTTCTATGGTATGTATTTAGGAAATTATCCTGAACTCGACTGCAATTCGATTGATTACCTTTGCAGCATTATTAACCGTATATAATGACATTAAATGTTATTGTAGTGTGTGGTGGCCAAGGTACCAGAATAAAGAGCATACTAGGAGATACACCAAAAATTCTTGCTCCAATACTTAATCATACATTCCTTGATTATTTAGTGGCATGGATTTATTGCTCTCTTCATCCGCTTACTCCTAATATAATTCTTGCCACTGGGTTCGGCCATGCTTACATACAAGAGCATGTCAATATTCATAACGTCAATTGTCGTCTTATAAGAGAACAGAGACAACTCGGTACTTACGGTGCTGTTATTAATGCAATACGTATTGCAAATCTTGAGGGCACTCTTCTTGTCCTAAATGGTGATACCATGTTTGATTGCAATCTTTACGAATCTTTTAATTATTTTCTTCGAGGCCAATGCGAGTCCCTTTTGATTGTTAAAAAAGCTAGGTATTTAGATCGATACGGTGGTTTTAAGTTGGTTGGCGAACGTTTACACTTAACAAGTGAAGATCCTGACTTTTTCTCCTTGGGAGCTTTTTTTAGCACTTCTGAGGCTATGCTACATGCATTTTCATTAAAATCTATTGATAAAATAATGATGCTTGATAGGGATTTTCTTGATCATTCCGTCACAATTCCTTTCGCCCTTCCAAATAATGCTTTATTTATTGATATTGGTATACCATCCGATTTGACACGATCTATTAATGTAGTGCCTGCGATTTTGAAATTGTGAGAATAGCCATCTTGGGATCTAAAGGTTTAGTTGGGGAGTCCCTATCCAGAACCCTTCCTTCTGTAGCAGTCACCTTGTCAAGATCAGAAGTTGATTTGACTAATGTTCAGGAACTTGCACATATTCTTAAGCTTAATCAGATTGATGTCGTAATTAATTGTGCTGCATATGTTGGTGGCATTGCTCTTAATACTTCTAGGCCATTTGACATGTTTGCATTTAATATCCATTTAACTCAGGCTGTTCTGCAAGCCTCTATTAATGCGGGCGTGAATGATCTGGTCCAATTTTGCTCTAATTGTGCTTATCCTGTTGCATCTATTCAGCCCTATAAGGAAGTTTCCATTTTTGATGGACTTTCCCAAGAATCCAACAGGGGTTACGCTGCATCAAAAATAGCTGCCCTTCATGCTGGACAGTGTGCAGAAAAACAAGGACTCATTCGTGTTTATCATCCAGTACCTTGCTCTCTTTTCGGTTTTCACGATAATTATCGCCTATCCGAGTCGCATTTCGTGCCAGCAGTTATTCGTAAGTTACACGAAGCCGTCATATCAAAAGTATTGCGAATAGAGTTCTGGGGTACAGGTAAGCCTTTACGAGAATTAATGTTCGTTGATGATATCGCCAGTGCGATTTCTATTCTTTTGCAGAAGCGTGCTTCTTATAATCCTATTAATATTGGCTCTGGTACTGAAATTGAAATTAAGAATGTCGTCGATCATATTTCTCGTTTTGCAGGATTTTGTGGAGATGTAATTTGGGACAATACTAAGCCCGATGGTGTTTCCCGCAAGTTGCTGGACTCTTCAAGAATTAATTCTTTGGGATGGGCCCCTTCTTTCGAACTAAAAACGTCATTAGCAAATACCTATAATTTTTTTCGGGAAAATAGATCTCGCCTTCGTGTCTAAATTGTGTTGATAGATAGTCGTTCTTTGTCTTGCTGCTATAATCCTTTTCGATTTGCTGTATTCTTGTATTATTGGTTATACTGCTTGTCATTTGATTAATGCATTGTTTCAATGAATGTTTTGCAAGCCTATTTCAACCACGTAAGGTAGGCTGTTTTTTCTGATAAGATCCAATCATTCTTGTTTTGGGGCGGGGTACTACCGACCCTGAAATTGGCTTCCACCAACGAGAAAGTGCCGCACCCGCAGCCCCGAGTTCAAGGCCAGAGTAGCCATGGAGGCGACCAGTGGTGCAAGACGATCCAGGAGATTGCTGCTGACCACACCATCCATCCGATCCACCGCACCCAGTGCATACGACAGCTCCTTGAAAGTGGCTGTGAGCTGTTCACTCGAGCAAACACGGTCAAGGGCAAAATTAAGAGCCAGGCTTAGGAAGCAGTGCTGTTCCAGCAGATCGGTAAGCTGCAGATGGTGCTTTTGCTGATCAAAGCAATCCAAGCTGCTCTGACGCCCGTCAAATGCGCAAGTTGCTCGGTCACGCCTACACCCAGCTCAGCTTCATCCGCCAATGTGCGCTGACGGGCTTGCCCAGACGCACGCTCTATTACCGGCCCACGTGATGCCTGCATTGACCCTGCGAATATGGCCAGGATCGATGCTTAGTACCTGGAGGATCCCTGCAGCGAAAGTCGCCGGATGGTGGACTACCTAGCCAGAGAAGGAATTGTAATCAGCCGTGATCAGGCGCGAAATCTATTGCGCTGCAGGGGTTGCGGGTGATCTACCAGAAGTGACGCAGGACGCTCTCCGTTTAGCCATCGGAGCGCTATCTCTGCCTGGTTACTTCAATCTGGTCACAGCAGTGGATCAGGTCTCGGCTATCGGCATCACCTGCATCCCGCTGCAGAAGTGATTCCTCGAGCTGGTGGCGATTGTTGCCTGTTCTTCAAAAATGTCCTCAGCAGGAATCTCTCGAATAGCCTTGACACCGAGTTCTGGCTGGATGCCTTCGAGATAGCATTGGAAGGTGGCCGTAGACCAGAGTTCTTCCACTCCGACAATGGATGTCAATTCACCTCCGGTGACTTCGTGGCCAGATTGCAGGCAGAGGGGCTCATGATCAGCTGGCCAGGAAGAATGCTTTGCTACGAGAAAATGCTAATTGAACGATTTTGGAAAACGGTCAAACATGAGGAGGTCTACCTGCATGCTTACAGCGATGGCTGGGAGGTTGAATTCAGCCTGTCCCGCTCACTGTGGAAGTAATGCCTTGTAAGGCAACATAGCACTCTGGGAGGCAGAACTCTCCATGAGGTCTACACTGAGGCCGAACATTATTTCGCCCGCTCAGTTTTAACGAAGTCACAGGCTGCAACTTTCCCATAATAGGCGCCCTCCTCAATGCGATAAAGGTGTAATCATCGCAGGCTGCCACTTAATTAATGCGCGGCATGCATTTTGCTCTCTTGGATTTTGCCCCCACAACCCCGCCATGAAGCACACCAAATGAGAGATATTTTTCTTAGAGATGCCGGCACTCCCCTGGCTGACCCTTTTATAATTGATATAACCTCGCATTTTTGCAAGTAATAAGGTAAGCGCAAAGCCTATAAATCTTTCTGGATTATGTAATCGACTTGCAGGCTTTGTCTTGTCCTATTTTTAGCATTATTGAGTATGCAGTCTCCCGGTTATTATATTGACTTGCTAGGATACGAAAGTTTGCGATTAGGTGTTTCAGTCGCTCTTATTGATGAGAATGGCCGCTTACTCCTTGAGCTGAGATCTGATGTTCAGATGTGGGGAATTACTGGTGGGAAGCTTGATCTCGGTGAATCGCCACAAGAGTGTGGATGTCGTGAGGTTTATGAAGAAACCGGAATAATATTGCGGCCAAATGATCTCAGGCTCTTCAATGTCTATGGAAGGCTATCTGACGGGAGAGTAATTCAATATCCTGACTGCCGAGTCCATTTAATCGATATAGTTTTCTTCACGCACATAGGTTCTAATAGTCAGTTTGTGTTAAGCGACGAAAGTCTTGCATTAGAGTTTTTTGGTGCAAGCTCTTTGCCGGCTGACATTGTTCCTCCAGCGCGACGCGTTGTACGCCAACTTGCCACTGCCGGCATTCTTCAATGAACTGCTTTCTTGATCGTGATGGCATATTGAATCTTGATTTTGGCTACGTTGGAACACTCAGTAGATTTGTGTGGTGCGAGGATATATTCTCCATTCTCTTGCTCTTAAAATCAAAAGGGTATAATTTTGTAATGGTAACTAATCAGTCTGGTCTCGGTAGGAAGTATTATACGTTTACTCAGTTTTATGATCTCAGTTTCTACATTCTAAATTATTTGCACGAGCGCTTTTCCTTGGACCTAGAAATTAATTTCTGTCCACACCATCCATTTGAATTTTGTAAGTGCAGAAAGCCCTTGCCTGGAATGTTTTTAAGGTACGATATTACTGCAAATGATATTATGATTGGCAATAGTTCATCTGATATGATTGCGGCAGCTGCGGCGGGAGTCCCAAATAGATGGCTTGTTTCATCCGCGCCCTGTGTGCACTGTACTCACCATTTTTCTTCACTAGGTCATCTTCTGGGTGCCATTCCCTTTATGCTTCAATAAATTGCTAATGTTGCAAATGCGTTTTCATGCTTTTATCGTTCGTCACTAACTTATCTATAGTTAGTCAAATTAATTTCATTTTCTACGGCGACTGCTTTTTCCTCTCTTGCGCAACTTTTGCAAGTTTTTTTTTTCTTTTTGTCTGTG
>Ga0194130_10008501_pt1 | contig 10891 bp, 2 predicted proteins | sample TA2KigsurfametaG_FD_160084 | JGI IMG/M metagenome (GOLD analysis project Ga0194130, IMG submission 160084) | Freshwater microbial communities from Lake Tanganyika, Tanzania - TA2015050 Kigoma 12 surface | ecosystem: Environmental > Aquatic > Freshwater > Lake | place: Tanzania: Lake Tanganyika... | reverse complement strand
TACTTAACTGCTAAGTGCGCACTAACATAAAGGAGAATCGATGCATATTCAGCTCGAGTTACCCTACCCCCCTAGTGTTAACCACTACTGGGGAGTGAACGGGAAACAGAGATTTATCGGGGCCAAAGGGAAAGTTTTCCGTATGGCTGTCATGGAAGCTTGTGCTGATGCTGGAGTGCAGACAATCGAGGGGAGGGTCTCGATGCACATAGCCCTCTTCCCCCCGGATAGGAGGAAGCGGGACATAGACAACGTCTTAAAGAGTCTTCTTGATGCCTGTGAGCACGCTGGCTGTTACGAGTCAGACAGTCAGGTCGATGAGCTCCACGTACTTCGTCAGGCCCCCAGACCCGGGGGATCCTGCACTGTAGTTATTTTGGAGCTGCCTCCTTCAGCGGCCCCTTAAACGCTTCTTGGCGGAAGAGCTCGATACCCTTGAGCATCTCCTGCTTGCCGCGCTGGATCGTCTCTATATCCTTCCTACGCTGTTCGGCGCTGTAGCTCTTATCGGTTGAGCGGCCAATCATCCGGATCAGCTCGTTCATCTCGTCGAGCTCAGCCTTAGTTTGATTGGTGTAGTCATACAGAACGATCAGGCCGGGATACTTTTGAGCATACTCCAGCGCCTTCTCTGCCTCGTTGGCATTGAGTAGATCCTCAAAGGTCTTGTGCTTAGTCTCGGTCCGCTCCTTGAGGTCATAGAACAGATCCTCAGGGCCACGAGGAACCTTGGGCCGCAGGAAGGGGCCGATGATCGGGGACTGCTTGGCTGTCGGGGCAACCCGTGCATCAGCCGCCGCACCAATCACATTGCTCGACCAAGCCGCCATGGCGCCGGCAGATCCAAAGAATCCACGGATCAGATGGTCAGCCTCTATGGGGTTGATAACCCTGTTCTCCGTACCCGGAATCGAGGTCAAAGCGCTCAAGGACTTAGCCGCCTCCGAGGTTTCGTAGGTGAACTGGCGCTCAGCCTCCAATGCCTCGAGGGCCTTAGGAGTCAACGGCCGGCCAGTAAAGAAGTCCCGGTTCAAGGTGATCTCTACAATTGGCTTGGCTGCCGAGGGGATTGGGCTTGGGCCAAGAAGCATATCGACAGCAGCCTCTTTGAGGGCTGTGCGCAGGCGCTTGTTATCCACAGGCGTCTCAGTCCCCTCGTTGACCACCTTGTTGTAGATCATTTCAGGGATGGCCTTGAAGAAGAAGGCGGCCGAGGTATTCATCGGGAGCATGATCTCCGTCCCCGGAATCATGTAGCCGCGCAGCTTGGTCTGATCGTCGAGCTTGTTGTACTCCTCGTCATCCCCAACCAACATGCAGTAGAGGATTGTGGTAGCAGACAAGAGAGTTCCGGTAAAGAGCAGTCTCTGGAGGGCCTTCTGCCTTGATACGCCCTTGAGGCCGCCGCCAGCCAAGGACTGGAAGAGGACATCAGTTGAGTTTGCATAAGCGTTTAAAAAAGGAACGGTCTTGAAGAGGGCCTGAGATACCTGCCCCGAGCCATGGCGCATGAAGTTAATTACGTTGGCAGCCTGATACAGAGCTTGGGCCTGATCCCCAGTTTCAGCCATAACCCGGTTATAAGTAGCGATCCGCTGAGCCATATCAGAGGCGTCTCCAATATGATCCAAAGACTTAATCACATAGTCATAGCTTGACTTATTAATGATCCCAATCTCGCGCTTGACCTCAGCCTCAGGGGTTCTAGCCGGGGAGTAGAAGCCTCCAATGCCGGCCGCACGCAGGATGTCATAGGCTGGATCGGTCTTAAGTAAGCCGTCCGCAAAGCCCTTGTAGACCCCTCCAATCAGGGCAAACGGGTTCTTAACTCCGGTAACAATGGCTGCCGTTGGGGCATCCTTGAATACCTGTTTGGCTTGGAAGACCGGGGAGAGAGTGATTGTCCGGCGGGTGAAGTTAGCCATGGCTGCCAATGGCTTCCACATCTCCATGCCCACCTTCTCCATGCCGATCGCAGCCTCAGCAATCAGGGGATCACGGATCTCAACCACAACCCGACGGCCATTGGCGATGAAGTTAAACCGACCCTTATCCCTGTCCTCAGATGGGAAGGTCATAATCTTTCCATCGGCATCCCGGGTCGCATACTCGGAGACGATCCGTTGAGCGGCGTACTGGCGCAGGCCATTCATGGTCATACGCATGACGTTCCGGGTCATGTTGTCGGTGATGTTCTCGATCTCCCGAACCCCGACAATCACAACCAAGTCGCCCTCAGCTAGAGGCTGTTTGAACGTAATCTTGCCATTGGCCTCAACGTTGTATTGGCTAGGAGAAACACGGGTGCCATTGAGCTCGATGGCATCAACCTTACCCGGCTGTATCCTGAACTCCGTCTGCCCTTCCTCGGCTACAAAGTCACTAACAACAGTGGGCTTGCCTTTCTTAAAAAGCTTCTCTTTGCCAATGTTTGTAGCTGACTTAGTGGTGGACTGGACCGAGGAGTGGATATCCTCCTCGTCCGCCATGATCCGATACCAAGGGACATAGTCTTTAATGTTCGAGAGGGTGTTGTAGCGCTTCTCGCTCAAGAGTCCAACCTGCCGCCAGAACTTTAGAAGATTCTGGTTGACGGCCGTCCAGTTATCCATGATCTCGCGCAGCTCCGGGTGGACCCTCTCCCGGTCGATGAACTCATCGATCTCTTCGTCGGTCATGTTGATCTTCTCGAACGCAACAGAGACGTTATCAAAGTCTTCTTTGAGCTCCTTTACATCACGGCGAAGATTCTTGACATCCGTCTTAGCCTGCTTGAGATCAGTAGCTGACGTTTTCGGATCGGCCTCGAGAATGCGTAACTCGGTTTCAAGACCTTGGAGCAATTCTTTTGATTCTTCATACTCTGCCTGTCGATCGTAGTATTCATTCTGGATGCTGCGCGAACGCTTGGCCTCGCGGTAGCCCTGACTGATATCCGTCCCCAGCTGAGCCCCGAGCTTCTCTTTGAGCTTTGCCTCAGCCTTGTAGACGCCAGTCATTCCTTTTTCGGTATCAACAGCCACAAAAACTTGAGCATCTTTGTTGAACTTGATCCCACCACGGGTAACAACCTGCACGGCTATGTTCCCGCCACGGATCATGTTATCGAGAGCCACGGAGGCAGTCGCAATCCCCTCCCCGGTCCTAAGCGCCCCGTTGTATTGACGGAAGTCAGCAGCGTTAAGGCCAGATCCGAACCAGATATTCTTGTTTCGTAGATACAGGATTCCCCGATCGACACTGGTAAACAGGGTGTTGATCGCCTTGCCGGGGTTAGTTACTACATCCTTGAAGAACTCTTTGCCGTAGCTGGCCGTCTCGAGAATAGCGGTCTTAATCGGGGTGGCATCAAGCATAGGCGTGTTAGGCCGCTTGTACTTATCTACAAGCTTCTGGTCGTCGTCAATGTTTTCTAGGAAGTCAAAGTTATAGCCACTTACGTCCAGATAGGACGACAACGACTCACGATCCAGCCGCTTCTTGGAACCAGACATGATCTGATCGAATACTTGGTGGACAACATAGTCAGGGTTGAATCCAAACAAGTCCTTGAGCTTCTGATAAATCTTGCGGACCGCCTTCTTAAACCTCTGCCATGGCGTCCCCAACCTCTGGGCCATCAGCTTCTCAGCATTGACCGCCCAATACTCAGAGGGATTGACGTACTGGTAGAAATCCTTCGAGGGCAACGTCCTTGAAACTTCCGCTCTGTTCTTTTCGGTTGGATCGTTTAGATAGTCTATGACCTTGTCAAAGAACTCAGCTGACCGCTTGTCGGTGTTGCTCTTGACAGCTTTCTCAAGCGCCTTGAAGTAGGACTTAAGAATCAGCTCCCTTTGAGCGGTGGTCATCATTTGCTCGAGAGAGTGACAAAGCTCGTGCCGGATAGTCTCTGGGTTTGAGACCCCTTTTGTCCCGGTGTACAAGGAGACAAGTCGGGTAAATGGCTGGAAGGAACCAGCTGCACCCCTGATCTTGTAAGCCCTGCGAATCATCGCATCCTGATCGGAGAACTGCGGCTTAACAGAAAGTCTCAGCCCCTCGAGCAGCTTGGGATCATCCATGTAGACAGCTTGGATGACAGCAAATACATCCTCACTCAAGACAGATTCGTTGTAAGGAGTCGTCCCATCAAGGGCAGCTCTGGCTTGGCGCAGGAAGTTTTCAGCGGTAAAGGTAGGCGCTTTATCGAAACGAATATCCTCGCGGAGCTCTTTGGCAATCTCCTCAAGGTTGTTAGCCAGACGCTGGGTCTCGATAGTCGTCCCGTAGTCACGGATCTTCTTGTCAAGTGAAGCTTTACGCCTACGAATGGCAGCGTATTGAACAAGCTTTTCTTTGCGCTCAATGGCCCGCTTGGCCTCTGCCTCTTCCCGGAGTTCTTTGAGGAAGTCATCAGAAGCTTGTTTCCCATCATCAGGCGGGGTGTTAATGCTAAACAGGAAATCATCCTTTTTGCCGAAGGTTGGATTCTTGGCTAGGATGAAGTTGCCAATCTGCAATACCTCTTCTGCTGCAACCACAGGAACCATGGTCCGGCGGTCGTAGAAGTAAGCATGGCGGGTTGGGTTAAATCCAACTTGGATATAGGACGGATCTTTAATCAGCTCCTGAGCCCGCCTTAAAGCTTCCTCAGGACTGATGTTGACGTACTCGCCCTCCATCGTCTGGAGCTTGTCTTTAAACTCGCCAGCCGCAATATTTAGGGTTCTAGATTGATCGCCCACCCCAAACACTACGTTCTTCAGAGCGGCCACGCTACGATAGGACAGGTTTTCAAGCGCTTTGGGAGAGGTAACCTTTGGCTTAGGTTTGTGGATAGCCACCACCCATGTCTTGCGGTTTTCCCACGCAGGAATATCAAGTCTTAATCCGACCCTAGTCCCAGACTCCAGATTGATATTGGCGTACTTCTTCTTATTGGCATCGAGGGCGCTCTCAACCTGAGCATTGCTAGCTGGCTTGGGAGGCTCGGCATAAACACTGACAGGGCTGTATCGTTGAACAGCTTCCTCGTACTCCTGCTTTGTAATCTCGCCACGACGCAGAAGCTCAGCGGCAGCCGTCAACTCAGGGGAGCGGTTCTTCGTAACAACCTTGGCGCCGGGGATAGCATCCTCTGTCTTCTTGAGAGCATTGGACTCACCCTCGCTAAACAGATCGCCTTGTGGCTCGTCGATGTTGAATAGGAACTGGTCCTTGCGGGCAAACTGAGGGTTCTTAGCCAGAACCATGTCGCCAATTTGGATAACCTCGTCAGCTCGGACAACCGGAATAGTGGTTACCCGATCGTAGAAATAGGAGTGCCGGATAGGATCAAACCCAACCTGAAAATACTGAGGGTCAGTCATAGCCTGCTCGGCTTTACGATAAGCCTCCTCAGGGCTCATGTTGACAAGCGTGCCTTCCATTGTCTGCAAGGAATTTTTCTTCCGGCCGGCAGCAATGTCGAGCGTTGCCTCTTCGTTTCCAATGGCGAATTGAACGTTCTTCAACATTGCCGTGCTTCGATAAGAGAGCGCCCGCCCAGCAGCCGGTGACGTTACTTTTGGCTTTGCTTCATGGATAGCCACCACTGCAACGTTGTGCTTACGCTTGGCATCAATGTCTAAACGAGCGCCAACCCTTGTTCCGTCAGGAATGGGGGCATCGATCTTTTCTCTCTGGACCACATTAAGAGCATCCGACATCTGCTGCTCAGTTGCTGGCTTCTTAGCGCTGGTAAAGACATAGACAGGCGCGTGCTTATTAACAGCAGCGTCGTACTCTTCCCTAGTGGCCTCTCCGGTCTGAATCTTTTGAGCTAGTTCAGCAAGCTCACGGGAGCGTCCGGGGGGAAGCTTGACTTCAATCTTTGGAGGATTCTTATTGGCATCCTCGAACATATCGACCTGAGGCTCTCGAGCAACGAAATCCTCGGTGGCCTTGTCCAACAGCTGGCGCATGTCAGGCCATGTTAGGTACGAAGCATCGCGTGCTCTGGCCTTTGGAATACGCAGGAAATCAAACAGCTTAGAAGTATCGGCGGTAATAACTCCGGGCCGCTGAGCTGGGAACAGGAAGGCTGTTCTTCTAAACAGCTCATTCAACGTCTTGTATTGACCATTGGGCTCAATGTAGACACCGTCTTCTGCTAGCGTTCCGACTTTTATTAGGGCGTCCAAGTCTCTGGAGGCAACCATGATCCTTGATCCGGACTTAGCAAGAGTCAGCTTATAAAGTGCTCGACGGATCTGAGCGGTGGTCTTGCCTTTGAAAAAGGCATTATCAACAGTGCTTATGCCAGTAACTTTTCGAGCTTGGTTGAGAATCACGATCACCATAGACTCAGGGTTCTCATCAACCTTCTTGGCTATGGAGATTGGCTCAAAGATTTCTTCGTATGTCCTTGGGTCATACTTGACCAAGTCCTCTTGGGACATATCCTTGCTGAGAGTTACCTTTGATCCATCCGGATTAATTACCGAATACTTATTGGTGTCGATAACAATGTGCCCTTTTAAAGGAACTTCCTTTAAAGACTTTGCAATTGTTTTGGTTAAACTTATATCCGCATTACTTGGTTTGGGGTTTCCGCTTGGATGGTTGTGCAACATCCACACACCAGTGGCGCCAGCTTGTTTGGCCGCAGCTTGAAGTCTTTCAACGTACTTTTGTCCACTGTCACCAATAATCATGCTACTGGATCCGGGAAGCCTGCTACTTACACCAATCTGAGAAACCACTTCACCGGCATCGTTCACAAAGAACATGCGCACCGTTTCAAAGTTTGGATGGCGGTAGACCTGAGACAAGACAGCCAAGTCCTCATGGTTACTTATTGTTTGTCCGACGAGGCTGACTCGCTGCCTTGCTGCGTAGTCTTTGGATAGGGCAAGAGCGAGAGGGGTGTTGGTGGACTGTAGGTCATCCACGGTGGACACGGCGTCCCGTCGAGCAGCTTCTCCGGCTGGATTGTCCTCATTCGAGCTGATCGGGCTTTCTTCAAAGAGTTTGAGTTGACCACGGACTTTCTCCTTTTCGGCTTCAAGTTTTTTATCTGGAGCTTTGGCTGCCTCACGTTGCTCAGCTTGGCGGGCACGATTAATAGCTGCCTGCTCCTCACGGGTAGGCTTGGCTTCTTTTTCTTCACGTTTTTGCTCGGTAGCTTTTACTTCCCCGGCTTTACGAATCATTACTTTCCCACTAGGTGGGTCTATCTTTTGAGGCTCAAAACCAAATCGTTTGTAAAACTCTTTTAACTGAGGCGTTGACATTGCGCCAGCATCGAGAGAGGCGGGCTCCATATAAAGATCCGTACCCACCTCGTCGGCCATATTGATTACATCTTTTAACGCTTGGGTAGCCTTGCCTTTCCTGCGCTCCTGTGGATCAACAAGTAACGCTGCAAACATCATGTCGTTGTCGTCGCCCATATACATTCCAACACGTTCACGATCGTCAACGTAAAGCAATACAGCGGGTTCAAAGGCAATACGAACGCCATCTTTTTCAAAAGTTACAAATGGCTTATCAGTTTTATTTCTATATGTTCTTGGGTCTTTTATGTCTAATCTTTTGTACCCAAACTCCGACACAAGACCGGCTAAAAATGACTTAGGTTTTGGCTTTGCTTCCCGCTCAATAGGGGTCAGTTCAGCTTTTGGCTGAGCACGCTCTGGCTGAGCTTCCATACCACGGGCGCCAAACAAATCAGTCTGCATCCCCGGAGGAGTAGTCCTCTCAGGAGTAGGTGGTGGTGTAAGCCGGAATAGATCCCGCTCTAGGTCAGCTAGTCTTTTTTCTTCTGGGGTTGGTTCCCTTGCTTCAAACGCAGAAGCTCTTGCAAGATCTGCTTCTGTATATTCAGGGGCAATACCTTGAGCCTCTCGATCGCGTTCTTCTTGGGCGATTTCGGCAAGTCGGGCGTTGATTTCATCGGTTGTTAACTCCCTTTCAAGTTTCCTTATGTCCTCATTAATGGCACCTAGAGCAAGCTTGGCGTCATTAGAAAGGAAATCGTTGTTCTCAATCCGCTCAATAATTTCATCAACGCCGTTGCGGACCCTTACAACATCGTCAGGATCGTATACGTCTCTCTCTAAAATTGGATCCGTCAGAAAGTCGTTGAGGAATCCGTCCTCTACCAAAGAGGTAAGCGTCCTGCCTTTACCAGTCTTGCTTAGAAAACTGTTGCGAACGGTAGTCGTTTGACGGCTCTTTTTGCCAAAGTCAATCCTATTGAAGTCTGCGTCTTCAACCAGTAGCCCATCGGGCAAAACTCGGCTAACAGCCCCTTCTCCACGAGCAGCGATTTCTCTGTTTATAGCTTGCGTTTTGTACTTGCCAGTTAGAAGGTCAGCCAAGTTGCCTTCACCTCTTGTCTTGGCAATCTCTTGACTTCGGAGGGCAAGCTCCTTTTCTCTCCTGTTTTTTTCTGCCTGTTCTTCAGAGATAGGAGCGGGCCTGCCAAGCATCCGCTGTTCAAAGGTAGCCTGAGCACGGGTTTTAATTTCTGGTACTTGCTCAACCTCTGGGGCGAGTAGCTCAGAAGGAAGCCCGGGAGCTTTTTGTGGAGTAACTGATGGAGCTTGACCAAACAGCTCAACAATCTTGTTCCCAATATGGGTGTTTGACATCCCATCGGGGGTGTATCGCTTTTCAACAGGCGACAAACCAACAGCCGGTTTTAACTGAGCCTTGTAAGACCCAATCAACCGATTATTCTTTTTGTCCACCACTCTAACTTCGGCCTCTGCGCCGGTGGGTATTTGAGAAATATCGGTTATGGTTTCAAATTTGTTCTCTAAGTTAAGGTAGCCAAGACGAATGCTAGTGCTTTTATCTATAGCACCACCCTGCATGTCCGCCATAATACTTTGAGCATCTTTTGGATCTACATACAAAGTCGAATGAGGTTCGTAAGTAGTGCCCTTCCCTTCGCCTTCAGACACCTTGGTGCGAGAAGTCCTACCCTGCTCATCTAGCGAGTAGACGCTGCCTTTTTCAGTCCTAAAGCCAAACTCTGGAATCTTGGGGGCAACCGCTCCAGAAGAAGTAACCTCCGTATCGGCTGGCTTGGTTTGCACCACAGCGGCCTGAGCTTTGGGGGGAGTCTTGTCAGTGCTAATCGTTTCTACTTCGTCCCCTTCGACGGCCTGATCTATATCGGTCGCCCCAACCATACCGGGGAGAACTTCGTCTTCCGGAGTGGGAGGGACCACAGGGGGAGTAACAACGGGGGCGGCAGGAGTTTTGGGCTCTTGGTCTAGTGGAACAAACTCGAGCTCTTTCTTAGGCGTTTCCAAGGGCTCGATTGCACCACGGGCCGCACCAACAGGAGCGCCACCAATGAAGCCAAGAACAAAGTTAGCAAAGGAATCTTCACCGATCTCTTTGACAACCTCCCTGTTAATTCCTAGGTCCGAGGCAACGCCCTCCAAAAACTCTTGGGTTCCCTCTTCTGCTCCAGCAATAGCCCCCCCCAAAGCAATCCTGCCCAAGCGTTTCTTGCCAGCCACATTTAAAATTGCGTCCGCAGCCCCAGACACAAGCTTCGCTGTTGCGGCGCCACCAACAGTGGCTACCGATCCTTGGAGGAAGGCAGCCTGTTCAGCAGCTCGATCTGTCAATATCTGCCGTGCCTCTAGCTCAGATACGCCGGACTCCCTGAGAGACTTGTAGTAAGGGCTGGAGGCTACGAGCTCAACATCGGTCTTATTAGCGATGAAATCAGTGGCGGTCTTTGCACCTTCTGCGGCGGCTGTACCACCACCAGTAATAGCAGCGGTAGGAGCACCCACAGAGGCGGCAATAACTACTGGGAACAATGATCCAAATACATCTGCGCCCTGAAGCAGGTAGCCGTACATGGTGGGGTTATCACCAAAACTGAGCTTGCTGAAGTCTCTATTCTGGAAAGCCTCGATCAGGTTGCCCTCGATCTTGGACCCACGCATGGCCTCTAGGGCCTCAGGAGATACAGACTCCCGGATCTGGTTAGCTACCCGGCTACCCTCTTTGGCAAGAGCTTCCAAGCCCGGTATACGGGGAATGTTCTCATTAATATACCGATCGACCTTGGCTTTTCTAGCATCAGCCTCAACCTTGGCTGCTTTTAGCTCCTCAGGGGTCGGCTCACGGCCAAACAACTTACGACCTAGTTGATAAAGCTCAGAGTATTCAAGAGCCGATTTAACGGCATCAGGAAGCTCACCAGTGGCAATCTGACGGGGAATGGCTCGGGCAGCGGATTCAATACCAAATGGCGCCCCAACAACACCCTCTAAACCAGCGGCAATGATCCGCTTGATGGGGGCTTCAGGTTCTGCTGCTTTGAGAAAACGGTCTACTAAAGATGGCTCTTCAGACTCTTCGATAGGAAAAAACTGTAGCCCTTGGGGTTTTCTCTCATCTTCTTCGAGCGGTACGAAACGCATGAGCTAGTCCTATCTGGCATACCCGATAACTTTTCCGTTCTTATCCAAGACCTCGTAGCCCTTACCTTCCACAGGATTACCAATCTTAGCTCCCGACGGAGCTCCTCTGACAGAATCAATTGTAGGCTTTTTGGCGGCTGGAGCGGAAGACTTGGGAGCGGCTTCCGTAGGAGCGGCCCTAGGAGCGGTAGGCGCACCACCGCCCAAGGATTTTCTAAGGCTGTTTTGGTAGATCTGATCCTTAAATTGTTCGGCCGTGTTGGTTCCGTTTTTCCTGTCATCCTCTTGGCGCTTGAGCAGCTCGAGTCTATTGGCGGGCTCTTTGAGAGCTTTATTAGTGTCATCCATAGCAGCACGAACCTGAGCGTTGGTAAGGCCCTGCTCCTGAACATTAAGCCGCTCACGGGCCAGCCCAATGTCTGCATAAGCCTGACGACGGGCAGCTTCCATGGTCCGTGGATCTTGTGGATTGG
>Ga0194130_10008499_pt1 | contig 10892 bp, 13 predicted proteins | sample TA2KigsurfametaG_FD_160084 | JGI IMG/M metagenome (GOLD analysis project Ga0194130, IMG submission 160084) | Freshwater microbial communities from Lake Tanganyika, Tanzania - TA2015050 Kigoma 12 surface | ecosystem: Environmental > Aquatic > Freshwater > Lake | place: Tanzania: Lake Tanganyika... | reverse complement strand
CGCGAAAACGTCTACTTAAATGGCACCATCCTCGGAATGCACAAGGCCGAGATCGATCGAAAATTCGACGAGATCGTTGACTTTTCCGGAGTGGAAAAGTTCCTTGACACCCCGGTGAAACGCTACTCCTCGGGAATGAAAGTCCGTTTAGCATTTGCCGTTGCAGCACATTTAGATCCAGAGATCTTAATCGTTGACGAGGTTCTGGCAGTTGGCGATGCGGAGTTCCAAAAGAAATGTTTAGGAAAAATGAAGGACGTGGCACAGGGCGGTAGGACCGTTTTGTTTGTTAGTCACAACATGGCTGCGGTATCGTCCTTAACTCGAAGTGTCGTCGTCTTAAAGAATGGGTGCATCGAGTACGTTGGCTCAACGAGTGATGGCATCGAGCGCTACCTTGGATCACAATCAACGAAACAATGCAATTATCGTCCTCCGCAACGGCAGAGAGGCCATCAAACCTTTATTTCAGAAATCAATATAGTAACAAAATACGCTACGACAACTCACATAAGTGGTGATGAACTTCGAATCCAGTTCATGATTGAGCATAGCGCGACTATTGAAGGCGCTTGCTTGTCGTTTCAGCTTGTAAACCAATCCAATCAACCTGTAGTTCATTGCTGGCTTTACGACGTCGATGTTCCGTTTTGTCGTGGAAGTGGGCCAACCAAAGTTGAGTGCCTGCTTCCGAATCTTTCTCTAAATGTTGGCACATATTCTGTCACTTGCTACCTCACGGAGCCCCCAGGTGGGGCGATCTTCGAAGTTCTTGAGTCAGTCTGCCGATTTGATGTTGTCGTGATGCAGAAACAAACACTGTTTGGATGGAGAGCAGACGCATGCACCTATCTCGCGGAGTTTAAGTGGTCGACTGAATTCGCGAGTGAAACTGATCGCGCAGTGTCGTAAGCGACAAACAGTTTAGAATTTAAAATTTAGTAGTGTAAATCACACTTGTTGAGCTTTATGAACACCAGTGACCTCACTTTGATTCTCGATAATTCCGATTACAATCGACAGCGAGTAGACCCGAGGATCGGAGATCCTTTATACATCCACCTGTCTGATCTGAAGCTTTTCATTGACTCCATAACTAATAGACGATACGAATCCATTCTCGATTACGGGTGTGGCGGATCGCCGTACAAGCAGTTGTTCCAAACTCCGAGATACCTTCGTGCTGACTACACGAATATGCCTAATCTCGACTATCTGATCGGTGAAGACGGAAAAATACCTACCGTCGATAATCAATTTGATCTTGTTCTGTCAACTCAGGTTCTTGAGCACGTCGCGGATTCACAGTGTTACCTGCGTGAAGCCTGTAGAGTACTTCGGCCAGGCGGTACCCTTGCATTAACAACTCATGGCATTTGGGAAGATCATGGATGTCCATACGATTTTTATCGTTGGACGGCAGATGGTATAGCTTTAGAACTCAAGAATGCCGGTTTCGACGTTTGTCGAGTGTCGAAACTAACAACAGGTCCGAGAGCAGTGGCTATTAATTTTTTTCATAGTTTGCATCGATTCCCTTCGTCTCGAAGATCAGGTCTAGGACTAACTATTTGGTTACTAAAACAATTTGGCACAAATTCATCATCTATCCACAGGTGGCTTGACGTAAGTTTTCCGAATAATCGTATTGTTAGCGATTCTACAGAAGAAGGACATCGCCTCTATCTGGCTTTGGGTTGCATTGCAGTTAAGCCTAATTAGGTCATCCTAGACTGCTGCACGTAATGATCAAAGTGTGAAATTGAAGATTGCTTTCGTTAGTACGATGGAAGGTGCCCCGTGGGGAGGGTCCGAGGAACTGTGGGCACAAGCAGCGAACTGCCTCGTTCACCGTGGACATCAAGTTTTCGCATCCGTTAAGCGATGGCCTACTGTGCCAACAGCAGTTGAAAAATTGATTGAGGCAGGTGTCAAATTGCACTTCCGTCCTAATCCATGGAATCTACCTCTTGGATTATCAGCTCTATCTGCAATCAAACGATTGAAAGAGTTAAATACAAAAAGTTACTGGCTTCGGCGCATTCGGCCAGATTTTGTTTGTTACTCGGACGGGGGGATTGCGCATGGAATTTCGCATCTTGTTGAGTGTCAGCGGCTGTCTATACCGTTTTGCTCTATTGGACAAGCAAACTGGGAAGGATGGTGGCCAAACGATAAAGACGCTCGGCTACAACGAGATGTGTTTTCGACGGCAAGAAAATGTTTCTTTGTATCGAAATCCAACCTAGAGCTCTTTGAGAAGCAAATTGGCATGACCCTCACGAATTCTCAGGTTGTATGGAATCCGTTCTCCGTCCCGTGGGACGCTAGATCTGTCTGGCCAGAAATTCATGAAGATACTTGGTCTTTGGCGTGTGTGGGACGACTCGAGCCATCCGCGAAAGGTCAGGACCTACTTTTAGAGGTATTATCACAGCCTGCTTGGAGAGATCGTAAATTCAACGTTACGTTTTATGGATCAGGTCCGCACAAAGAGTGTCTTGTCCGATTGGCAGAACGTCTGGAACTGAGTAAGCGAATCCGTTTTGCAGGACATGTTCACGATGTAGCAAAGATATGGAATTCGCACCACGCCCTGGTATTGCCATCGCGATACGAAGGCCTGCCTTTAGCTGTAGTAGAAGCGATGTTGAGCCAACGAATGGTTATAGCAACATCAGTTGCTGGGATTCCGGAAATAGTTCAGGACAACGTAACGGGATTTTTAGCCGGGGCTCCAACGGTTTCGTTGCTTGCTGAAGCTATGGAGCGAGCATGGAAACAACGACAGAATTGGTGCGGCATGGGCATAGTGGCCGACCAAAAAATACGCCAACTTGTTCCCCGTTGCCCAGGGGAAGATTTCGCACAAATACTTGAGGAACTTTGCGGACTGCCACCATATTCCTCCTCAATTAGTACTCGGTGAAGTCACTCTTTCCAATTGTAAGCTTACAACGGCGGTTGGTTTTAAAGCAGTTTGGTAGTTGATGACGTGCGATGCAAAGAGAGTGGAACTCTGAACAAGCAGAGAGATGAATGGTTGAGGAATACTTGACTGTTGTGACTTCTGCAAGAGAAAAGCTATCGGAATAGAATCATTCGTAACTATGTCCACTTTAAAAAACTGGTCCATCCGGCTTTTGTGTGGGTAATGGTGGAATCCTAGGGGAAAGCAACCCCTTAAGTGCGAGATAAAGAACTCTACCAGCATATGGAGTGCTCCCCAAAAACTGGTCCATATGTTATGAGAGTCTAATGCTCCAAGGCGGAGCAGGAGGACTTTCAAATGAGCAAGAAACGGCATCGCCACAAGCCGGAACAGATCATCTCCAAGTTGCGTGACGCTGATGTCATGCTGAATACTGGAAAGGACCTTTCCGTCGTTTTGCAGTCGCTTGAGATCTGCGAAGCCACGTATCATCGTTGGCGGAACCAGTACGGCGGGATGAAGAGTGAAGAGGCAAAACGCCTTAAGGAACTCGAGAACGAAAACATGCGATTAAAGCGGCTATTGGCCGAGGCAGAACTCGATAAAGCGATCCTCAAGGAGGCACTTCGGGGAAACGACTGAGCCCGACAGAGAAACGTCATACCGTTGAACGCGTTCAATCCAAACTTGGGATCTCTCAACGTCGGGCATGCCGTGGACTATCGTTTCGTCGTAGCAGCATTCGATATCGAAAGAGTGAAAGGATGGGCAACAATAGCCTCCGTAAACGGATCCTCGAATTGGTTCGGCAGCGTCCACGATTCGGGTATCGTCAAATCACTAGGCTACTTCGACTAGAGGGGTTTCGAGTGAACTACAAAAGGATCTACCGCCTCTGGCGTCAGGAAGGACTAAAAGTGCCGAAAAAGGTGAGGAAAAATCGATCTCTGGGCAACGGCAAAAATGCGTGCCATCGACATCGAGCAGAACGTCCAAACCATGTTTGGAGTTGGGATATTATCTTTGACAGGACGACCTCAGGCCAGGCCCTGAAGTGTTTCACGATCGTGGATGAATACACTCGAAGATGCATTACCCTAGACATCTCGCGACGATTTCGATCAGAGGATATTTTGAATCGGCTATCTGAGATGTTCGCGATGTACGGTACTCCGGAGTTCATTCGAAGCGACAGTGGTCCTGAGTTCATTGCCGAAGCGATAGGAGCATGGTTCGGCAAGTTGGGCGTGCAAACTCTGTATATCGAGCCTGGAAGTCCTTGGGAGAATGGATACGCGGAAAGCTTCCACAGTCGTGTGCGCGATGAGTTATTCCGTGTCGAAGAATTTTCAAATGTATCTAATGCTCGCGCCTGCTGCCATGCTTGGCGTGAAGACTACAACGATTACCGGCCCCACAGTTCGCTGGACGGCCTCCCTCCGTCGGAGTTCGCGCGTCGCTGTGCTGCCTCCGTTTCGGCTACGCCTCAACTCCAGCAGCACAGCGATCCCATATCCTTTACCCAACAACTTGTTGCACAATAGTCGGTCCAGGAATAGGGTCACTTCAATACCTCTCGCTCTTTTTGCCAGGGTTGACTGGCTTTTGAAAAAACAAGGTTCAGCGTAGGCTGTAATTAATGCTCGTCACAGTAGCGATTTGCACTTGGAATCGTGCTCTTTTACTCGAACGCACGCTTGAGAGGATGATTGATCTACAGATACCCTCTGAAGTAAAATGGGAGTTACTTGTTGTAGATAATAATTGTTCCGATAATACAGATAAGGTGTTGGACAAGTTCCTAGATAGACTTCCGCTGCGGAAGGTTTTCGAAGAAAAGCAGGGGCATTCTCATGCAAGAAATCGTGCGATTAAAGAGGCTCAAGGGGAACTGCTTTTATGGACAGATGACGACGTTTTGGTCGATGAACATTGGATTGCTAACTATGTACAAGTGGCAACCGAGTTTCCGGCCGCGAGTTTCTTCGGAGGAAATGTCGAGCCCTGGTTTGAGAGACCATGTCCACCCTGGATGCAATCACACCTTAATCTAATTGGTGCTGTATACGCGATTCGTGAGGCTCCCACGGATGGCACTACGGTCGAGCGGTCCTATTTACCTTTCGGCGCCAACATGGCCTTTCGAACGGAGGCCCTACGTGAATTCCCTTTCAATCCTGAATACGGTCGTGTTGCTTCCTCGTTGAGAAGCGGGGATGAGACGGATGTTCTTTACCGCATGATGGACTCTAGTAAACATGGAATTTGGGTCCGTTCGGCGAGTGTGAAGCATTTTATTCCTGCTCAACGCATGAACTGCAGATATGTCTATCGATGGTTTCGAGGACTTGAAGAATCGAATTGCGACTTGGACGCCGACGCCAGATTTCCCCGATGGCGTCTTCGGGGGTACCTGTCCGCGATGGTTAAGTGTCTCTGGCACGCAGGGGCAAAGGATGAAATTTGGCTTCGAGCATTGATCGATTGCGGCAAGCATCACGGTGCCATTAAGAATTGGTATATGACTGCTTGGAGAACCAAAGCGGTTAATGGTTGATAGTTGTTTTTAGGAACAAATCCGATTGCGAATAGATTTGCACCGCAATAGCGAGTTCTATCAGGTGCATAATTAACGCGGTTGATTAGAGATGGTGTTATGGTCGATCGTGATTCCGACTCGACGTAGGCAAAGTACGTTGAGGAAATGCCTCCAAGCACTCGTGGAATCTGACATTCCTCTCGAGTCTTCGGAAGTATTGATTTTAGATAATGGTTTGCCGGATACAAGCGAAGAGATTGTTCATCAATTTTCCGACCAATTACCGATTAAATATTTCGTCAACGAGGCTGGTAGAGGCTTCGGATATTCGATCTTGCGAGGAACAACGGAATCGGCTGGAGAATTTGTTCTTGAGCTTAATGATGACGCGCTGGTACCCAAGGATTTTTTTCGCACCCTTTTATGTCATTTCGAAGCCGATCCTTCCATAGGTGTCGTGGGTGTTAGAGCCAATGAAGAAGGGTATCAGGTTGTTTCTGGAGGTATTGGTTGTATCGATGTTAAGACCTGTGAATTAGTTGCAAACTTCTGCCTCCCCACGGAGGACTTAATTGAAGTAGAACATGTGTATGGGTTCTGTTTTGCTTATCGGAGGAGTTTGCTTGATTTAGGCGGCGGACACGATACGATCTTAATAGCAAAAGATTACAGCAATGGGAACCGAATTGAAACGGATCAGTGTTTAACTGCTAGGGCTTTGGGCTTTCGCGTGGTTTATGATGGGCGAATCGTCGTCGAGCATCTTGCGAAACCACGTAATGATCTTGACGAGAAATCGTCCAGATGGCGCATCAATTATGTGCGTAACACGCTTTACTTGTTTTTGAAGCACTATGGATGGTTCGGTCGACAAGCAATTGCACTAAGGTTCTTCCTGTTTCAACGAACGGGAATAATGGGATTGGTGACACACCCCTCCTGGGAAAATTTAGTTTGTTTTTATGAGGCTATCCATTCGCGTATTAGCGCAATTTACCATTGGCTGTTTTTTCTTCTAAGTAGAAGAAAACAGTTTGGGCAGTCGAAGGAGAATCGGGTATGAAAGTTGTGATTCTTGCAGGAGGTTATGGTACTCGCTTCGGAAAGGTTACGGACTATCTTCCGAAACCGATGATTCCGATTGGACCTATGCCGATCCTGTGGCACCTTATCCGCTATTACGAATCCTTCGGATTTAACGAGTTTATCATTGCGACGGGATACAAGTCGGAATTGATCAAGGAGTTTTTCGCCAATCTAAGGGTCTATTCCAACGATTTCACGGCGGAATATGAGAATGACCAAACGGATCTCAGAGTGCACGCGGATACAGGCGGCCTAAACGCCTCGGTAACCGTCGCCTACACTGGCCAGGATACGATGACCGGAGGCCGTGTAAAACGCGTGGAGAAATATCTGGAGGCTGATCCGTCGTTCATGCTGACGTATGGAGACGGATTAACCGATCTCAATCTCCACGATCTTGCGGATTTCCATAGGAAGCATGGCAAATGCGCGACCCTCACCGCAGTTCATCCTCCCGCTAAATTCGGCAACCTTCAGATGGATGGAAATTGCGTCACGAGCTTCGCTGAAAAGGAAGGTCGGCAGGGAGGTGTCGTCAACGGTGGATTTTACGTGTTCAACCGAGAAATTTTCAATTACATCCCAGACGACAAGAATTGTATCCTCGAGCGAGGGCCTTTTGAAAGTCTTTCGAGGGACGGGCAATTGCACGCGTTTACTCACTTGGGCTATTGGCAGTGCATGGATACGACCCGAGATTTAGAAGGCTTACAGGAAGCATGGAATCGGGGGAATGCACCCTGGAAACGTTGGTCCAATGGGTATGCGGACTAGCAGATTCCCCGATAACTTAAAACAGCAAGCGAAATGAAGCTTCATCCCACGAAACTCGATGGAGTGGCACTGCTCGAACTCAGGCCGGTGAGCGATGAACGAGGTGCGTTCACCCGAATCCTCTGTCGGAAGGAACTAGAGTATTTGGGTATTGGGGATGACTTTGTTCAGTGCAATCGTTCGGTTTGTAAAATGCGAGGTACCGTGAGAGGGCTTCATTATCAAACGCGACCCTATGCCGAGGCGAAGCTGGTCCATTGTGTCGGAGGGCGAATCTTTGACGTTGCCGTCGATGTACGGAAGGGATCGCCAACCTTTCTGAAATGGTTTGGAGTAGAGCTCGATGCTTCTGGAAGCCATTCCCTTTACGTTGGGCCGGGTATTGCCCATGGCTACATGGCCCTGACCGACGGTTCCGAAGTCATCTATCACAGCAGTGCCTACTACCATCCGGAATCCGAAGGACGCGTCCGATTTGATGACCCGAGGGTTGGGATTGATTGGCCCATGAAAGATCCAACGTTATCACCCAAAGACCGGCTAACTCCATTTATGCCGGGTGATTTCGAGGGGATTGAACTGTGAAGCGATTGCTAATCACAGGTGCGACGGGGTTCATCGGATCGCACTTTGTTCGAACTGCATTGCAGCGCGATTGGCAAATCACGGCTTTTTGTCGGAACGGAAGCAGCTTTCACCGACTCGATGGGATCAGGGACAAAATTGATTGGGTCGAGATGGATACTGATGATCTACGGTGGAAATCGGATGTGTTTACGAAGGGACAGGTTGATGCCGCTATCCACTTCGCTACCAATTACGGCCGTGGTAAGCCACCGGTAACCGAACTACTAGCATCCAATTTGGTGTTTCCAATGACTCTGGTAGAGGGGTGTATCGCGCACGAGGTCCCCGTCTTTATCAACACGGATACCTGTTTCCCAGAAACCTACCCGTACCTGCAGGGATACACGCTTTCGAAAAAGCAGTTCAAGCGTTGGGGGGAGTTGGCTTGCCAAGGCACGAAAACACGGTTCCTAACCATGGAGTTACAACATCCGTTTGGGCCTGGCGACGGCAGAGATAAATTTATTCCGTGGCTGATCGAGCAGTGTCGGATTCAAGGGAATATCATTCCGTTGACCACTGGCCTGCAAAAAAAAGATTTTGTATACGTTTCCGATGTCGTGGAGGCGTATTTTTGCGCGCTGGACCGGTTTCAAGTCGCGTCACCGTCGGAAGGTACCATCCAAATCGGAAGAGGGGAAAGTGTTTCGATTCGGGAGATGGCTGAGTTGACGAATGCTCTCTGTGGAAACGTTGCAGAACTGCGTTTTGGTGCAATTCCAGGACGGCCCGGTGAGATTGAGGAGTCCCGTGCCTCGCTGGCGGTATCCTGCGAGATGGGATGGGAGCCTAAAGTCGGACTCCGAGAAGGCATTTTAAATACCATTAACCAGTTTTGAGATGAGCGATACTTTGGTTTGTTGGCCCGAATCACAACTGAGGAGATTAATTGACGGAAGTTTTTTGGAGTAAGGTTACGAATGACGGTACGAAAACGGTAGGAAATTGGACCGAAACGTTGGAATGCGTTAGAAAGGTGGAGTGGTCCGTATTCGATCTAACGTATTTACGAGAGTTTTTGCCCTCGATTCGTAGCGCGAAGACCATCAAAATAGCAAGGAGCGTTATGGCAATCGATCATGACCATCGATTCATGTACCGCGAACGACGGGTTGTGTGTCTCCGGAAGTTCGTTGATCTCTATATTGACGAGTGTTTTGAGCTGCAGTCCACCAATAAGGTCGTCAAACAAGTTGTGTTGCCAGCGGCAAAAAATCGTATCCAAGTTCTGGCGTGGGAAGATGCGCGAAAAAAGAAGTAAATCGCCATAACCCCACAACGGAGTACGTTCTGGGTTTGGGAGGAGAGGGTAACCTCAAAAAGGTCGCGATTGGCTTAAACACGATTGGCTTAAACACGTTGAGGGAATGGTCTGTCGAACGGGTTGTGAGTGACATAGGCGAGACGCGAGCGATCGAGGGTGGAGACCTGATTGAAGGGATGGACCAAATTGCTAAATCCCACTGAGGAATTGAGCGGAACTGAAGCTTTCTCGCCAGTGAACGAGCTTGTTCACCTTTCCTCCCGATGTATCAGTACCGCAGGCATTGGTGGGGGAATTGATCAAGAGAAACTGTTGGTGCGAGAGACTGTGTTTTTGCCTAGTGGCTCTTGAACCACAACGATTTAGCCCTCGAAATAGTCTCCGCTGCAGTAGTCGCGGTCAAATGGATTCCAAACAATTGGACAACGATGGGTTCCCGCTTGTTTCGCGACGGCCGGAAATTCTGGAAATCCTGTGTGTCTGGACGCTAATTGATCGAACACTCGGCGGCGACGTTGGTCGAACGATCGACAAAGTTTCGAGATAATTTTGCGGTTTTTTCTGAACAGGAAAATTTTTTCCGTGATTTTCGAAAAAACACTTGACTGTTTGACCGCATTGCATCAAGATCATCGCGAGGGTGAAGTTTTCAATGAGTTTAAGTTCCGACATCTAGTACGTCCGAGGTTCAAATGTTTAAGTTATTAAAAGTGTTGTTGTTCGCAGTGGTATTGGGCCAGGGAGCAGACGCAGCCCTCCTGGTGACCTATAATTTCAATAGTGGAAACGCTCCTTCGTTCGTTCAAGGGCCTCTTTCTGCTGGGGCATTTGTTCCAGGTAGTCCGCTGCAAGGGGCCGGTTTGGTGACGCCAACCTACCCCGGGGGGCCGTGGTCGCAGGCCTATCAGTTAGCATCCACTAACAATTCGGTTTTCACCAGCCCGAATACGTTCACCATCACCTCTCCCATCGGTGTGCTCATTCAGTCGATTTCGTTCGATCTCGGGTCGGGCTTTAATGTTGGGCAGGTGCAGTTGTCGAACAACGTAACGAGTGAGATATTGACTTTTAACGCACCCTTAAACACGTTCGCGAACCAAGCACAAACCTTTGCAACTCCAATTTCTGCAAATTCGATTACCTTCACACTCTTGGTTCGGTCGACGGGTGGGAATTTCAAGCCTGCGGTGGACAATGTGAATCTCTATGGCGTTGTCCCGGAACCAGCGTCGATGGGTATCTTCGCAGCACTTGGTGCTTTGGGTTTAGTCGCTAGAAAGCGACGAACGGTCTAGAGTTCAGTTGCCTGGTCCCTGGCTGATTTAAGCGATAGAGGATGTCGGATTTCCGACATCCTCTTTTTCTAGATTGAGTGTGTTTAGTTTTTGATGTCAGTGAGTGCTAGACTGCGCACTTGCGTGTGCGAACGATTGGTTGGTTTTGTCCCAGTAGGCAGCGACGCTCTGTGGGCTTAATGAATGGACCGTCTTGCTTTCACACTTTTATTTTGTTCCGGGATGGAAGAGGGTTGGGTTGTGTGTAGCACTGCGGTATCTTTGAGCATTCGGTTGAGGTCTTCAGGCAAGAGCGTTTAATGGACCTGCAAAGCGTTTTTTTCTCGCTTATCAGCAAGAATGAAGGGCTGTTGGTGTCACCTGTCTTCAGTTTTT
>Ga0194130_10008497_pt1 | contig 10893 bp, 10 predicted proteins | sample TA2KigsurfametaG_FD_160084 | JGI IMG/M metagenome (GOLD analysis project Ga0194130, IMG submission 160084) | Freshwater microbial communities from Lake Tanganyika, Tanzania - TA2015050 Kigoma 12 surface | ecosystem: Environmental > Aquatic > Freshwater > Lake | place: Tanzania: Lake Tanganyika... | reverse complement strand
CGTGGTGAGGCCGTACTCCAGCAGCTGCGCGAGCACCGCGTCCCGCGCCCGCTTGATGAGCGGCGGGTTCTGGCAGATGCGCAGCGTGCCGTAGGCGTTGTTGGGCGGGGCCATCAGGACCGCCTCCGCCAGCTCGGACAACCCCAGCTGGGCGAGCGGCCGGCCGTAGACCGCCTCCACCCCCTGGTCCAGGCCCAGCATCCCGTCGTCCAGCTGCGTGGAGGCCATGTCCCACGCCACCAGCTCCTCGTGGCTGAGCAGGTTGCGGATACGGTGGATGGCAATGGCGCGCTCGAGCCGCCCCGTCACGTCCAGGTGGTCCACCAGCCGCGAGGCGAACAGGTAGGCGCAGCGCCCCGCCTGGCCGTTCTCCAGCCCCGAGCCCCACGTCCCCTGCAGCACCCGGCCCAGCCACGCCATGCGCGGCTCCGGCGGGGCGCGCAGGAAGGTGGGGCAGCCCATCTCTGAAAGGTACAGGGCCACGAAGTCCCGCGGGAAACGGCCAATGTCCGGCTCCGGCCACTTCACGAAGCCGCGCTCGCGCTCCTGCATGGGCAGGGCGCGCTTCATCCGCTCCCCCTCCACCTGCATCCGCATGAGCGTGAGCAGTTGGTGGCGCGACTCGAGCGGGCTGGGCAGGTCGCTCGTGGCGTTGAAGTAGAAGCCGGGCACGAGCACGCCCAGCGTCCCGGACACCATGAGCAGCAGTGTGAGGAGATTGCGCACGGGGGGCACCTTACACCCGCCGGCGCCACCCGGTGAGAGAGCGGACGGATGCCCTGCCTACGGCCGGGTTTCCGGGGCAGACGGGACCATCAGTTCCAACTGCCCCCATTCCGCCGCCGGGTCCGAGGCGCGGTTCCCCACCGCGTTCTGGGGCGTCCACGCAGCCGCCCCGAGCACCCCGTCCAGCCCCTCCGGCATGCAGCGTTCACACGCCACCAGCGACAGGGGCGGCGTGCGCCAACCGCCGAGCGACAGCACCGCCCCCTCGCGCACCCGGGCGCGCGCCGGTGCCCACGGCGGAGGCAGGTGCACGGACGGCGCGGCGGGTAGCGGCTCGCCGCCCCGGGTGAAGGAGAGCGGCGAGTCCCCGTCCAGCAGCCACCGCCCCGGGGCCCGCCCGTCCCGGCTGACCGCCAACGCATAGTTGAAGTCCTCCCGGTCCAGGACGGTTCGCACGGCGAGCCCCTCCAAGCGGCGCGGCGCTCCCTCCCCTTCCCACAGCGGGTGCGGGAGGGAGGCGCAGGCGGTGGCGAGGAGGAGCAGCGCCCGGGGCCACCGGGGCTGCGCGCGCTTCACGGCGCGGGAGCCTTGGCGGTGGTGGCCGAGGCAGCCGCGGGCGGGGGCTTGAGCTCCTTCACCCCCTTGGTGTCGATGCCGAGGAAGAACAGCGTCTTCTTCACCTCGCGCTTGTCGGTGAAGGAGGTGCTGCCGGTGGCCCCCTCGAAGTCCCGAAGCTCCGCCAGCCCCGAGCGGAAGGCCTCGCGGGTCTGCGGCTTGCCGGACTCGATGACCTGCCGCGCCATCTTCGCCACGTCGTGGCCAATGGCCTCCAGCAGGCCGGGGTCCTTGCCGTGCGCCTCGCGGTAGGCGCCGACGAACTTCTTCGTCGCGGGGCGCTCGCTGTCCACGTAGAAGCCGTCCACGTAGATGGAGCATTGGATGAACTTGCCCGCGCGCTCCACCAGCTCCGGCATGCCGGAGCGCCCCCTGGGGCTGCTCCACTGGTTGGTGCCCAGCAGCGTGACGGTCTTCAGGTCCTTCACGTCCCTCTTGCCGGTGGTCTTCCGGATGCGCTCCAGGTCCGCCGAGTCGCACGCGTTGGTGATGATGTCCTCCACCGCCAGCGCGGGCGCCACCAGCCCCACGCGCTTCCAGTCATCCGGGACGAGCAGCGCCTCGAAGTCCACGATGGGCTCCACCTTCCCCTTCACCTTCTCCAACGCCTTACGCTTGCGGTAGGCGTCCAGCTCCTGCTCCGCCACCTCGCGCGTCTGCTCGAGGAAGTCCGAGCGGTCCTCCAGGTGGTACCGCCCCACCAGCTTCCTGGCCTCCTCGGTGAACGTCGTCTGGTCGTGCTCGTAGGTCTCTGCGCCGCGCATGGTGCCTCCCTGCGCCAGCACCGCATCCCAGAAGGCGTTCGTCAGCTCCACCCCGTAGGGAATGTTCGGGTACAGGACGGCGAAGCTCTTGTGGCCGAGCACCTTCGTTGCGTACTCGGCAAGCGCGTCCGCCTGGGCGGAGTTGGTCAGCATGTTTCGGAACACGTGCGGCCCGATGCCGGTGATGCCCTCCGCGCGGCTCAGGGTGAGGATGGGCAGCTGAAGTTCCTCCGCCACCAGCGCGGCGCGGCGGCTCTCCTCGCCCATCAGCGGCCCCAGCGCCGCCACGGCGCCGTCCTGGAACACCAGTTCTTCCACCGCGCGCCCCGCGGCCTGCCCGTCCCCCTGGCTGTCCTTCACCACGAGCTCGACGTCGGACCCCTTCAGCGCCAGCTGCGCCCCGCGCAGCACCGCCTCGCCGAACAGCTTGTACTTGCCCGTGGTGGGCAGCACGAAGCCCAGCGTGCGGGGCTTCACCTTGTTGCGCCCCTCGGCGCGGGCCTGCAGCGCCCGGGCGTCCGCCGCCCACGGGCTGGACGGTGCCGAGCGGAGCAGTTCATCCAGCGTCTCGTGCAACCGCCCCCACTCGCGCAGGTGGTAGTAGATGCGCGCCAGCTTGAAGGTGAGCGTGTCCCACGCCGGGTGGGACAGGGGCGTCTCCTCCACCGCGCGCGCCACCTCCAGGAACTCCGCGGACTCCACCGTCTCCACCAGCTTGGCGCGCGCCGCCTCACGGGAAGGCCCCTCCGGCGCGTCCGCGAGCGCCTTCACCGCGTCGCGCAGTGCGTCCGAGCCGGCAAGGCCTCCCAGCGCGCGCGCCTTCTCCGCCCCCTCCAGCGCCTGCTCGCGCGCGGCGCCCGTCAGCCGCGCGGCCGCGTTGGACAGCACCTGGTACGCGTCCCGGTAGGCCTTCAGCTCCAGCGTGGCCAGCCCCAGCTTCAGCCGCGCGTCGTCCGCGAAGGGGTGCAGCGGGTTCTCGAACAGCAGGGTGTTGAAGGCCTGGCGCGCGCGCGCCCAGTCCTTCGCCTCGAAGGCCAGCGAGCCCGCGCGGTAGAGCGCCTCGTGGCCGGCGGTGGTGCCGGCATGCGCGGCGCTGACGGCGAGGTACCCGTCCACGGTGCGCGGGGCGGCGGCGAGCGCCTCGTCCGCGGCAGGGTCCACCCGCACCAACGAGGCGGGGTCTCCCAGCGGGGTGGCGGCGCTGCGGCGGGCAGGACAGCCGAGCGAGAGCAGGACGAGGACGGGCAAGAGCGGCGCGAGGGCCGCGCGGACAGGCGCGCGCTTCATGGGGAAGGGGCTCTTACCACCGCCCGCCCCTTTCAGCCGAACAGCTCCTTCACCTTGTCGAAGAAGCTCTTGCTGGCGGGCAGCGAGTTGGCGTTGCCGATGCTGGAGAACTCCTCCAGCAGTTCCTTCTGCCGGGCGGTCAGCTCGGTGGGGGTCTCCACCACCACGCGCACGTGCTGGTCCCCGCGGCCGCCCCCCTGCAGGTGGGGGATGCCCTTGGCCTTGAGGCGGAAGACGCGGCCCGTCTGGGTGCCGGCGGGGATTTTCAGCTTCACCTTGCCCTCCAGCGTGGGCACGTCCAGCTGCGCCCCCAGCGCCGCCTGCGCGAAGGTGATGGGCAGCTCGCAGAACACCTCCTGCTCCTCGCGGGTGAAGAGCGGGTGCTCGCGCACCTGGATGACCACGTAGAGGTCCCCCGGCGGGCCGCCCTGCTCCCCCGGCTCGCCCTCGCCGGCAATGCGCAGCCGGATGCCGGTGTCCACCCCGGGGGGCACCTTCACCGTCAGGCTGGCCTCGCTGTCCACCTTCCCCGAGCCGCGGCACTTCTGGCACGGGTCCGTGATGACCTGCCCCACGCCGCCGCATTGGTTGCAGGTGCGGGAGACGGCGAAGAAGCCCTGGGTGAAGCGCAGCTCGCCGGCGCCGCCGCAGGTGGGACAGGTGCGCTTCTGGCCGGACTTGCTGCCAGACCCCTCGCAGCCGTCACACCGCCTGGGCCGGTTGATTTTCACCGGCACCTCGCGCCCGAACGCCGCCTCCTCGAAGGCAATCTCCAGATTGTACCGGAGGTCCGCCCCCCGCTGCCGCCCGCCGCGCTGCCGCCGGCCGCCGCCGAAGATGTCTCCGAAGATGTCCCCGAAGATGTCGTTGATGTTGGCGGCGTTGAACCCCTGGCCGCCAAAGCCCTGGAACCCCGCCCCGGCGTGGCCGAACTGGTCGTAGCGCTGGCGCTTCTCCGCGTCCGAGAGGACCTCGTACGCCTCGGTGGCCTCCTTGAACTTCTCCTCGGCCTCCTTGTCCCCCGGGTTGCGGTCCGGGTGGTACTGGAGGGCCACCTTCCGGTAGGCGCTCTTCAGGGCCTGAGCGTCCACGTGCCGTGAGACGCCCAGAACTTCGTAATAGTCACGCTTCTGGCCGGCCGCCGGCATGGTGCAACCCTTCGTCTCGGTTGAGTGAGCCGCGGCACCATAACGCAGCGTTTCCGGCGCGCTACACGGTCCACCCCCCGGAGGCCGGGAGCTCCATCCGGGCCAGCCGGCGGCAGAGGGCCTGCTCCAGCGCCCCCTTCTCCGTCCAGCGGGGCACCACGAAGTGCAGCTCCGCGCTGTACGGCTTCGCGGCCGAGGAGAGCAGCGACCAGCGGTTCTCCAGGCCCGGGTCCTCGAGCGACTGGGGCGTCACCACCTCCAGCAGCACCGGCGTCTTCTGGGCGTTGGACTGGCGGCAGGTGAGGTCCGGCCGGTGGTCCTCCAGCGTCCCGGCCAGCACGGGCGGCGGGACGAAGCCGGGCAGGCGCGCCTTGATGTCCGTGACCCCCAGCGTCCGGAAGTGCTCCGTCATGAGCCACAGCATGCGGCGGCGCTGCGCCTCGTCCACCACCGGCTCGCACCCCGGGGCAGCCGCCGTCTCCTCCGTGCCTGGTTCCCACATGGGGAGGAAGGTGGGGCCGGTGCGCGGAGGTGCCAAGGCGGTCTAGAAGACGCTCGCGCTTCCCCCTCCCACGGTCCATGTCCTCCCGTTCCACCTACCTGCGCCTGCTCGGCCACGTGCGGCCCCACCGCGGGCGGCTCGGGCTGGCCGTGCTGGCCTCCGCGGCGGCAGCGGGGGCCACGTCCCTGTACGCCTGGCTGCTCGGGCCGCTGGTGCAGGCGGTGCTCGCCCCGGGGGAGGTGCAGGTGCTCGGGCGGACGGTGGACCGGGCTGCCCTGGGTTGGGGGCTGCCGCTGGCGGTGGTGGGGGTGTCCGCCGCGAAGGCGGCCGCGCAGTTCCTGCAGAACGGCCTCATGTCGGACGTGGGGCAGGCGGTGATGGCGGGCCTACGCCGGCAGCTGTACGGGCGGCTGCTCCACCTCCCGCCGTCCTTCTTCTCCGCGCGCCACTCGGGCGAGCTGCTCTCGCGCTTCACCGCGGACGTGGCGCAGGTGGAATTCGCGGTGACGCAGGCCCTGGCCAGCTGGGTGAAGGACAGCCTGCAGGTGCTGGGGCTGCTGCTCACCTGCCTGCTTATCGACGAGCGGCTGTTCCTGCTCGCCTTCGTGGTCTTGCCGGGGGCGGCGCTGCCGGTGGCGCGGTTTGCCCGGGCGGTGAAGAAGGTGGCGGTGACGACGCAGGGCTCGCTTGGGCGGCTGACGGAGCTCACCGCAGAGCAACTGCACAACCTGCCGGTGGTGCAGGCGTACCGCGCGGAAGCTTCCGCCCTGGCCCGCTTCGAGGCGGAGCAGGCCCGGTACCTGTCCGCCATGTCCCGCTCGCTCTTCCTCCGCGGGGCCTACTCGCCCACCCTGGAGGTGCTGGGGGTGCTGGGGGCGGCGGTGACGCTGGCGTGGGGCAGCGGCCAGGTGGCGGCCGAGCCGGAGCTGGCGGGGAAGCTGGTGTCCTTCCTGGCGGCCACGCTGCTGTTGTACCAGCCGCTCAAGGCCCTGGCCGGGACGTTCTCGCTGGTGGTGGCCGGGGTGGGGGCGGCCGAGCGGCTGTTCGAGGTGGCGGACACGCCGGTCCAGGAGGACCGGGGGACGCCGGCCCCGCCGCTGCAGCAGGCGCTGGTGTTCGACGGCGTGCGCGGCGGCTGGACGGGGGACCGCGAGGCCCTCCGCGGGCTCTCCTTCACCGTGCCGGCCGGGAAGGCGGTGGCGCTGGTGGGCAGCTCCGGGGCGGGCAAGTCCACCGCGCTGTCGCTGCTGCTGGGCTTCGTGCAGCCCTCCGCGGGCGAGGTGCGCTGGGACGGGGTGCCGCTCTCCTCGCTCTCGCTGGCCTCCGTGCGCGGGCAGCTGGGCTGGGTGCCGCAGGAGCCGGTGCTGTTCTCCGGGACGGTGCGGGACAACCTGCTGCTGGGGCGCCCCGGGGCGGACGACGCGGCGGCGTGGGAGGCGCTGGAGCGGGCCGGTGCGGCCGGGTTCGTGCGGGGCCTGCCGGGTGGCCTGGACGAGCAGGTGGGAGAGCGCGGGGCGCGGCTCTCCGGCGGCCAGCGCCAGCGGTTGGCCATTGCCCGGGCCTTCCTCCGGGCCCCCAGCGTGCTGCTGCTGGACGAGCCCACCTCCGCGCTGGACGCGGAGAGCGAGGCGGCGGTGCAGGCGGGGCTGAAGGCGCTGATGCAAGGGCGTACCACGCTGGTGGTGGCCCACCGGTTGTCCACGGTGCGGGACGCGGACCTCATCTGCGTCCTGGAAGCGGGGGTGGTGGTGGAGTCCGGTCCGCACGGGGCGCTGCTGGCGCAGGGGGGCCGGTACGCCGCGCTGCTGCAGCACGGCCTGGCCGGGGCCCTGGCCCACGGCCCAGAGGAAGTCCTGCGGCCTGCGCCCGGGCCTCATTAAGATTGGGGACATGTCACGACGGACCGGATTCGAGCGGCGCTTCGAGGGGCTGGACGCGCTCGGGGAGCTGCTGGCGCTGACCAACGCCGTGCTGGAGCCCCACGAGGTGGTGGAGCGCTTTGCGCAGGCGCAGGGGGCGGGAGAGGCCGCGCCCGAGGTCATCCCCACGCTGTTCGACGGCGAGCCCCGCTTCGCGGACCCGGAGTATGCCCGGCGGCTGTACCAGAACCTGCTCGGGCTCTGGGACGAGCTGGCCGCGGGCAGGACGCCCCGGGCCGCGGCGGGACCGGACCGCCCCCGGAAGGAGAAGCGGCCGCCGGCCGGGCCCCCCGGCCCCTTCCCCGAGGCGGGACCGGACGCGCCGTGGGTGGAGGCCGCCCTCGGTTACCTGGGGGCGGTGGACCGCCGGGGGCTGGAGCGGCTGGAACACGCGTTTGAAAACAGGCAGGATGCTCTCTTGGAGCTGTTGGACGAGGCGCAGCTGTCCGAGCAGGCGTGGGCGGCGGCGCGCAGCCGGATGTTCCGCCTGTTCTGCCTCGTGGAGTTGGGTTGGCCGGCGGGCGTCTACGGCGTGGGCCCGGCGGAATGGAAGGCCGCGGGAGCAGGGACGGCACCACCGTTCCCCGCAGCGCTGCGGCAGCCCGCGTTGGAGGCGCTGTCCGGGGAGGTCCCGGAAGCAGCCGAGGCGGAGCAGGTGCAGGCGCTGGTGGAGCGGGCCCTCCGGGCCCTCTGGAGTGCGCGAAAGCGAGGGTAGGCGGCATGGCGAAGGACCAGTCGGGCGGCGGCTTCACGGGCAAGCGGACCAAGAGCTTCCGGGAGCTGGACGCGAAGCGGGGCAAGAGCAAGTACCACTCCCGCCAGGATGACCCCGAGCAGCAGAAGATTGAGCGCAGCCCCACGTACGAGCGGTACAAGCGGGCGGCGGACGCGCTTTTCAGTGGGGGGACGCTCCCCGAGGGGCTGGAGAAGACCTTCGACCCGGACGGAAAGCGGAAAATCCAGGCGCAGGAGATGATGAAGCTGCGCGAAGCCCCGGACCGGAAGATGTGGGCAGTGGCCGTGCTGCAGTTCCTGGAGAAGTTCCCCGAGCTGCCCGAGGACCCGTACTTCCTGGACTCGCTGCTGGACCACCCGCGCGAGCGCGTGGTGGACAAGGCGCTCACCAAGCTGGAGTCGTTGCAGGCCGAGGGGCGCATCAAGAGCAAGCCGCAGTCGCTGAAGCAGCGGCTCACCTCCATCGAGCTGACCTCCATGGACCCGGAGATGCAGGCCCGGGCCAAGGTGCTCAAGGCGCAGCTGTTCTAGGGCCCGCGCCGCGCGGTGCTAGCGTGCGGTGCATGCCATTTGTCGCCCTGCCCCTCGCGCTGCTGCTGGCCTCTGCGCCCGTCGGCGCAATGGCCGAGGAGACCCCTGCCGTCCAGCCTGCGCCTGCTGCCGGGGATGCAGCCCCGTCCGCTCCTGCAGGGACGCCGCCGCCGGCGGCCGCGGGGCAACCGGCCCCTGCCACCGCTGCCGCTGGGTCCCTCCCGCGTGGTGCGGGGAAAGGTGGAGGCGTGGGAGGTGGCGGACTCGGTGGGGGCCGTCGGGGTGCGCGTCTCGCCGCTGCAGGTGCCGCTGCTGTCGAACCACGGCCTGTTCGAGGCGCAGTTCGGCGCGTTCATCGGCGCGCCCATCGGCTCGCCGAGGGGCCCCACGGCGGTCCCCATCCTCTCCGGGCGGCTCCACCTCCGGAACGCGTCCGGCTTCGCCGTGTACGCCGGCATGTCCTGGGCCTTCGTGGCCGAGTCGCTGGTGTGGACGTACGGCGTGGGGAACCGCTTCTAGCTGCCGGGGCGCTTCAGCGGTTGAGGACGAAGGCGCAGGCCGAGTCCAGCACCACCTTCACCCCCGAGAGCGCCTTGAGCAGCCGCGCCCCGTGGGCGAGATCCTCCTCCAGCGCCGCGTCCACCACGGCCTTTTGCACCCCCTGGTGCTCGAGCGACAGCTTCGTGCGGCGCTTGGCCGCCTCCAGCTCCGCTTCCATGCCGGCGCGCGCCCGCCGGGCCGCTTCTTCCAACTGGGCCTCGTCGAAGATGGCCAGGTCCCAGGAGGCGCCCGCCTCCGCCACCGCATCCCGCATCAGCTCGTTGCGATGCAGCAACTCCAGCGAGGCGATGCACCGCGGGAAGCAGCTCCAGGGGTTGATGCCCGGGGCCTCCTCCAGCGAGGACTCGAAGCGCTCGGAGTCCATGAGGGTGAGGCGCTGGTTGAACTTGTGCGCCAGCTCCATCAGCCACTGCACCGTCAGGTGGGAGATAACGGACCTTCTGGCCAAGGACGGGCTTCTGCACGGCGTGCCTGTGTGAACGGGGGTGGTTGAAAGCGGAAAGGTCAGCCCTGCGCGTGGGGGAGCAGTTCCAGGAAGGCCTCGCGGAAGGGCCCGCGCGCGCGCAGCAGCTTGAGGTTCTGGACGAGCCCGCCCGCGGCGCGGAAGAACAGCGGCGCCTCCTCGGGGGGGCGCACCCTGAGGAAGGTGGCGAAGCGGTCCTTAAAAAGCCGTTCCATCCGCTTCTGCGTGTCGTCCTCCGCATAGTCCCAGTCCGGGGCGCGCATGGGCCGGCACCCGGTGTCCACGATGGCGTGGACCAGGGACGCGCACTCGTCGTCCGGCACGGTGATGTCGAACCCGGACTTTCGGGAGAGGTCCACCACGTCCACGCCGGCCGCCTCCCGGCCCAGCACGCCCAGGCGGAACATGGCGCGGTTGACCTCCACGAAGACGGGGCTGAACTGCTTGATGCTGCCGAAGTCCAGCACCCCCAGCCGCCCGTCCGGCAGCACGAGGAAGTTCCCGGGGTGCGGGTCCACGTGCATGCATCCCGAGTTCAGGAAGGGGCCGAAGGTGTTGCGGAGCAGCTGCCGCCCCACCCGGTAGCGGGTGGCCTCGTCCACCTCCGCGCCCGGCTTGAGCAGTTCCTTGAGCGTGGGGCCCTCGAAGCGCTCGAGCGTCAGCACGCGGCCGGCGGTGAGCGCGTCCACGGGCGCGGGGGCGGCCAGGTCCGGGAAGGGGCGGAGCGCCTCCGCGTACGCGCGGGCCAGCCGGGCCTCCCGGCGGTAGTCCAGCTCGTACACCAGCTCGCGCTTCACCTCGTCGTAGTACTTGCGGACGTCCAGCTTCTGGTTTGCGCCCAGCGCCTTGACGAGCAGGCCGAGGTTGTCCAGGTCGCTGCGCAGGGCGTCTGCCACCTTCGGGTACTGCACCTTCACCACCACGTCCCGGCCGTCGTGGGTGGTGGCCCGGTGCACCTGGCCCAGTGAGGCGGCGGCGAGCGGCGCCTGCTCGAAGTTGGCAAAGGCAGACTCGGGCGGCTCGCCCAGCTCCTCCTCCACCACCTCGCGCACCGCAGACCACGGCATGGGCGGGGCGGCGTTCTGCAAGCGGGCGAGCACCGCCCGGGCCTCGGGCGGGAAGGCCTCCGGGTCCATGCTGAGGGCCTGGCCCAGCTTCATGGCCGCGCCCTTCATCTCCCCCAGCGTGGCGGCCAGCTTCTCTGCGCTGGCCTGGCTCAAGCCCTTGTCCGGCTCGCCGCCGGAGAGCTTCTTCACTCCTCGCGCGAGCGCGTCCGCGGACAGGCTGGCGGTCAGCCCCGCCAGCTTGCGGAAGCGGGCAAAACGCCCGGAGGGGAGGGAGTCGTCGTCTTGGGCCATGGGCAGCGGCGGGTGCCTTTACCTCCCGGCGCGCCCGGATGCACCACGGACGTACCGGGGGCCCCGCCGCGCCCCCCTGCCCCGGTCGCCCGTGCGCCTAGAACCCATCTCACAACGTCGCCCGCGTGAGTCCGCGAAAGGAGATCGCTTTCGCGGAGGGGATCGACTGCAGAGGCGGAATCTGATCGAAGGTGAGGATGCAGCTCACCGACGAGCAGTGGCAGGCAGTCGAGCCGTGCATCCCCGAGGAGGAGCGGCGTGCTCCCGGCAGGCGTGGCGGGCGT